>Ga0210095_1000370_pt1 | contig 11704 bp, 9 predicted proteins | sample China_Galinas_PW_FD_184861 | JGI IMG/M metagenome (GOLD analysis project Ga0210095, IMG submission 184861) | Wetland microbial communities from San Francisco Bay, California, USA, that impact long-term carbon sequestration - China_Galinas_PWA_D1... | ecosystem: Environmental > Aquatic > Marine >...
GGGGTGGGGGGCGGCGGGGGTCGCCCGGAAAGCGGCGCGGGCAACTCGGACTCCGGGACTGCTGGCCCGCGCCTCCGCGGAAGCCGCGCCCACCCGCTCGGACTCCGCCCCGCCCCGTTGAGCGCGGTTTCCGAGGTTTCCGGTCTACCCCCGCCGCCCTCTGCCCCTTAGCTGTCGTTCTGAGCAGGGGAAACCTTGGATGAACAGATTGAAGGGAGCGATCAGCGCGCTCCTCGCTCTGCGGTCTCGTCGCGAAGATCGTAAAGTGCCTCAGGCGCGAAGTCGGCGCCATTCGGCCAGACGACGGTGCCGCAACGCGGGTCGACCGCGACCCTGGCGAAGTACTCTGGATCCCGAAGAGGCTCGAAGACGAGACCGTCAAGAAGGAGAGTTAGGTTGACGACCTTCGACGTTTGATCGTCGAATACCACGCGGAGAGAGTGGCTCCCACAGACCTCAGCCCTGACGATGTGAAGGATGTCTCTATTCTGCATGGTTCGATTGAGGCAAGTGCGTACAAGATTCCAGCAACCCTTGTATGTTTCGTTGGCGCCTACTCCATCGGGAGACTTTGGGCCTCAGGTTGGAAGGGCGGCAACCCTACGACGTCCACTCTCAGGCCAGCCTCCTTCTGTACCTTCGAGAACCAGGGGTCCTGTCCCACGTAGAGAATGTCGGCACCCAAGGCTTCGGCTGTGGCCAAGATCATCGCATCGACCTTGAGGCTCTGACGAGTTGGCGTGTTCGCAGCTTTTTCTTGGGCTGCCCTTCGAATCTCGGGGGTGAGCCGGTTTGCGATCAAAGCGGCACGGGCGTCGAACGAAACCACTCGGAGCATCGACAATAGATCAGCTTCGATACTCCCGCAGCACTCGGCGAATGCTGGCGCTGGGAGATAGATGTCGTCTCCGCGCCCCATGTGGTGTGAGATCATCTGGAGCGCCCGTTCCTGTCCACGCGAAATGTCAGTCGCACCGCCTGCAGCGATCACTATTATCTCTGTGTCCAATGCAATAATGCGTCCTACTAGACTTCTTCCCTCTCGCGGGTCCGTTCTTTCAAAACGGCTTCAGTGCTAGCGACGGACAGTTTCAGGGGCAGTTTTCCTCCGTGCATCTCCATTACCTGCCCGAGGTGTACGTCCATCCAGGTCTCGTCAATGTCAAGTACGGTCAGGTTCGCGATCTCCAGGGTCTTTCGATCCAAGGCGATGTCGGCTCTAATCTTCACCGTTTCGAACAAGCGACTCGCAAGCTTCTTGGCTAGCTCTCTACCGTTCACCTCGAACGTGCCGCTCTGCTTACCAATCTCCAGCTTCGCCGTGATCGGTCTCTCGCCCCCAACTCGAACTACGCGTGCGTAAACATCGCTAACGCTACGAACGGGGCTCCTTTCTTCGTTGACGGCCTCTCTGTATGGGGCATCAAAACGTACCGTGGGGCGGTTGCTGCTACAGACAGTCAACTCGGCAAATTCCCAAACTTGGTCGGGCCTGAACTCCCTTTCCACCAAGTCCAGACCCTTGGGGCCTAGGTTTCGCTGCATTGCCTTGTGCACGAAGATCTGGGTTGGGCCAAGAAGTTGCGGGTACTCCTCGGTCAGGACTGCGGCTCTCGTGGACGCTGCGCCAATGATCTCGACATGAGGATTGGCTCTCTTCCACGCTTCGTGGTCTCCGCCCTCGTCCTCCATAGCGGCCATCAGACCCCTGATGAGCTTCAGAGCCTCAACGGGAAGTAGACCGGCCTGGACCCGTCCTCCGCCCAAGCGAACCTCGAATAGTTTCTTCATAGCGCCCTCAGAGCGAGTCTACAGTACCGCAGGCTCCTTACACACGCGCGCGATTTCGGGAGAGATCCAGCCTGTCTACGACGGCAAAGGACTGCCCCTTCTCTTCAACGATCGGCCATGCTCTTCAGAGCGTAGCGCGGGTGTGCGAACCGCGGCAGCAGGCCGAGGGCGCGGAGCCAGGCCTGGAGGAGAGTGAGGGGAGAGACGGCACTCCGGACGAGGTCGGCGAGGTCGCGGAGGAAGAGGCGGGGGAGGGCCAGGGGGAAGCGGTGGCCGCGGAGGCGGGCTACGACCAGCCAGCGGTTGGCGTAGAGGAGGGTGGCGTACTTGCGGGGGAGGCGGGCCGCGGTGGTGCCGCCAGCGTGGTGGGCGCGGGCGGCGGGGACGCTGAGGGCTTCCCAGCCGGCGGCGCGCAGGCGGACGGCGAGGTCGGCGTCCTCGTACCAGGAGATCAGACGCTCGTCGAAGAGGCCGACCTGGTCCAGCGCCTCGCGGCGGTAGAGGGCGGCGGTGGCGGAGACGCCAAAGACGGGGCGCGGCGGCGCGTCGACAGGGGGCGGCGGCTCGCCGTGGCCGAGCTGCACCGCCTGCCACCAGCGGTTCCAGCCGAGTCCCCAGCCGTCCACCTCACCGGGGCCTTTGTCGCCGGCTGCCGCTCCGGCCTGATCCTCGCCGGTGCTCGCAGGAGCCGACCCCACCATCCGCAGGTTCACCCCCTGCACCGCGGCGACGGTGGGGTTTGCCTCCAAGGCGGCGATCAGAGCCGTTCGCCAACCGTTTTGGACGACGGCGTCGTCGTTGACGGTGGCCAGGTACTCGCCGGTGGCGACTTCGATGCCGCGATTGGTCGCGACGGTAAACCCGCCGCCCGGCGGCAGGTCGAGCCAGACGTCGGCGAGGGGGCGCAGCGCCGCCAGGTCTTTCGCTCGTGGCTCGTCCCGCTCCGCCGCCTGCTCCTCCACCCCCTGCGCCACCACCACGATCTCGTCCACTCCGTCCGCCCGCAGGGCGCGCAGGCAGGCTGCGAGATACGGGCTGGCGCCGAGGGTGGGGATGACGGCGGAGACGCGCACGGGTCGGTCCGTCACGGCTGCCGACCTACTTCCAGTCCAGGACGGCGCGGTCGAGGATGACGCCGTTGACGTTCCCCGGCCGCCGCTCGCCGGCCACCACGACCAGCCGCGTCCCCGGCGGCCAACGCGCCGGGCCGATCGTGGCGTGCACCCACTCGCGGTCACGCGGCATCTTCACGGTCCCCAGCAGTCGGCTGCCGGCCCGCACCTCGAGGACCACCGGCGGCCCAGGCAGGTTGGGGATGAAGCGGGCGTCCAGGTGGACGGTCACCTCGGGGCCGCCGGGCACGATGGGCGCCGACGTCCTGCCGCCCTCGCGCAGCACCCAGCCGCCGCGGTAGCGGGTGCGCTCGATGATCCAGCGCCGGGGATACGGGTTGCCAGAGCTCTTGCCCACCCACGGGTCCTCGAACTCCACCACCCGGGTGGGCAGACGCGACGCCGCCCACGGCACGACGGCGACGGCGGCGAGCAGCAACGCCGCGGCCCACGGCGCGGCGCGGCGCGGCGACAGGTGGCGCCAGCGGTGCAGGCGATCATGCCACCACCGCGACGGCCATCCCCGACCGTCTGCCGCGGTGTCTTCCGGCCGGCGCCGGCCCGGCCACCACCACAGCCCGGCGCTGAGCAGCAGGGTGAGCGGCGGCCACACCCAGGTGGCGGTCCTCGGGCGCACCGAGCTGGGGAAGAGGCGCGCCACGTCGGTGCCGAGACGGGCCGACAGGTGGTCCAGCAGGTAGGTGCGGCCGTCGGCGAAGTTGTAGGTCCAGCCGGGGACGATGACCCACAACAGGGTGAGGGCGACGGTGGCCAGCAGCAGCCCCGACACCAGCACCCGGGCGCCGCCGCGGCGCCGCCCGGCGAGCAGCGGGATGAGCAGCAGGGCGAGCAACGGCAGCGCCACCAGGGCGTAGCGGAAGGGCGGCGACCAACCGCCGTACCACTCGTTGCGCGGCACCACGATGAGCAGGTACGGCACCGTGTAGATGAGCAGGTCGACGAGCAGACGGCGCCCGCGCCCGCCCACCACCGCGGCGCGCAGCACCGCCGGCAGCAGCAGCAGCCACAGCGGCGCGCAGGCGAAGAGGCCGAAGGCGGAGTCCCAGAACAGACCCATGGCGCCCAGCAGGTAGGCCGACGGCGGGTACTCGGTGAGCTCCAGCTCGCCGACCTGGTGGATCTTCAGCGGGTTGTCGAAGACGAGCTGGTTGTGCACCAGGATGCCACCGCCCACCGCCACCAGGGCGACGGTGAGCACGATGAGGGGCTTGCGCGGCCGCCCGGCGTACCACCAGGCGAGGGCCACCAGCGGCACCGCCAGCAGCATGAAGCGGATCTTGACCAGCGGCAGCAGCACCACCGGCACGCCGACGAGGAGCCACGGCCGCAGCCCCCAGTGGGGACGGCCGCGGAAGCTCAGGATGCGGTCCAGCGCGATCATCGAAAGCAGCGCCGCCGGCACCTCCACCCACACCTGGTAGGAGTACAGCAGCAGCGGCGGCGAGAAGGCGAACAGCGCCCAGGCGGCGAGCGCCTCGCCGGGGCGCTGCGGCCAGTAGCGGTAGGCCAGGCGCAGCACCATCCAGGCGAGGGCGGCGGTCAGCGCCGCCATCATGGCCAGCGCCCCGACCTTGCCGGCCACGCGGTAGGCCGGCACCAGCAGCAGCGGCAGCGCCTCGTTGTGGCGCGAGTAGAGCTCGCCGCCGGAGCCCACCGGGTCGCCGGGCTGCGGCTCCAGCGGGCGGTCGAGCCAGCCGCTCCAGTCGCCGGCGGCGTAGTTGTTGGTCAGGTCGGCGTCGAAGTCGTAGGCCAGGCTGTGGGTGATGAGCAGGTAGTAGGGCTCGTCGCCGTCCAGCGGCCGTTGCTCGCTGGACCATGGCAGCAGCGCCAGGTAGACCACCAACGGCAGGAGGAAGAACGCCACCGACGGCCGCTCCGGCAGGCGCCGGCCGAGGAGCGGCCGCAAGGCCAGCACCTGGCGTCCGACGCGCTGCGCCAGCAGCAGCAGGAAAGCGGCAGCGAGGGCGCCGTCCACCCCTTGCAGACCGAGCTGGCTGCGCAGCAGGACGAGGGCGACGAGGACGAAAAGGGCGACGGCCTCCAGCGCCGGCACCGTCGGCTCGACCCGCCAGGCGCCGACGCGGCGGGCCGCCCCGAGGCGCTCGGACCGGCTGTGCGCTGCCGCGCGCCGCGTCGCCAGGTCGACGGCGAGGAGCCCGGCGACCACCAAGGGGAGCAGGGTCAGAGTGCCGGCGAAGGGATCGCTGGAGGCGGCCAGCAGCCAGCGCAGCACGGCGCTGCCGGCGGCGCCCACGGCCGCCAGCGCCACGGCCTGCCGCGTCTCGCTCCTCACGGCTTCTCGCTCCTCACGGCTTCTCGCTCCTCATGGTGCCGCCTCGCTCACCGCAGCCCCTCCAGGCGTTCCACGTGGACCACCACCTGGGGCGGCAAGTCCGGGTCCCGCTCGACGACCAGGCGGTGGGCGGCGAAGGCGTCGTCGGCCCGCAGCGTCACGCGGTAGATCTGCCCGAAGTGGTCGCCGCTGGGGGCCACCCAGGTCTGCCACGGCGGCGGCGCCGGGTGGGCCAGGGCGGCGCCGACGTCGGGCCGGCGGGCCGCCCACTCGGCGAGGTCGTCACCGGCGCGCAGCGTCCACTCGGCGGTCACGACGCCGGCGGCGTAGGCGCGCAGCGTCGCCACCGGCGTACCGGCAGCCAGGTCCACGGCGTGGGAGAGGTTGCCGTCGACGCTGACCCCGCGCAGGATCGTCGGCCCGCCGGCGGTGGTCGTCCCGGCGGTGGTCGTCCCGGCGCTGGTCGACCCGGCGGCGGCGCGCAGCCTGGCGCCGGCGAGCTGTAGCCGCGGCTCGGCGGCGGTGAGGTGGACGCCGGGTACCGGCAGCAGCAGCAGGCGCGGCGGCGGCGGGGCACCGAAGGCGAGGACGGCGAGGAGGGCGACGGTGGATGCGACGGTGAAGGCGACGGTGCGCGGCGGTGAGGCGGGGCGGGCGGAAGAGAGCGCGCGGGCGGCCATCCGGGAGGCCAGGGCGGCGGCCACCAGGTTGGCGACGGCGACGAAGCCCAGCGCCCGCCCCGCGGAGCCGCCGTCCACCGGCGTCAGGTGCAGGGCGGCCAGGATCGAGGCCGCCGGCTCGCTGCGCAGCCACGGGTAGGCGGCGGCGAGGGCGGCGGCGAAGACCAGGGCGCCGCTGCAGGCGGTCTGGAAGGCGCGGGCGCCGCGGCGGCCGGCGAAGGTCACGGCGAGGACGGCCAGCGGGATGGCCAACGCTTCCGGCCGCGGCGCGCAGCGGGCCGCGGCGACGGCGAGCACGAGACCGGCGGCGACGCCCAGCCACCGCCCTCCCGCGTCGCTGTCTCCCGACGGGACCCGCGGCGGCCGAAGGGCGAGCGGCAGGAAGGGGAGGAGCAACAGGGCCTGGACCAGGCGCTGGCCACTGGCGGCGAGGCCCGCGGCAGGCGCGAGGACGGCGACGGCGAGGAGAGCGGCGAGGGAGACCGCGGCGAGGACGGTGAGCCAGCGGGCGGTGCTCGCGGTGCCGTCCGGCAGTGTGTCGCCGCGGCCGTCCGCAGGTGGACGGCGCCAACGCAGGGCGGCGACGAGAAGACCGGCGGCGGCGGCCAGCGCCGCGGTGCGGATCTGCCAGGCGAAGGGTGCGACAAGGACCGCGACGGCGGCGGCGCGGGGTAGCAGACCCGGCAGTGCGAAGAGCGCCGCGCCGTCCGGCCTCTCCTCCGCGCCCGGGCGCCGCGTCCCCGGCGGCCGGGCCAGCACCTCGCCGGCGGCGACGGCGAGCAGGGCCAGCGTCGAGGCGGCGTGAAAGCCGTTGCCGGCGAGCACCGCCGTGACGGCGGCGAGCAGCGCCGTGCCGCGGCCGTGGCGCGCGGCGATCACGGCGGCGGCGGCGGCGGCGGCCACCGGCAGGCCGAGGAAGACCAGCAGGGTGTGCAGATCCGGCCGCGCCAGCAAGAGCATCTCGCCGCGGAAGAGCGCCTGCACCGCCACCGCCAGGGGCAGCAGGGCGGACGCCTCGGCGAGCAGGGGGCGCCAGTCTGGGTACGGGTCGGAGCGGCGGCCATGGCCGCGGTCGGCGCCGCTCCGGGTGCCGCTGCCCCAGCCGAGGACGCTCAGTCCGAGGCCGGCGGTGAGCACGGTGAGGACGGCGGCGCCGCGCCCGGGACCGGAGGGCAGGGCGACGGCGGCGAGGACGGCGAGGACGGCGGTCCACGGCAGCGGGTCTGCACCAGCGCGGCCGGGTCGCCGCGGCAGGGCGGCCGCAGCGGCCAGCAGCACCGCCGCCAGCACCGCCAGGTAGGTCAGCTCGGCGGCGTGCTGCGGGTCGCGCTGAAAGCGGGCGAAGGCGACCATGGCGAGGGCCGCCGTCGCCGCCACCGCGAAGCGGGGCACGGCGTAGCGAGACTGCACGGCGTAGCGAGACTGCACGGTGTAGCGAGACTGCACGCCGGGGTGAGACGGCACACCATCCAGCCCCGGCCGCCCCCTCAGGCGCGCCGGTTTCGCGCCGCCGCCCGGGGCGCGGCTCGTCGTCTGTGGCCGTTGCGTCACGTCGCCGGGGATTGTATGACCTCCTCCTTCCAGCTCCTACGGACGCCGGCCTCCGCACGTCGCTGGATGAGCCGTCGATCCGCCTGCGATGCGGCCCCGCGAAGCGTCTCCCCACCCCCTGTGCGGACTGTTAGACTGACTTCGTCATGCTATCCCGCGACCTTCTGCGCAACGAGCCCGACCGCGTCCGCCAGGGTCTTCGAGCCCTCGGCGAGGACGTGGAGACCTACGAACGCTGGCTGCGGCTGGACGAGCAGCGCCGCGCCCACCTGGTCGAGGTGGAGGAGCTCAAGCGGCAGCGCAACGAGGCGAGCAAGGCCATCGGCGCCGTCAAGCGCCAGGGCGGCGACGCCGGCGAGCAGATCGCCGCCGTCGGCGAGATCAAGGGGAAGATCGAGACCCTGGAGACCGCTCTCGGCACCCTGGAGGCCGAGACCGACGACCTGGAGCGCCGCTTCCCCAACCTGCCCGACGCCAGCCTGCCGGTGGGCAAGGACGAGTCCGCCAACCGGGTCGAGCGCAGCGTCGGCGAGCCGCGGGACTTCGCCGCCGAGGGCTTCGAGCCGCAGGCCCACTGGGACCTCGGTCCGGCCCTCGGCATCCTCGACTTCGAGCGCGGCGCCAAGGTCACCGGCGCCCGCTTCACCGCCTATTTCGGCGCCGGCGCGCGGCTGGAGCGGGCGCTCATCAACTTCATGCTCGACCTGCACACCGGCGAGCACGGCTACACCGAGGTGCTGCCGCCCTTCATCATCAACGCCGACTCCCTGTACGGGACGGGTCAGCTCCCGAAGTTCGGCGAGGACGCCTTCAAGCTGGAGGGTTTCGATTGGTACCTGGTGCCCACCGCCGAGGTGCCGGTGACCAACCTGCACCGCGACGAGATCCTCGACGAGGCGGACCTGCCGCGCCGCTACGCCGCCTACACTCCCTGCTTCCGCAGCGAGGCGGGCTCCTACGGCAAGGACGTGCGCGGCCTCATCCGCCAGCACCAGTTCAACAAGGTGGAGATGGTGCAATTCGTCCACCCGGACACCAGCTGGCAGGTGCTCGAAGAGCTCACCGGCCACGCCGAGCGGGTGCTGCAGCTCCTCGAGCTGCCCTACCAGGTGGTCACCCTGGCCACCGGCGACCTGGGTTTCTCGGCCGCCAAGACCTACGACCTGGAGGTCTGGGTGCCGGGCCAGGACACCTACCGCGAAATCTCCTCGTGCTCCAACTTCACCGACTTCCAGGCGCGCCGCGCCAACCTGCGCTACCGCCCGGCGGACGGTGGCAAGCCGCGCTACCTGCACACCCTGAACGGCTCCGGCCTCGCCGTAGGCCGCACCGTCGTCGCCATCCTGGAAAACCACCAGCAGGCCGACGGCTCGGTGGTGGTGCCGGAGGTGCTGCGGCCTTACGCCGGCGGGCTGGAAGTGATCGAGCGCCGTTGACTTGCTGGGCGCGGGGCCACCACGCTTGAAACTGCACGGTCAGTTCTTCCGGTTGGTGCCGATGGACGAGCTCATGCCGGAGACTGTCTATCGTTATGGAGCTCGAAAGGTCGGTTCGATGGGGCTATAGTTGTGGAAACTCTTGGAGAGAGTCGACGACGATGATCGACGGGGCACATGTCGTCATCTACAGCAAGGACCCGGAGGCCGACCGCCGCTTCTTGCGCGACGTGCTGAAGCTGCCGCACGTCGACGTGGGCGACGGCTGGCTGATCTTCGGACTGCCGCCGGCGGAGGTGGCCGTCCACCCCGCGGACGAGAACGACGTCCACCAGCTCTACCTGATGTGCGACGACGTCGGGGCGTTCGTCGCCGAGATGGAGGAGCAGGGCATCGAGTGCGGTCCGGTAGAAGACGCCGGCTGGGGCCTGCTCACCCACTTGAGCCTGCCGGGCGGCGGCTCCCTCGGCGTCTACCAACCGCGGCACGCCCGGCCCGAGCCGGTGCGAACGTGAAGGCGACCTGAAAGGACTACCGAGATGCGACTAGGTTACTCCATCGTCTTCGTCAGCGACATGGAACGATCCGTCGCCTTCTACCGCGACCTGCTCGGCCTGCCGGTTCGCTTCGAGTCCACGCACTGGACGGAGCTGGCCACGGAAGGTGCCACGTTGGCGTTGCACCTCAGCGACCAGCCCGTCGTCGCCAAGGACCCCGCCGAGCAGGAAGCCGCCGGCAGCTGCCGACCCGGCTTGCAGGTTCCCGACCTGGACGCGCTACATCAGAGACTCGTGGCGCACGGCGTGGAGTGCCTGCAGGAGCCGAAGGAAGTCTTCGGGTCGCGGGTCGCCCTGTACCTCGACCCCGACGGTCTGCCCATCTCCGTCGGAGAGCATCGCCCGGATGCTCAGTGGGAGAAGTGAATCAGGATGACTCCCGGGCCTGAACCGCAAGGAGTCGACGTGTCGCGGGAAGGCATGGCAGTGCGTCTGACGCACGCCGTGGGCGGGCTTCTTGGACTCTTCTGTCTCGCTCTCGCCGTCGTCCTCGTGCTGGGTGTGGCGGTGGGCGTATGGGTCGTGGTCTACCGAGGTCCCAGCGTCCGCATCGAGCGAAGCGGCGACGAAGTCCGCTTCGACGTGAGTCAGCTGGGGGAGTACTGCATCGGTGTTTCCGAGATTCGGCTGACCGAGCAGGAAAGAGGCGAGGTCGTATGGATGGCGAAGGGCGGGATGCAGGCGTTCTCGTCGCTTTGTGCCTTTACGCTCCGCGAGGGAACGAACCCCGTGGTTCCAGATGGCACAGACGACATGTTCGCCGTCATTCCCCCGCGGGCCGAGTCCTTCACGGTCTCCGGCGGCACCCCGTACAGCATCCGGATCTGTGGCAACAACGGCTTCGCCTACGACCGTTGCACCCGTTTGTCCGTCACCTTCTGATTCAAGCGTGCACGTCGGGAGGATCCGCCCCCCGTCATGCCGCGTCGATCAGCTTCGAGCGCGGCTGCGGCTTCTCCAGGTGGTGGCCGTCGGGGCCGGTCTCGCGCTTGCGCAGCATGGCGGCGAAGACGAAGCCGAAGAGGCTCAATAGACCGAACATCCACAGCATCGGCGTATAGCCGGCGGGGTTGTCGGCGCCGGCGCCGTTGGCGTCGTTCAAGTAGCCGGCGGAGAGGTTGATGAGGGTCAGGCCGATGTTCTGCAACATGGTCATCAGACCGTAGGCGGTGCCGAGTCGGTTGGCGGACACCAGGTACGGCACGGCGGGCCACAGGATCGCCGGTACCAGCGAGAAGGCGATGCCGATGAAGACGGTGGACACCCACAGGTCGGCCCCGGTGTAGGCGAACAGCGGGAAGGTGATGAAGAGCAGGAAGGTACCGGCGGCCATGAGCAGCGCCCGGTGACCCACCTTGTCGGCCAGCAGACCGAACAGCGGGGTGGCGAAGATGGCGGCCAGGAAGACGTAGCTGTTCATCGCCCCGGCGTCCTGCAGGCTGAGGCCGTGGGCGTGCTGGAAGTACTTGATGGCGAAGGTGCTGCGGAAGGGGAAGATGACGGCGTAGAAGGTGACGCAGAGCCCCACCACGTACCAGTAGGAACGGTCGAAGCGCAGCAGGTCGCCCCACACGATACGGTCCGGCGGCTCCGGCCGCGCCAGGTCGTAGCGCTTCTCCGCCGAGCGTTCGAGACCGAAGTAGGCGATGGCGGCGACCAGGGCGGCGGCCATCATCGCCGCCGCCAACCAAAGCGGCGGTTGCCAGCCGGCGTCGTAGAGGGGCTTGGCCACGATGGGGGAGACGTCGGCGGCGTAGGAGCCGGCGCGGGCGATGCTCAGGTTGATGCCGAAGGCGAAGCCGAGCTGGCGGCCGACGAACCACTGCCCCAGCACGACGGTGATGGCGACGATCATGGACTCGGCGCCGAGACCGAAGAGGAGGCGCCCGAGAGCCATGACGACGAAAGACGGCGAGATGGCCGTGAGCACGGTGCCGAGGACGCAGATGCCGGCGAAGAGCATGGTCGCCAGCCGCGTGCCGACGCGGTCGACGATGATGCCGCCGATGAGCACCATGATGATGTTGGGGAAGCTGTAGATGGCGTTGAGGGTGCCGATCTGGGTGTCGCTGAAACCGAGCAACCGCTGCAGGTGGTCGGCCAGGGGACCGATGGAGTCGTAGGCGTAGTAGTTGCCGAACATGGCCAGGCTGACCAGGATCAGCACGCTCCACCGCATCAACCCCGGCGGCGCGTTGGCGGGCAGGGCATCGGTGCCGCCGGGCGGCTGGAGATCGTTCGGGGTCACGGCGCGGCTGTCGTC
>Ga0210095_1000371_pt1 | contig 11662 bp, 7 predicted proteins | sample China_Galinas_PW_FD_184861 | JGI IMG/M metagenome (GOLD analysis project Ga0210095, IMG submission 184861) | Wetland microbial communities from San Francisco Bay, California, USA, that impact long-term carbon sequestration - China_Galinas_PWA_D1... | ecosystem: Environmental > Aquatic > Marine >...
CTCCTTCCACCGCAGCTCCGTGTGCTCCACCTCGCGAATCCCGAAGCGGTCGAGCACCCGCAGGCAGTAGTGGTCGAGGAAGCGGTCGAAGGTCTCGGTGCCGAACTGCTCCTCGTCGCCGATGTAGAAGGCGGGGATGGGCGGTAGGACGACGGCGCCGGCGTGGGTGATGCGGCGCATGTTTTCGATGTGGAGGATCGAGTACGGCGTCTCGCGGAAGCCGAGGACCAGCGGCCAGCGCTCCTTGAGCGCCACGGCGCCGGCGCGGTAGACGAGCGTCGTGGCGACGCCGCTCACCAGCGCGCCGAGGGTGCCGGCGCTGCACGGCAGGACGATCGAGCCGTCGAGGCGGTAGGAACCACTGGCGATCGGTGCGTCGAGGTCGCTGTCGCGGTGGACCTCGATCTTGGCGCGGCCGGCCCGGTCAAGACCGGCTGCCTCGATCAGCCCGTCGGCGCCGGTCTTGTCGCGGCCCAGCTCGTGGGCCAGCACCTGGGCGGCGCCGCGGGAGACCACCAGGTGGATGCGCCCGACCTCCGGATGCGCCGCCAGCACCCCCAGCAGGTGGCGCGGCAGGCGCATGCCGGAGGCGCCGGAGACGAGGAGGGCGAGGCGGCGCATGGTCATGATGCTATCTCCCTGCCTGCCGCGGCGCCCGCTTCTGCGCGCGGGCGAGCTCCCTGTCGAATACGGGTATCAGGTCGCTTCGGGCGAGAGCAGCTTCCAGAGTGGAGAGGGTCTGCCGAACCAGGTCCAGGTCGAGCAATGGCCAGCGCTCGAGAAGGATCCCACGGACATCCTCGAGGTCCTTTTCACGGCTGGCGAGGATCTTCGCCGCGACCAGGTCCTCGGGACTGATGACGGGAACGGTCAGTCCAGCAAAGTCCCTGTCCACGGCCCGTTCGAGGAACTCATCCTCGAGGCCGGGACCGGCGACGACGAGATCGAGCGGTACGCCTGTCGGTGTGTGAAGAAACGGCAGGACCCGAGTCTCGGCGACGTGCTCCTCGGGATCGCCGGTCTCGAGTGCGAACCCCGCCTCCGCCATCGCCTCGAGGAAATCCTGCATCTCCGCCAGCGGCAACTTCGCAGTGACATCGAGATCGGCGCTCAGCCGTGGGCGCCCCCAGACGACGACAGCCTGGGCCCCAAAGAGATACCACGCCACGTCCCGCGAGCGGAGAACCCTGGCCAGCGCAGCCAGGGCATCACGATGAGGGTGGCTTTGCGACACTTCGCAGCGCGTTGGACAGGTAGGTGTGGTGGGCCAGGTCCTCGCTCCTCTCCTCGGCGCTGGGCCAGTCCGGCCGGAGTGAGCGCACCCACTGGCGCAGGTCGTCGGCCACTTGGAGAGCCTCGGCCGGCGTCATCGAGCTCTTGCGCTCGGCCCAGTAGCGCTCCTTCCGCAGCTCCAGGCTGTGCCAGTCGCGGTTCGCGAAGCCGTCGGCGCCGGTGGACGTCAAGCCAGCTCCTCCAGGGTCGCCTTGAGCAGCTTCCAGAAGCGGTCGACGGACTCGATGTGGACGCGCTCGTCGGGGGAGTGGGGGAACTCGATCTGGGGGCCGAAGGAGATCATGTCCATGCCGGGGTACTTCTCGCCGATGATGCCGGTCTCGAGGCCGGCGTGGATCGCCTTCACCGCCGGGTCGCTGCCGAGCACCTCCTCGTGCAGGCGGCGCATCGTCTTCAGCAGCTCGGAGTCCATGTCGGGCTTCCAGCCGGGGTAGCCGCCGTGCTCCTCGACCTCGGCGCCGGCCAGCTCGGCGACGGCGCGGATGCGGTCGCGCAGCGCCTCGATGGCGCTGTCGACGGAGGAGCGCGACGACATCAGCACCTCGAGCACGTCGCCCTTGCGCTGGACGGTGGCGAGGTTGGTGGAGGTCTCCACCAGGTCGGGGATGTCGTAGCTCATCGCTTGCACGCCGTGCGGCAGCGCCGCCAGCAGCGACACGACGCGGCGCCCCGTGGCGGCCGCCAAGACCTTGTCCGCACCGCCCGCGGCGGGGTGGAGGTCGAGGTTGATGTCCGGATCGGCGGGGCGGTACTCGCTCTGGATCTTCGCCAGCTCGGCGCGCACCGCCGCCTCGAAGTCCGCCTCCTTGCCGGCCGGCACCAGCACGGTGGCGAACGCCTCGCGGGGGATGGCGTTGTGGGCGGAGCCGCCCTCGAAGCCGACCAGGCCGACCGGGAACCCGAGCTCGGCCCCGGCGACGTGGAGCATGCGGGCGAGGAGCTGGATGGCGTTGCCGCGCTGCAGGTGGATGTCGACGCCGGAGTGGCCGCCCTTCAGGCCGGTGAGCCGGAGCTCCAGCGCGCTGCCGGCGCCGGCCGCCTCCTCGGCGAGCGGCAGGCGCAGCAGGCTGTCGCCGCCGCCGGCGCAGCCGACGTAGAGGGCGCCCTCCTCCTCGGTGTCGAGGTTGAGCAGGCGCCGGCCGTGGAGCAGGTCGGGGGCGAGCTCGGAGGCGCCGGTCAAGCCGGTCTCCTCGTCCATGGTGAACAGCAGCTCGAGCGGGCCGTGGACGACCTCGTCGGACTCCATCACCGCCAGCATCGCGGCGACGCCCATGCCGTTGTCGGAGCCGAGGGTGGTGCCGGTGGCCTTCAGGTACTCGCCGTCGCGCTGCGGCCGGATGGCGTCCTTGGCGAAATCGAAATCGACGTCGCGGTTCTTCTCCTGCACCATGTCGAGGTGCGATTGGAGGACCACCACCGGGGCGTCCTCGTGGCCGGCGGTGGCGGGGACGGTGACCACCACGTTGCCGGCGGCGTCGCGCTCGACGGCGAGGCCGCGCGCCTCGGCGCACTCCTCGACGTAGCGGCGCATCTTCTCCTCGCCCTTGGACGGGCGCGGGATGGCGAGGATCTGGTCGAAGTGGCTCCACACGGCTTGCGGTTCGAGATCCGAAACGAAGGTCATCGGGCGGTCTCCTCTCGGCGGGTTTCGGGCGATTCGGGAACGGAACGGGGTGCGATGCGCGGTACGCGACTCGGTGCGCTTCGGGTCGGTTTCTGCCACCGGTGAGCATACCGCGCCGGCAATCTCCCCGTCCTCTTTTGATCCCCGCCCCCGGCGACCCCGGCCTCGGGGTACAATCTCCCGGTCCTTTCAACGTCCTGCAAGAACTCTCCGGAGGGGGAACCTCATGGCAGCGAAGCCGGATGTGCCGTTCGTACCGGCCAGCAAGAGCATGGCCGAGCTCACCATCAAGTCGGTGGTCCTCGGCTGTCTGATGGCGGTGGTCCTGGGTGCCGCCAACGCCTACCTGGGCATGAAAGCCGGCCTCACGGTGGCCGCCACCTTCCCGGCGGCGGTGGTCGCCATGGCCGCGTTGCGCGTCCTCGGTGGCACCATCCTGGAGGAGAACATCGCGCGGACCGCGGCGTCGGTGGGCGAGGCGCTGGTCGCCGGCGCCATCTTCACCATCCCGGCGTTCGTCATCAGCGGTGCGTGGGAGACGCTGCACTACTGGGAGGCGACCGCCATCATGGCGCTGGGCGGCGTCCTCGGCGTCCTCTTCGTCATCGTGCTGCGCCGCACCCTGGTGGTCGAGGCCGACCTGCCGTTCCCGGAGAGCGTCGCCGCGGCGGAGATCGTCAAGGCCGGCCAGGGCGGCCAGACCGGCGCCAAGTACGTCTTCGGCGCCATGGGCATCGCCGCCCTGTGGGAGCTGTTCAAGAACTCCAACGGCGTCCACGCGGTGCTCGACTACACGCAGCGCTTCTACGACTTCGGCACCTCGACCATCGAGATGATGGGGCAGCGCGTGCGCTACGCCGGCGGCATGCTGTTCCAGACCCCGGCCGCCTCGCCGGCGCTGATCGGCGTCGGCTTCATCGTCGGCCTGCGGGTGGCGGCGGTGCTCTTCGCCGGTGCGGTGCTCGGCTGGCTGCTGCTGGTGCCGCTCGCCCTCTTCCTCAACCCGGAGCTGTCGGCGCGCCTGGCGGAGAACGCGTCGATGATCGACGTCGCCAACGCGGTGTGGTCGCGGCAGGTGCGGCCGCTGGCGGTGGGCACGATGATCGTCGCCGCCTTCTACACGCTGTGGAACCTGCGCGGCTCGCTGGTCGCCGGCATCTCGAAGGCGTTCAAGGACTTCTCGGTCACCGCCGGCGGCGAGGCGGCGCCGCGCACCGAGCAGGACCTCGACATGAAGAAGGTGTTCGGCGCCATCCTGCTGCTCGCGGTGCCGGTGTTCTTCCTCTACCAGTACTTCGCCCAGAACATCGCCGGCTCGCTGCTGCTCACCGTGGTGATGATCATCCTCGGCTTCCTGTTCGCCGCCGTCGCCGGCTACCTGGTGGGCCTGATCGGCAGCTCCAACAACCCGATCTCCGGCCTCACGCTGTCGGCGCTGCTGATCTCGGCGGTGCTCATGGTGCTGATCGGGGTGACCGACGTCCACGGCGTCGCCGCGGTGCTCGGCGTCGCCGGCATCGTGTGCTGCGCGGCGGGCGTCGCCGGCGACATGATGCAGGACCTGAAGGTCGGCCACATCCTCGGCGGCACGCCGTGGAAGATGGAGATCGCCGAGATCATCGGCGTCATCGCCGCCGCCGCCGTGCTGGCCCTGCCGCTGTCGGCCCTCGACCGCGTGTACCACATCGGCTCGGCCGAGCTGCCGGCGCCACAGGCCGGCCTGATGGCGCTCCTCGCCAAGGGCATCGTCGGCGGCGAGATGGCCTGGCCGCTGGTCATCGTCGGCATGTTCCTGGCCCTCGGGCTGATCCTCATCAAGTCACCGTCGCCGATGCTGATCGCGGTCGGCATGTACCTGCCGTTCTTCTCCACCGCCGCCATCTTCGTCGGCGGCATCATCCGCTGGATCTTCGAGGTGCGGGCCAAGCAGGCCGGCGCCAACGACGAGGAGCGCACCCGCGGCGAGAACATGGGCACCCTGGTGGCCTCCGGCTTCATCGCCGGCGAGGCGCTGATGGCGGTGATCCTCGCCTTCGTGGTGCTCGGCGGCGACCTGCCGTGGTTCGGCAAGGGCGCGATGACCGGGCTGCTCGGCGTGATGCACTCGCTGCCCTTTGCGGCGAGCCCGTGGCTCGGGCTGCTGATCTACCCGGTGATCCTCTACATGCTGGTGTGGCTGCCGATCAAGAAGATGCGCCAGGGCGACATCCCGGCGACCCCGGTCGAGTAGCGGCGGCGGTGCGGTACGGCGGGAAGGCGCGGCGGAAGGCGGAGGAGGCGCGGAGCGGGCCGACGCTGGCCGAGCTGGCGCCGGTGCAGCGCGCCACCTGGAGCGAGAACGACGACGGCCGGGTGGTGGTGGAACGCCCCCGGCCGCGGCGCACCGGCGGCGTCGGCGGCCTCTTCGCCCGGCTCAGCCACCGCATGTCGATGCCGCGCATCCGCTTCGACGCGACGGGCAGCTTCGTCTGGAAGCAGCTCGACGGCCGCCGCACCGTGGCCGAGGTGCGGCGGCGGGCGAGCGAGGAGCTCGGCGAGGCGGTGGAGCCGGCGGAGGAGCGGGTCGACCGCTTCATCGCCCAGCTCCACGAGCTCGAGCTGGTGCGGCTGCCCGGCATCGATCCGCCGGAGTGAGACGTTCCCGCGCAGGAAGTGCCTAGTCTTGCTATAGTTAACCCTCCCCTGAGCCCCCCGGCCCCCACCTCGTGCCGGCGAGTGGCTGCGAAGAAAGGAAGAACAAGCCTTGAGTCCATGGTGGTTGCGCCCGACGGCCGAGGGCGCGGAAGACCTCGAAGACAAACCGCAGCAGAAAGAGCAGGCAGCGAAGCCGGACGGCGGCAGCAGGCCCGAGGGCCGCAAGCCGGACCGCTCGCGCCCTGAGCGCTCCAAGCCGGAGCGCACCGACGCGGAACGCAGCAAGCCGGACCGCGGTCGCTCGGAACGGCCGGATCGGCCGCGCCGCGAGCGCGACAAGGAGCGGGCGGAGGCGAAGGACTCGGGCCGCTCCGAGCCGCGCGGCAGCGGCAGGTCGCGGGGCGGAAGCCGCTCGCGCGACGCCGCCAAACCCGACGCCGCCAAGCCCGAGGCGAAGAGGCCCGAGGCGCGGAGAGCCGAGCCGAAGAAGGCCGACGAGCCGAAGCGTGCCGAGCCCCGCAAGGCCGAGCCGAAGGCGCCGCCCGAGCCCAAGGGCGGCAACGGCACCGAAACCACGGAAGGCAACAAGTTCCGCCGCGACCAGTTCACCTTCGACGACGTCTCGTTCCACGAGATCGCCGAGATCCGGGAGGAGATCCTCTCCGCGGCCGCTGAAAGGAATACGTCTGTGAGTGACGAGAGAAAGATCGCCATGTTCTGCGATCTGGAGAACATCGCCCTCGGGGTCCGCGACTCCGCGATCAAGAAGTTCGACATCGACCTGGTGATGGAACGCCTGCTCGAGAAGGGCAAGGTCATCGTCAAGAAGGCCTACTGCGACTGGGAGCGCTACAGCGAGTACAAGCGCCCGATGCACGAGGCCGCCATCGAGCTGATCGACATCCCGCAGAAGTACTACTCGGGCAAGAACTCGGCCGACATCAAGATGGTCGTCGACGCCATGGACCTGTCGTACTCCAAGGAGCACCTCGACACCTTCGTCATCATGTCCGGCGACAGCGACTTCTCGCCCCTGGTGTCGAAGCTCAAGGAGAACAACAAGTACGTCATCGGCATCGGCGTCAAGGACTCGTCGTCCAACCTGCTGATCGACAACTGCGACGAGTTCATCATGTACGAGGACCTCTACCGCGACCGCGAGACGGTGCCCAAGGTCGACGGCAAGGACGCCAAGAAGAACGAGGCGTTCCGCCTCATGGTGGACGCCATCCAGGCGCTGCTGCGGGACAACAAGGACGTCCTGTGGGGGTCGATGATCAAGCAGACGATGCAGCGCAAGAAGCCCTCCTTCAACGAGGGCTACTACGGCTACTCCACCTTCTCCGAGCTGCTCGAGGACGCCGAGCGCAACAACCTGGTGAAGCTGAAGAAGGACCAGCGCTCCGGCACCTACATCGTCACCGGCTTCGCCAAGCGGTAGGCGGCCCGGCGGCGGCGAAGGCGTCGCTCAGCGCAGCTCGACGTCCACCGTGGCGCCGGCGGCGGTGTCGGCGCTGCCGGTCCACGAGCGGCCGTCCGGCGTCGAGGCGACGAGGCGCCAGCTCCCGGGGGGCAGGCCGCCCACCTCGGTACGGCCGCCGCCGAGCGGCCAGGCGTTGCGCGGCGCGCCGGTCCAGTCGAGGTCGATGAACGGGTGGCCGTCGCTGCTCAGCACCCGCACCTCACCGAGCTCGCCGGCGTCGGCGAGGTCCGGCACCCGCACGCGGAGCCGCGCCGCCGGCGGCAGCGCCAGCGAGCGCTCCGGCCCCGGCGACACGGCGTCCACCTGCACCGTGCCCAGTCCCTGGGCGGCGACCACCAGGCGCCAGCTCCCGGCCGGCAGGCTGTCGAGCCGCACCCGCCCCTGCTCGCCCACCGGCACCCGCTGCTGGTAGACGGCCTGCGGGCCACGCGAGCCCGCCGTCAGGTCGATCGAGTCGGCCGCCGCCGGGGCGAGCGCCGCCACCGTCACCTGGTCCGGCGGCCGGCCGAAGGCGCCGGCGACGCGCAGCACGAGGCCGGCGGCGGGCTGCAGGCGCAGCACGACGTCGGCCGGCGGTACGCCGTCCTCCACCGCCACCTCGGTCTCGCCGGGGGCGTGGTCCGCCGCCGTGGCGCGCAGCCGGTAGCGGCCGGCCGGCACCGCGGTGAGGCGGAAGCGACCGGTGCTGTCGGTGCGCACCGGCCGCTGGAAGCCGCGCTCGCCGTCCAGCGGCTCGAGGTACACCTCGGCGCCTTCGATCGGCCCGCCGCCGCCGAGCACGACCCCGGCGATGGGCGCCGCCGGGATGCGCACCTCGAGGTCGCGGTCGCCGGCGATCTCCACCTCCTGGGAGTACTGCTGGAAGCCGCCCATGCCGGCGACCTGCAGGCGATAGGTGCCGTTCTCCAGGCCGCGGATCTCGAAGCGCCCCTGATGGTCGGTGCGGCCGAAGCCGACGGCGGCCTGCTCGCGGCCGGTGAGGCTGACGAACGAGCCGGCGAGCGGCTCCTCGCCCAGCAGCACCCGGCCGCTGAGCACGGCACCGCCGCCGCCGAGGTCGAGGTCGACCACCAGCTCGCGCTGGCCCGGCTCGATGGTGATCTCCTTCTTCACCGCCGGCACGCTGTCGCCGAGCACCGCCAGCAGCGACCAGTCGCCGGGCGCCAGCCCCTCGATGCGGAAGGCGCCCTCGAAGTCGACCGAGCTGATCGCCGGGAGGCGGTTCTGGCTGGTGAGCTTGGCGGCGATCACCCGCGCCTCGGCGAGGTCGGCGAGCTCGACGCCGAGCAGGTGCCCGCGCACCACGGCGCCGCGCTCGAGCCGCACCTCGACGTCCCGGACCGGCGCTGCCGCCACCACCACCGGCGCGCCGCCGAAGCCGGGCGCGTAGCCTTCCTTCTGCGCCGTCAGGCGGTAGCTGCCCGGCTCGACGCCGTCGAAGGTGAAGGCGCCCGCGTCGTCGCTGACCTGGCCGTCGCCGGAGAAGAACGACTGGACGCCGTCGCCGGTGCCCAGCGACACCCGGGCGCCGGCCACCGGCGCGCCCCCCGCGTCGACCACGCGGCCGGACACCGACAGCCCGCGCTCGAGGCGGAAGTCGAGGCGGTTGTCCCCCAGCGTCACCGTCAGGTCGCGGACCGCGCGCACCTGCTGCGGGTGGTCGGCGGCCAGCGAGTGCTCCCCCGGTGCGACGCCGTCCATGCGGTAGAGGCCGTCGGCGTCGGTGGTGGCGGACTGGCTGGAGCCGAAGCCGAAGCGCTGGCCGGAGTCGAGCAGGCTGACGCTGGCGCCGGGTAGCGGCGCTCCGCCGGCGTCGGTGACGTGGCCGGTGATCACCGCGCCGGGCTGCATCACGACGCGCAGGTCGTCGCGGTCCTCGCCCGGCTCGACCACCACGCCGCTCTGCTCGTAGCTCTGGTAGCCGCGTGCCGTCGCCGACAGGGTGAGGCGGCCGGGGGCGACGTCTTCGAGCACGAAGCGGCCGTCCTCGTCGCTGGTCGCCCGCGACACGGTGCGCGAGAACGGTTGGCCCGTCTGCGGCTCGCCGACGATCATCACCTGCGCCTGCAGCGGCTCGCCGCCGGCGGCCAGCACCACGCCGGAGAGGGTGGAAGCCGGCTGCAGCACCACGGTGAGCGGCTCCTCCTGGGGCAGCTCGACGCCCTGGGCTCCGCCGTCCGTGTAGCCCGCGTGCTTGACCTCCACGTCGACCCGCTCGCCGCGCGCCAGGTCGCGCAGGACGAAACGGCCGTCGGGTCCGGTGGTCTCCGGGGCGGCGTCGGCGTGCCGGGAGAAGGTGCCGAGGCCGAGCCCGAAGCCGCCGCTGGAGCTCACCTCGGCGTCGGCCAGCGGCTTGCCGTCCGGGTCCACCACCCGGCCTTCGAGGGTCAGGCCGGCGGCCAGCAGCAGGGTGCCGAGATCGACCCGCGCTTGCCCGGCCGGCAGCTCGACGCCGGGCACGGCGAGGGGCGCGAAGCCCGCGGCCGCCGCGTGCACGTCGACGCGGCCCGGCGCCAGGTCGGCGATCTCGAAGCGGCCGTCGCGGTCGCTGGTGGCGGAGTTGCCGGCGCCGTCGCGGGCGGCGCGCATCCAGGCCAGGATGTCGGTGCCCTGCGGTGTCGGGACGAGCTCCACCTCGGCGCCGGCCACCGGCTCCTCGTCGGTGTCGACGACGCGGCCGAAGGCGGTGATGCCGGCGTCGAGGACGATCTCGAGATCGCCGCGGGTGGTGCCGGCGGTGAGCGGTGCGAGGTCGAGGGTGGCCGGTGCGTAGCCCTCGTGGTCGGCGGTGAGCGAGACCGGGCTGCCGGCCGCCAGCTCGCGCAACCGGAAGCCGCCGTCGGCGCCGCTGACGGTGCGCTCGGTCGGCGCGCTCCCCCAGGCCAGGAAGCCGCTGCGGTCGCGCGGCTCGGCGCTCACCGTGGCGCCGGCCACCGGAGCGCCGGCGCCGTCGACCACCCGCCCGGCGGCGGCGGCGGTCGCCGCGAGCAGCAGGGTGACCGGCTCGCCGCCGTCCCGCTGCTCGTCGCGCAGCACCGCGCGCGCCGGTCCGTAGCCGAGAGCGTCGGCGTGGAGCACCGCCGCCGGCCCGCCGGGCGTCGCCAGGGTGAAGTTGCCGCGCGAGTCGGAGCGCACCGCCCGCTCCTCCTCGCCGGTGCGCCACACCCAGGCGCCGGCCACCGGGTCCCGCTGCTCGCTGCCGAGGGTACGGCCGGCGACGGTGATCGACGGTGCGAGGCTGATCACCCGGGGCTCCGGCGGCGCGGCACCGTTGCCGGCCGCGGCCGGCGTCCCCGCGGCGGCCGCCGCGGCATCGTCCTGCACCGCCGGCACGGTCAGCCCGCCGCGGTGGCCGGCCGGGCCGAGGGCGAGGAGCTGCATCGCCGCCCGCGGATCGCGGTGCAGCGTCAGGCGGCCGTCCTCGCCGCTGGCGCCGAGGGGGACCTCCAGCGGTCCGAGGCGGACGAGGGCGCCGGCCACCGGCTTGCCGCTCGGGTCGTGGACCTCCACCTCCACCGGCTCACCGGCCGCCAGGTGCAGCGTCACCGCGTCGCCCGCCACCGCCTCCTCCAGCGCCGGCGCCAGGCCGGCGGCGGCCGCGGCCACGCGCAGGGTCTCGCCGGCGCGGCGGAAGACGACGGCCCGGCCGTCGTCCCCGGTGCGGGCGGTACGGCGCGGGCCGCCGGGCTGCGCATCGCCGCGCCGCGGATCGCGCCAGCGCACCGGCCGCTCGCTCCGCGGCGCCGTCACGGCGACCACCACGGCGCCGGCCAGGGGCTCGCCGGCGCCGTCCACCACCCGCACCGTCAGCCGCTCCGCCGGCGCCAGCGCGACGTCGTCCACCACGGCCTCCGCCTCCACCGGGCCGACGGTGAGGCGCTGCGCGACGTGCCCCGGCGCGGACAGGGCGAGCTCCCAGAAGCCGTCCGCCGGCACCGCCAGCCGGTAGCGGCCGCGGTCGTCCGCAGTGGCCCTGGCCACCGGCGCGACCGGCGAGCCGTCGAGCTCGGCCTGGGCGACGGCGAAGGCCGAGACCGCCGGCCGCAGCTCGACCCGGGCGCCGGCCAGCGGCGTGCCGTCCTCCTCGGTCACTTGTCCGGACACCGCCTCGCCGCCGCCGGACCCCGTGCCGGTCGCGGCCAGGGAGGCGGACGCCATCGAGAGGAGGGCGACGAGGACGAGGCCGAGGGTGAGCGGCGATCTGGGGAGGAATCGACACGGCATGGAGGGCTCCTTGAACGGTTTCACGGGCTCTCGGGGGAGGCGAGGTTCGGAACGACGCCGTCGCAGAGCAGGGGTCACGGCGCGAGCTCTCCCCCGTCCGCCTGCAGCACGAGGTCCAGGACGATCGGCGGACCTCCCGCCGTCAAGACGAGCGGCTGGTCGACGGGCCGGAAGCCGGGTGCGGTGACCAGCATCCGATAGCTCCCGGCGACGACCTCGGCCTGGAATGCCGACGAGCGCTCGACCACCACGTTCGTCGCCTGGGGTTCGCCGCGGCTGAGTTCGAGGGTCGCCGTGATGGAGTGGCCGGCGCCGTCGGTCACCCTGCCCGTCACCGACGCGGCCGGCAGGTCCAGCCGCAGCTCGCGATCGCCTTCGAGCTCGACGGCGAGGCGGTACCGGGG
>Ga0210095_1000372_pt1 | contig 11603 bp, 11 predicted proteins | sample China_Galinas_PW_FD_184861 | JGI IMG/M metagenome (GOLD analysis project Ga0210095, IMG submission 184861) | Wetland microbial communities from San Francisco Bay, California, USA, that impact long-term carbon sequestration - China_Galinas_PWA_D1... | ecosystem: Environmental > Aquatic > Marine >...
TGCGACCGCGGCCTGATGCTGGTCGAGGACCTCGGCGCCGACACTCTCGAGGGCTGGGCCACCGGCCGCCCGTGGCGGCAGGTGGCCCCTCGCTTCCGCGCCGCCCTGGAGGTGGCGCGGCGCGTCTCCCGCCTCGACCCCGCGGCCGTCGCCGCGCTCTCTCCTCCTCTCGATGCCGATCTTCTGGCCCGCGAGCTGTACCTCGCACGCCGGCACTTCCTGGAGCCCCGGGGCCTGCTGGAGGACGTGCCGGAATCGCTCGTCGAGTCCTCCCTGGGGGCTCTCGTGGCAGCGGTCGCCGCCGTTTCGCGGGTGCCCTGCCACCGCGACTTCATGGTGCGCAACCTGGTGCCCTGGGATGCAGGCGTGGCGGTGCTCGACCACCAGGACCTGCGCCTCGGACCGCCGCTCTACGACCTCGCATCGCTGCTCAACGACTCGCTGTTCCCGCCGCCCGCGCTGGAGGCCGAGCTGGTCGCGCACGGCGGCGGCGGCGAGGATCGCCAGATCGAGTACCACCGCGTGGCGGCGCAGCGCACCCTCAAGGCTTGCGGCAGCTACGCGATGGCGGCGGAGCAGGGGAAGGACTTCCACCGGGTCCGCCTGGCACCGACCTTCGAGCGCGCCCTCCACCACCTGGCGCAAGGGCCGGAGACCGGCGACCTCGCCGCCCGCATGGCCGGGCGCTGGACGCGGCTCCAGGGTGTATGATGACCGCATGATCGGAGGACTCGGAGTTCAAGAGCTGCTCGTCATCTTCCTCATCCTGGTGCTGCTCTTCGGCGCCTCGAAGCTGCCGCAGATCGGCCGCGGAATCGGTGAAGGCATCCGCAACTTCAAGAGCGGTCTGAAGACCGACGACGCCAAGCCGGACAAGATCGACGAGAACGAGAAGATCGGCTAGACGGGCGGCCCGCTCAGGGCTGGCTCTCCCCCACCTCGGCGACCTCGTCGAGCTTCTCCCCCCGGAGCGACAAGAGCGCTCCCACCAGGCCGGCGGCACCGCCCAGGAGCACCAGCCCGACCACCTCCCGCGGTGCGAAGAAGCCCGGCACCAGGACCCTTTCCAGCAGCCCCAGTGCCGCCCGCTCCGGCAGCAGCAGCCGGTAGGTGGTGAACAGCGCGGCGACCGCCAGCAACCCGCCCAGAAGGCCCTGCAGCATGCCCTCGGCGTAGAACGGACCGCGGATGTAGAACTCGGTCGCTCCCACCAGCCGCATGACGGCGATCTCCTCGTGGTAGAGGAAGGCGGTGAGGCGGATGATGCTGGCGATGGTGAACACCGCCGCCCCCAGCAGCACCGCGCCGAGCACCAGGCCGGCTCCACGGACGACGGCGATGATGGCGTCGAGCTGGCTGAGCCAGTCGCGGTCGTCGTCCACCATGTCCACCGCCGGATCGTCGCGAACCTGGTCGGCCCAGGCGGAGACGGTGGCGGTGTCGGTGCCGGGAGCGAGGAGGATCTCGACGGATGGCGGCAACGGCGAGCTGCTGCCGTCGCCGCTGCCGTCGACCAGGCCGGCCAGGCTGGGGAAGGTGGCGCGGAAGCGTGCCGCCGCCTCGGCGGCGCCGACCTCCACCACCTCGGCGGCCCACGGCTGCGCGCGCGCGCGGGCCAGCAACGACTGGCGCTCGTCGGCGGCGGCCGCCGGCTGCAGGTAGACCACCACCCGCGCCTCGCGGCGCCAGGTCTCGACCAGCCGCGCCAGGTTGGTGCCGACCAGCAGGAAGCCGCCGCCGACGAAGAGGCTGACGGCGATGGTCAGCACCGCCAGCAGGCTCACCTTCCAGCTGCGTACCAGGCTGACCGCCGCTTCGCGAAGGAAGTAGACCAGCGCCTGGACGAGGGTCACCGCGTCTCCTCTTCAAGCGGTACGGAGGGCGGCCGCACGGCAGGGGTGGACAGGGAGGTGTCCTCGCCCATGGGTCCGCCGCCCCGCGCAGCGGCTTGCGAGCCGAGCTGCGCGCTTGCTTCGAGGATGCCGCCGTCGGCATCCTCGTCGGCGCCGTCCGCCCGCTCCTCGACGCGCGGCAGGCGCGGCTCCGGGGTGTCCCCCTGGAGCTGCTCGTCGCCCACCAGGCGGCCGTGGTCGAGGGTGAGGACGCGACGTCCGGTGCGGTGGATCAGCTCGCGGTCGTGGGTGGCGATGAGCAGCGTGGTTCCGCGGCGGTTGATGTCCAGGAACAGGCGCAGGATCTCCGCCGACAGCTCCGGGTCGAGGTTGCCGGTGGGCTCGTCGGCGATCAGCAGCTCCGGCTCGTTGATCAGCGCCCGGGCGATGGCGACGCGCTGCTGCTCACCACCGGAGAGCTCGGTCGGGAAGGCCTTGAGCCGGTGGGCGAGACCGACCCGGCGCAGCGCCTGGTAGGCCAGCTTCTTCTGCGCTTTGGCGTCGAGGCCGAGCAGGTGGGGCAGGTAGGTGACGTTCTCGAACACCGTCTTGCGCGGGATCAACCGGAAGTCCTGGAAGACGACGCCGAGGGTGCGCCGCAGGTAGGGGATCTTGGCGCGCGGCAGCGAGGCGACGTTGCGGCCGTTGACCAGGATCGACCCCTCGTTCGGCACCTCCTCGCGGAAGATCAGCTTGAGCAGCGTCGTCTTGCCGGCACCGCTGGCGCCGGTGAGGAAGACGAACTGGCCGCGCGGGATGTGGAAGGTGACGTCGTCGAGGGCGGTCTGTCCCCCCGGGTAGCGCTTGCCGACGTGGAAGAACTGGATCACGGCCGGGCCGCCATCGGCTCCGCTGTCGCCGCTGTCGACGACAGGGCCTCGCGGAGCGCCTGCCGCACCTGCCGCGGGTCCGCGGCGCCGCCGGAGCGAGCGAGGACGCGCCCGACGAGGACGCCGAGGAGCTTGTCCTCCCCCCGCCGGCAGCGCGCCGCCAGCTCCGCGTCCTCGGCGAGCACCTCCTCCACCCAGCGCTCGATGCGCCGCGGGTCGCGGACCAGCGCCAGCCCGAGCCGCTCGATCACCGCCTCCGGCTCGTCGCCGCTCTCCCACATCGCCGCCAGCGCCTGCCGGCCCGCGGTGTGGCTGACGCGCCCCGCTTCGACCGCCGCGACCAGGCGTGCGAGATGCGACGGCGGCGGCGCGGCGGCGGCGCCCTCCGCGGTCCCACCGGCGCGCTGCCGCATCCCGGCCAGCAGCTCGCCGCGCAGCCAGCGGGCGAGCGGCGCCGCGCCGGCCTCCGCGACGCCCTCGGGCCAGGCGGCGACCGCGGCCTCGAAATAGTCCGCCAGGGGCGGCTCGGCGAGCAGCAGCACCGCCGCCTCGGGGTCGACGCCCAGCGCCGTCCACCGCCGCTGGCGATCCCACGGCAGCTCCGGGAGCTCGCGGCGGGACCGCGCGATCCGCTCCTCGCTCACCACCAGCGGCGGCAGGTCCGGCTCCGGGAAGTAGCGATAGTCCTCCACCTCCTCCTTGCCGCGCAGGGCGAACGTCTCGCCGCACGTCTCGTCGAAACCGCGGGTCTCCTCGGCCACCGCCTCGCCGTCGGCCAGCACCGCCTCCTGGCGTCGGGCCTCGGCGTGCAGCGCTCGCGCCACGTGGCGGAACGAGTTGAGGTTCTTGATCTCCACCTTGCGACCCAGCGCCGTCTCCCCCGGGCGGCGCAGCGACAGGTTGGCGTCGCAGCGCAGGTGGCCCTGCTCGAGGTTGCCGTCGCTCACCCCCAGGGTCACCACCAGGCGGTGCAGCGAGCGCAGGAAGTCCTCCGCTGCCGCCGCGACCCCGTGCCGCGAGCCACGGATCTCCGGCTCGCTCACCACCTCGACCAGCGGCACCCCGGCACGGTTGAAGTCCACCCGGCTCGCCGTCGCCGCGTGCACCAGCTTCGCCGCGTCCTCCTCCAGGTGGAGCCGGCGCAGCGGCACGGCGTCGCCGGCGCCGCCGCCGATCAGCGGCAGCGCCCCGCCGCGCCCCAGCGGCCGCTCGTACTGGGTGATCTGGTACCCCTTCGGCAGGTCGGGATAGACGTAGCTCTTGCGCGCCCACCCCGAGCGCTCCGCCACCTCGCAGCCGAGGGCGACGGCCAACCGCACCGCCTGCTCCACCGCCTCCCGGCGCACCACCGGCAGCGCCCCCGGCAGGCCGAGACACACCGGGCAGACCGACGTGTTGGCCTCGGCCCCGTAGCGGTACCCGCAGCCACAGAACAGCTTGCCCGCCGTCGCCAGCTGCAGGTGCACCTCCAGCCCCACCACCACCTCGAACCTCATCGCCGCTAGTCTACCCTTGCCCCCGGGGAGTCCGAACCCCTACCTGCGGCCCTGCGGCGAACGGCCCGCAAACGAAAAGGGCCCCGCCCGTTGCCGGACGAGGCCCTCTCCGCGTTGCTGCCGTCGAGGCGCTGGTTACATCGCCTCTTCGGTGACCGTGATGCGGATCACCGCACGGCGGTTCTGCTTGCGGCCGGCGGCGGTCGAGTTGTCACCGACCGGCTCGGCCTCACCGCGAGGCTCCACCGTGATCCGGCTCGGGTCGACGGCGTGGCGCGTCACCAGCCAGTTCTTCACCGACTCGGCGCGACGCTTGCTCATCTCCATGTTCGACGAGTCCGAACCCTGCGAATCCGAGTAGCCGATCACCAGCGCCGGCGCCTCCGGGTTGTCCCGCATCAGCAGCGCGACCTCGTCGAGGATCGCCTTGCAGGCGTTGTTGACGCGAGCGCTGCCGGCGTCGAACTGGCAGGTGCGCTCGATCTCGGTCTTCTTCGGAGCCGGCGGCGGCGGCGGCACGACGGCCACGAAGTTGGCGACGCAGGCACGGTCGCCGTTCATCGTCACCGTGCCGTCGGCGCAGTCCTGGTCGCCGGTCCAGGAGGTGAACTCGCAGTCCGGTCCCGGCACCGCGGTCAGCGTCACCGCCGTACCCTCGAGGAAGATCTGCGAGCAGTCGGCGCCGCACTCGACACCGCCCGGGCTGCTGGTCACCGTGCCGTCGCAGTCACCCGCCTTCGACACCGTCAGCTCGTACTCGACGGGGGCCGGCGGCGGTGGCGGCGGCGGCGGAATGGTGATCAGACGCGGGAAGTAGGTGAAGCCGAGCAGGCCGCCGATCGGGCAGTGATCGTCGGTCTGCGACAGCTGCAGCACGTCGGTGCGCAGGCCGAAGTTGAAGGCCCACGGCCCCTCCTTCGCCATCCAGTAGCGGCCGCCGAAGACCAGGTCCACGGAGTCGTCGAAGATCGCCGTGTCGGTGTCCAGCGGGAAGGTACCGTTGAGCTCGGTGATCCAGTCGAACTGGTCCGACACCTTGCCGGCGTAGCCGATGCCCGCCAGCGCCTCGTCCGAGACCTCGACGTCGTTGCCCGAGCCGATGTCGCCGGGCTGGTGGTAGCCGACGTTGAACACCCAGCCGCCATTGCGCCAGCCGAGGCCGGCGCCGTAGCCGGTGCCGCCGGCCAGGACCGCGTCGTCGCCGGTGGGCAGCTCGACGAAGGCGTTGAGCGCGAACGAGCGATCCTCATCGGCCCAGAAGCTGTACTTGCCGCCGAGGCGCACGTTGCCCAGCCCCGACTCGTCCAGAACGCCACCCGGCAGGCTGGAGCTGAGCTGCTCGTAGGGGACCATCACCGAGAACTCGAAGTCGTCGGTCAGGCCATAGCCGAAGCTGGCGCTCAGGCGGCTCCAGTCCAGGTCCTCGGTGTCGGCGAACTGGAAGACACGGTCCCAGTTGTTGAAATAGAAGCCCATCGACCACTGACCCTGAGGCAGCGTGTCGCCGGTGAACAGACTGAAGTAGCCGGTCTCGCCGGTGATCGTCGGGGCATTGGTCGACTCATCGGCCACCGCGGTTCCCACCGCCAGGACCAGGATGAGGGCCGCGCCGCACAGTCCTCGAATCGTTCTCATTGTCGTCTCCTCCAACGCGGCCCGCTCAGGAGTGGGGGCCGCAAATGCTCTTTAGGTACCCTGGTAACACGCCATTGTCAGCCTAACACAGGCACGGCGTTCACCGATACGATTTGATTGAAACCCTCGCTTCCAGGCTCCCGTCTCCGCGGAAGGCCTGGGCGACGACCCCCGACAGGAAAAAGGCGTACTTCCTGTAGCGGAATGAACATTCAAAACCCGTGCCCGCGTCCGGGTAGTAGGTGCCGAAGTCGGTGTAGACGGTGCGCTCGAAACCGGTGGTGCCGAGCCCCGCATAGAGCACCCAGTACCAGTTCTGCCAGGTGAGGCCGAGCGCCCGGTGGTCGGCGTCGAGGAACCACGGGACGAAGTACTCCCAGGTGGTGAACAGCTGCTCGGTACCCCGGACGCGCTCCCCGACGCCCTTCAGGTTGTCGCGGCCGTCGAGGCGAAACAGCTCGGCGCGCGGAATCGTGAAGCGATCGGCCTGCGGCCGCAGCTCGGCATCGTCGACCTGCTGCTTGCGGCCGAAGGTTCCGGCATGCAGGCGGCCGAAGAGGAAGGTGCGTCCCGGCAGCTCGAAGCGCTTGAGCGCCTGGCTCTCGAGCTTGACGTAGTCGAAGTCCCCCGGCCCCGCCTCGATGCCCCAGGTGACGGCGGCGGTGAGACCGGCGCCGCCGGGGCCGATCTGCCGGTAGGGGGTGAACAGGCGCTGCACCTCGGCTCGCCGCTCGCCGACGATGGCGTTGGAGCGCGGATCGTTCGGGGTGCCGATCTGGTAGCCGAAGCGCAGGTAGGTGTTGGTGCTGTTGTTGTCGAAGCGCAGCTCCACCTTGTTCGAGATCAGGCGGTCGATCTCGGCGAGCATGAAGCTGCGGTGGCTGTAGTCGAGCGGCCACTGGGTGAGCACCAGGAAGCCGCGGGTGCGCTGGAACTCGTCGGAGAGCTTCTCGATGCTGTCGAACTCGATGGAGTCGAAGCCGGTGATCTGGTAGGTGCGCTCGAAGCCGTAGTAGCGGTAGCGCAGGAAGGCGGAGATGTCGCCGTCGATGAAGTTGTACTGCACCTGCCCCTCGAAGAACACCTTGTCGATCAGCCGGTTGACCCGCAGGTCGAGGTCGCCCTCGGGAAAGAACACCTCGAGGCGCGGCAGGGTGTCCTCGCGTGCGCGATCCTCCGCGGCCTGCACCTGGGGTGACCTGCCGGCGTCGTCGGCGGCCTGCGCCGAGCCCTCCGTCGCCGCCGGCGCCGGCTCGCCCGGCTCCCCCTCGCCCACCTGCTGCGGCGCCCCTTCGTCGGCCTGCTCGACGACCGCCGGCACTGGCCGGTCGGCCACGTCCTGGGCTGCTGCGGAGACGGCGGTCGACAGGACGCAAACGAGGGCGACGGCCAGCCGGGCGGAGGCCGGACCGTAGCGGCGGGCGAGGCGAGGGGCGGGGACGGCGGGGCGAGCGGCGTTCGACGGCATCGCGGCGATTCTAGCCCGGACTGCCGGCCAGCCGGGCGGGGCTTCTCGGATCTCGGTGCGCGGCGCGGACATCAAAAAACGGGGCCCCGGAGGGCCCCGTCGAAAGGAGAGTCTGGTTTGTGGCTCAGCGGCGGTGCGGCGGGCCGCCGAGATCGCGCAGCTCTTCCTCGAGGCGCTTGCGCTCCGCCTCCATCTGCTTGATCTCCTCGTTCTCCGCCTCGATCTCCTTGTTCTCGCTGGCGATCCTCTTGTTCTCCTGGACGCGGTCGACGCCGCTCTGGTTGCCGGCCTTCATGTAGGCCTCGATCGCCTGGTCGAAGTTCTTCTGCTTCTCGTGGGCGAAGCCGATCTGATCCCAGATGCGCTTGCGGTCCTCGGCGGTCTTGACCTTGTCGAGGGCGGCCTGGGCGCTGCTCGCCGCGGCGTCGTACTGCGACAGCAGCGTGTAGGCCTGGGACAGGTAGTAGTACGGGTACCAGGCCGCGCCGTTCTTGGCCGCCGCTTTCTTCAGCGTCGACACCGCTCCGGGGTAGTCGGCGGCGCCGAGCTGGGTCTCACCGAGGAACAGCAGGTTCTCGTAGCTGCCGTTGCCCGCCGCCAGGTCGCTGGCCACGCTCACCGCCCTCTGATAGGCGGCCCGCTTGCCGCTGCCCTGGGTCAGCCGCGCCTTGCGCACCAGCGCCTTGGCGTAGGCGTCCTTCTTCTTGGCGTCGCTGCCGTCGAGGGCGACCGCTTTCTCCAGCGCACTCACCGCGGTATCGGTGTCGCCGGCGTTGAAGGCGGCGGAGCCGTAGCGATACCAGGCGTCGGCGTCGCGCGGGCTGTTCTCGGTCTGCCGCTTGAAGGCGCGCAGCGCACCGTCGGCATCACCGCTGCCGGTGGCGGCGGCACCGAGCATCTCGTAGTAGGCCGTCTGCTTGTCCTTGGGCAGGCTGGCCGGGTTGACCTTGGCGAGGATCTGCTGGGCGTCCTTGTAGCGCCGGTTGGCGAGGTACGCCTGGCCGAGGGCCATCTGGTAGGACACGTTGCCCGAGTCGAGCTCGTAGGCCTTGCGCAGCGGCCCGAGGGCCTCCTGGTCCTTGTTCTGCTTGAGCAGCACCTGGCCCAGCATGAAGTGGCCGCCGGCGAACTCCGGAGTCTTCTCGACCACGGCCCGGAACTCCTGGGCGGCGGTGTCGAGCTGGCCGGCGCGGAACGCCGCGACGCCCTCGTCCCAGCCCGCTTCGGCATAGCCGGCGGTGGCGAGAGCGACGGCGGCGGTGAGGATCAGCAGTAGTGGTTTTCGCATGGGGACATCTCTCCTTTCAACACATCTGTACCTCAAGATCCGTGCCAGCTCGTCCGTAGCGTGGATCAGCGCGCCGCGAGGAGGCCCGTGACCCGCTCCAGGAAGACCTTCGACTGATTCGGCCCGAGGGCGGCGGAGACCAGCTTTTCCTCCGCTCGCACCAGATCGAGCACGGCGTCCACCCCGCGTCCCGCCTCCAGCTCGGCGCGGCTGAGCCGCAGCACCGACTCGAGCTCGGCCGCTTTGCGGCCCTCGCCGAGCAGCGCCTTGGCCTGCCGGTGAATGTCCTCCGTGACGGATGCCAGATCCTGGGGTGTCATCTCCTTGAGACGATCCCCGGAGATCACCGACAGCGTCTCTTTCAACGCGATCAGCCCCGAGGTGATCAGGCCGTAGAGCAGCTTGCAGGTGTCGAAGGGGCTGTGCCCCATGCCGATGGCGATCTCCTCGATGCTGCGGCGCTCGTCGATCTTGGAGATCAACTGCCATTCCTGCGGCGTCAGCGAAACCGAGGTGGTGGTCGCCTGGTCGGTGAACACCGGCACCAGGCGGGTCGAGGGGATCTTCTTCGACAGCACCTGCCATTCGTCGATGCGCCGCGCCGCCTCCATCAGCAGGTTGGTGTTCGACTTCTGGATCGTGCTCTCGGCGGTCTCCTCGCCGGCGTGGAAGGTGAAGTCGCCCTCCGGCCAGATGGCGAGCTCGTAGACCGCCTCCTCACCGGCCAGCTCACCGGTGCGGGCATGCACGATCTGACCGCCGCGCAGATAGATCTCTCCGCCGGGGTGTCCTTCCCGGCGGAGAGAGAAGCGCCCGGTCTTTCCCGACACCGAAACGAGCTGGATGATGTCCGGTAGCGGGAGCTCGCGGAGCGAACCCTGAAAGGCCATGAAGCGGAGTCTACTACTGCAGCGTGAAATTCACCGTCAGGTTGTAGTAGACGTCCACCGGCTTGCCGTTCAGGGTGGCGGGCTGGAACTTCCAGGTCTTGATGCTCTCCACCGCCGCCTGGTCGAGTCCCATCGGCAGTCCCTTGAGCACCTTGACGTTGGTCACCCGGCCCTGCTTGTCGATGATCGCCTGCACGATCACCACACCCTGGATGCGCGCCTTGCGGGCGATCTCGGTGTAGGCCGGTTGTGGCGAGTAGGTCTTCACCGGCGCCTTGACGTCACCACCGACGTGGATCGGGCCTTCCGGCTCCGACGGCGGTGGACCCTCCGGGATGTCGAAGACGATGTCCGTCTCCGGCAGGTCCACGGTCTGGTCGATCTCCTCCGGCGTACGGATCGGTTCCGGCTCGTCGGGAGTCGGGTCCGGGATCGGCACCTTCTTCGCCTTCGGCTTCGGGATCTCCTGCTGCTTCTGCGGCGGCGGCGGCTTGAAACGCACCTGCTGGACGACGTACACCTTCTTCTTGTCCGGCTCCGGTGCCGCCGCCTTGGTGAGCTCCGGCAGGTGGACGATCAGCAGTCCGACGTGGAAGATGAGGGCCGCCACGAAGGCGATCTTCAGCGTCTTCGAGTCCTCGTCGTACTCGCGCGCGAAGGTCTCCAGGTGGGAGGTCTCCGCCTGCTGGGCTTTGGTGTCGCTCTTCTTCGTGCTTGCCATACGTCCTCGCTTCCCGGTCGTCAGTACCAGAAGGCCTCGATCTCCCGCTGGGTCGGAATCGAGATGTTCTTCACTTCGACCCCCTTCTCGGCACCCTGCCGCAGCTCGTCGAACACGTCCACCATGTAGCCGTACGGGGCCGCCGGATCGGGGCGGATGATCACCGGCTTCAAGGGGTTGCGCTCGAGCTTCGGCTTCAGGTAGTCGAGGATGTCGGAGAGCTGCATCGGCTGATTGTCGACCACGTACTGGCCGCTCGGCTGGATCTCGATGAGCACCGACTCCTCCTTCTCGATCATCGGAGGGTTGTCCTCCTGCTCGGGAAGGGCGAAGTCGAGGCCGCGGGTCGCCGCGAAGGTCGAGGTCACCATGAAGTAGATGATGAGCAGGAAGGCGACGTCCGCCATCGAGGAGGTCGGGATCTCGTCGCTGACCTTGTTGCGCTTGTCGATCTTCATCGGCTCACTCCCTGGGGCTCGCTGGGCCCGTCACTGACCACCACCGCCGCTGCTGCCGCCGCCGGTGGAATCGCGGATCTCCTGCTGGCTCAGCAGGTAGACGTTGCGTACGTTGGCCCGTTTCAAGGCGTCGATCACCTCGTCCACCGCGCGGTAGGGGACGTTGCGGTCCGCCTTGAGCACGAAGGCCTTGCCGGGGTCCTGGGCGACGACGCTGCTGGCCATCGAGAAGACCTCCTCGGCACTCGGCACCTGGACGCTGATCTCCTCGCCGGAGGACACCCGGATGAAGCCGCTCTCGGTGACCGAGACGTAGGCCGAATCCTCCGGGACCTCCAGGCGGATGTCGGTCTTCGGCAGCTCCACCTGGGTCTTGTCCACCTCGATCTGGAAGGTGACCAGGAAGAAGATGATCAGCAGGAAGGCGACGTCCGCCATCGAGGCGGTGGGAATCACCGCGTCCTGCGTCTTGCTGGCTCGTAGGTTCATGGGGTCCCCTGACGGGCTGCCTTACTTCTTCGGCGGAACGGAGCTCTGGGCACCACCGGAGGCGCCGGCGGGTGCGGCGGAGGAGGTCGCGGTCCTGCCCGGCGCGCCGGCGGACGGCGTTTCGACGCTCACCCGGTCGGCCTTGACGCCACTGCGCTCCATCTCGGTGAAGGTCTCCACCAGCATGTTCGCCGCGGTCTCGATGTCGCGCACGAACTTGTTGATGCGGCTCATGAAGTAGTTGTAGGCGATCTGCACCGGGATGGCCACGGCGAGACCACCGGCGGTGGTGATCAGGGCCTCGGAGATGCCACCGGCGACCAGGCCGGGGTCCGAAAGGCCCGCCTCCTGCAGCGCGTCGAACGACTTGATCATGCCGGTCACCGTGCCGAGGAAGCCGAGGAGCGGCGCCACGTTGGCCACCGTCGCCAGCACC
>Ga0210095_1000374_pt1 | contig 11567 bp, 12 predicted proteins | sample China_Galinas_PW_FD_184861 | JGI IMG/M metagenome (GOLD analysis project Ga0210095, IMG submission 184861) | Wetland microbial communities from San Francisco Bay, California, USA, that impact long-term carbon sequestration - China_Galinas_PWA_D1... | ecosystem: Environmental > Aquatic > Marine >...
CTTGGGCAGCCCCCGGCTGGTCGTCGACGTAGCGACGGGACAGGTCGCACAGCGCCTCGACTACGACGCCTTCGGCAGGGTCACCATGGACTCCAATCCCGGATTCCAGCCCTTCGGGTACGCGGGCGGTCTCTACGACTACCAGACCGGCCTGGTGCGGTTCGGGGCGCGGGACTACGACGCCTCCACGGGCCGCTGGCTGGCCAAGGATCCGGTGGGTTTCTCCGGCGGCGACACGAACCTCTACGGCTACGTGTTGAACGATCCGATCAACTTCACCGATCCCCTGGGTACGGATGGTTGGGACGTTGCGGGAGCCCTCATCGAGGGTGCCGCCAAGGGTGCCGTTACAACGTTCGCGCTGGGGGTTGTCGTGGCGAAAGTTACGACCGCCGCGGTGGCCTTGGGTGCCAGCGCCACGGTCGTGGCGGCGGTCGCGGTTTGGGCTGCGGCGGCCACCGCGGCCTACTACGCGGTCGACACGGCGCTGAACCTCTACTTGAAGTGGATCGATCCCTGTATCTCCCGCGGTGAATGGGCGAGGCAGGCCGCCTACCAAGCCGGGTATTCGGCGGGATCCTACGTCACGGCGAAACTGGATCCGGGTCCGAACCCCATCAGTATCGAGAGTGGCGAACCATCGGGGTCGGTGGAACCGACTCTACAAGGGCTGCCGAGACAACACTACGAGCCGCGGAGGGATCCCGGGCCCGTCTACCCCCTCCAACCCGTCCCGGCGCCTTTGTAGGGGTGCCCGATGACCGACGGACCCGATCCGGAGGGGGGCGACTCCGACAGCTACCGGGCGAGCAGGCCGAAGGAGCTCGTAGCTCTTGGTGATGCGCCGCGTGCCTAGACCGAGTTGCTTCGAGCAAGCGTCCGATCTGATCGACCAACTGGCCAGCGAGGGTCTCGTGGAGCAGGCCTGGAGGCTCGATGAGGCCTGGGTTTCGGGATACAGTCGCGAGGAAGTCCTGACCGCCTTGAAGCGGCAGGCGATCCAACTTCAGAGCTCCGAAGCGACCATGACTGCCGAGACACGCCGCATGCTGGAGATCTTCGTGGAGACCCTGGACCAGGCCCTGGGGCAGCGGCTCGAGCCGCGCGGTTTCGGCTCTGACGATCCATGACTCGCTACCGCCTCGCCGCCGAGCTGCCCGAAGAGCTGGGGCGGGAGCTGCGCGCCTTGATCGACGAGGTGCGCGCGGCGGAGCATCCGGCGCGACTGGGGCCGCGCGGCGTCGACATGATCCTGCGGCTCACCGAGGCCGGGCTGGAGTCGTTCTTCCTACGCTCGGCGCGACGGCTGCAGCTCGGGATGATCTCGGAGTCGAGCATCCGCCTGGGGCTGCGCACCGCCCGGGGCGGCATCGGCCTCTTCGTCAAGGGCCTCGCCCACGGCCTCTCGGACGAACAGGTCCGCCGCCTCGGCGAGCGCATGGACGAGATGCTGATCGAAGACGAGCAGGAGGCGCAGGAGGAGGCGCGGGAGGGCGGGTAGGCGGCAGGCAGGTGGCGGGCAGGTCCGGCCCGGGTGGCGACGGCCCAAAAGAAAACGACGGCCCCATCCCACGCGACGGGGCCGTCGGAAAAGCTGGAGGGTTGCGTTGGGTCCTACGGGTAGGCCATCGAGCAGTAGCCGCCGCCGGCGTTGACCCAGTTGCGCTGGATCAGGTAGTCGCGGGTGCCGAGCTGGACGTTGGCCAGGGCGCCGTTCACCGTGTAGGTGGTGCCGAAGGTCCAGGCGCACTTGTCCGCGTTCTCGTAGCCGCGGCGGTCGTACCAGGCGTTGAGGTCCGGATCGGTCGCCGCCTCTTCCAGCTCGTGGGCGATGATCGAGGCCATGCCATCGGCGCCGGCGTTGCCGTTCGGGCCGACCGTCTGGTACTCGCAGGCGCTCGGGCAGCGGTCCGGGTTGCCGACGAACGAGTACTTGATGTCGGTGCCGCCGAGGCTGCCGTGGGTGTGCCAGCCGCAGTACGAGGTGCAGAAGCCGGAGCTGGCGGTGACGTCCGCCGAGGTGAGCACGAAGTAAACGCCGTTGGCGTCCTTCGGCAGGCCGTTGTTGATCGCGTCGGACACCACCGAGGCGATCTGGCTGTCGGACAGCGACGTGCCGTAGGTGTACGGATCGGTGGTCGCGCCCGCATACCAGACGTTGCCGGTCACCGGGTTGTTGTTGCCGTCGACGTAGGTGGTGTTGATGTTGTAGTACGGGGACCCACCGATGTTGTTGGCGAGATCGGTGAGGATGGTGGTGGCGCTGTTGCCCGACCAGTCGCCGTACCAGATGTAGTAGATGTTGACATCGGAGGTCATCACCGGACCGCCGTGGTAGAAGATGCCGTTGTTGCTGCCGCCGCCGCCGTGGCCGCCGCCCTTGGCCTTGCCGTCGACCTGGCCCCAGCCCTTGCCGTTCGGCACCAGCTCCGGGTACTGGCCCTGCCCCTGGCCCTGATGACCGTTGTCCGCGGCCTGGGCCTGGGCGTTCTGGCGTGTCGTCGTGGCTCCTGCGGTGGTGGCCACCAGGGCAGCCGCCATTCCCAACGCAATCGTCAACTTCGCAACTCTCATTGTACAGGTCTCTCCACCGCTGTGATGGGATTCCCGCCGGAGAGACCCGGAACCGGGCCGCGGCGCCGCGGGAAGGGAGGGCGAGTCAGCGGTTGCTCGTCGCCTTCGGGCGGGTCCGAGCGATCCGGATGATCTGAGCCGATGGAAGATCCTGCATGTAAGGCAACGAGGAAGGACGGTATTCCTATCCCGGGGGATTGTCAAGCCCACCCCAGCGGGTGGGATATGCGGTGGTCCGCGCGGGCATCGGGGAGCCGGCCGGTCCCGGCTCAGAGGGGCACCACGACGGGCTCGCCGCCGCGGACCGTGATCATGTGGTCGCTGCGGCCGCTTCGGGTCCACAGCCGCAGCAAGTAGCGCCCCGGGGCGAGCTTGCCGAGGCCGAGGTCGCCGGCGGCCGAGAAGCGCAGCGCCGGGTCGAGGAGCGGCAGGTAGGCACTGACGTCGACGCCGTCGGCGGTGAACAGCCCGATGCCGGCCAGCGTCTGGCCCGCGCAGGCGTCGGGGTCGCAGGCCAGCAAGAGCGGCGAGCCGGGGCCAAGGCGTTCGTCCACCTCGACCGCGTCGTCGTCGGTCACCGCCACCGGTGCTGTCGAGCCGGCTCCCGTCACCGGATCGGACCACACGACGAAGTAGGACCCCGCCGGCAGGTCGTCGAAATCACGCCGGCCGAACGAGTCGGTGAGCAGCGAGCGCACCGGGTGGCCGGCGGCGGAGAGCACGGTGACCTGGATGCGGGCCGCGGGGCTGCCATCGGCACGGGCGAGGCGCACCGCGAGCCGGCCGCCGTCCCCCGGCTCCAGGGCGACGACCACCGGGTCGCCGTCCGGCATCACGGGGTCCACGGTGGTCGTGCGGAACCCGTCGGCGCCCACCTCCAGGCGGTAGCGCTGCACGTCGAGATTCTCGAACCGGAAGCCGCCGTCGGAGGCCGACCAGGCGGAGCCGACCGACCGTCCGGCGAGGTCGAAGAGACGGACCCGCGCGGCGATCCCGGTGCCGGTGCCGGCCTCGGTGACACGGCCGGCGACCGCACCGCCGTCGAGCTCCAGGCTCACCCGGGCCTCCGCCCGGTCAGGGAGCTGGAGCCGCTCGACGTACGGCTTGCCGGCGGTGTCGACGTACGTGGCGGTGACCGGCCCGGGCGGAGCGTCGTCGACGACGAATTCACCCCGGCTGCCGACATCGGCACGGAGCAGGGTGGTGGGCAGGCCCCGCTCCAGCCGTCCCGCCTGCAACGGCCCGCCGGTCGAGACCAGAACGGCGCCGCGGCGCCAGCCCGGGTCGAGGTCCGACGACAGGGTGACCTCGCCCCCGGCCACCGGGTCGCCGCCGCGCAGGACGCGGCCGGCGACGCGGACCGAGGAGATCACCAGGTCCGCCTCGTAGCGCTCGTCCCCGGCCGGAACCTCGATCTCCTGGCTGAGCAGGGGCCGTTCCCCCAGCACGCGGACCCGGTAGCGGCCCGGTTGCACCGCCATGCCGTCGAACCCGCCGTCCGCTCCGGTGACCGCGGTGGCGGCGGCTTCGAGCCCCTGGCCTGAGGGCGTGCCGAGCTCGACGCGGACCCCCGGCCGCCCCTCGCCGCGGCGGTCGGCCACGCGGCCGAAGACCTCCACTCCCGCCCCCAGCCCGACCTCCCCGAGGTCGACGATTTCGCCGCGGCCCACGGTGATCTCGCGCACCAGGGCGGCATGCCCGCGGGCGCGCGGTGGCGCCCCCGAGGTCGTGCAAGGCCGCGCCGGCTGCGGGTAGCATGGGGCGATGAGCCACCGTGCTAGCCATCCCGAGAGCCATCCCGCCGCCGTCCTCGACCGCCTCCGCCATGCCGTTCCCGACGCCGAGCCCGTCGTCCTGGAGAGCCTCGGCCCACCCGACCAGGACGTCGCCGGCGAGGCCGTCGACTCCGCTCTCGACTTCCTCTTCCGCCGCATGGAGGTGCGCTTCCACGAGCTGGTGGACGAGCTGCGAGAGAGCCTGGGCACTCCGCACTTCGTCGGCTCGGTGGAGGAGGAGTCCTTCCCCGCCTGGTCCGACGCCCTGCTGCTGGCCACCTGGTGGCACGGCGACACCGTGGTCTACCTCGCGGTGCGCAACGAGTCCGACGCCGACCCGGTCATCCTCCAAGCCGGCGCCCACGCCCGCGACGAGCTGGAGCAGCTCCAGAGCTGGGGGCCGCCGGACGTGGGGGAGTAGGGCGGCAGCGGTTCGGGCGCCTCCGCACAACAGCCTGCTCGGCTTCAGGGGCGCCGTGCTCGAGAACGACGTGCTGCGCTCTGGACCTCCCTGCGAGCCTCTCGTCCCGGCCGCCATGGTGCCGATCCGCCGGCTGATCCGCGGTAGGTCTGTCCTCAAGCGGTAGCATGGCTTCTTCATGGCTGACCGCCAGTCAGAGGTGAAACCTCCGGCGAGTGTGAACGGCGCTCCCCCGCTCTACGCTCACTCGCTCCCAGGCCGGCCGCCGGAAGAATGGCAGCCTCTTCTGGACCACCTGCAACGCGTCGGCGAGCTGGCGGCGCGGCATGCTGCGGCGTTCGATGCCGCCGAGTGGGGGCGGCTGGCGGGCTTGTGGCACGACCTCGGTAAGGCGCATCCGGCGTTCCAGCGGCGGATCAGCTGCGGCGGCTCGCGGAGAGTCCAGAGATGCTCCGGTTGTCGCCCCCGCGGGGGCGTGGATTGAAACTCGAGATCGCGACGCACCTCCTGCTGCGCCGCCCGTTGTCGCCCCCGCGGGGGCGTGACTTGAGACCGGGGCTCGAATACGAATCCGGCCCCGTTGTCGGTTGTCGCCCCCGCGAAGTGGGTGGAACATGTGCGCCAGGGCGCAATGGCAGCGGCTCCTGGGCTCAGGCCTTGCCGTTGCCAGGGGCTTTGATTGAAGCCCAATGGGGTTCGCGGCGTCTTGTGCGGCCGATTGTTGTCAGCTGACCTGTGTTGCCTTGTCCGCCAGGGTCACCCGAGCCGATGCCTGTGCCCTCAGCTCTTGAGCCCATGCAACGCTCTCACGCCCGGGCCGCCGGGCCAGGACCTCGGGAACCAGTGCAGCGAGGGCTTTGGCGAGTTGTGGTGAGCTCTGAAGCCGCCGATCTGCCTCCTGAACCAGCAACCAGGCAAAGGCCCGAGACTGAAATCGGGTGCGGGCATTCGCCACTCGGTTGGACCACCGTTCTACCGGAAGACGGAGCAGTCGGGAGAGATCGCTGCGCGCGAGACGGGCGACCTTTTTCATCCGGGCTTGTTGTTGCTCGCTCGCCGCAAGCTCCTCGAACCCGACACGCAAGGGGTCTCTGGGAAACTCCGGCACTCGTGGCTGTCTCTCGAAGGGACGGCTGATCTCATCCGTCAGCTCCAGGCTGCGCCTCCATTCGTTTCGACAAATATCACACAAATCGACCAAGTGAAGCCTGGTTTGTTGATCGACGAGGCCAGCCGGGAGATCGCCGCGAAGAACGAGGAGCAGAAGATCGTAGGTAAGGTGGAACCCGTTGGCCGTTTTGGTCATTCTGATAGCCTCGACAAGAGTTTCAGGGCGCGCTGTGTTTCACTCTCTACGCCTCGGTGCCGGAAATCCGTCACGAGGTCTAGGAGAAGGCGGCGAAGGCCCTGTTCTTTTCCCGCCGCACGGTAAGCTTCGGCCAAGTCGAGGGAGACCAGTGCTGCATCGTAATGTCTGCCCAGAGCAATAAACATTTCTCGAGCCGTTGAGAAACGTTCTGTCGCCAGTTGAACATCGCCTATGCCCAGGGCTACCCTGCCTTGAAGGTAGCGATAAACAATAGCTGAAAACGTGTCTTTGCTTCGTTCGAAAGTGTCGAGATGCAATTCTAGAAGATGGCGCGCTTCGGTAAACCGACCCAGGCTGCCGAGAGCATTGACTCTGCCGGTGATTGAAGCCAGTGTCTCGAGTTGCCACTCGTCTACGAGTATCTTGGATGCTTGTTCTTGGACGGCAAGAGCCTCTTCTGGCCGCTCGGCCGAGAACAGTACATTACCGAGATTGATCCTCGCCCGGGCAAAGCCTCGCCTGTCTCCAGCCAGGCTGAACCCGAGGCCAGCGACGACTAGGAGCTGCTCAGCCTCCTCGAACCTCCTCTGACCAATCCGCAGGGATGCCTCCAGGGCCGAGATCTCTGCCAGTGCGGTCGGAGCTCCAACTGGCCGTGCTGCCAATTCTGCACGCAGGTCGATGAAGGCACGCTCCGCGGCTGGCAGGTCGCCGCCAACCCGCAGTGCATTGGCTCGGTGTGCAGCGGCCCTGGCGAGGAGCGCCCGAGCCCATTCGGGACCGCTAGGAGCGAGAGTCCAACGGAGGACGGCCGGGACGAGCTCGACGATGGACTGAGCATCAGCCGGAGAATTATGGATCTGGGAGCGACACTCGGCGATGAGCATTTGGGCCAGCTGCCTCGATCGGTAGCGGCGTCGAGCCCCTCGAATCTTGCTGACTCGTTGCTTGGGAGCCAGCCGTAGCAGGGCCCAAAGCTCCTCCTTCGCGCGACGTTGAAGCCGACGAAGCTCGGCCGTCACCTTCTCTCGTTCCGCGAGAGCCTCAGGGCTGGTGTCGAGGTCGTCGTTCGCAGACTCTCCCTCCACGGGGTGTGAGATCTCGATCTCGTCCAGGGCGGTGAGGTATACGGGCTGGAGCCTGCGGAGTTGTTCCCACTGTCTGCGGCATTCCGGGCACAGGCCAATGACGTGGTCGAGTGTCCGGCGAGCAAGCGTGGCAGCCGCTTCAGGGCGACGCAGCGCCTCGATGAAGTGCTCGACTCGTAGGTGGTCATGCCGGCTCACCTTCTTCTCCTCGGTCGTGTGCCGGGTGATTGTGACAGATGTCAGCGGGTTGGCCGCCTAGTTCTCCACGGATTTTTGTGCAGAGTAGCCGATTGAGCACCGGGTTTTTGCGTACTCAACCGGAATTGGCGTTGCCGGTGCGCTTGGGTTGAACACCACCGACAGCACCAACTCTCCAGACGTAGGCTCGAAGTCATGTCCCTGGAGCTGCCGGGGCACGCCTGCGGCCCTCGCGGCTGCACCACCACCGTCTCGCGCAGCGGCATGGTCAAGAAGAACCTCTGGGCTCCTCTTTTCATCGCCAAACCGAGTAGGGAGGAAACTACGATGGTCGACAAGAGGGACGACCTGGGAACGACGGCGCGAGACGACGGGCCTTCCGCCGACAAGCTCCGCGATGAGATCGTCCGCCGGTTGGCCGACATCGACTCGCGCAACGCGCTGCTGGCCCTCGATACGGTGGTCAGCCTGCTGGAGCCGCCCTACGACTCGGACCTCGGCGTGGAGGCATTCCTCGGCGTCGCCGAGATCATCGCTGGCCAGCGGTTGTTCGCGGAAGCGGCGCGCCGCCGAGCCCCCGCGGAGGCCGGCGGTGAGCCCGACTGAAGAGCGCCGCTTCGTCCACCGCTGGTTCGTGCTGCAGTACGGCGGCGGGCTGGCGGGCGGCTTGGAGGCGCGGCTGGCCGATGCGGTACCGTTGGACGCGGCGGCCAGCGCCGACGGACTGCTCGAAGACCTGCGATGCCTGCTCCTCCTCGCCTACGAGCTGGCCCTGGGGAGGGAGCACCGCGGTGCCGGCGACCTGTGGATCGCGCTGGGCGCCACCAAGCTCCTCGAAGCGCTGTGGCTGCTGGTGGCCGAACGTGGCTGGCCCGGCGTGGCGCTCGCCGTCCGCGGCGTTCGCGAGGGCTGGCTGCACAGGCTGGATCCGGAGCGGGCCGCGGGCCTGCGCGAGGAGGAGCAGGAGCGCACCGAGGAGGCCTGGCGGGACGTGCCGAGGGCGGATCTGGCGGCGGCCCTGGCTCACGATGCCGTGCGCACCGGCAACACCCTGGCCGGGCTGGGCGATGATCGTGGCGCCATTGCCCGCGACGCCGGTGCCGCCCTCCTCGACCACCTCGCCCGCCTCAACGAGGTGGAGCGGCGCTGGCAGCCAGTCGGCGACGCCCTGTCGGTCGCGCACGGTCGTTGACCGTCCATGTCCTGCGCACCCGCCACACCTGCCACCCCGCGCCGCCCGGCATCCTGCTAGCATCCCTGCTTAGCGACAGCGAATCCCTCCGCTGCCCCGGCCGCGCCGGACGGGGCGGTGCCGATCATCGCCACGAGGAGCGCCCGTGTCCCACCTCGACGACGCCCTGGAGTACTTCACCGCCGCGGCTCGCGTCATGGACGTGCCGCCGAACATCGAGAAGCTGCTCACCACGCCGGTGCGCCAGCTCAAGGTGGAGGTGGCGATCGAGATGGACGACGGCCGGGTGGAGGTGTTCACCGGCTACCGGGTGCAGCACAACAGCGCCCGCGGCCCGTTCAAGGGCGGCATCCGCTACCACCCGCAGGCCAACGACGACGAGGTCAACGCGCTGGCCAGCCTGATGACCTGGAAGACGGCCGTCGTCGGCATCCCGTTCGGCGGCGGCAAGGGCGGCGTCACGGTCGACCCGAAGACGCTGTCGATCGGCGAGCTGCAGCGGCTGACGCGGAAGTTCGTGGACCAGATCCAGGGGATCATCGGCCCGTCGCTCGACATCCCGGCGCCGGACGTCAACACCAACGCCCAGACGATGGCCTGGATCGCCGACCAGTACGGCAAGTACCACGGCTTCCAGCCCGGCGTGGTGACCGGCAAGCCGGTGTCGATGCAGGGCTCGGAAGGCCGCGAGGAGGCCACCGGCCGCGGCGTGGCGCTGTGTGCGAAGTGGGCGCTGGCGGATCTCGGCCGGCCGATCGAGGGCGCCACCTTCGCCGTCCAGGGCTTCGGCAACGTGGGGAGCTGGGCGGCGCGCACGCTGGCCGGCTTGGGGGGCGAAGCTGGTGGAGGTCGGCGACCACGGCGGCTACCTGGCCAACCCCGAGGGTTTCGACGTCGAAGCGCTCGCCCAGCACGTGACGGCCGGCCCCGAGCGGTCGGTGATCGGCTTTCCCGGCGCCGACGCCAGCTCGGCGGAGCAGCTCTTCGCCGCCGACGTCGACGTGCTCGTCCCGGCGGCGCTGGGCGGCGTGCTCACCGAGGAGGTGGCGCGCACGGTCCGCGCCAAGGTGGTGGTGGAGGGCGCCAACGGCCCGACCGTGCCGAAAGCCCACCGCCTGCTGGTCGACAAGGGGGTGAGGGTGCTGCCGGACATCCTGGCCAACGCCGGCGGCGTCACCGTCTCCTACTTCGAGTGGGTGCAGAACAACCAGCGCCTGTCGTGGGAGCGCGAGGAGGTCATCGAGCGCCTGGAGAAGGTGCTGCGCAAGGCGTACGATCGGGTCTCCGGCCTCGCCGAGGCGCGCAAGCTCGATCACCGCACCGCCGCGTTCGTCCTCGCCATCCGCGAGGTGGGCTCCGCCACCGCCATGCGTGGCCTGTACTGAATCAGGAGATTCCGACGATGAGTGACACCAGCCCCGGCCGCCCGGCGGCCGACGCCACGGACGGCGGCGCAGCCTCCGATCCGGCGGAGCGCTTCCGCGACTTCCCCCTGTTCAAGGGCCTCGACGACGAGCAGGTCGCCGCCTTCCTCGCCCACGGCGACTGGCTGGACGTCACCGCCGGCGAGCTGCTCATCGAGCAGGAGGAGGCGGGCGGCAGCCTCTATTTCGTCAGCCGGGGCGACCTCGAGGTGTTCGCCCGCGACGAGCACGGCGGCGAGCACGTGCTGGCCCAGATCGCCGCTCCGGCGGTGGTCGGCGAGCTCGAGTTCCTCACCGGCGAGCCGCGCGCCGCCTCGGTGCGCGCGCGGACGGCGGGGCACGCGGTGGCGCTCTCCTGCGACCGCCTGCTCGAGCGGCTGCGCGCCGGCGACAAGGTGACCAGCCGCGTCCTCTTCGCCGTCGCCTGCGTCCTCGCCCGCCGCCTGGCCGCGATGAACCGCAAGTTCGTCGAGCTCGACCAGCGCGGCCCCGGCGCCCGCTTCGACGAGCTGCGCGACTTCCAGACCCGCCTGATGAGCGAGTGGACGATGTAGGGTCCGCCTGCCGGGCCGCGGAGGTCCGGCCTCACGACTCCCCGGAAACCTCCAGCACCCGGCGCGCCGGAATCGGAGGGTACTCGTTCGGCACGGGTGGCTGCCGGAACATCCGCCCCTCGGTCGCGTAGTCTCAACAGGGGACGGACGGAGGTGTAGACGATGCGACGACGGATCGACATGGCGCTGGCCCTCGGGGTCCTCGCCCTCCTCGCCCTCGGCGCCGCCCACCTGGCGCTGGTGGACATCGCGCACGGCAGCGAGCCCGACCTGTCGCTGGAATGGGGGATGCTGCGGGTGGCGGCGCTGCTGATGCTGATGTTCATCGCCTTCACCCTGCCGACCCTCTGGCGGCTGCGGGGCAGGGTGGAGTGAGGGCCGGGGGTGAGGGCGGGGTGAGGGCAGGGTTGGCGCGGCTGCTAGCATCCGCGGTATGACCCCAGACACCGCCCTGCCCGACCGCACCGCCGCCGTCGCCCTCCTCCATCAGCACGTCCAGGACGTGAACCTGCGCCGCCACATGCTGGCCGTCGAGGCGGCGATGCGCTGGTATGCGACGAAACTGGACGCCGACCCCGAGCGCTGGGGCCTCGCCGGGCTGCTGCACGATTTCGACTGGGAGATCCACCCGACGATCGACACCCACCCGAAGGAGGGCGTGCCGATCCTGCGCCGGCACGGCGTGCCGGAGGACGTGCTGCAGGCGATCCTCGCCCACAACTCCGCCGGCACCGGGGTCGAGCGCCGCGAGCCGATGGACTTCGCGCTGCTCGCCTGCGACGAGATCACCGGCCTGATCATCGCCGCCACCTTCGTACGCCCGCACAAGGACATCCGCCAGCTCAAGGTCAAGTCGGTCAAGCGCAACTGGAAGGACAAGCTGTTCGCCGCCGGCGTCGACCGCGAGGAGGTCGCCCACGCCAGCGAGGACTTCAGCCGCGCCTGCTTCGACGGCGAGCTCGAGCTGTGGCAGCACGTCGGCAACGTCCTCGAAGCGATGCAAGGCGAGGCCGAACGCCTGGAGCTCGACGG
>Ga0210095_1000375_pt1 | contig 11553 bp, 9 predicted proteins | sample China_Galinas_PW_FD_184861 | JGI IMG/M metagenome (GOLD analysis project Ga0210095, IMG submission 184861) | Wetland microbial communities from San Francisco Bay, California, USA, that impact long-term carbon sequestration - China_Galinas_PWA_D1... | ecosystem: Environmental > Aquatic > Marine >...
CCGCCCGCCTCTACGGCGGCGACAACCGCACCCGCATCCAGCAGGAGATGCTGCTCGGCGTCGGTGGCCACCGGGCGCTGATCGCCGCCGGCGTCGAGCCGTCGGTGCTGCACCTGAACGAGGGCCACTCGGCCTTCGCCCTGCTCGAGCGCGCCCGCCACCTGGTGGAGCGCCAGGGCATCGCCGCCGAGGAGGCGTTCCGCGCCGTCGCCCGCTCGGCGGTGTTCACCACCCACACGCCGGTCGAGGCGGGCCACGACCGCTTCGATCCGGAGATGGTGGCCGAGTACCTGCGCCCGATCGCCGCCGGCCTCGGCCTGACCCCGGACGAGGTGGTCGAGCTCGGCCTCGAGTTCCGCGACCACGGCCCCTTCGTCACCACCGTGCTGGCCATCAACCTGGCCCACAAGGTCAACGGCGTCTCCGCCCTCCACGGCCACGTGTCGCGCCGCATGTGGCACCACCTCTACCCCAACGTCGAGGAGCACCTGGTGCCGATCGGCCACATCACCAACGGCGTCCACGCCCGCACCTGGCAGGCCACCGGCATGCAGGAGCTGCTCGGGCGCTACCTCGGCGCCGGCTACCTCGACCACATCACCCGGCCGGACCTGTGGGCGCGCATGGGACAGGTCCCGGACGCCGAGCTGTGGGAGGTGCACCAGGTGCTCAAGGCCCGCATGCTCACCTTCGTGCGCAAGCGCGACGCCGAGCGCCGCCAGCGCCTGGAGTTGGCGCCGCCGGTGCGCGAGCTGCTCGACCCGGAGGCGCTCACCGTCGGCTTCGCCCGCCGCTTCGCGACCTACAAGCGCGCCGACCTGCTGCTCTCCCACATGGACCGCCTGCTGGCGATGGTCGAGAGCACCGACCGCCCGGTGCAGTTCATCTTCTCCGGCAAGGCCCACCCGAAGGACGAGCCGGGCAAGGCGGTGGCGCAGCGCGTCGCCCAGCTCGAGCGCGACCTGCGCTTCGCCGGCCGCATCGTCTTCGTCGAGAACTACTCGATGCAGGTCGCCCGGCAGCTCGTGCAGGGGGTGGACGTATGGCTCAACACGCCGCGCCGGCCGATGGAGGCCTGCGGCACCAGCGGCATGAAGGCGGCCCTGAACGGCGTGCCCAACGTGTCGGTGCTCGACGGCTGGTGGGCCGAGGCCTTCGACGGCGCCAACGGCTTCGCCATCGGCTCGGGCGAGATCCACGTCGACCCGGCGGTGCAGGACGAGCGCGCCGCGGCGTCGCTGTTCGACGTCCTCGAGCAGCAGGTCGTGCCGCTCTACTACGACCGCGACGAGGCCGGGCTGCCGGCCGGCTGGATCGCCCTCATGAAGCGCACCATGCGCACCCTGTCGTGGCGCTTCAACGCCGACCGCATGGTCAAGGACTACGTGCGCCACGGCTACCTGCCGGCCGCCGGCGGCCAGTCCGCCGCCATGCCGCTCTAGGCTCGCACCCGCGATGACCGACTCCATCTCGCTCGCCGCCACCCGCTACCGCCGCTTCGCCTGGCTGGTGCTGGGCTGGAACCTGCTGGTGATCGCCTGGGGAGCGTTCGTGCGCGCCAGCGGCTCCGGCGCCGGCTGCGGCAACCACTGGCCGCTGTGCAACGGCGAGGTGCTGCCGCGGCCGCAGCAGGTGGAGACGCTGATCGAGCTCACCCACCGGCTGACCAGCGGCGTCGACGGCCTGCTGGTGCTGGCGCTGGTGATCGGCGCCTTCCGCGTCTTCCCGCGCCGCCACCCGGCCCGCTTCGCCGCGCTCGGCGCCCTGGTGTTCCTGGTCAGCGAAGCGCTGCTCGGCGCCGGGCTGGTGCGCTTCGAGCTGGTGGCCGACAACGCCTCCACCGCCCGCGCCCTGGTGATGGCCGCCCACCTGGTCAACACCTTCCTGCTGCTCGCCTGGCTGGCCGCCACCGTCGCCTGGTCGCGGCGGCCGGCCGCGCGGCCGGAGCGGCGCCTGCCGCTGCTCCTCGCCGCCGCCGACCCGGTGCCGTGGGCGCTCGCCGCCGGCCTGGCGGCGATGATCGTCCTCGGCGTCAGCGGTGCGGTGGCGGCGCTGGGCGACACCCTGTTCCCGGCCGGCACGTTCCGCGAGGGACTGGCACAGGACTTCTCGCCCGGCGCCCACCTGCTGCTGCGGCTGCGCCTCTGGCACCCGGTGATCGCGCTGGCGGTGGGCCTCGGCGTCGCCTACCTCGCCGCCTGGCTGCGCCGCCGCCGGCCGACCCCGCAGGTGCGCCGCTCGGCGGCGGCGCTGGTCGCCCTGTTCGGGCTGCAGATCGCCCTCGGGGTCGCCAACCTGCTGCTGGCGGCGCCGGTGTGGATGCAGCTCGTCCACCTGCTGGCGGCGGACCTGGTGTGGATCGCCCTGGTGCTGCTGGCGCTGGCGGCGCTGGCGCCCGAAGCGGCCGAGCCGGCTCCCGCTCGCTAGCGCACCACCTCGAGGCGGTGCTCCATGCCCTGGCGGCGATGGTCGTCGAGCGGGCAGTAGACGTGGTAGGTGCCGGCGGCCAGGTCGACCTGCAGCTCGCCGGTGCCGCCCGGCGGCAGCGGCTGCTCCAGCGCGGCCTCCAGGCCGCGCCCTTCGATCTCGAAACCGTGCGCCTCGGCGCCGTCGTTGACCACCACGAAGGTGACGTGGCCCTGCGGCAGGCTGGCCGGCATCTCCAGGGTGCGGTCGAACAGGCGCACCTCGACCTCGGTGTGGCCGAGCGACGCGTCGGCGGCCTGGTAGTAGTCGGCGGCCGCCTCGTTCCCCGTCGCCGTGGAGTCGCGCCCGAGCGCGTTCTGCTGCCGGTTGCAGCCGGCGGCGGCGAGCACGAGGACCGCCACCCCCAGCGCCACGCACCACCTCGGCAGGTTCGCCGCCGCGGGCGGCGGCGGCGCCGCGGGGTGGCGGGCCGGCGCGGGGTGAGCGGGCTCGCGGTGGGCCGGGGGCTGGGTGCGGGTGGCGTCGAATCCTGCCATGGGGCTGTCTCCTCCACTGGGCGGGCGGCGCGGCCCGCGGTTCTCGGACGTCGGCTGGTCGCACGATCCTTGCACATCCTGCATGGCGAGGACGACATACCGGCGACGGCGCGCTGTGACACCAGCGTCACACCGGTGCGATAGGAATCATCCTGCATGGTCGCGGACGCCCGACGAGCCCGATGGTGGCGTTGCAGCACGCGGCCCGACGACTTTCAGGCCGCCTTGCCGGCGGCGATCCAGACCGGTCCACGAGAACCGGACATCTCTGCTCAACAGGAATCAAGGAGAGCGCGTCATGAAGGCGAGACATCTCAGCCTGGCCCTGCTGCTGTGCGCCACCACGCTGGCGATCGGATGCGGTGGTAGCAAGCCGGCGGCCGACGGCGGCGGCGACACCGCGGCCACCTCCGCGGGGGGCGGCGGCAGCTACGGAGCCCGCGACCAGATCCGCATCGTCGGCTCGTCCACCGTCTACCCCTTCTCCACCAAGGTGGCCGAGCAGTTCGGCCGCACCACCGACTTCCCGACCCCGGTGGTCGAGTCCACCGGCTCGGGCGGTGGCTTCAAGCTGTTCTGCGCCGGCGTCGGCATCGAGCACCCGGACATCACCAACGCGTCGCGGGCGATCAAGGACTCGGAGGTCGAGAGCTGCCGCACCAACGGCGTCGCCGACGTCACCGAGGTGAAGATCGGCTACGACGGCATCGTGGTCGCCAACGCCCTCGGCGCGCCGCGCTTCGACCTCACCGACAAGGACCTGTTCCTGGCCCTGGCCAAGCAGGTGCCGCAGGGCGAGGGCGCCGACAAGCTGGTGGACAACCCGAACCGCAACTGGCACGACATCAACGCCGCGCTGCCCGACGAGAAGATCGAGGTGCTCGGGCCGCCGCCGACCTCCGGCACCCGCGACGCCTTCCTCGAGCTGGTGATGGAGAAGGGCTGTGAGAAGTGGGACTGGATCAAGGCGCTCAAGAAGAGCGACGAGGGCCGCTTCAAGCAGATCTGCCACACCCTGCGCGAGGACGGCGGCTACGTCGAGGCGGGCGAGAACGACAACCTGATCGTGCAGAAGCTGACCGCCAACCCGACCGCCCTCGGCATCTTCGGCTTCAGCTTCCTGGACCAGAACCACGACAAGATCCAGGGCAGCCTGGTCGACGGCGTCGAGCCGACCTTCGAGAACATCGCCAGCGGCGACTACCCGGTGTCGCGGCCGCTGTTCTTCTACGTCAAGGACGCCCACGTCGGCGTCATCCCCGGCCTCCACGAGTACGCCGACGAGTTCGTCAGCGACCGGGCGATGGGGCCGGACGGCTACCTGGCGGACCTCGGCCTGATCCCGCTGCCGGCCGACGAGCTGGCGGCGACCCGCCAGGCGGTGGCAGGGCTGGCCGGCGACGCGCAGTGACGCGCCGGTGGTGATCTCACCCCGGTAGAGCTCCCCGCAGTACCATCCATGTTGCCGGGGGGGCCGCCAGACGGCGGCTTCCCCGGCACTTTTTCCTACCCGCCCTTGCCCTTGCCCTTTCGGTCGCCCTTCTTCCCCTTCTTCGACCCACCGTCCTCCCCCACCCCGGCCTCGCGCACCACCGACGGCAGCGGCTGCTCGGCGATGCGGAACTCCTCCACCGGCCGGCCGCCCAGCAGGTGTTCGTCGACGATGCGGTCGAGCACCGGCGGGTCGCAGTGGCCGTACCAGGTGCCGTCCGGGTAGACGACGGCGATCGGCCCGCCCTTGCAGACGTCGAGGCAGTTGGCCTTGGTCAGGTAGACGCCGCCGGCGCGCAGCAGGCCCTCGTCCTTCAGCCGCTTCTTGAGATGGGCATAGGCACGCAGCCCCGCCTTGCGGCTGCAGCACTTCGACTTGCTCGGCTCGGCGCAGAGGAAGACGTGACGCTCGATCTGCGGTACCCCGAGCTTGTCGGTGATGCGGCGCTGGCGCGCGATCGTCGCCGCCACCTGCTTGCGGTCGAGGTCCGCCGCCTGCTGCTTCTTCTTTTTCTTGCCCATTCGATCCTCCAGTGCATTCTACGGGTTGCACCGCGCCGCCTGGAGTGATTTGACCCGGGCCGTGCCGACCGTGCAGAGTGGACCCGTGCTGGCGCGCCTCGTCCTCCTCTTCGTCCTGGTGCCTGTCGCCGAGCTGATGCTGCTGGTCTGGCTCGGTGAGCACGTCGGCCTGCTGCCCACCCTCGGCCTGGTCCTCTTCACCGGCGTCCTCGGCGCCGCGCTCGCCCGCCACCAGGGGCTGGCCACCTGGCAGCGCTTCCGCACCGCCCTCGCCGAGGGGCGGCCACCGCACCGCGAGCTGGTGGAGGGCATCCTGGTACTGATCGCCGGCGCCTTCCTGCTCACCCCGGGGCTGATCACCGACAGCGCCGGCTTCGCGCTCCTGGTACCGCCGCTGCGCCGCCGCGCCACCGCCTGGCTGGCCGGCGCCCTGGGGCGGCGCTTCCCGCTCGCCACCGGCGGCCCGGCGCGCCGCGGCGGGCGCCGCGACGGGCGTCGCGACGGCGCGGCCGACGGCGCGGTCGACGTCGACTACCGGGTGGTCGACGACGACGAGACGGACCCCGGTACCGGTGCGGCGCCGGCCGGTGAGCGGCGGCTCTCCGAACGGACCGGACCGCGGGAGCCGGGGTGAGCGCCGGCGACCTCCTCGACCTCCTGCTGCCGCGGCCACGCCGCGCCACCGCCCCCGGCGGCACCTGGACTGCGGCGGCGGCCGTGCGCCTGGACCTCGCGGCCGATGGCGCCGACCCGGTGGTCGCCACCGCGGTCGGGCGCCTGCACGCCGCCTTCGCCGCGCGGCGGATCGAGCTGCACGGTGGCGGCGAGCGCCTCGAACACCCGGGGGCCACCGCCGTACGCCTCGCGGTCCGCGGTGGCGGCGGCGCGACCTCCGGCGACGCCGAGTCCTACCGCCTCCGGATCTCCGCCGGCGGTGTCGAGCTCTCCGCGCCCGCTCCGTCCGGCCTCCTCCACGGCAGCTCGACCCTGCTGCAGTGGTTGCGCCTCGCCGCCGTTCCGGACGGCGACGGCCTGGCGGTGCCCGCCCTCGACGTCGACGACGCGCCCGACTTCGCGCACCGCGGCGTGCTGCTCGACGTGTCGCGGGACAAGGTGCCGCGCCTGGAGGAGCTGCTCCGGCGCATCGAGATGCTGTCGCGGCTCAAGGTCAACCAGCTCCAGCTCTACCTCGAGCACGCCTTCGCCTACCGCGGCCACGAGGCGGTGTGGCGCGACGCCAGCCCGCTGACCGCCGGCGAGATGCGCCAGCTCGACGCCTTCTGCCGGGCCCGCGCCATCGAGCTGGTGCCGAACCAGAACAGCTTCGGCCACTTCCACCGCTGGCTGGTCCACCCCGCCTACCGGCCGCTGGCCGAGTGCCCCGAGGGGGTGGAGCACCCGTGGAGCCACCCGCTGAGCCGGCAGCCGGAGCCGTTCAGCCTGTGCGCCACCGATCCGCGCAGCCTCGCCCTCCTCGCCGACCTCTACGACCAGCTCCTGCCCTGCTTCGGCAGCCCGCTGTTCAACGTCGGCCTCGACGAGGCCTTCGACCTCGGGCGCTGCCGCAGCCGCGAGGCCTGCGAGCGCCGCGGCCGCCACCGCGTCTACCTCGACTTCCTGCTCGCCGTCCACCGCCTGGCGGCGGAGCGCGGCCGGCGCATCCAGCTGTGGGGCGACATCGTGCTCGAAGAGCCGGCGCTGATCCCCGAGCTGCCGGCCGACGCCGTGGCCCTCGACTGGGGCTACGAGGCGGGCCATCCGTTCGCCGAGCACGGCGAGCGCTTCGCCGCCTCGGGCCTGGAGCACTACGTCTGCCCCGGCACCAGCGCCTGGGCCAGCCTCACCGGACGCACCACCAACGCGCTCGCCAACCTCGCCGAAGCCGCCGCCGCCGGCCGCGACGCCGGCGCCACCGGCTACCTGGTGACCGACTGGGGCGACTTCGGCCACCTGCAACCGTGGACGGTCTCCGAGCCGGGGCTGGCCGCCGCCGCCGCCGCGGCGTGGAACGCCGGCCGGCCGGTGCGGCGCGACGAGATCGGCCGGCTGCTCGACCTCCACCTGCTCGCGGTCGACACGCAGGCGGGTGCGCCGCCCGAGGCACCGGGCGGCGCCGGCGAGGCGCTCGCCGCGCTCGGCGACGCCTACCGGCTGAGCGGCGGCGGCAACGTCAACGGCACCGCCCTCTTCCACCTGCTCCTGAAGCCGGGCAGGACGATGGGCGAGGGGCGCTTCGAGACCCTCACCGCGGACGGCCTGCGCGCCGCCGCCGAGCACCTCGAGCGCTGTGCCGCGGCGTTCGCCGATGCACCGATCGATCGCCCGGACGCGCCGCAGGTGGCCGCGGAGGTGGCGTGGGCGGCGGCGGCGGCGAGCTTCGCCTGCCACCTGGGGCTCGAACGGCTGGCGCTGGACGAGCCGCGGGGCGCGCCGCTGGAGGCCGTGCCGGCGGCGCGGCGGCGCGAGCTCGGCCGGCGCCTCGAAGACCTCCTCGCCCGCCGCCGCGCGCTGTGGCTGGTGCGCAACCGCCCCGGCGGCCTCGACCACGCCTTCGGCTATCTCGCCCCGCTGCGCCAGGCACTGGCACCCTCCCACCCGCCCGCCTAGCGACCACCGCGATCGGCGGCCTTGACAGCGGCGCCCATCTATTGGACAATACCTCCTATTGAACAATACATCCGGATGGACGGATGATCTGTCGATCCGGCTACACCGATCAACTCGAGCGACCCGACCGATGTCCGACAACCGCATCTTCGACCGCATGGCGGTGCTCTCCGACCCCACCCGGGGGCGGATCCTGCTGCTGCTCACCGAGCAGGAGCTGGCGGTGTCGGAGCTGTGCGCGGTGTTGCAGCAGCCGCAGTCGACGGTGAGCCGGCACCTCAAGGTGCTCTCGGACGACGGCTGGCTCGCCTCCTGGCGCGACGGCACCAGCCGCCTCTACCGGCTGCGCGGCGAGCTCGAGCCGGAGGCCGAAGAGCTGTGGCAGGTGCTGCGCGGCAGGCTGGCCGCGCTGCCGGCGGCGCGGCAGGATCGCGGCCGGCTGGCCTCGGTGCTGCGCGAGCGGCGCATGCGCTCCCAGGAGTTCTTCGCCGCCGCCGCCGGCAACTGGGACCACCTGCGGGGCGAGCTGTTCGGCGCCGCCTCGGAGCTGCTGCCGCTGCTCGCCCTGCTCGACCCGGAGCTGGTGGTCGGCGACCTCGGCTGCGGCACCGGCGGCACGGCCGAGGCGCTGGCGCCGTTCGTGCGCCGGGTGGTGGCGGTGGACGACTCGCCCGAGATGCTGGCCGCCGCCCACCGCCGCCTCGAGGAGCACGAGCGCGCCGGGCGCGTCGAGCTGCGCCGCGGCGCCCTGGAGGCGTTGCCGGTGGCCGACGGCGAGCTCGACGCCGCCCTGCTGCTGCTCGTCCTCCACCACCTGCCCGACCCGGCCGCGGTGCTCGCCGAAGCGGCCCGCGCCCTGGTTCCCGGCGGGCGCCTGGTGGTGGTCGACATGCTGGCTCACGACGAGGGGCGCTTCCGCCGTGAGATGGGCCACCAGTGGCTCGGCTTCGAGCCGGCGCGGCTGGCCGGCTGGATGGCCGACGCCGGTCTCGCCGGCGTGCGCACCGTGGCGCTGCCGCCGGACCCGGCCGCCCAGGGCCCCAACCTGTTCGCCGCCCGCGCCGTGCGCCCGGCGGCGGCCGCCGCCGGTTCGGGCGGCACCGATTCAGCGCTTCGCTCCGAGATCCACCACCCCGTGACCGTGACCACCGCAACCTAGGAGATCCCGCATGACCACCGCAACCCTGGAACCGACCACCACCCATCCCTTCGAGGCCGCCCGCCGGGCCGGCCACGAGCCGTTCAAGGTCCGCGACCTCGGCCTCGCCGAGGCCGGCCGCAAGGAGATCCGCCTCGCCGAGCACGAGATGCCCGGCCTGATGTCGCTGCGCCAGCGCTACGCCGACGAGCGGCCGTTGGCCGGAGCGCGCATCATGGGCAGCCTGCACATGACGGTGCAGACCGCCGTCTTGATCGAGACCCTGGACGCCCTCGGCGCGGACGTGCGCTGGGTTTCGTGCAACATCTTCTCGACCCAGGACCCGGCCGCCGCCGCCGTGGTGGTGGGCCGTCCGGAGACCGGTGGCACGCCCGACGACCCGAAGGGCATCCCGGTCTTCGCCTGGAAGGGCGAGACGTTGGAGGAGTACTGGTGGTGCACCGACCAGGCGCTGGTGTGGCCCGCCGGCGGCGGCCCGGACCTGATCGTCGACGACGGCGGCGACGCGACGCTGCTGGTCCACCGCGGCGCCGAGTTCGAGAAGGCCGGCGCGGTGCCCGACTTCGACCCGCAGACCGAGCCGAAGGAGTGGGGCGTCGTCCTCGACCTGCTGCGCCGCGAGCTGGATCGCGATCCGCAGCGCTGGACGCGCACCGCCGAGCGCATCCGCGGCGTCTCCGAGGAGACCACCACCGGCGTCAGCCGCCTCTACCGCATGATGAAGGACGGCACGCTGCTGTTCCCGGCGATCAACGTCAACGACTCGGTGACCAAGTCGAAGTTCGACAACGTCTACGGCTGCCGCCACTCGCTGATCGACGGCCTGAACCGCGCCACCGACGTCATGCTCGGCGGCAAGACCGCCGTGGTCTGCGGCTTCGGCGAGGTGGGCAAGGGCTCGGCGCAGTCGCTGCGCGGCCAGGGCTGCCGCGTCATCGTCACCGAGATCGATCCGATCTGCGCCCTGCAGGCGGTGATGGAGGGCTACGAGGTGCGCACCCTGGACAGCGTGGTCGACCGCGCCGACCTCTTCATCACCACCACCGGCAACAAGGACGTCATCACCCTCGACCACATGAAGCGGATGAAGGACAAGGCGATCGTCGGCAACATCGGCCACTTCGACAACGAGATCGACATGGCCGGCCTGGAGCGCCTCGACGGCGTGGTGAAGACCGAGATCAAGCCGCAGTACCACGAGTGGACCTTCCCGGACGGCCACTCGATCCTGGTGCTGGCCGAGGGTCGGCTGCTCAACCTGGGCTGCGCCACCGGCCACCCGAGCTTCGTGATGTCGGCCTCGTTCACCAACCAGGTGCTCGCCCAGCTCGAGCTGTGGCAGCACCCGGAGCGCTACGAGACGCAGGTCTACGTGCTGCCCAAGGCGCTCGACGAGGAGGTGGCGCGCCTGCACCTGGCGCAGCTCGGCGTCGAGCTCACCCGGCTGACCGACGACCAGGCGGAGTACCTCGGCGTGCCGCTCGACGGGCCGTACAAACCGGACCACTACCGCTACTGAGGACACCTCGTCGCTCCGCCGCGCCCCGTGTCGCCGCTGCCGGTGGCACGGGGCGCTGCATTTTCCTGGCGGCTCGTCCGACCCACCCCGCGGGACAACGCCCGGCATCCCTGGCAGAATAGGCCGCATGAGCGGCGAGGAGCCAGAGGTGCCGGTACGTGACCGCCTGGGGCGGTCGCTGCGCGATCTGCGCATCTCGGTGACCGACCGCTGCAACTTCCGCTGCCGCTACTGCATGCCGCGCGAGGTGTTCGGCCCGGAGTTCGCCTTCCTGCCGCGGCGCGAGATCCTCACCTACGAGGAGATCGCCCGCCTCGCCCGCCTGTTCCATCGCCTCGGGCTGCGCAAGATCCGCCTCACCGGCGGCGAGCCGCTGCTGCGCCGCGACCTGCCGGTGCTGGTGGAGATGCTCGCCGCCCTGCCGGACACCGAGCTGGCGCTGACCACCAACGGCTCGCTCCTGCCCCACCGCGCCGAGGAGCTCGCCGCCGCCGGTCTCGACCGGGTGACGGTGTCGCTGGACTCGCTGGACGACGCGGTGTTCCGGCGCATGAACGACGCCGACTTCCCGGTCTCCCGCGTGCTCGAGGGGATCGACGCGGCGCTCGCCGCCGGCCTCGGACCGGTGAAGGTGAACGCGGTGGTGCACCGCGGGGTCAACGACCACACGCTGGTCGACCTGGCGCGGCACTTCCGCGGCACCGGGGTGGTGGTGCGCTTCATCGAGTACATGGACGTCGGCACGACGAACGGCTGGCGGATGGACGCGGTGGTGCCGGCGGCGGAGGTGCTGGCGCGGCTCGGCGCGGAGCTGCCGCTGGAGCCGCTGCCGGCGCGCTATCCGGGGGAGGTCGCGCAGCGTTTCCGCTACGCCGACGGCTCGGGCGAGGTGGGGGTGATCGCCTCGGTGACGCAGCCCTTCTGCGGCGGCTGCACGCGGGCGCGGCTGTCGGCGGAGGGGACGCTCTACACCTGCCTGTTCGCGGCGGGGGGGACGGACCTGCGGGCGGTGCTGCGGGCGGGGGCGGCGGACGAGGAGCTGCTGGAGGTGATCGCCGGGGTGTGGCGGGCGCGGGAGGACCGGTACTCGGAGCTGCGCACGGCGGAGACGGGGGCCGACGGCGCGGCGGGGCCGAAGGTGGAGATGTCCTACATCGGCGGCTGACGGCGGGGCGCGGGATGTGGCGCCGGGGCAGGGCCGAATGGGCAGGGACGGACCGGGGGCGGGAGCTCCGGGCGTGGGGAGCGGCGAGCTACGCGGAGGACTTTGCAGGGGGGCTCGCCTCGCGTCC
>Ga0210095_1000376_pt1 | contig 11527 bp, 5 predicted proteins | sample China_Galinas_PW_FD_184861 | JGI IMG/M metagenome (GOLD analysis project Ga0210095, IMG submission 184861) | Wetland microbial communities from San Francisco Bay, California, USA, that impact long-term carbon sequestration - China_Galinas_PWA_D1... | ecosystem: Environmental > Aquatic > Marine >...
CCTGGTGTGCAGCCCGAAAGACAATCGCGTGTACACGGAGAGCGCGACCCCCCCCTGGAACGCCGGCGGCGCCGGCCGAGACTGCAAGCGGGCCTCCGACTCCGAGTACGCGGCGTTCACCCTCGAATGCGCACCGGGCTCGCCGAACAGCTGGGCCTGGCAGCAAGCCCTGGGTTGTGCCCAGACCAATGGTCCGCCGCCGAGCAACTGGTGGTCGAGCCCGACCTGCGGCCCCAGCACCGGCACGTGGCCGCCGAGCATCGTGGCGTCCAGCTCGTTCGTCGCCAACGTCAACACCTACCAGGCCAACTATCCCGGCAGCGTAGCCTGGAACCTGTACACCTACGGCACAGACATCAAGAACGGTTGGAAGAGCCCGTACGTCGGCTCGGCTCCGAACGACGTCACCCAGGTGCCCGGCTATCCGACCTACAGCGGCGGCAGCTACCGCTGGGAGTGGTCGATGGTCTACGAGTGGTCGGTGATCCTCGGCCCGGGCGGCACCGACTGCGGCAACGAGCCGGTGTACTTCATCACCGGCCAGTCGCACCACTCGCCGCCGAAGTGCGCCGGCTGCGACTTCGACATGTTCACTCCACCCGACGACCCGGTGTATTCCGACTGGGGTGACGACCCCGACTCCTACGGCACCACCGAGGCCAGCGGCGGCGCGCGCCACTACATCACCGTCAACGGCCCCTACCTCGGCGCCGACCTGCAGGCCGAGCTCGACGGCCAGCCGACCAGCGACGCCAGCGGCGACGGCAGCGAGGAGGACGGGGTCACCGCGGTGGTCGACGAAAACTGGACCGCGGGCTCGACGCAGTCGATCTCGGTGGAGGTCTCCAACGCGCCGAGCGGCGCCCTGCTCGGCGCCTGGTTCGACTGGAACGGCGACGGCGACTTCGCCGACGCCGGCGAGTACTTCACCTGGACCGTGTCGAACGGCACCAACGTCCTCGACGTCACCGTCGGTGCCGGCTTCGACTGGCAGAACGACGACCTCTACGCTCGTTTCCGCATCTTCTCGAGCGGCGCCGCGGCACCGGGCGGCTCGCTGACCCAGGCCGACTTCGTGGGCACCGCCACCGACGGCGAGGTGGAGGACTACCGCTTCGGGGCCGGCACCCTGCCGGTGACCCTGAACGCCGTCGCCAGCGAGCGGACCCCTGGCGGCGACCTCATGGTGCGCTGGCAGACCGCGTCGGAGACCGACAACGTCGGCTTCGAGGTGTGGGGTCTGGTGCGCGGAACGTGGCAGCCGCTCACCGAGCTCATCGCCAGCCGCAGCATGACCACCGGTCTGCCGCAGACCTACGAGACGCGGATCTCCGCGCCGCAGGGGCTCAGCGCCATCCAGCTGGTGGACTACGACACCCGGGGCCGTCAGGAGCGTTTCGGCTCCTTCCGCGTCGGCGCCAGCTTCGGTGAGCTGCAGCCGGTGCGGGAGATCGACTGGAGCGGCCCGCGCGCCGACCGCGAGAGGCGTCTGCGCGACCGCGGATTCACGGCCACCGATGCCGGCCGGCCAAGGGGCTCGGCCGACGCCAAGCAGGACCGTCCCGCAGTGCGCTGGAAGAAGGTGCGGCACGGCGAGCCGATCGCCGCCCCGCCGCGGGCCCGCCGCGACGTCGCCTCCATCGCGGTGACCGCGTCGGCGAGCCGCCCCGGTGCCGCCGCCCCGAGCAGCGTCGAGATGGCCACGGGTCCGTTGACCCACGTGGCGGTGACCGAGGCCGGCATCCAGCGCGTCACCTACGAGGCGCTACGCGACGGCGGCCTCGACCTCGCCGGCGTGCACGGCGGCGACGTCGCCGTCACCTGGCGGGGCGAGCCGGTGGAGCGGTGGATCGACGGGCCGGCGCACTTCGGCCCCGGCAGCGCCATCGAGTTCCTCGCTTTGCCGCCGCAGGGTGACGACGCCCTCTACCTGGAGGCCAACCTCTACCAGGTCTCCGTCGACCCCTCCCGCGCCCGCAGGGTGCGCACCCTGGGGGTGGGCAAGGCGAAGAGCGTGTCTTCGTCGTACCTCCGGGAGCTGCGCGTCGACCGGCCGCAGATCTATCGCCAGCAGTCCCCCACCGGTGACCCGTGGGTCGAGGGCAGCGTCCTGGTGCCTGGCGGGGTCGTGCGCCAGTTGACCCTCGACTTGCCGGTGACGGGCCCGGTCGCCGACGGCCCGAGCGAGCTGAGGATCGGCCTCGGGACGATCACCGACCTTCCCGACCTGCGCGACGCGGCAGGCGAGGTGATCCCGGAGCACAACGTGGAGGTTTGGTTCCGCGGTCCCGGCGGCGTCTTTGCGCCGGTCACCACCGCCGCCACCTCCGGGCAGACCGACTGGCCGCTGCAGGCGACGTTGCCGGCCGGCTGGCTGGCCAGCGGCGTCAATCAGGTGCAGCTCCGTTTCAGCACCGACTACGCCTTCTCTCTGGTGCTGGTGGACGACTTCGGCGTCAGCTACCCGAGCCCCTACAACGGGCCGAGCCTCGACTTCGCCGCCGACCCCGTCGCCTCGGGCTACCGCATCGAGGGTTTCGACTCGCCGGCGATGGTGGCCTACGCGCAGGACGCGGCCGGCTCCCTCACTCGCCTGATGCCGCGGGTGGTCCCCACCGGCGACGGCTACGCGGCGGAGCTGCGGCAGATGGACGGCGAGCACTTCTGGGTCACCGAGTCGCCCTACGCGCCGCAGGTTTTCACTACCGAGGCGCCGCCGGACCTGCTGGCCGGTCCGGCCGACCTGGTGGTGATCGCCGGTTCGAGCTTCGTCGGCAGCCGGGCGTTGGACGACTACGTGGCTCAGCGGTCGGCCTTCGATCCCGTCATCGTCGACGTCGAGGACGTCTACAACGCGGTGGGTTACGGCATGGCGCTGCCGTCGGCCATCACCGACTACTTGCGCGCCCGGGACGCCGTCTACCCCTTCACCCACGTGCAGCTCGTGGGCGCCGACTGCTACGACCGGCTGAACCACATCTCGCAGTGCGTCAGCTTCGTTCCGCTGCCCACCGCTGCCGTCGGAACCAACGTCTTCACGCCGAGCCAGAACCGTCTGGTCGATCTCACCGGCGACGGCGTCGCCGACAAGGCCGTCGCCCAGTTCTCGGTGCGCGACACGGGCGAGCTGGAGACCATCGTCGCCAAGGCGGCCGCCTGGGAGGACGGCGGCCTGTGGACGAAGGACTCGGCCCTGCTCATCGCCGAGGAGACCGACGGGCTGCACAGCTTCTCCGACCAGGTGCGACGGTTGCGCGGCAGGCTCGGCTGGAACGACACCGAGATCCTGGAGCTGGCGGATTATCCGCAGATCCAGACGGCGCGCGACGCCATGAGCACCTCCCTCGACGAAGGGCGGACGTTGACGATATTCTCCGGCCACTCATCGCCGACGGTGTGGGCGTTCCGCGGTCTGTTGACGACCGGCAGCGCCTCGGCCCTGAACAACTTTGGCGAGCCGACCCTCATGGTGCCCCTGGCGTGCGAGACGACCTACGACGTGAGCCCCAACGCCAACGTCCTCGGACATCAGCTCCTCTTCGCCGGCGACCACGGTGCCCTGGCCATCAGCGGTGCGGCGGCGCTGTCCAGCCTGGAGGAGAACGAGCGCATGGCCAACCACGTCCTGGCCGGCCTGAAGGCTGGCCTCACCCTGGGCGAAGCGGTGCTGAGCGGGCGCCAGGCGCTGGGAAGCGATCACCAGGAGCTGCAGGACAACTGGCTCACGCAGGGAGACGTGGCCGTCGGGTTGGGGCATTAGGTGGTGAGTTTCCCGCGACACCTCAGACCGACACGGCTGTCCACCGATACCGAGGAGCACCCGACGATGAGCCGATCCCACGCGACCCCACGGCCGGAAGCAGATCTCGGGGCCGCCGATCACCGTCGCGCCGGGGCTCCAGCGCCAGCCGCCGCCGGCTCACGGCTGGCGTACCGCCCACCGCGGCTCGAACGCCACGGGCGCCTCGCCGAGGTCACCTGTTTCGGGGGCTCGCAGGTGGTGGACTCCGGCGCCGGTCTCGGCCAGCAGGTCTGACCGCCGGCGTCGGTAGCGGTCGGCCCCGTCGCTCCCAGGCTCCGCGTTCGACCGGGGTCCCTCGGTGAGCGCTTTCGTCTGCATCTTCCAACGGGACGGCGCGGCCGTCGACCCGCGCCGGCTCCATCGCGCCGCCGAGCCCCTCGCCTGCTACGGCGCCGAGATCGCCTCCTACTGCCGCGGACCGCTCGCCATCGCGGTCCGCCATCGGCACGGCTCCGGCGCCCAGCTTCGGCACGGTCCCTACGTCGATCCGCAAAGCGGGAGGGTGGCCGCGGTGGCGGGCCGCTTCCAGTTTCTCCAGGACCCCTCGGGTGAGCACGGCCACGGGGCGCCCGCCGGCCACGGGGCGGCGGCGCTGGCGCGCCGTGGCGAGGCGGATCGGGACCTCCTCGCCGGCTCGTGGGGCTCCTTCGCCGCGCTGGTGGCGGACCCGGACCGCGGTTGGGTGCGCCTCGCCCGCGATCACCTGGGCGGCGTCGCGGTCTACTACTACCTCGACCGGGGCCGGCTCATCGCCGCCAGCGAGCCGGCCTGCGTGCTGCGTGGCGGAGCGGTCTCCGGTGAGCTCGACGAGACCTCCGTCGCCTGTTTCCTCGGCTTTCGCTTCTCCTACGGCGAGCGCAGCTTCTTCCGCAACGTCCGGATGCTGCCGCCGGCCCACCGCCTGGCCGTGACGCGGCACGACGAGAGCGTCGAGCAGTACTGGCGCTTCCGGCGGCTACGGCAGGAAGCTGACCGTCCGCCGGAGGAAATCGCCGACGACTTCCTGCGCCGTCTCGAAACCTCCGTATCGGCGCAATGCGCCGGGCTCGAGCCGCAGGCGGTGGCGGTGTCGCTGAGCGGCGGTCTCGACTCGACGGCGGTCGCGGCGCTGGCGCCGCGCGGCGTCCGCGCCTTTTCCTGGACCTTCGAGGCGACGCCGGAAGCCGACGAGAGCCAGCGCGTCGCGGCCGTCGCCCGCCGGCTCGACCTGGCGGTCCACCGGGTGCCAGGCGACGGGCTCTACCCGCTGGCCGGCGACTTCGCCGACCGCTTCGTCCACCCGAGCTCGCCCTACGTCAACCCTTTCGCGGCGCTCAAGTGCCGGCTCTACCAAGCCGCCCGGGCTGCCGGGTGCGAGCGGGTGCTGGTGGGGGACGGAGGCGACGCCCTGTACGCGGCGCGGGAGTACTGGCTGCGCGACCTGCTGGCGAACCGGCAACCGGGCGCGCTGCGCAGCCTGGCCGCCACCCTGAGAGGCGCCGGCCGTGGCGACCCCTTCGCGCGCCGCGCCCTCCTGCGGCTGCCTCCGCTGGACGGTCTGCGGCGGCCCCTGCGCCAGGCGCTGCGCCGCCATACGCCGCCGTGGCTGAGCGCGGAAGCGCAAGCCCTGTTGCCGACGCAGACCCCCTGGTCGCCGACCCTGCCGCCGGGGCCGTGGGGTGCGCGCTACGAGCTCTGCGTCGGCGTCAAGCACAGCGAGCTGGAGAGCGAGGAGAGGCGGCTCTTCGCCCGCTGCGGAGTCGAGCGCGGCAACCCGTTCTGGTCCTGGCCGCTGCTCGAAGCGGCGATCCAGCTGCCCGCCTACTGGCACCATCGGGACGGGCGGGACAAGCCGCTGGCCCGACTTGCGCTGCGCGGCTTGCTGCCGGAGAGCGTCCTGGAGGGCCCCCGCGTCGGGCTGCTGGGGAGTTTCTTTCTGCGCGGAATCGAGCTCCGTCACAAGGAGATCCTCGACACGGTGTTCCGCCACCCGCGCTCGGACTGGCCGCGCTACGTGCGCCGGGAGTGGCTCGAACCGTACCTCTCGGCCACCCGCTCGATCCGCTTCGGGCACACGATCCTCTGGCGCGTCGTCAGCTACGAGCTGTGGCATCGCCGGCTGACGGTCTGACGCCATGTCGATACTCTGGCGGGGCGGACGTCGATGAACGATGCGGACCGGGAGGCTGCGAACGTGCAATCTGGCCGCGCCGGGCGCGGTGGGCTGAGCGAAATGAGCGGCGTCGTCTACGGCGTCCACCTGCAGGGCCGCCTGCCAGCCGCCTTCCGTCCGTATCTCCTGCCCCGGGAGGCCGAACCCGCCGGCGCCGTGGCGGACCTCGAGATCACCTACCGCGTCGTCGCCCGCCTGCCTCAGGTGGAGGCGATCTGGGAGTCGGCAGCGGTGACGCCGGACGACCCGTTCCACTTCTCCCTCTTTCGTCTGCCGGGCGGATTCGGGCTTCGCGTCGACGGCGAGGACCGGGGCTTGGTGCGCTGCACGCCGCAGCGCATCGGCATCGAGTGGGCGACGGCCGCCGCCGCCGCGCCCCACCACTTCTTCTCCTATGTCGTGCCCCTGTGGTTGGAGACGCACGGCATTCCCGTGCTCCACGGCAGCGCGGTCACCGTCGCCGGGCGGGCCGTCGGCTTCCTCGGCGGTAGCGGCAGCGGCAAGTCCGTCCTCTGCGCCGAGCTGCTGCGCCTCGGGTGCGGCTTCATCGCCGACGACGGGCTGGCCCTGAAGCAGGGAGCAGACGGCGCCTGGCGGGGCTTGCCCGGTCCGCCCGGGCTGCGCCTGTGGCCCAGTGGGCTCGCCACACGGTTGGGTTGGGCTCCGGAGCGGCTGCCGAGGGTCCGCGGCAGCGGCGACAAGCGCTGGTTGTCCTTGCCCGACGGGCCTGGTGAGCTGCCGCCGCGCCGACCGCGGTGGGCGGCCTTCTACGAGCTGGACCGTCGCGCGGAACCTGGCGGTCCGGTTCGCATCGCTCCGTGTCGGCCGCAGGAGGCGCTGGTCCGGCTGCTCGCGCATGGCGTCGCCGCCGCGCCGGCGGCGGCTCTCGGGCTGGCCGCGCAACGCCTCGAGCTGCTGGCCGACGTCGCCGAAAGGGTGCCTCTGCGGCGCCTGTCCTTGGCGAGCGGCAGCGACTCGGCGGCGGCCGTCCTGGCGGCCGTCGAGAGCGATCTAAACGCCATGTAGTACCCCACGTGCTGCCGGACGCCTCGTGTCCTGGTCAATTCCGGGTGACGCAAGGAGCTTGCACAGGCGATGAGATCGGCAGCTCGTGCGCGCCGTGGCTTGACGCATTGTAATCATGTTGTAATATTGCCTTTCCAACCAGCATGTCGGTGAGAGTTGTTGCAGGTGTGGTGGATGAGAGGGAGATCTGATGATGGACTCGAGACTGATGCGACTCTTTGGCCGGCGGGCTGCACCCGCCTGGCTCAGCGCCCTGATCCTTTGCCTTTCGATGCCGGCCGCCCCGGCGGCGGCGGACGTCGAGGAGAAAGTCCGCGGTGAAATCGACCAGCGCGTGATGGAGTGGCTTGCGACGGTGGCCGACGGTGAGCCGGTGCAGTCCGCCGCCGCCGCGTCGCGGTCGCGGATCACCGCCGCAGTCACCCTGATCGACCCGGCGGAGGCCGTCTGCTTCCCGACCTGCACCGTCGACGACGCCCGCATGCTCACCGTCCTCGGCGGCGACGCCCTGGAGAGCTTCGTGGGCTCCAAGCTCGCCTTCCGCATCTCGGCGCCGAGCACCGAGAGCGTGCTGCGCTGGGGGGTCTTCGATGGCGATTCCCAAGGCACGTGGGACTTTCCCGCCGACGCCACCTCAGTGCTCCAGTTTGACGTCTACGCCGATCCGGACGGTACCCAGGACCCAAACGCGCCCACCGGCTCACCGGTGCAGACCTTCCTCGGCTCGAGTATGGCGGACGACGACTGGAGCGACTTCGAGATCGACCTGACGACCACTCCCGGGGCGCAGGCCAACGCGGCCAACGCCTCCGGCGATTTCATCTTTCTGGTCGTAGCGCAGCTCTCGGGCACCGCCACCGACCGCGACTGGAACAACTTCAAGCTACGCACCGATCAGCGGCTGCGCATCATCACCGAGCCCTTCGCCTTCACCGCGCCGCTCTTCGGCGCCGAGGAGGGCAACATCCTCTACCCCAACGGCGGTGGCGACCTGAGCACCACGACCTACGACGGTCAGTGGAACCTCTACCTGGAGCAGCGGACGCCGGCCTCGGCGATCACCATCTGGGACGGCGACTTCGACCGCGGCAGCTACGACGACGCGGATCTCGACACCGACGATCCCAGCACCCCCAACACGGTGCCCGCCTTCGCCACCGGCAGCAACGCGGTGGCGGAGGGTGTGGCGGACGGCAGCCAGGCCACCTGTACCACCGAGTCGTCGGCCACCGGTTGTCCGGCCGACGACCGCTCGGCGGCCGTCTTTGTCCGCAACGCGCCGGCGCCGGCGCAACCGAGCAGCGCCACCTTCGCCGCGACGGGCGCCACGGCCTTCGTCGTGCCGGCCGGGGTGAGCGAGGTCACCGTCAAGGTGTGGGGTGGCGGCGGCGGCGGCGGGGCCGGCGACGGCGGCGTGGGCGCCGACGGTGGGGGAGGCGGTTTCGCTACCTGCACCCTGAGCGTCACGCCGGGCGAGACGCTGGACGTCCACGTCGGCGGTGGCGGCGGTGGCGGGGCGACCGACAGCAATGCCGGTGAGGGCGGCGGCGGCGGCGGCCGCTCCGAGATCTCCCGCGCGGGCACCGAGCTCTGCATCGCCGCCGGCGGTGGCGGCGGCGGCGGCGGCGACGACAATGCCAGCGGCCCAGGCGGCGCCGGCGGCGCCGGCGGCGGGCTGACCGGTAGCGCGGGCGCCAACGCCGGTAGCGGCGGCGGCGGCGGCGCGGGCACCCAGGTGGCCGGGGGCGCCGGGGGTACGACCGTCAACCGGGTGGCGGGACAGACCGGCGGCTTGCGCTCCGGCGGCGACGGGGGCGGCGGCCCGGACCTGACTCCCACGACCAACAACGCGGGCGGCATCAGCTTCGGCGGCGACGGCGGTATCGAGGCCAGCCCCGCCGCCGGTGGTGGCGGCGGCGGCGGTAGCGGCTTCTACGGCGGCGGCGGCGGCGGAACCCAGAACGGTGGCGGCAACAGCGGCGGTGGCGGTGGCGGCGGCTCGTCGTTCCTCTCCGGCACGGCGACCTCCACCACCGCCGGCAGCGGCCAGACGCCGGGCAACGGCGGCGACGCCGACTACGTGGCGGGCGTCGGCGTCGGTGGCGACGGCGGCGGCGCCAACCAACCGGGCAGCGACGGTGGCGACGGCCGGGTCGTCGTCAGCTGGCAGGCGGCCCCCGGCGGTGGCACGTCGCCCGTCTTCTACACCGTGACGGCACCGGACGGCCAGTCCGCCAGCCGCGACAACCCGTCCGGCAACCGGGAGTGGGAGCAGCTGACCTTCGCCAGCGGCGACGGCGACGACTTCCCGTCCGGTGCCTTCCTGGTGACCGTCGAGGGGGTGGACCTGTCGAACCTGAACGCCTGGAAGTTCGACGACGAGGTCTGCCCGGTCAACGCCGCCGGCGAGCCGGTGTGCTCCTTGTGTCTGGGCACCATCGACTTCGAGACCGACGCCGCCGGCAATCCGCTCTCCGCCGGCGACGTCCTCAGCGAGCAGTGGGCCGCCCTGGGCATCCACGTCATCCCCGGTCCCGGCTCCAACCCGGCCATGGTCTTCGACAGCTCCTGTCCGGCGGCGCCGTCTCCCGGCGGCTGTAGCGGCAACGACGACGACCTCGGCACCCCCAACGCCTTCTACGGCGGCGAGGGGCTCGCCAACAACGGCACCCCGGGCTCCGGGGTCACCAACACCCAGGCGCTGGGCAACGTGATGATCATCACCGAGGACAACGACTCGAGCGATCCGGACGACGACGCCGGGGGCGGCTCCATCGTCTGGACCTTCGACTTCCCCGTCTTCCTGGAGGAGCTCCAGTTGCTCGACCTCGAAGACACCGAGACGGCCCGCTTCTTCGCCTGGGACCAGTTCGGCAACGACCTGCTGGTCGACGACATGGGCGCCCCCGGCGTGCCGATGATCGGCGGTGGCGACAACAGCTTCGCCCTCGTCCCCGTGTCGGCCGGCGGCGTGCGCCGCATCGAGTTCGACTTCTCGGGCTCCGGGGCCATTCCGGCGCTGATCTTCTGCTCCGAGCAGGTGGTGGACACGCAGCCCGAGCCCACGGCGTCGATCGCCGGCCTGGTATTCCGCGACAGCGACGGTGACGGCAGCTTCGAGCCCCAGGTGGGCGAGCTGGCCTTGGCCGGTGAGTCGGTGCGGCTGCTGGCGGGGAATCCGGAGCCGGTGGAACGGACGACCACCGACGCCGCCGGCCGCTACGCCTTCCGTGAGCTGCCGGCAGACAGCTACTGGGTGAGCCTGGAGCCGAGCCCGCAGGCGTCGGCCACCGGCGCCTCGGTGGCGGTGGCCGACGGCGAGCAGGTGGCCGACGCCGACCTCGGTGCGGTACCGCCGGTCGCGGTGACGGCGCTCTCCAGCCGCGACTGGTCGCGCCGCTCCTGGCCGGTGCAGAGTCTCGTGCTCGGGGACAGGACCTACCCCCGGTGGCAGCTCGTTTTGCAGATGCGCCGCGGTGGGCCGGGGCGGTTCGGCCGCGAGCTGTTGGCCGCAGCCGCGGCCACCAAGCTCAACGTCGGCAACGGCGTGGACTCTGCTTGCATCGAGGACACTCTGGCCGCTACCGACGTCTGGCTGGCCGAGAATCCGGGCGGCTGGCGAGGTCTCGGAGTGCGAGGCCTCCTCGACGCCGGAGGACGCAGTCTGCTGGCTGCGCTCGAGGACTACAACCGGCGAGGCTGCCTGTGAGCGGCTCCGGGAGCGGTGACCGGAACGCGACGGCGACGGCGGATGGGACGACGAGTCTGGAGCAGCGCTCGGCGAGCGCCGGCAAGCCGCCCGGCCGGCAACCCTACCGGCCTCCGGCGTTGACCGCCCACGGGTCCATCTCGGAGATCGTTCGTGGCGGCGAAGGCACCAACCCGGACGGAGGAGGCGTCTTCGCCTTCAGCGGCGCCGAGCCCTGAGGCGGTGTCTGCTTTCGGCCTGTGTGGTCTCCTCGCCGGCCGAGCCGAGAGCCCGGCGCCGGAGCGCCTGCAGCGCATGGCCGACGCCCTGCGCCGCCACCGCGCCGGCGATCTCCAGTCGCTGACCTGTGGACCCTTCCTGGCCGCCGGTCTGGCTGGCGGTGGTGTGGACGGCGACGCCGTGTGGATCTCGCCACGGGGCGACCTGTGCGTCGTTGCCCACGCCCGCCTTCTGAACGGCCATCCAGACGACCTCCACCCTGATCCGCCCAACGCGGCAGCCCGGGTCGCCGTCGCCTGGCGCCGCTGCGGTGAAGACGCGGTCTCCCACCTGGTCGGCGACTTCGCCTTCGTGGTGTGGGACGCGGTGCGGGGGATTCTGTTCGCAGCCCGCGACCCGGCCGCGGCCCGCCCCCTGGTCTACGCCGATGTGGGCGGAGATCTCCTCTTCGCCTCCGACCCGGCGGCGCTCCTCGCCGACGCCGCGGTTTCGCGCCATCCGGACCTTCGCTGCCTCGCCGACTTCCTCGCCCTCGACCTCTATCCCGACGGCCGCACTCCCTGGGCCGCCGTCCGCAAGCTGCCGCCGGGGCACCGCCTGACCTGCAAGCCCGGAGGGC
>Ga0210095_1000378_pt1 | contig 11506 bp, 8 predicted proteins | sample China_Galinas_PW_FD_184861 | JGI IMG/M metagenome (GOLD analysis project Ga0210095, IMG submission 184861) | Wetland microbial communities from San Francisco Bay, California, USA, that impact long-term carbon sequestration - China_Galinas_PWA_D1... | ecosystem: Environmental > Aquatic > Marine >...
GGCTCGGCGCCGAGAGGGGCGTCGACGTCGATGCGCAGCTCGGCGTCGGCGGGGGTGTCTTCGTCCGTACCCCGCCCTTCGACAGGCTCAGGGCTGATCGGTGGTTGGGGCTCAGGGCCGATCGGTGGTTGGGGCTCAGGGCCGATCGGTGGTTGGGGGTCCGGGCTGATCGGTGGTTGGGGCTTTGCGCTGGCCGGAGGTTGAGTGTCTGCGCTGGCCGGTGGTTGCGGCTCGCGAGACGGGGCCTTCCCGGACGGCGACGTGCGGTCGTCGGCGGTGCCGCGCAGGCGGGCGATCAGCTCGTCGGCGGGGCCCGGTTCGTCGCCGGCGGCGAGGCCGTCGAGCATCGCGTTGAGGCGGTCGACGGCTTCGACGAGCAGCGCCACCCGCTGCGGCCGGGCGTCCGCCAGGGCGTCCTCCGCCGCGTGGCACAGCTCGGCCATGGCGCCGAGCTGGAGCATGCGCGCCGAGCCCTTGAGGGTGTGCAGCTCGCGCTTGACGACGACCAGCGCGTCCTTGTCGTCGTCCATCGCCGGCACACGGGTAGCGAGGCGATCGAGGCGATCGCGCGCTTCCTCGAGGAAGACGGGAATGAGGTCGGAGAACTCCTTGTCCACCGCGAAAGACCCTGGAGACGCTGGCGCAAGACACCCGGGCCCGGGACGACCGGGCTCAGATGCGCGTCCAGCTCCCGACGTTGACGTCGACGCCGAGGACGCCCACCATGCGCCCGTCGGCGGTCTCCACCGGCGTCGCCACGGTGAAGCACTTCTGCTCCGACAGCAGCGACTCGTAGACCGGCGTGATGACGGTGCGCCGCTCGCGCTGCACGGCGCGGTACCACGGCCGCTCGGTCAGCCCCTCGCCGGCGCGCAGGTCGGCCGGCAGGTCGACGGCGCCCAGCATGTCGTGGTTGACCGCGTAGGCGATCTGCCCGCCCTCGGGGTCGACGACGTAGGCCAGCTCGACGTACGGCGTCTGCTCGATCGTCTGGTGCAGCACCGCTTCGATCGACTCCCAGTTGCCGGCCCGCCGCTGCACCTCGCCGGCCCACCGCTGGCTCATGTGCTTGAGCGAGTGGGGCGAGTCGAGGTGGAAGGACTGGGCGAGCAGCTGGATGGTGAGCCCCAGCTCGTTCAAGCGGTCGGCGGTGTTGGAGAACTCCTTCAGGCCGTCGGCCATGCGCTGCACCACCTGGCTGACCTCCTTCAGGGTCAGCACCACCTCGTCGGACGCGGCGTTCTGCTGCTGGGTGGCGAGCGAGATCTCGCGCGCCACCCGCGCGGTGTCGGAGGAGGCGGTGCGCAGGTTGTCGATCGCCTCGGCGGCGGCGCGGGCGCGCTCGAGCACGCGGCTCGCCTCCTTCGAGCCCTCCTCGGTCGCCACCACCGTGGCGCGGATCGACCCGGCGAACTCGTCGAGCAGGTTGCGCACCGAGTCCACCGACTCCTGGGAGCGCTGGGCGAGGCGCCGCACCTCCTCGGCGACGACCGAGAAACGGCGCCCGTGGTCGCCGGCCGCCGCCGCCTCGATGGCGGCGTTGAGCGACAGGATGTGGGTCTCCTGGGCGATCTCGGTGATCAGGTCGAGAACGCGGTAGATCTCCTTCGAGCGGGTGCCCAGGGTGTCGGCGCGGGTGGCGATACCGGAGATGCGCTTCTTGACCTCCTCCACCCCCTGCACCGCCTCCTCCACCGCCGACGAGCCGGTGTTGCCGCTGTCCTCGGCGGTCTCCGCCAGCTTCGCCTGCTTGGTGGCGTTGTCGGCGATCTGCGACGCGGTGCGCGCCAGCTCCTCCATGGCGGCGGTGATCTCGACCACCGAGGCCGCCTGCTCGGAGGAGCCGGAGGCCAGCTCGGAGGCGATCTGGTTCACCGAGTTGGCGGCCGAGGCGACCTCGACCGAGCTGTTCTGGATCTGCTGCGCCAGGTTGCCGAGGGCCTCGGCGGCGCTCGAGAAGCTGCCCGACACCTCCCCGGGCAGCGCCTCGGCGGCGACGGTGGCGCGCACCAGGTCGCCGTTGCGCACCTGGTCGAGGGCGCCGACCAGGCCGCGGACCAGCTCGCCCCCCTCGGACTCGGCGGCGGCGAGCCGGCGGCGCATCCGGTCGTAGCCGCGATAGACGCCCTGCCAGTAGACGAACGCCGCCAGTAGCGCCGCCACCAGGAAGGCGACCAGCGTCCACGCCGGCGCCCCCTGCGCCTGGTTGACCATCAGCAGCACCAGGCCGGCGGCGGCGAGGCCGACGACCACCCACAGGCCGAGGGCCTCCTGGCGGCTGCGGCCGTCCGCGGCGGCGAGCAGCGTTCCCGTGTCTTGCGAGCTCATCCCCTCCTCCTCGATCTCCGGTATCTACGATGCAACGTCATTCGTCCTCGGCCAACAGCACGCGCGGCGGGTGGGCCGCGTCGATGACCAGCAGCGGCCGGCCGAGGTAGACCGCCAGCCCGGTGGCCGCCTCGCTCCAGAAGCGGCGCAGCGTCGCCGGCGCCGGCACCACCCGCAGGTCGGGCACCACGGCCAGCACCCGGTCGGCCGCCAGCTCGCCGCCGCTCACCGTCAGCCGCAGCTCGCTCTCCGCCTCCGGCCCCCGCCGCCGCAGCCCTTCGATCGCGGTGCCGGAGACGCCCCACAGCCGGCCGTCCTGCTCCATCACCACCCAGCCGCCGGCGGCGGCGGCGAGGGCGGCGGCCGGCGGGACGCCGGACCGGGCGGCGGCGCTCACCGCCCGCCTCCGGCCGACTCGTCGGCCAGCGCCACCAGGTCGAGCACGCGCACCACCCGCTCGCCCACCCGTGCCTCGCCGGCGGTCAGGCCGCCCTCCACCGAGACCACCGACGCGGGATCGAGTGCGACCACCTCGAGGGCGGCGTCGGCGGCCAGGCCGACCAGCTCGTGGGCGTCCTCGCCCCCGGCCCAGCAGATCACCGTCACCGGGTAGACCGGGTTGGCCCCCGGTGCGGCGCCCACCAGGCGCGCCAGGTCGAGCACCGGCAACGGCTCGCCGGCGAACTCGGCGAGGCCGGAGAGCTGCTCGGCCGCCCCCGGCAGCCGGTGCACCGGCAGCGCCTTGACCACCTGCCGCACGGCGGACAGCGGCAGCGCGCACACCACCTCGCCGGCCTGGGCCAGCAGGTGGGGGCGCCGGACGACGGCGGCCGACTCGGTGTTGGGATGGGCGGCCTTGGAGCTCACGGCCGCCAAGCATACCCCGCGGCAATGACGCTTGTACAGCGATTCAGAAAGCGGTGCAGACACCGCCGCGGCGTTCCGCCGCCGGCTACTCGACGTGGCCCATCAGGCGGCGGACGAACGGCGACAGCAGCAGGGCGACGAGGCCGCCGACGCCGACGATCATCGCCACCTGGGCGAACAGCGCCTGCGATTCGAGGTTCTCGAGCTGGCCGGCGAGCAGGCCGGCGATCAGGTTGCCGAGCGCCGAGCCGATGAACCAGACGCCCATCATCTGTCCCACCCGCCCCGGCGGTGCCAGCTTGGTGATCGACGACAGCCCGACCGGCGACAGGCACAGCTCACCACAGGTGTGCAGGAAGTAGGTGACCACCAGCCAGGCCGGCGCCACCAGGTGGCCGCCGGTGGAGTTCGCCGCGCCCCAGGCGAGGACGAAGAAGCCGGCAGCCAGCCCGAGCAGGCCGAGCGCGAACTTCACCGGGATCGACGGGTTCGCCTTGCGCCGCGCCAGCCACACCCACAGCGAGCCGAACACCGGCGCCATGGTGATGATGAACAGCGGGTTGATCGACTGCAGCCAGGAGGTCGGCATCTCCCAGCCGGCGCGCAGCTGGAGGACGAGCCAGCCGGAGAACACCACCAGCCCGGCGAGGACGGCCAGGGCGATGCCCTTCTCGAGCGCGAACAGGTCGCGGCGGCGCAGCAGCTTGCGGCCCAGCCAGACGGCGAAGACGAGGAGGGCGGCCACCAGCAATCCCGCCACCGGCAGGCTCATCCACGAGTAGGGTCCGAAGAAGCGGTCGGTCTCGCGATCGGCGAAGAGGTTCATCGACGAGCCCGCCTGCTCGAAGCCGGCCCAGAACATGGCGGCGAGCAGGAAGAGCCAGAAGATGACCATCAGGCGCCGCTTCTCCATCGCCACGCCGCCGCGCTTGGCCACCAGCATCCCGAGGTTGACCAGCACGAAGATGCCGAGGGTGGCGGCGATGGCGTACTGCCCGGCGGTGTTGGTGTCGTAGCGGCCGAGGAAGCCCGCCACGCCGACGCCGAACAGCGCCGTGAAGCCCACCGCCCAGCCGATGCCGAGGATCAGGTAGGCGAAGAAGACGATGACCAGCAGCAGGATGAAGAAGCCGAGCCAGGTGGCCACCTGCTGCAGGTCGACGGCGATGACGCCGCTGGTGGCCAGGAAGACGGTGAACACGCCGAGCCCCGCCACCGTCGCCAGGACGGCGTAGAAGGTGCGGCTCTTGCGCGCCACCGTGGCCGGCGAATCGCCGCTCTTGAGGAAGCCGGCCTTGCCGAGGTAGCGGCCACCCATCTTGTACTGGATGAGGCCGAGCACCATGCCGAAACCGGCGGCCGAGAAGCCCCAGTGCCAGTTGACGTTCTCGCCCAGCCAGCCGCACACCAGGGGGCCGGAGAAGGCGCCGAGGTTGATGCCGGTGTAGAACACCGAGAAGCCGGCGTCGCGCCGCGCGCCGCCCTCCGGGTAGAGCTCGCCGACGATGGTCGAGACGTTGGGCTTGAGCAGGCCGGTGCCGCTGACGATGAGCAGCAGGCCGCTGAAGAAGAACGGCAGCTCCGGCAGGCCGAAGACCGGCAGCGCCATCGAGAAGTGGCCGGCGGCGATGATGCAGCCACCGACGAACACCGCCCGCCGCTGCCCCCACAGGTTGTCCGCCACCCAGCCGCCGGGCAGCGCCAGCAGGTAGACGAAGCCGGTGTACATGCCGTAGATGGCCGCCGACGTGCCGTCGCTGAAACCGAGCCCCCCCTTGGCCACCGTCGCCGCCATGTAGAGGATCAGGATGCCGCGCATCCCGTAGTAGCTGAAGCGTTCCCAGAGCTCGGTGAAGAACAGCGTCGAGAGGCCGCGCGGCTGGCCGAACCACGTATCGTGGTCGGCGGCTGCCGCGGCCGCCCCTGGCGCTGCCGCGTCCGGCGCAAACTCCGTCGTCGGATCCTTGGTCATCGGTTACTCCGGGAAGTGTCGGGGTGGGCCTCGCGGCCTCGGCGCCGGCCTAGGATAGGCGATCGCCCGGCATTGCCGCAACCACGGGCGATTTCATCGGCCCCGCGAGATCTGCCGGCGCACCATCACATGCTGTATTGACTTTTTGGCGATCACTCGCTAGCTTCCGTGCGATGTACCTAAATCTCGTTTGTGGTCGCCTATCGTCCAAATCCGCTGTCCGAATCCGCCGGAGGGCCCGTCCCATGTCGCTTCCCATGTCGCTTCCAACGTCCCGTCCCAGGTTCCGTTCCACCTCCCGCAAGCGCGCCCGTGTCCCGGCGCCGGCCGCCGTCGCCGTCGCCGGCGCGCTGCTGCTCGCCGTCCTCGTCGCCGCCCCTGCCGCCGAGGCGGCCAACGGCCACTTCATCCACGGCGTCGGCCCGGTGAACAGCTCGATGGGCGGTGCCGGGGTGGCGCTGCCGGAGGGCGCCGTCGCCATCCTGTTCGCCAACCCGGCCCTGCTCACCCAGGTCGACGGCCACCAGATCGAGTTCGACGTCGAGCTGGTCGACTCGCAACCCACCGTCTCCTCGACCGTGCAGACGCCGTTCGGAGCGTTCAGCGGCACGACCGAGGACGAGACCGACCTCGCCGTCGTCCCGTCGTCGGGCTGGGCGCGCGGGCCGCACGACGGCGGCCGGGTGGCCTACGGGGTCGGCTTCCTGTCGCTGGCCGGCTTCGGCACCGACTACCCGCAGGACCCGAGCAACCCGATCCTGGCTCCCCAGCCGCAGGGGTTCGGCGCCGTGTTCTCGAGCTACAAGCTGCTCAAGGTGCCGTTCTCGGTGGCCTGGCAGGTCAACGACCGCCTGTCGCTCGGCGCCTCGCTCAACGCCGGCTGGTCGTCGCTCTCGGCGCGCCCGTTCGGCGGCGCCGCGCCCGACTGCTCCTCGCCCTTCGACTGCTACTACCCGAGCCTGCAGGAGGACACCTCGTTCGGCTACGGCTTCGGCCTCGGCGTCTACTACGAGGCGACGCCGCAGTGGGCGTTCGGCGCCTCCTACAGCTCCGAGATGAATTTCTCGGACTTCGACTGGAACACCACCGCGGCCAACCCCAACCTGCCCAACTTCGGGTCCGCGCGGCAGGTGGGCTTCAGCCTCGACGTGCCGCAGATGGTGTTCGTCGGGGTCGGCTGGACGCCGACGCCGGCCTTGTCGGTGGCGCTCGACGGCCGCTGGATCGACTACGAGAGCACCGACGGCTTCGGCAAGGGCTTCGATCCGGCCACCGGCGCCGCCCGCGGCCTCGGCTGGGACGACGTCACCGCGGTGGCCCTCGGCGTCCAGTGGCAGGCGTCGCCCACCTGGACCCTGCGCGCCGGCTACAACCGCTCCGAGTCGGCCGTGCCGCCGGAGTCGGCCTTCGGCAACGTCGCCTCGCCGGCGATCTTCGAAGACCACTGGTGCGTCGGCGCCGGCTGGCGGGTCACCCCGGCGCTGGTGCTCAACCTCGCCTACTACAAGATCCCCGAGAACCGGGTCACCGGCCCGTTCGTGTCGCCGGCCGGGCCGGTCCCCGGGACCTCGGTGACCAACACCATGGAGGTCGACTCGTTCCTGTTCGGTTTCAGCTTCGATCTCTGACCCTCGGAAAGGAGGCCGCGTGCAAGGCACGTTCGACCCCGCGGCCTTCGCCGCGCAGATCAGCAACGAGTGGGACGCGGTGGCCGAGGACTGGAGCCGCGACGCCTGGCGCGACTTCGTCGAGGCGGCCGCCGGCGGGGTCAGCGAGCGGCTGCTCGCGATGGCGCGGGTGGAGGCCGGCCAGCGCGTTCTCGACCTCGGCACCGGCGTCGGCGAGCCGGCCGCCCTCGCCGGCCGCCGGGTCGGCCCGGCGGGCCGCGTCCTCGGCGTCGACCTGTCGCCGCGCATGGTGGAGCTCGGCAACCGGCGCCTGCGCCGCCTCGGGCTGCACCACGTCGAGCTGCGCGTCGGCGACGCCGGCCGTCCCGAGGTGGCGGACGGCGGCTTCGACGCCGCCCTCTCCCGCTGGGTGCTGATGCTGGTGCCCGACCTGCCCGCCGCGCTGCTGCGCATCCGCCGCGCCCTGGTGCCCGGCGGCCACCTGGCGGTCGGCCTGTGGGGCCACCCCGAGCGGGTGCCGATGATCCGTGCCGCGCTCGCGGTCGCCGCCGAGATGATGGGCGGTGCGCCGCCGATGCCGCCGGGCGCCCCCGGCCACCTGTGGGACCGCGGCGCCGCCGCCTTCGCCGCCCTGATGGCCGAGGCCGGCTTCACCGACCTGCGCCAGGAGGTCGAGGAGGTCGTCTTCGAGCTCGACGACGGCGCCGCCTACGCCGAGTTCATCACCGCCATGGCGGGACCGTTGCGGGTGGTGTCGGACTCCCTGCCGCCGCACCAGCGGGACGAGCTGGCGCGGCGCCTGGCGGCGGCGGCGGAGCCCTGGCGGCAGGAGGACGGCCGCGTGCGCATGGTCAACGAGACCCTGTGCATCGCCGGCCGGCGCGACTGAACGGCAAACCCACCCGCCGCGCGCGTCTCCGTTTCCCGGCTCCAGAGCACTAGTACATATGTGAGTGCTGCGGCCTCCGGGCCGCGATCTGCGATCGAACATCCAGGCCCACCCGGGCCCCTTGGGAGGACGTCCACCATGCACCGGATCGAGCCGAGGCCCTACGGCTTCAAGATCGCCTACGAGGGTTTCCTCAAGGCGGACGACATCGCCCGCTTCAGCGACGAGATGCAACGCTACGTGGGACAGATGAGCGGCGAGTTCGCCGTGGTGGTGGACCTGCGCGAGACGCGCACCTTCCCGCCCGACGCCCAGGCCGAGCTGATGAAGATCATCGCCTACTGCCACGAGCACGGCATGACCCGCAACGTCATCGTGGTCAACAGCGCGATCACCAAGATCCAGGCCAACCGCCTGGCGCGCGAAGGCGGCGTCGGCGACATCCGCTTCATCGACGCGGCGCACACCCCCGACTGGGAGAAGGTCGCCGAGGACTGGCTGATCCGCGGCAAGGAGCCGGAACACCCGCCGGCCCCCTGACCGCGAGCCCGGACCGGCATCGGGCCGGCGTCGGACCGGCCGATGCCGCACCGCTCGCCGCCCCGCGGCGCGCGGTTGACCTGCCGGTCGAAGGGAGTTATCCTTCCGGCTCCTCGCGGCGGATTCGTCCGCCCGCCGGACCCATCGGGGCGTAGCTCAGCCTGGTAGAGCGCACGGTTCGGGACCGTGAGGCCGGAGGTTCAAATCCTCTCGCCCCGACCATTCCCACCTTCCAGCAGTCCACGCAACAGCCCAGGTTCCACCTTTCGGCCAGCGCGGTTTCCGCGCTGCGGCGTGGCGCTGCGTGCGATAGACTTTGCCCACGCATCGAACCCGAGGGAGGAGAGCCGCCCATGTCCATCGCCACCCTGTCCGACCTGTTCCTGGTCGCCGCCGGATACCACAAGCCGGACTGCCTGCTGCACAAGGTGGACGGCGAGTACCAGCCGATCTCCACCGCCGAGCTCGTCGATCGGGTGCGCCGCGTCTCGCGCGCGCTCGAGCACCTCGGGGTCGCCCCCGGAGACCGCGTCGCCCTGATGGCCGACAACGGACCGCACTGGCCGACGGTCGACTTCGCCACCCTTTGCCGCGGTGCGGCCACGGTGCCGATCTACCCCACGCTGCTTCCCGAGCAGTCCGCCTACATCGCCCAGGACTCGGGCGCCAAGGTGATCTTCGTCCACAACCGCGACCAGCTCGACGGCTTCCTCGCCCACCGCGGCGAGCTGCCCGAGCTCAAGAAGCTGGTGCTGATCGCCGGCAGCATCGGCGGCGACCCGGAGTGGGTGACCTCGTGGAACGACCTGCTGGAGCTCGGCGCCGACGTCGAGCCCGACGCCTTCGAGAGCCACGCCGGCGCCGCGCAGCCGGACGACCTCGCCTCGCTGGTCTACACCTCGGGCACCACCGGCAAGCCCAAGGGCGTCATGCTGACCCACGGCAACTTCGTCTCCAACGTGGTCACCGCGATGAGCCTGGTGGACTTCCGCGACGACCAGACGGCGCTCTCCTTCCTCCCTCTCGCCCACGTCTTCGAGCGCATGATCGACTTCTGCTACTTCTACAAAGGCGTCTCGATCGCCTACGCGGAGTCGGTGCAGTCGGTGGCCCAGAACCTGCTGGAGGTGCGGCCCCACGTCTTCGTCTCGGTGCCGCGGGTGTACGAGAAGTTCTACGCCAAGGTGCAGGACGGCGTCGCCGCCGGCTCGCCGCTGAAGCAGAAGATGTTCCACTGGGCGGAGAGCGTCGGCCGCCAGGCGCTGCCCTACCGGCTGCGCGGCGAGGAGCCGGGCGGCCTGCTGGGCCTCAAGGCGGCGGTGGCCACCGGCCTGGTCGGCAGCAAGATCCGCGAGCGCCTCGGCGGCCGCTTCGAGTACGCCGTCTCCGGCGGCGCCCCGCTCGGCCGCGATCTTGCAGAATTCTTCTGGTCGATGGGGATCCCGATCTACGAAGGCTACGGCCTCACCGAGACCTCGCCGGTGATCAGCGTCAACTTCCCGGGGCACGCCAGGATGGGCACCGTGGGTCCGGTGATCCCCGGCATCGAGGTCGAGATCGCCGAGGACGGCGAGATCCTCACCCGCGGGCCGCACGTGATGAAGGGCTACTTCAACCGGCCCGACGCCACCGCCGAGGTGATCGACGCCGACGGCTGGTTCCACACCGGCGACATCGGTGAGATCGACGACGGCGGCTTCCTGCGCATCACCGACCGCAAGAAGGAGATCATCGTCAACGCCTACGGCAAGAACGTCGCCCCGGCGCCGATCGAGAACGCCTTGAAGGCCAGCCGCTGGATCAGCCAGGCGGTGGTGATCGGCGACCAGCGCAAGTTCCTCTCGGCGCTGCTGGTGCCCGACATCGAGGCCCTCGAGACCTGGGCGAAGCAGCACGGCAAGGGCGGCCTGTCTCACGCCGAGCTGGTGGCGGACCCCGAGGTGCGGGCGCTGTTCGAGCGCGACGTGCAGCAGGTCAACGAGGAGCTGGCGAGCTACGAGAGGATCGTCGCCTGGACCCTGCTGCAGGAGGAGTTCACCCTCGAGGGCGGTGAGCTGACGCCGACCCAGAAGGTCAAGCGGCGAGTGATCCGCGACAAGTACGCGCAACAGATCGAGAGCATGTACGCCAAGCCCGCGCCAGCCCCCGAGCCGGCGCGCACTTGAGCGGGAAAGGACGACACGCCGTGACCGCCTTCCGCCTCAACGTCGCCGACGGACTCGCCACCCTCACCTTCGACGCCCCGGGCCGGAAGCTCAACGTCTTCGACCGCGCCGTCCTCGAGGAGCTCGACCAGGTGGTCGCCGGCCTCGCCGAGCGCGCCGACGTCGACGTCCTGGTGCTGCTGTCGGGCAAGCCCCGCGGCTTCATCGCCGGTGCCGACGTGGCGCTCATCGAGTCGCTCACCGACCCGGCGGAGGCGGCCGAGGGCTCGCGCGCCGGCCAGCGCATCCTCGCCGCCTGGGAACGCCTGCCCTTCCCCACCGTCGCCGCCATCGACGGCATCTGCCTGGGCGGCGGCACCGAGATCTCGCTGGCCTCCGACTACCGCGTGGTGGCCGACTCCGACGAGGTCAAGATCGGCCTGCCGGAGGTCAAGCTGGGCATCCTGCCGGCCTGGGGCGGCTCGACGCGGCTGCCCCGCCTGCTCGCTCTGCCGGACGCCCTCGACCTGATCCTCACCGGCCGCAACCTGCGCGCCCGGCAGGCGTTCAAGAAGGGCTTCGCCGATGCCCTGCTGCCGGCCAGCGGCTTCCTCGGCTACGTGCGCGACTTCGCCAACGCCCACCGCGGCCAGCGGCGCTCGCTGTGGGAGCGCTCCGGCTTCGACGTCAAGGAGCTGCTGCTGGAGCGCAACCCGCTGGGCCGCAAGCTGGTCTTCGACCAGGCGCGCAAGACGGTGATGGACAAGACCGGCGGCGTCTACCCGGCACCCCTGGCCGCCCTCCAGGTGGTGCGCACCGGCCTGGAGGACGGCCCCGCGGCCGGCTTCGAGGCCGAGGCCCGCGCCTTCGGCGAGCTCGCCACCTCCGGCGTGTCGAAGAGCCTGATCCACGTCTTCCACCTCACCGAGGCGGCCAAGAAGCTCACCGGCATGCCCGGCGCCGAGGCGCGGCCGGTGCGCTCGGTGGCGGTGCTCGGCGCCGGCACCATGGGTGGCGGCATCGCCCAGCTCGTCGCCCACGAGGCCAACGTGCCGGTGGTGCTCAAGGACATCGCGGCGCAGCCGTTGGCCGACGGCATGGGCACCGTCTCGTCGCTGTTTCACAAGCTCGAAGAGAG
>Ga0210095_1000380_pt1 | contig 11481 bp, 12 predicted proteins | sample China_Galinas_PW_FD_184861 | JGI IMG/M metagenome (GOLD analysis project Ga0210095, IMG submission 184861) | Wetland microbial communities from San Francisco Bay, California, USA, that impact long-term carbon sequestration - China_Galinas_PWA_D1... | ecosystem: Environmental > Aquatic > Marine >...
GAGCCCTGAAGGGTGACCCGAATGGTGTTGCGCTGGCGCGCCTCGTCGGTTGCGGCGAGCAGACGGGCTTCCCTCAGTCGCTTCCAGAGCGTCGTCGGCGTCACCCCCACGCCGTGCTCACTCGCCATCTGCTGGGCGGCTCGAAACGCCGACGCCGGCTCGAGGTAGAGATCCAGCCCCGCTACCCATCCGATCCGTTCACCTTGCGGCTCCCAAACCTCCTGCTCGCCTCCTCGATGAGGCGGGCGCCAGCCCCATACTTGCGGATTGCGTGGCTGCCGCCCCTCGTCAGATGCAAGGTGCGCCCGGCCGGCGGTCACCGCCGAACGCAGCAGCTCCAGGAACCTGGGAGCCGGGTTGGCGTCCGCCAAGTGTTCGACCTGCATCCGCGCGGCCTGGATCAAGGCCTCCCAGGTACGCCTCTGGAGGTCCTCGGATTCGATAACCGTCACGGCACCTGCGTCGAGAGCGAAGGCCAGGAACATCTCCATGCCGAGCGCGAGATCGGCAACCATCGCTGGAGTGCGCCGGTGCTGGGCCAAGGACCGGGACGCTCGCTCCCGCAGGTCGATGAGGCGACTTCGCAACCGGGCCTGTACCTCGTCGTACTGCGACGCGAGCCAGCGAAGATAGCCGGCCATGGCCTGGGCATATACACCTTGACTGGCAACCCTCTGACACTCGGTCAGACGGTTCCAGTCCATCGAACCCGCCGGGATCTCGACAATGAACATTCGGGCTCGCACAGAATGCCCGGCCGGAACGTCCTCGCCCGTAGAGAGGACGAGGGCGCGGGGCGGCTTCGTCGGCCGGAGCGACCCATCCGGCCGGAGCCGACTTCGGCCTGCTTGATTCCCTTTGGCCCGGAAGAGCCGGGCCGCCTCCTTCTGAAGCCGCTGGTCATCCACACGGCTCCCCTGCGGAGCGTAGTCGTCTACCACCAGCAGAGCATCCTTGGCCGCGAAGGCGAGAACCTCCAACGAGTTGCCCGTGCTCAGCCACGAACCCGGGAGCCTTCGATCATCGAGCTCCGGACCGAAGTGTTGCTGATCCAAGGCAACATAGGCGGTCTTGCCCTCACCGGTCTGGCCGACGACATGGACGGAGCAGTCGGTAGGACCGACTGGAGCGCGCCAGATTGCGCAGTAGAGAGGGATCGTCACCAGCTCCGGAAGGGGTGTCAGAACCTCCAGACTTGCCCGGACCGCTCGCCGCAGGTCGCCATCGCTCGGCGGCTCGGGCAGCTCGTAGTGCCGCAACTGCTCGAGTAGATCGACCTCGACGTCGGGGACAGTTCCATTCGGCCCGATCGCCCCAGCGGCGTGGAGGTAGACTCAGCCGTCGCCGACGCTACGCCAGCCAAGGTGCCGGAAGACCGTCCGCACACTGACGTCGTGGCTGAGGTGCTGAATCGCCGCCCTCGCGTGATCCTTGGCGCCGAAACCAGCGTGGACGATGGCCTTCGGGCCGAGGTTCCGGATGGCCCAATCCATCCGTGCGAACTCGGCGCTGCTCACCTCGAACCGGTGCTCCCTGCCGTCAAGGTGGGCCTCGATCTCGAAGGCGGATTGAACCTCGGCACCGTCGTCGCGCCGGATCTCGGCCACGATCTTCGCCGTGAAGTTGGTGAGCGGCACTTCCACCACACCGTCCCTGGTGGCCTTGAGGTGGACTAGGCCTTGTTGCGTTGCCTTGTACGGCGATCCGCCTTGATCTATGAGCGGCTCACTCCCCTCTGCTGCCCCCCAACCTTCAGTCGCGTCGACCAGGAGGTCCAACTCGGCGCGGATCTCCTCGTCGCCGGCACCGTCGTGGCGTTTCGTCGCGATCCAGTCTGAGACGTCGCCGCCTTTCGGCAACCCCGGCAGGTCCAGGAGCCGCACGTCGGCTGCCACTCCGTGAAGCGCCTTCGCGACTCTGTCCGCGTGGTCCTTCCCAGGTTTGTCGTTGTCGTGCAGGACGACGACGTGAGCGCCGCGGAGTGTGTCGGTGTAGCTGGACCTCCACTTGCCCGCGCCGCCTGCGTTCGTTGTCGCCACCAGCCCGAGGTTCACCAGGTTGTCGGCGTCCTTCTCGCCTTCGACGACGTAGACGGGCTCGCTGCCCTTTACGACCGCGATCACTTCTGGCAGCCGGTAGAGCACTCGTCGAATGCCCCTGGTGTTCCAGATCCAACCCCCGGACCCATCCGGCCGTCGCTGAAGGAACCGCTTCGGATTCGACTGGCGGACGACCTCGAACAGCACCTCGCCCTCCTCATCGGTGTACCGGTAGGAGGTCTCACCGTTGGGGCCCGCAGATCGCCACTGCACGTCGAGCAGGTCGGCGAGGTCCATCCATCCCGCGCCGTTGCAGCAGACGTCGCAACGCCACACGTACTTCGATGGGTTGTAGCGAGCTGAGGGATTGGCGTCGCCGTTGTTGTGCCCATCCGGATATGGACACCGAAATTGAATCTCAACTCCCTTGCGGGACCCCGACCGGGCGAGCACGGCCTGCTCCAACTCTTCCGCCACACGGGGAGGAGGGCCGGACTGCCGAGGCAATTGGGCCACCGTCATGCCTCCTGCTCGGCGAGAGACTCGTCGGCTCTGGTCTGCGTAGAAGTCGTGGCCGCGCCTTCAGTTCGCGGCTCCCGACTGTCCAGCCACTCCCGGATCGCCGACTCACGCCAGCCGACCGAGTTCGGCCCGAGCTTCACCGGGCGCGGAGTCACAGCTCACTGCCACCGTCGTTGTTTGCAGCCGTCGGCTGCCCCAGTTCGGCGGCGCCCTCGAGACTTGCCAGCCACTCGTCCAGCGCGGCCCGACGGATCAGGCGCCGGCGACCGAGCTTGATGGTCGGCGGACCCTCCCCTGCCATCAACAGCTGATAGAGCCAAGAGCGAGAAATGTTCGCGGCCGCTGCCGCTTCGGCGACGGTGTAGGCGATGCGTTCCACCCTGCTCCTCCTTGGACGGACGACACGAACTCCTCAACCGGAACCCGGCGTGTCCGCCTCTGTCCTAGTCAGGGTGGCAGCTCAAGTGAGGTGAAAATACGACACAGCTGTGCGAAGGGCTGTGTCAGGTTTTTGCCGGTCGCCCTCGCCCGCGCGGCATTTCGATCCCGATTCGGTCGGCGAGCTCCTTCGCACGCCTCTGGATCGATCCCTCCGCGAGGACCTCGCCGCCTTTTTCGGAGATGCCATCTGCGACGCTCGTCGGCGTCTCTTCGAGCACCACGATTCGCGCCAACCACTCGATGTGATCGAGATTACGCTTCTCGGGTTCCTTCTCGGCCCCGGCGAGTTCGAGGCCCTCCTCAACCCGTGCACGGTATGTTCGCGTCATTTTGGCGAGCCTCTTCTGGGCCTCGCCCCAGGTTTCAACGAAGGGATCCCAGCTGAACCGGAGGGGCTCGAAGAAGGAGGGCGCGACGGACTCGCCGGTTCTTTCGATCCAGGCCTTGGCGGCCTGTGCGGCCCCCTCGCGCGCGATCCAGTCGCGGGACCATTGGCCGCGGTGAGCCCGAACGTTGGCAGCACCGGTGAAGGCTTCGAACAAGATCGACCAGCGGGCCTCCTGGCGCGACCTCTCGGCCTCGCGACGCAGCGCCCTCCGCACCTCCCGGCTACCTGAGCCACTGGCCTGCTGGTAGGGCCAGCTGCTGTCGAACATGCTGTCCCGTCCCGCCCAGGCGGTCAGGACGAAGCGAATCGTTAGCTCGAAGAGAAGCTCGGCTTCGGCATCCCGCCACCGATCGAGGTGCCAGCGCTTCGCCCAGGCGGCGAGACGTCGCTCTGTCCCTTCCTGGCCAGGCCCGAGCACGTCATCGCGCAACGTGTTCGGAGCTTCGGGCGCTACCGTCTCCACCGCCAGCATGAACCTCAAGAAGGCCTCTTCCTGTGCGCTGAGGGGTGAGAACCTGTTTGGACGACGCCAGTCGCCGGAGGTGCCGAATCGGAGCCGCTCCCGCGGCGAGCTGTCGTCTTGCGCCATGCAAACCTCCCTCTTCGATCCGGCCCTTACCCTGGGTGCGTGCTCACCGGCGCCCTCGGCGCGCCAGGAATCGGCAAGATGGCCGTAGTGCTGCTCCACCCCGACAGGTTTGAAAGCCTGCTTCGGGAGTGGTCATCCGGTCGCCTTCGCACGCATCCGCCTCACCTTCCTCTCCTCTCGTCCCAATCGCGGGGCATGGCGCTGGGCCTCGTCTGCCCGCCAGGAGTCGGCGAGGTGCCCGTAGTGCTTCTCGACCATGCGGGTGGTCGTGTGGCCGAGCTGCTTGGCGACGCCGACCAGGGAGCCGCCGTTCATCAGGTACAGCGAGGCATAGGTGTGCCGGAGCTGGTGGAAACCCACGGCCGGCTCGATCCCGGCGGCCCCGCACGCTTCGATCATCAACCGGTACTGGTGGTTCCGGCCCCAGCGGGAACCGTCCTGCCGGACCAGGAGTGGCTCGCTGGCCGACCGGCCCGCGGTGAGGCGATCGAAGAAGGCCAGCGCCTCCTCGGAGAGGAAGACGTGCCGGGGCGCGCCGGTCTTGGTCTTGCCGATGTGGACCGAACCGGCCTCGGGCCGGTAGTCGCCGGCGGTGAGGGCTGCCAGCTCGCCGTAGCGCGCCCCGGTGTGAAGCGCCGCGGTGACCAGCTCGCGGAAGGCGGGCGGACAGACGTTGAGCAGCCGCTCGACTTCCTCGGGCTCGAGGTAGCGCGCCCGGGCGGTGTCGACGCCCCGGAACGGCTTCACGATCGACCAGGCCCCCGGACCCTGGACGACGCCGTCCTCGACGGCCCGGTTGAGCGCCGCCTTGAGCGCCGTCAGGGCGTGGTTGGCGGTCACCTTCCGCGCCCGCTTCTGGTCCTCGGTGCGCGCCTCTCGGGTCTGGCCACCGCGAAGGCGCGCAGGCTTGGCGGCGATGCCCTGGTGCCAGCGGCGTAGGCGGTCCGGCGTGAGCTGATCGGCCCGCAGGTCGCCGAGATCGGGCAGGACGTGGACGTCGAACAGGTTGCAGACCTCCACGTAGGCCTTGCGGTGCGCCTCGTACCACTCGAGGTAGCGCGCGACGATGGCGCGCACCGTCAGGGCCTTCCGCTTGCGCTGGGCGACCGCCAACTCCTCCGGATCCCACTGGATCGCGACCTCCAGAGCCTGCCGGTAGCTCAGCACGTCGCGGCCGTCGGCCGTCGCCTCGTCGTCGGCGGTGCCAATCGAGGTCATGCGGTAGGCCGAGCCGCCCACGTAGACCCGGACGTACCAGGTGCCGGCCGCGGCGCAGGAGCGCCGGTAGCCCAGGCCCCGGCCGTTGGCGAGGCGGGTCCACCGCTTGGTGCCGTCTCGCGGCAGCCGGCGCCGGCTGGTCTGGGTCGAGAGGTCGGCCACCCCTGGGGGTCCCTCCAGTGGTCAACTGCGGTCCTGGACACGGAGACCACCTCCGTGGACACCCACACCCTACACCATCCCATCCCCCTGATTCCACTGGACTTAGGCGATAGACGTGGATGGACGCTGGTGGACGTTAGCGGCTTTGCACGCCGGTAACGGCGAGCACCGAAAGCGGTGTCACCGGGCGCGGCCTGAAGGGGCAGGTAGAATGCGAGCAGGAGGTAGGGAGCCATGTTCGATCGGATCACTTTCGACCCGCAGATTCTCGGTGGACGCGCCTGCATCCGCGGCATGAGGATTCCGGTGTCGGTCATCGTGGGGCAGGTCGCCCATGGCGCTCCCGTCGAGGAGATCCTCGAAGGCTACCCGGACCTCGAGCCCGAGGACGTCCGCCAAGCCCTCGGGTACGCCGCCTGGCTGACGCAGGAAGAAGTCCACACCGCCTGAGCTGATCGACGCTGACGTGCGATTCCTGGCCGACATGGGCGTCCACCGCATGGTGGTGGAGTGGCTCGAGGCACAGAACCACGAGGTGGCGCACCTGAGGGACCTGGGGCTTCACACCCTTCCGGATCCACAGATCTTCGAGAAGGCCGTCGCCGAGCACCGCGTGATCTTGACCTTCGATCTCGATTTCGGGGAGATCACGGCCTACGCCAAGGGGAAACGGGCCGGGGTGGTCTTGTTTCGCCTCCACAACACCCGTGCTCGGCACGTCGTCGAAAGGCTGTCGCGGGTTCTGGCCGACTCCTCCACCGCCCTCCGCGAGGGAGCGATTGTCATCGTGGAGGAGAGCCGGCACCGGGTGCGGCGTTTCGACGAGGCCTGAGGCGGCCACCGCTGTCGAGTGCGCACCGTAGACGAGCATTGACGCCGGTGGACGTTGGCGGCGTTGCAGACCGGTAACGGAGGGTCCGCAACCCTGCCTGGCGCAGCTGCCGATTCCCGCGCGGCAGGCGGCGCAGCTTCCTGCGTCTTTTGGTGTAGCCGCCGGAGCTATGACCGACGAGCCAGATAGCATCCAAAGTGCCAGCCCTCGTCGATCCCGTGGTTAACTGGTGGTCAAATCCGACTGGAAGCGAGCGGGACAGCGTGGCGTGCCTCGCCACGTGGTTGCTCGACCGCCGCCTCGAGTTCAGCAGTGCGGACCTGCGCCTGTGGATCGGAGGGAGGGCTGCTACACTTTCGCGTCACCTGCGGGCGCGCCACGGGTCCGGGGACTGTCCGAACAGTGTCTGAGCGCAGTTCCCGGCGCCGACCGGCGGGGGCGGCCGTGAGTAGCGGGTGGCCCCATGGAAGCGGGGGGGGACTCCATGCACGACGGCTTCCGGTAGGCTCTCGCCATGCTCCTCCCGGACTCCCGAGCGAAGCTGCCCGAACGGCAGAGTTTCGTTCGCGTCTGCTTGGGTCCGCTCGTAGCGAGGGTGGCGTCTGTGGCGCCTCTACCTCACCGTGCCGCCGTCGGACCTGAGCCGTACCCGGCCTCTGGTGCGCCTCCTCCTCAGCCAGGCTTGCCGACGCCTCACCGAGAGTATGGACTCCACTGGCGGCCGAGGCCACGGCTCCTGCAAGCACCCCATGCTCCTCCTTCTCGACTAGTTTCCGGCGCACGGCACGCTCAATTTCTTCCAAGAGTCCTTGGCCTACCTCGCTGCCTGAGCAGGTCGCCTACCGCGGCGGCCGCGTCGACGTCGTGATGGACGAACGTAACATCAAGCAGCCGAGGTCCGGCGGCGGGGCTCACGTCGGACGAGGCGATGCGGCTCGACTCGGACCACGAGATCGTCTGCAGGGCGGGGGAGCAGCCGATCTGTGCGGAGAAGGTGCGGTATTTCGAGGATCCGAAGCTCAGTCAGCGCACAGCTCAAACGCCGACCACCGCCATCCAATTGTAGGAAGTCCCGCGAGCGTTGGCACTCCCCAAAGAACGAGACGAGGCACAAGGCCCCGGCCCCACGCCCTGCCCGTGTCGCTAGCTCCATCCTGCGCCTTCGGCTACAATGGCCGCTCCACCTACGGAGGTGAGCGGCCCAGCCCAGGGAGGAAGCATTGAAGGAACTGCTACTAGCTCTAGTCGTGGCCTACCCGGCAATCCTCTTCCTCTGGAAGGTTCGCAAGCTCCGACGCGCTGCGTCCTCCGGAGACTACTTCCTTGCGGACCAAACGCTCGACGCCGGTGGCTTCGTGGACACAAGCGTGGCTTACGGCTACCAGATTGCTGCTCTTTCTCTCTTCGCCACCTGGGGTTACTCTTACGGCTTCTGGACCCTCTGGGTCCCGGTCTTCTGGGCTCTAGGTTTTTACCTGCTTCGATACGGGCTTCAGAGAGGCTACCTGGACTCCTTCTTGGCACACGAAGAGGAACTCACCCTCCACGGCTTCGTATCGTCGGCCCACCAGTCGCGCGCTCTGGCGAGGCTGGCCGCAGTCGTGTCCATTCTCGGACTCTCTGGGACGGCCTTCTTCGAAGCTGAATTCACAGGGTCCATTCTCGGGGCTACGGTTGAAAGTGACGCAGTAAGCAATATCGCATTCCTGGGCTTCACAGCTGTTGCCGTCATCTACATCCTCATCGGCGGATTCCGAGCTGTAGTAGCGACCGACCACCTTCAGCTCGCTTTTGGTTTCGTGGGCTTCTCCATTGTGACAGCTCTTACATTCATTCGCGCCGCGCAGCACGGTTACATCGTAACGGCCGTTGCATTAGCAAGCCTGTCCTCCGTGTCGACCGCTGCGCTCCTTTGGCTCCACTCGAAACTGCATAGCCTCAACCATCTTTCCTTTCCCCGAAAACTTCCCCTTGGGTTGCTCTTCTCTTTCCTAGCTCAAGCGGGTGCTCTAGCCTTCTCCGTCTGGCTAGCCTTCACCGAGTCTCCCCTTGACTCTTTCAGCTACTTCCTGCGAGAGCAACAACTAGGCAACCTCTTCTCCTTGGGCCACCTTGCGCTCTTAAGCTTACTTGTCGCGAACGGACTTTGGCAGGTAGTGGATATCAGCAACTGGCAGAGACTAGGCGCGCTCAACACGGATCTTCGCGCCCGCAAAAGAACCGAGCTAGCCACAAGCATCTCCTTTGTTGCTGTGTATTCAGCAGTCACCTGGGCGATAGCTATTTTCTTCGGAATGGCACTCCGTCACCTTGGGTCAGGGATTGAGAGTGCATGGACGGCGCTACAGGAGACAGTGCTGACACTCTTTGCATCGGATGGCTTAGTTGACAGCGCCTACGTTCTCATCCTGCTCTTTGCGATGATATCCATCATGTTCTCAACGCTCGACAGCCTCATCTCTGCTTTGTCCTTCACTGCCTACAAGGATTTGTCCTCAGGGTCAACAGCTGATGCAATCAGCAATCTGCGGCGAGCTCGCATCTGGACTCTGGCCTATGCTGTTACCTTCCTAATCATCTATAAGGTCGTTCGGATATTCGCTTCAAGCGTTGACGACATCCTTTACACCTTCTACGCCTTCCAGCTCGCACTATTTGCCGCTGTCGCGGCTTCGACTATCGCTAAACGGCGCAATCGTCTCTCGGCGTATCTCAGCATTATCGGTGGAAGTGTGCTTTGTCTGCTGCCCTTGACCGGATGGATCCCCGCCCTGACGCCCTACAACTCGGCCGCGCTCTTTGCGGTCTTCGGTGGTGGGCTTTTCTATTTGTTTGGCCTACTGTTCAGTAGGTATAGGGTGGAAGATCCTGCTGCGACCGGTCCCATGGGGCAATCGTGAAGCAAGAACGCAGCAACGCTGCGGCGTCTCCCCAAGGCACGGGTAACCGTCGCCGATATGACGAAGTCGTGAGCTTCGTAGCCGCGATCGTCTTTGGCACCGCGTTGCCTGAGTATGGAAGCTTCACTGCTGGACTAGAGAGCCTCGGGATCGGCCCGGCTTGGGCCCGAGCCGGAGGGGTCGTGTTTTTTTGCGTGTTCTTTCGGAACATCCATGGGCTCATCGCCTACGACATATGGGCCGATGCGAGATCGTACAATCCGCCGTTCGAGCAGACGGCGCGTGCTGTGGCCGGAAACTTCCTTTTCGGCCTAGTCGCCGTTCTATTGACCCCTTATTTCTTCTTTGGTGGCGTCAAGGACGATGGGTCGATGTTCAAAGACAATCTTGTCGTGTTCGCATTAGCCTTGTTCGCCCCTCTTGCTGTTTATGTTGTCTGGGACCTGTATTGGTATGCGAGACTCCGACCCTCCAGAAGGAAAGAAGATGCGGAGCTTCGGAAGTTCACGGAGGACTGGCTTTATCAAGATTTGATTCTTGGCCTTGTCTGCGCGATTGCGGTCATCCTCTTTGCGACGCCCCGATGGCAGGTGGATCACAGTACTATCCTCTTCGTATTCATCGTTGCTGGTGTCTCGGTCCTTGGGTGGGACTACTTGACCCATGTGAACTACTACTTTGCAGTTCCCCCCGCCCAAGACTTGTTACCCAGGTTTTACGAGTACGGTCAGATCTGGGATCGCATTCTTCCCGACGGGCTTCACTTCTGCCACTGGGGCGGCCGTCACGCGTCAGAGGAATTGGTCGGTGAGCTCGACGGCAGCGCTGGCAAGGGTGGATTGGCACTGGAAGTGTGCTGCGGGCACGGAGGGACGTGCTCACTACTAGCGGACGCGATTCAGAAGCCTGTGGCCGTGGATATTTCCTTGATGGCCCTTAGGGATGTTCTGACCCGAGTTCCAGATGCTCGCGTGGTTTGTGCTGACGCAGGGGAGATGCCATTCTTGGATGGCCAATTTTCAACTTTGGTCATGCAGGATGGCGATGCATGGTTCGGTGATGGTGCCGAAACCGTCTTTGGAGAATGTGCCCGAGTAGCAGCGGACCGGTGCCAGTTCGTGATGCAGACCTACGTGGCAACTGAGAGGATGACCGAGGAGATCGAGAAAGAGACTTCTAAGAGATTGCGTGGGCTCGGCTACAGGGGCGCAACCACGCCGAAGAGGGCTAAGCTTCTCGGGCTTCTTGAGGGAGTCGGCTTCAACATCGAGACTGAGCGGAATGTCCGTGACATGTATTTGGAGGACGCGAAGAGGATGCTTCAACGGTACCGTGAGTCCTGGTACAGGTTGCACTGGGACTTCCTCTGGGAAGAGGTATCAGACCTTCGCGCGTGGCTAATCTGGTCCGCCCACCTCTTTGAGCACGGGTATTGGACGGGAGTGGTCGTGACAGCGCGACGAGAGATTGCCGTACCCATTTCGACTGGCACGTAGATTGCCGTATGGACGTCAGGATAGGAGCCTAGCGATGCCACCTTCTGGATACTCACTGAAACAGGCCACTGCGACCATGGACTTCCTCCGCTTCTGCGCCGAGGATCTTGAGAGAGAGGCGCGTTCCCTAGGTAGGACGCTGGTGGCCTCCCTAGAGGCCGAGATCGAGCAGATTGACCGTCTTCTTGAAGCTCAATCAAGCGGCGAATTTGCAGACAGCATGTTACTCTTGACCAAGAGGTTCTATCAGGCGGTTGCCAGGCGGTCAGTCTCTGGCGTTCAGGAGTTCCAAGCTGCGGTCGAGGACGTGCTGGATGACGTCGAGCGCGAGATTCTTGAGGTCCACGTACCTCAAGCGATTCTGACCAGAAGCGCCTAGCCAACTCCCCGCGTCGGGGAGGGCTCCTGGCGACACGCTTGGTATCGTATTAGATCTTCATCGCTGCTGGGCCTGCAGCGCCACCTCTTCCACGGACGGTGATTTGCAGTAGTCTAGCAGGGTCCGGAGGAGTGGGGCAATGACGACACCGCACCGTGATCTGATGGAACGCCAATTCGATGACACGAGCGCGGGTGGAAAGAAAGCCGCTGGCACTGGCGGCGACCGCCGAGCAATGCTCGTTCCGCCCTGCTGCTGGAGGTCGGGGCCCCGGCAGTCCTCCAGGTCATTCTGGGAGGTCGGTGCCGCAGTTCGAACCTCGGCAACGCCGGTCGCCATACCGGCTGCACGACAGCCCTCGGCCAGCCAGCACAGGGCCATCCCTCGCCCCCATCGTGGTCAACTGGTGGTCAAATCCGGCAATGGACTCCAAGTCGACGGCTATGGACCCCGAACGACAAACCACTGAGAGACAAGCGCGTTAGCCGTACGCCGGTGGACGCTAAAGGACTGAA
>Ga0210095_1000381_pt1 | contig 11450 bp, 10 predicted proteins | sample China_Galinas_PW_FD_184861 | JGI IMG/M metagenome (GOLD analysis project Ga0210095, IMG submission 184861) | Wetland microbial communities from San Francisco Bay, California, USA, that impact long-term carbon sequestration - China_Galinas_PWA_D1... | ecosystem: Environmental > Aquatic > Marine >...
CCGACTGGCGCCGGTTATCAGTCCTGGCAAGACCTGGGAAGGCGTGCTGGGGGGGATTGTCGCCAGCGCGATTGCCGTCCTGCTGGCAGGTTACTGGTACAGCCGTTCGCTCGAGTGGACGCTCACCCTGGTGCCGGTCGCGCTGCTGGCGGTGATGTTTTCCATCGTGGGCGACCTGCTGGAGAGTCTGATGAAACGCCAGGCCGGCATCAAGGACAGTGGCAGCATCATTCCTGGGCATGGCGGGGTGCTGGACCGGATCGACAGTTTGACGGCGGCTGCCCCGATGTTTCTTGCGGGTATCCTGTGGTTCGGACTGTGACCCTGACCGGTTCGGCCACCCGGTGCCCCGTCCGGCGTCGATTCGACCCGTATCAGGACCCGGCATGACAGACAGGCATCCCGCAGGGATTACCATACTCGGTGCGACCGGTTCGATCGGCCTGAACACACTGGATGTTGTCGCCCGGCACCACGACCGGTTCCGGGTGGTCGCCCTGACGGCAAATACCGATGTCGACACCCTGGCCGCGCAATGCGAGCGGTTTCAGCCGCGCTTTGCCGTCATGGCCGACCCGTCGGCAGCCGAGCGTCTGCTGTCCGTGCTCAGGGTCCGCGCTCCCGAGGTTCAGGTGCTGGGGGGGCAGGAAGCGCTTGCGGAGGTTGCGGGTCTGGGGGATGCAGACTATGTGATGGCCGCCATCGTCGGTTCGGCCGGGCTGTTGCCTGCACTGGCCGCGGCGGTTGCGGGGAAGCGCGTGTTGCTGGCGAACAAGGAAGCGCTGGTCATGTCGGGCGCCCTGTTCATGCAGACTGTCAGGGACCATCATGCCACCCTGCTGCCCATCGACAGCGAACACAATGCGCTGCTGCAGTGCATGCCGGACAACTATGCCACCGGGCAGGCGCCCCGTGGTGTGAAAAACATCATGCTGACCGCCTCGGGCGGACCATTCAGAAATACGCCGATGGACGAGCTCGACGCGGTGACGCCGGAGCAGGCTTGCGCCCATCCCAACTGGGACATGGGACGCAAGATTTCCGTTGATTCAGCCACCATGATGAACAAGGGACTGGAAGTCATCGAGGCGGGGTGGTTGTTTGATCTTCCGATCGACAGGATTCGGGTGGTCCTGCATCCGCAGAGCATCCTGCACTCCCTGGTGGAATACCTGGACGGCTCGATGCTGGCCCAGCTGGGAAATCCGGATATGCGCATTCCGATCAGCCATGCGCTGGGATGGCCGGCGCGCATCGAATCCGGCGCACAGCCACTGGACCTGCCGGCTATCGGAATGCTTCAGTTCGAGCACCCGGACCCGCATCGCTTCCCGTGTCTCTCGCTGGCGGAACAGGCATGGCGCACCGGAGGCACGGCGCCGGCCATCCTCAATGCGGCCAATGAGGTCGCCGTGCAGGCCTTTCTTGAATGCCGCCTGGCCTTTACTTCCATACCGCACGTCATTGAATATGCCCTGGAGAACTGCGTTGTACACGAAGCCGGCACGCTGCAGACCATACTCGAGGATGACGCCCTGGCGCGTGACCAGGCCATGCGTTGTATCTCCACCGGCATCCGCATGAGGGCACCATGAACAGTCTGTTTACTTCCACTGCCGCGTTTATCGTCGCCATCGGGATACTGGTGACCGTCCATGAGTTCGGCCATTTCTGGGTCGCCCGAAAACTGGGGATAAAGGTGCTGCGGTTTTCCATCGGTTTCGGCAAACCGCTCTGGCGCCGCAACGTGGGGCATGACGGAACCGAACTGGTCATCGCCGCAGTGCCCCTCGGCGGTTATGTGAAAATGCTCGACGAGCGGGAAGGCGAGGTCAACCCCGATGAGCTGCACCGCGCGTTCAACCGCCAGCCGCTCGCCACGCGCAGCGCCGTGGTTGCCGCCGGCCCGCTGTTCAATTTCCTCTTTGCCATACTCGCCTACTGGGTGATGTACGCCAGCGGCGTACCCGGAATGCGTCCGGTCATCGGCGAAGTGATCGCGGACAGCCCGGCGCAAACGGCAGGTTTCGTTGCCGGTGACGAGATACTGGCAATTCAGGGCAAGCCGACGCCCAGCTGGGAATCCGCCGTCCTGACCCTGCTGGATGCCGGCCTGGACGAACCGGCGAGGTTTCCGGTCAGCATCCGCGACCCGAACGGACAGCAGAGGAAACTGCAGGTTGACCTGGATTCATCGACCCGGCTGCTGGGCAAGGGCAACCTGCTGGAGAATTTCGGCATCAAACCCTGGCGTCCTGACTACCCGGCCCTTATCGACCGGCTCGAACCGGACAGCCCGGCTGAACGCGCCGGCATGCTGGCAGGGGATCTCGTACTGACGGCCGACGGGACAAGCATCGGGGACTGGAACCAGTGGGTTGACTATGTCCGCGCCCGCCCCGGGCGGACGATCGCCGTGCAGGTCAAACGCGGCGATACCGTGGTGGATCTCAGCCTGACACCGCAGCCAATCAAGGAAGGCGACGCAACGGTCGGGCGTATCGGCGCCTACGTCCGACTTCTGGATAACGACCAGCATGCTACAATGCGCGTCGTTGTCCGCTACGGTCTGATCGGGGCCATTCCGGTGGCTCTGGGGAAGACCTGGGAGATGACGACGCTGACGCTGCGGACCCTGTGGAAAATGGTCACAGGAAGCGCATCGATCGAGAACCTGAGCGGGCCGATCAGTATCGCCCGCTATGCCGGTCAGTCAGCGGTGCTGGGATTATCCGCCTTTCTGGGATTTCTGGCCGTCGTCAGTGTCAGCCTGGCGGTACTGAACCTGCTGCCTGTCCCGGTGCTTGATGGTGGACACCTGATGTATTACCTGATCGAAATGGTGAAAGGCAGCCCTGTTTCAGAAGCGGCCCAACTCCTCGGACAGCGGATCGGGATCATTCTCCTGCTGATGCTGATGTCGCTGGCGTTTTATAACGACCTGGCGCGCCTGTTTACATGATGTCGCCACGGTATCGATGCCTGCAGCTGTGATGAGAACCTTTATCCGGATAGTGTTGTTGTCCCTGCTGCTGTGCGGTTCAGCCCGGGCGTTCGAGGCATTCGAAGTCAGCGACATACGCGTCGAGGGGCTGGAGCGGATTTCCCCCGGAACAGTGTTCAACTACCTGCCCATCAAGGTCGGTGACACGGTCGATACCGATGACACGGTCAATGCGGTCAAAGCGCTCTTCAAAACAGGTTTCTTCAGTGACGTACGCATGGAGCGGGACGGCACTGTACTGGTCGTCTACGTCAAGGAACGCGCGGCGATCAGCAGTATCAAGATTACCGGCAACAAGGATCTGGAGACGGATAAACTGCTCGAGGGACTCAAGGACATCGGACTCGCCGAGGGGCGGGTATTTGACCGCTCACTGCTGGACAAGGTGGAACAGGAGCTCCGGCGACAGTATTTCAGTCGCGGGAAATATGCGGTGAAGATAGAGACGACCATCACCCCGCTGGAGCGCAACCGCGTTGGCATCCTCATCGACATCTCGGAAGGCGAGGCTGCCCGTATCAAACAGATCAACATCGTCGGAAATCACACGTTTACGGACAAGGAACTGCGCAAGGGGTTCACCCTGGACACCCCGTCCTTCCTGTCCTTCATCACCAAGAATGACCAGTACTCGAAGCAGAAGCTTTCCGCGGATCTGGAGATCCTGCGATCCTATTACCTCGATCGGGGCTACCTCAATTTCAACATTCTCTCAACGCAGGTATCGATCACGCCGGACAAGAAGGACATTTATATAACGATCAATATTACAGAGGGAAATCAGTTCAGGATCAAGGAAGTCACCCTCTCCGGTGAACTGGTGCTCAAGCCGGAGGAGTTGTTCCCCCTGGTAAAGATCAATCCGGATGATGTGTTCTCGCGCAAACGCGTCACGGAGGCGGTCGATCGCATCAGTGCGAAGCTGGGCGACCAGGGCTACGCCTTCGCCAATGTCAACACCGTGCCCGATGTCAACGAGTCAGAGAGGCTGGTCAACCTGGCGTTCATCGTCGACCCCGGCAAGCGGGTCTATGTGCGGCGCGTGAATGTGAAGGGAAATATCACTACCCGCGATGAGGTCCTGCGCCGCGAGATGCGGCAGATGGAGGCCGGCTGGTTTTCGGCGGAAAAGGTCGAACGTTCCCGCACCCGACTGCAGAGGCTGGGTTTCTTCGAGGACGTCAACGTGGAAACCCCGGCAGTTCCCGGCACCACCGATCAGGTCGATGTCAATTACTCGGTGACCGAGACCTCGTCGGGCAATATTACCGCGGGCGCCGGTTACTCGCAGACGTCGGGTATCCTGTTCAACGCGAGCGTATCGCAGGACAACTTCCTCGGCAGCGGCAAGCGGGTCAGCTTCGCCTTCAACAACAGCAAGGTCACGACGATATACAATTTCTATTACACCGATCCGTATTACACCATTAACGGGATCAGCCGGGGTTTCGGTCTGTTCTACAAGAAGACGGATGCCGACCAGGCAAATATCTCCAGCTACACAACCGATACCTACGGGGCCAATGTCAACTACGGCATTCCCATCAACGAGTTCGACACCATACGCGTGTCGCCGGAATTCGAGAATCTGAAGCTGAAAGAGACCAGCGAATCGCCGAACGAGGTGATAGACTTCATCGACCAGCATGGCAACGATTACAACACGGTCAAGTTGACCGGCAGCTGGGCTCACGATACACGCAACAAGGCCCTTTTCGCCGATGATGGCGGTTTGCAGAGTTTCTCCGTAGAGACCGCCATGCCGGGTTCCGGACTCCAATACTACAAGCTGGGTTACGACCAGCGACGCTATGTGCCGCTGACCAAGGATCTGACCCTGTCCATGCACGCCCAGCTGGGTTATGGCGATGGCTATGGCGACTATGACAACCTGCCGTTCTTCGAGAACTATTTTGCCGGCGGGGTACGCTCGGTGCGTGGTTTCGAGGATAATACCCTGGGTCCGAAGGATTCGAAGGGCAACCCCATCGGCGGCAGCGTACAGGTCGTCGGTGGCGCCGAAATCCTGTTTCCGATACCGTTCGTGGAGGGTACCAAATCGTTCCGCCTGGGGACTTTCTTCGATATCGGCAATGTCTATTCGGATGTCAGTAATTTCGATGCCACAGAGCTGCGCTACTCGGTCGGCGTGTCGTCATTGTGGATATCGCCCCTGGGGCCGCTCGCGATCAGTTTGGGGTTCCCGCTTAACGCCAAGTCGGGTGATAACGTGCAGAACTTCCAGTTTACTGTCGGGTTCTGAGTGCAAACAGACAACATTTGGAGAACTAGCTTGAACATACACAGACCAGCACAATGGATGGCGGTGATTACCGCTGCGGCATTCATCTTCAGTGGCAGCGTTCTCGCTGAAACGAAAATCGGTTTCGTCGATACGGCAAAGCTGATGGAGGCCGCGCCCCAGGTAAAATCCGCGCAAGCCAAGATAGAATCGGAGTTTGCGCCCAGGGAAAAGGAACTCGTGGCCCTGCAGCAGGAAATACGCAAACTGGAAGACCGCATTTCGCGTGACGGCAGCGTCATGAGCGAGACCCAGAGCTCCAAACTGGAACGCGACGTGCTTGCCAAGCGACGTGACCTCAAGCGCAGCCAGGAGGAGTTCCGTGACGATCTCAACATCAGGCGCAACGAGGTGCTGGCAAAACTGCAGAAGGATATCTACGATGTGGTCGTCGCTTTCGCCAAGGAGCAGAACTTCGATCTGATCCTGACGCAGGGCGTGGTCTTTTCGAGCGCCAAGGTCGATGTCACTGATAGCGTGCTGAAGAAGCTCAAGCAGTGACCGGGGCCAGCCACAGCGATACCCCTGCGGCCCGGTAGGGGAGCGCGACTGGATGGACCTTGCCCTGGGTGAACTGGCGGGCAGACTGGGAGGGGAATTGCACGGCGACCCCGACTGCATGGTCGGCTCGGTCGCGAGTCTCCAGCGAGCGGGACCGGGTGCCATCAGCTTTCTGGCGAACAGGGCCTACCGAAAATATCTGCCTGCCACGCGCGCTTCGGCCGTCATTCTGGAGGCGGCACATGCGGATGAGTGTCCGACGGCGACAATAACCGTCGCAAACCCCTACGCCGCCTATGCCAGGGCCGCCTCGCTGCTGACAGAACCGCCTGCCAAACGACGGGGTGTGCATCCAAGTGCGGTTATCGGCGCAGGCTGTGAAATTGACCCCTCCGCCTGGGTGGGTCCGCATTGCATCATCGAGGACGGTGTGGCCATCGCTGCAGGGGTCCAGCTGACCGGCGCCTGTTTCATAGGACGAGACAGCCGTATCGGCGCTGACAGTCTTTTCCATGCGAATGTCGTCATCTCTGACGGAGTGGAAATCGGCGAGCGCGTGGTGCTCCACCCCGGCGTGGTGATCGGCAGCGACGGCTTCGGCCTTGCGAATGAGGACGGACGCTGGTTGAAAGTTCCGCAACTGGGCAGCGTCCGTATCGGCAACGACGTCGAAGTCGGCGCCGCTACCACCATAGATCGCGGTTCCCTGGATGACACCCTGATCGCGGATGGGGTAAAACTCGATAACCTGGTTCGGGTTGCCCATAATGTCCGGATAGGTGCGCATACGGCAATAGCCGCATGCGTAGGTATTTCGGGCAGCGCAAGGCTCGGCAGTCACTGCCGGATAGGGGGCGGAGCAGGCATCCTTGGCCACCTGGAGATCACTGATCATGTCGTCATCACTGCCATGACGCTGGTGACAAAATCGATCAACCGTCCCGGGGTGTATTCATCCGGTGTCCCGGCACAGGAGAATGCGCTCTGGAACAGGAATAATGCCCGCTTCAGACGCCTGGACAGACTGGCCAGGAAGTTTCGAAAGCTCGAGCAGCAGCTTGCGTCGTCGGTAACTGACTGAGGCGGCGCTTTCGATGACATGGCGATGCTGCAAGGAATAGACAAAAACTCATACAGGATGACAGCCGATGTCCATGGACATAAATGACATACTCAGACATTTGCCGCACCGCTATCCCTTTCTGCTGATCGACCGGGTGATTGAATTCAACAAGGGCGAATCGCTCACCGGCATCAAGAATGTCACCTATAACGAACCGTTTTTTCAGGGCCATTTTCCCCAACGGCCGGTCATGCCGGGGGTGCTGATCCTGGAGGCCATGGCGCAGGCGACCGGTCTGCTGGCATTCCGAACGCTGGAGAATACCGCTGACCGGGACACGCTCTACTTTCTGGTCGGGATGGACCGGGTGCGTTTCAAGCGACCCGTCGAGCCGGGCGACCAGTTGCTGCTCTCCGCCCGGCTGCTGAAGACGAAGCGCGGCATCTGGATATTCGACTGCGATGCCCGGGTGGACGGCGCTATCGCCGCCTCGGCTGAAATCATGTGTACCGAGAGAGACATCAACGCTTGATCGATCAACGGGCGGTTATTGACCGTGCTGCCGAGCTTGCCGGGGATGTCAGTGTCGGCGCCTTTTCGGTGATCGGTCCCGGTGTCGTCATTGGTCCGGGGACCTGGATTGGCCCGCATGTCGTGATCAATGGGCCGACGCAGATCGGGAAGGAAAACAGGATCCACCCGTTCGCTTCGATCGGTGATGCCCCGCAGGACAAGAAGTATTCGGGGGAGCCTACCCGGCTCGAGATAGGCGACCGTAATGTGATGCGCGAGTATGTCACCATCAACCGCGGCACCCTCCAGCACGGCGGCGTGACGCGTGTTGGCGACGAGAACTGGATTATGGCCCATGCGCATATCGCGCATGACTGCCAGGTGGGTAACCGGACGGTGTTCGCCAACGGTGCGTCTCTGGCGGGACATGTCAGTATCGAAGATTGCGCGATTCTGGGCGGTTATACGCTCGTGCACCAGTTTTGCGCTATCGGAGCGTATGCCTTCTGTGCATTTGGCAGTGTCATCAACAAGGATGTGCCCCCCTTCGTGACGGTGACCGGAAACCCGGCGCACAGCTCCGGACTGAATGCCGAGGGGCTGCGCCGCCACGGGTTCCCCGACGCAACCCGCAAGGCGCTGCGACAGGCCTACAGGACGCTTTACCGCTCCAATCTGCCCCTGCAAACCGCACTGCAGCGCCTGCATGAACAGTCCGGCCAGGATGAGGCGGTCGACGTGCTGGCCGCGTTTGTCGAGCGTGCCAAACGCGGCATCGTCCGGTAACCATGTTGTCCTTCTTTCGCAATGCAACCGGTGAGTGGAGTCCGGCGAGGCCCGGCAGTATCAATCAGCGGCTTGAGGAATCTCTTTGCAGTCATGGCTGACAGGACCTACCCGCTGCACATCGGCATCGTTGCCGGTGAATCTTCCGGCGATGCCCTGGGTGCGGGGCTGATCCGGGCCATACTGGAGAGGGAACCGCATGCGCTGTTCGAGGGCATTGGCGGCCCGCGTATGATCGATGCCGGTTGCTTCAGTCTCTGCCCCATGGAACGGCTTTCCGTCATGGGGCTCACGGAGGTGGTCAGGCGCCTGCCGGCGCTGACGCGCGTGAGGCGCGATCTGCGTGAACATTTTCTCGCATCACCACCGGATATCTTTATCGGAATCGACGCGCCGGATTTCAACCTGGGTCTTGAACGCAGCCTCAAACGCGCCGGCATCAGGACCCTTCATTATGTCAGTCCTTCGGTCTGGGCCTGGCGCCGCTACCGGGTACGCAGCATTGCCCGGAGCTGCGACTGTCTGCTGACCCTGTTTCCCTTTGAAGAGGATTTCTACCGACAGCAGCCTGTCCAGGTCCGCTGTGTCGGGCACCCGCTGGCGGACCAGTTGAGCGACGAGGTCAATCCGGCGGTGGCGCGCCATCATCTCGGTTTTCCGCTGGATGCGCCGATCGTTGCCATGCTGCCCGGCAGTCGTCGGGATGAGGTCCGGCGCCTCGCAGGACCTTTTCTGCGGACTGCACTCTGGTGCCGGAAACTCATGCCGGACATGCGCTTCGTCGTGCCGCTGGCAAACAGGGAGAGCCGTGAGGAATTCGAGAAGGAGCTGAGGCATCATCGGGACTCGTTGCCGATCACCCTGCTCAATGGAAGATCACTCGAGGCCATGGCCGCGGCGGACGTGGTATTGCTTGCCTGCGGCACGGCTGCCCTTGAATGCATGCTGCTCAAACGTCCGATGGTGGTTGCCTATCGAATGTCACCGTTGAGCTACCGGATAGCCCGGCTGTTGTCTGAAACGCGCTTGTATTCGCTGCCGAACCTGCTGGCGGGAAGACCGGTGGTGCGGGAAATCATCCAGCACGGACTCACGGCCGGGAAACTCGGCGAGGAGGTCCTGAGGTTGATCAATAATCGCCGGCTGACTCGTGGACTGAAGGAGACATTTTCAGACATTCACGCCGGATTGCGGCGGGATGCCAACCGCTCTGCCGCCGATGCCGTGCTGGACATAGTGGGACGTAATGACGCTCGCTCTGACTGATATTCACAGCGGGTACGTCGCCGGCGTGGACGAGGCGGGTCGCGGGCCGCTGGCCGGTCCGGTTGTCGCCGCAGCGGTCATACTCGATCCGGATAATCCCGTGAGCGGGTTGAAGGATTCGAAGCAACTCACGCAATCACGTCGCGAGGCCCTTTACCTTGAAATTACGCAAGGGTCGCTTGCCTGGGCGACAGGCAGCGCCAGCGTCGAGGAGATAGACCGGCTGAACATACTCCAGGCGACGCTGCTGGCGATGCAGCGTGCCGTTTTCATGTTAAACCCGCCGGCACAGCGTGTGCTCGTCGACGGCAACCAATGCCCGCACCTGGGCTGCCCGGTGGAGGCCATCATCAGGGGGGACAGCACGGTCGCGGCGATCAGCGCCGCCTCGATCATCGCGAAAGTGACCCGTGACCGGGAAATGGTTGAACTGGACCGGCGCTACCCGGGCTACGGTCTTGCGCGGCATAAAGGCTACCCGAGCCGGGAACACCTGCAGGCCCTGCAGAACCTGGGGGTCACAGCGTCGCATCGACGCAGCTACGCACCGGTCAGGAAATTACTGGAGACGCACGAAGCGGGCGGGAAATGATGTCCGCAGCCGCATCGGGCAGCTGCTTCAGCGTCTCGAAATCCCCGCGATAGACGCTAACCCGGTCACGGCCAGACTGCTTGCTCCAGTAGAGCGCAACATCCGCTTTATCCAGCACATCCCGGGCAGCATCGACACTTTCCGGATAACTGGCAATGCCGATGCTGGCGGAGGCGTCAATGTGCTGCCCGTTCATGTCAAATGAGGACTCGTGAATTGCGGCGCGGATGCGTTCCGCAGCGATGCGCGCGGCTTCACTGCGCGTGTGTGGCATCAGAATGACGAATTCATCGCCCCCATAGCGAGCCAGTACATCGGAGGTTCTGACGCAGTCACTGATTGAACCGGCAAACGTCTTGATCAGGTGGGTGCCCGCGGCATGGCCAAACTGGTCGTTCACCTTCTTGAGTTCGTCCACGTCGATCATCATGAGTGTGAAGGGCTGCGAATAACGCTCCACCGTCGTTATCTGCTTGTCGAGAAGCGTGCTGAAGGCACGCATGTTGAGCAGGCCGGTCAGTTCGTCAGTCTGTGACAGCACGGTGATCTTCCGCCTGGCATGGTGGATATCTTCGGCCAGCAGGGAGGTCACATAGGCCACCAGCAGGAACGGCGAGAAATTCGCCATCAGGGCCGTGAATGTCCCGGCAGAGACGATATCGGGACCGTAGTCGACGTATCCCATGAAGAGATAACAGGCGGCGATAAGCACGACTTCCAGCATGGTCATCACCCTGCCCAGGGTAATGGCGCAGGCGATGATGACCAGCAGGTACAGGTTGAGCAGCGGGCTTGCCGTTTTCCCCGTGCAAAAGAGTGCGAACGTGATAAAGGCCAGCATCCCGAAGATTTGAATGGCCAGCTTCCAGCGCGCCTCGCGCGCGCAACACCTGACGGAGCGAAACAGCAGCACGAAGCCGGCGAAGACCACCATGACAAGGATGAGGGCATCGGGGTTATCGATCGGGCGTGTCGGGATGAAGAAATACAGCATGACGAGGATGAGCAGCAGCCACTGCAACTCGGCCATGCTGTGGGCGAAGCTCCGCAGCTCATCCCCTTCATCGATTGACCAGGCTCGTTCTGGAATTCCGGACTTCATGGATCCTTCCGATTTGACGGCCTCAACGGGCCGGGTGTCAGCTTGTTATCGACCTCCCCACTGCGGGATTTAACCCGCAGTACTCGCGATTGCGAGAGGAACCCCGGATTAATCTCCGGTTCGGGTTCCCGTTCCGCGTGATGCCGCGCACCTGCAGAGGTGGGGGCATGCGGGTTTGTCCCATGCTATAGTTCCCGGTCTGAATCATCCTGTCAGAAAAGCGCGAAAGTGAAATTAAATATTATATAAAACAACAACATGAGAAATATATCCAGAATTGACATCGATCTGCATCGCGGCCCGGAATCATCCCGCCGGACA
>Ga0210095_1000383_pt1 | contig 11423 bp, 6 predicted proteins | sample China_Galinas_PW_FD_184861 | JGI IMG/M metagenome (GOLD analysis project Ga0210095, IMG submission 184861) | Wetland microbial communities from San Francisco Bay, California, USA, that impact long-term carbon sequestration - China_Galinas_PWA_D1... | ecosystem: Environmental > Aquatic > Marine >...
CCGCCTCCAAGCGCCCCGCCCACTGTGTTGAAGTTGAAGTTGAAGTTGACGTTGACGTACCCGGAAATACCAACCCCTACCGCCCTGTTTACGCTCCCACAACTACCACGTCACCCCATGCCCTTCCCCAACTTCCACCCCGCCACCACCCACTGGTTCACCACCGCCCTGGGCCCCCCCACACACGCCCAATCCCGAGCCTGGCCCGCCATCCGCCGCGGCACCCCCACCCTGGTCGCCGCCCCCACCGGCTCCGGCAAGACCCTGGCCGCGTTCCTCGCCGCCCTCGACGACCTCGTCCAGGAGAGCCTCGCCCTGCAGGCCGCCGGTGGCGACGGCCTGCCGGACGAGACCCGCGTCGTCTACGTGTCGCCTTTGAAGGCCCTCTCCAACGACGTGCACCGCAACCTCGAGCTGCCGCTGGCCGGCATCGAGGCGGAGCTGCTCGCCCGCGGGCTGCCGGCGCCGGGCATCCGCAAGGCGGTGCGCACCGGCGACACCCCCAGCGCCGAGCGCAGCCGCGCCGTCAAGCGCCCGCCCCACGTGCTGGTGACCACGCCGGAGTCCCTGTACATCCTGCTCGGCTCCAAGGGGGGCCGTGGCATGCTGGCCACGGCGCGCACCGTCATCGTCGACGAGATCCACGCCGTGGCCGGCGACAAGCGGGGCTCCCACCTCGCCCTGTCGCTCGAACGCCTGGACGACCTGGTGGCGGCCCACGGCGGTCGCCGGCCGACCCGCATCGGTCTCTCCGCCACCGTCCGCCCCCTGGACGAGGTGGCCCGCTTCCTGGTCGGCGCCGGCGACGTTGCGGCTGCTGGCGGCGCGCCCCCCTGCGAGGTCATCGACGTCGGCCACCGCCGCGCCCTGGAGCTGGCCGTCGAGGTGCCGCCGTCGCCGCTCGAAGCGGTGATGTCCAACGAGGTGTGGACGGAGATCTATGACCGCCTCGCCGAGCTCATCCGCGGCCACCGCACCACCCTGGTCTTCGTCAACACGCGGCGCCTCGCCGAGCGCCTCACCCGCCACCTGGGGGAGCGCCTGGGAGACGACCGCGTGGCGGCCCATCACGGCTCGCTGTCCAAGGAGCAGCGCCTCGACTCCGAGGAGCGGCTGAAGCGCGGCGAGCTGGCTGCCCTGGTCGCCACCGCGTCGCTGGAGCTGGGCATCGACGTCGGCGCCGTGGAGCTGGTCTGCCAGATCGGCTCGACGCGCACCATCTCCACCCTGCTGCAACGCGTCGGCCGCTCCGGCCACCAGCTCGACGGCGTCTCCAAGGGGCGTCTGTTTCCGCTGTCGCGGGACGAGTTGGTGGAGTGCGCGGCGCTGCTGGACGCCGTCGCCCGCGGCGAGCTGGACCGCCTGCACCTGCCGCCGGCGCCGCTGGACGTGCTGGCGCAGCAGGTGGTGGCCGCTTGCGTCGACGGCGAGCGCGGCGAGGACGAGCTTTTCAACCTGGTGCGCCGCGCCTGGCCCTACCGCGAGCTGCCGCGCGAGAAGTACGACGCCGTGGTCGACATGCTGGCCGAGGGCTTCGCCACCCGCCGCGGCCGGCGCGGCGCCTACCTGCACCACGACCGCGTGAACCGCCGCCTGCGCGCCCGCCGCGGCGCCCGGTTGACGGCGCTCACCTCCGGTGGCGCCATCCCGGACACCGCCGACTACCGGGTGGTGCTGGAACCCGCCGGCACGGTGATCGGCTCGGTCAACGAGGACTTCGCCGTCGAGAGCCTGCCCGGCGACGTCTTCCAGCTCGGCAACGCCGCCTGGCGCATCCTGCGCATCGAGCGCAGTCAGGTGCGGGTGGAGGACGCCCGCGGCGAGACCCCCAACCTGCCCTTCTGGTTCGGCGAGGCGCCGGGGCGCAGCGACGAGCTGTCGCTGGCCGTCTCGCGTCTGCGCGAGGGCTTCGCCGAGCGGCTGGTGGAAGACGGCAGGGAGGCCGCCGCCGCCTGGCTGGTCGACGCGATCGGTCTCGCCCCCGAGGCGGCCGTCCAGCTCGCCGACTACCTGGCCGCCGCCCACGCCGCCCTCGGCGCCCTGCCGAGCCGCAGCACCCTGGTGGCCGAGCGCTTCTTCGACGAGGCCGGCGACATGCACCTGGTGCTCCACTCGCCCTTCGGCTCGCGTCTCAACCGCGCCTGGGGGCTGGCCCTGCGCAAACGCTTCTGCCGCACCTTCAACTTCGAGCTGCAGGCCGCCGCCACCGAGGACGCCATCGTCCTCTCCCTCGGCCCCACCCACAGCTTCCCCCTGGAGACGGTCTTCTCGTTCCTGCACACCGCCACGGCGCGCGACGTGCTGGTGCAGGCGCTGCTCGACGCCCCCATGTTCGGCGTGCGCTGGCGCTGGAACGCCGCCCGCGCGCTCGCCCTGCCGCGCATGCGGGGCGGCCGCCGCGTGCCGCCGCAGCTGCAGCGCCACGAGGCGGAGGACCTGCTGGCGGTGGTCTTCCCGGACCAGCTCGCCTGTCTCGAAAACATCGCCGGCGACCGCGAGGTGCCGGACCACCCGCTGGTCGAGGAAACCTTGACCGATTGCCTCGGCGACGCCATGGACGTCGACGGCCTGGAGGCGTTGCTGGCCGCCATCGAGTCCGGCACCGTGAGCACCCTGGCGCGGGACGTCACCGAGCCGTCGCCGCTGGCGCACGAGATCCTGACCGCCCGTCCCTACGCCTTCCTCGACGACGCGCCTCTCGAAGAGCGGCGCACCCAGGCGGTGGTGATGCGGCGCTGGCTCGACCCGGACACCGCCGCCGACCTCGGCGCCCTGGACGCCGCCGCCATCGCCCGCGTGCGCGACGAGGCGCGCCCCGACCCGCGGGACGCCGAGGAGCTGCACGACGCCCTGGTCACCTGCGGCTACCTGCCGGCCGCGGAGAGCGAGGCCGCCGGCTGGGCGCCGCTGCTCGCCGAGCTGGCCGGGCAAGGGCGAGCCGCCGTCCTGACGCGGGATGGCGCCCCGGCCTTGTGGGTCGCCGCCGAGCGTCTGCCGGAGGTCTTCGCCGCCCTCGGCGAGGCGAGCGTTCTCGAACCGCCCCTCGCCGTCCCGGAAGCCCTGGCCGGCCGTGCCTGGGAGGCGGACGAGGCGACCCGCGAGCTGGTGCGCGCCCGTCTCGACGTCGTCGGTCCGGTGACCGCCGCCGCCCTCGCCACCGAGGCCGGTCTGCCGGACGCCGCCGTCGAGCGCGCCCTGGCGGCCCTCGAAGGCGAGGGCTCGGTGCTGCGTGGCACTTTTACCCCGCGCGGCGCCTTCACGCCGGGCGGCGCGGGCGGGAACGGCAACCTCGCGGACGGCCCCGTCGAAGAGTGGTGCGAGCGCCGTCTGCTGGCCCGCATCCACCGCTACACCCTGAACCGTCTGCGGCAGGAGATCCAGCCCGTCGGGCGCACCGACCTGGCGCGCTTCCTCCTCGTCTGGCAGCACGCCGCACCGGCGGAGCGGGGCGAGGGACCGGGAGCGGTGGCGGCGGTCCTCGACCAGCTCGCCGGCTACGCCGCGCCGGCAGCGGCCTGGGAGGGGGAGATCCTGCCCGCCCGCGTCGACGACTACGATCCCGCCTGGCTCGACGCCTTGTGCCTTTCCGGCCGCTGGGTGTGGTGCCGCGCCAATCCTCCGGCGGGCGACAGGTCCGCAGCCGCCGGCAACGGTCGCTGCGGCCCCATCCGCACCACCTCGGTGACCTTCCTGCCGCGCGGCGAGCTGGCCGACTGGCGGCAGGTGATGGGAGCGCCGGACCCCGGCACGACGAGCCTCTCGTCGGCGGCGCGGCAGGCGGCGGAGGTGCTCACCGAGCGCGGCGCCACCTTCTTCGCCGATCTCGCCCGCGCCGCCGGTCTGCTGCACACGCAGCTCGAAGAGGCGCTGGCCGAGCTGGTGGCGGCGGGTCTGGTGACCTCCGACAGCTTCACCGGTCTGCGCGCCCTGCTGGTGCCGCAGGACAAGCGGCCGTCGCCGGCGGGCAACCGCCGTCGCGGCGCCGCCGTCCCCTTCTCCATGCAGGGCGCCGGCCGCTGGTCGCTGCTCACCGAAGTGCTGGGAAGCGACGAGAGTGACGGCGAGGCGAGTGACGCCGCACGCCGCCCCTTCGGCTGGAGCGCCGACGCCGCGGCGGTGGAGACCGTGGCCCGCGCTCTCCTGGCGCGCTACGGGCTCGTCTTCCGGGCGCTGGCGGCGCGGGAGTCCCTGCTGCCGCCGTGGCGCGAGCTGCTGTGGACCCTGCGCCGCCTGGAGGCCCGCGGCGAGGTGCGCGGCGGTCGCTTCGTGGAGGGTTTCTCCGGCGAGCAGTTCGCCCTGCCGGAGGCGGTGGCGCGGCTGCGCTCGCTGCGCCGGCGCGGCGGCGCGGACGGCGGCGACGACGCCAGCGACTGCGAGCTGGTGTCGGTGAGCGGCGCCGACCCCTTGAACCTGGCCGGCGTCGTGGCCGCCGGCGACCGCCTGCCGTCGCTGACCGGCAACCGCCTGCTCTACCGCGGCGGCACGCCGCTGGCGGTGCGCGAGGCGAAGCAGGTGCGCTTCCTCGCCGGCGCCGCCGACGCCATGCCGCCGGCCGAGCGCTGGCAGGCCGAGCAGGCGCTCATCCGCACCCCCCTGCCGCCGGCGCTACGCCCCTATCTCGGGCTCACGGCGTAGCGGCCTCCGGCGCCAGCTTCCCCGCCACCCAGCCGAGGGCCATGCCGCCGACCAAGAAGTAGACGAACCCCTCGACCGCCCACCAGAACCAGATCGCGTCCGGCAGGTTGAAGATCCCGGACCAGGCGACGTCGAACATGGCCATCATCAGAGCGACCACGAAACCGTACTTCAGCCCCTTGAGCCACGACGCGCCGGCGAAGGCCGGGCGCAGCCACAGGTAGATCCACGCCATCAGCAAGGCGTTGATCAAGCCGGCGGTGATCCAGCGTGGCATGAGCGCCGCCATGTCCGGCGGCTCCTGGACCAGCTCCGGCCGCCAGAAGGACTCGTTGGCCTGGTAGAGAGGCTCCAACACTCCCTCGTGGATGAGCGGCGACGTCGCCATGGAGACGGCGAACTGAACGGCGTAAAAGGCGAGCCCGGCGACGACGACCGCGGCGATCTTGCGACCCATGGTCCTCCCTCCCGACAGGTTGTTGGACGGCGTGTTGGACGGGATTCTAACCCGCCAGCAGACGGGCGCGGCGCCAGCGGCGCACGGCGTTGACGAGCCACAGACCGTCGCAGCGGACCAGATCGTGGGCGCGAACGGACGCTTCGGAGATCTCGCCGGCTTCCAGCAGATGGCGACGGTAGACGCCGGGTAGACAGCCGGCGGCGAGGGGGGGCGTCACCAGGGCGCCGTCGACGGAAGCCACCAGGTTGGCTGTGGTGGCCTCCGTCACCTCGCCGCGACCGTTGACCAGGATCGCCTCTACCGCCTCGGGGTGGTGCCGTCTCACCTCGGCCAGGGCGTCGTCGTAGACGGTGCGGTGGGTGGTCTTGTGGAACAGGAAGACGTCCGCCGCGTCCACCGGCCGGGCCGCGACGGCTACCGGCAGCGCGTCGCCGGCGTCGGCCTGTCGGCGGCTCGGTGCGCCCAGCTCGGCGAGGGAGAGCGGGCTCGCCTCGACCCGGACCAAGCCGTCGCGCGATAGCAGCAGGCGCAGGCGCAGCGCCTCGGTGGGCCGATCACCGGTGGGCCTCCCGATCTCGCCGGCGGCGGAGTGCAGCGTCCTCTCGACGGCCTCCGCGAGCGCCCGCCGCACCGCCTCCGGGTTGCAGCGGAAACCGAAGTACGCCGCCGAGCCGGCGAGGCGGCGCAGGTGGCCGGCGAGGAGGAAGACGCCGTCGAGGACCGAGCCCACGTGTGCTGCGCCGCCGTGCACCGAGCCGTCGTCCGCCGGCGGCATCCAAAGCATCGTCTCCAGTAGCTCGAAGGGGGGCCGCGGCGGCGCCGTCAGCACCCGCGCCTTGACCTCCGCCTCCGCCGCCTCCCGCCGCGGCCGCGAGTCCCACACGATGCCGCCCCCCACGCCGTACTCGACCTCGCCGCGCCCGCGGTCCACCACCGCGGTACGGATGGCGACGGCGAAGCGGGCCCGCCCGCCCGGCGCCATCCAGCCCACGGTGCCGGTGTAGACCCCCCGCGGCTCGGCCTCCAGCTCGGCGATGATGCGACTGGTGCTCGCTTTCGGCGCACCGGTGATGGAGGCGCACGGGAAGAGCGCAGCGAAAAGCCGCGGCAGGCCGACGCCGGCGGCGAGGCGGGCGGTAACGGTGGAGGTCATCTGCCACACCGTCGGGTAGCGCTCGACCTCGAACAGACGCCGCGCCGGTGCTTCTTCGGCAACGCCGTCACCCCGCCTTAGCGGCACCTCGACGCTGCCCGCCGCCGCCACCCGCCCCAGGTCGTTGCGCATCATGTCGACGATCATCAGGTTCTCGGCCCGCTCCTTGGCAGACGCCGCCAGAGCGCGGGCGCGCGCCTCGTCCTCCTCGCTCCAGCGGCCGCGGGGCGCCGTGCCCTTCATCGGACGGGTGGTGACGGCGCCGTCGGCGAGCGCGAAGAAGAGCTCCGGCGAGGCGCAGCAGACGGCGTGGCGGCCGGCCTCGACGAAGCCGCCGTAGCCGCCCCCCTGGGCCGCCACCAGGTCGGCGAAGAGGCTGCGCGGATCGCCCTCGAAGGCGGCCCGCAGGTGGTAGGTGTAGTTGACCTGGTAGGTGTCGCCGCGGGCGATGCGGCGGCGGATCTCGTCGACGGCGCGACGGTAGGCGTCGCGGCTCACCGACGGTTGCCAGGCGCCGACCCGGTGGCCGGGCGAGCCGTCCGCCGCCGTCAGGCCGTCTGCGAAGGGAGGCGCCGGCGCCTCGACGCAGCGTGGAGGCGCGGTGAGGGCGAAGCGCAGCAGCGGCGGAGCGCCGGCGGCGGGGGTGCGCACCGCCAGGGCCGGCTCGAAGGCCGGCGCCGCCTCGTAGGCCACGAAGCCGACCGCCCACAGCCCTTCTGCCTCTACCCGTCGCGCCACCTCGGCGAGGGCCGGCGCCACCTCCGCCAGCGTCCGCGCTTCGACCACCGCGCGCGGCGCGGCGAAGACGAGCCAGCGGCCGGGCACGCCGTCCTGGAGCACTGCGCTGAGCGCCATGTCGGGTACGATACCCTGCCGGAAGGCGCCGCCACCGTTCCCATCCCTCGACCTCGCACCGACCCCGGATCGACCCCTCCTCCATGCCGACCCTCGAAGACATCCGCGCCGCCCGCAGCCGTCTCGACGGCGCCGTCGGCAACACCCCGTGCCGCCCCTGCCACCGCCCGGACCGCCTCGGCGAGGGCGTCTGGCTGAAATTCGAAAACCTCCACCCCACCGGCTCCTTCAAAGAGCGCGGCGCCCTCAACCGGCTGCTCCTGCTCGCCGACGAGGAGCGCGCTCGCGGCGTCATCACCGCCAGCGCCGGCAACCACGCCCAGGCTCTCGCCTACCACGCCAGCCGCCTCGGCATCCGTTCGACGGTCGTGATGCCGGCCGAGACGCCCCTCATCAAGGTCTCCAACACGCGCCGCCACGGCGCCCAGGTGGTGCTCCACGGCGCCACCTTCGACGACGCCGTGGAGGAGGCGCTACGGCGCCGCGAGGAAGAGGGGCAGGTGCTCATCCACGCCTTCAACGACCACGGCATCGTGGCCGGCCAGGGCACCCTCGGCCTGGAGCTGGTCGAGCAGCTCGGCGACGGGCTGGGAGCGGTAGTGGTGCCGATCGGCGGCGGCGGTCTCATCTCCGGCATCGCCATGGCGGTCAAAGAGCAGCTTCCCGGCGTGCGCGTGATCGGCGTCGAGGCGGCGGCGGCGCCGTCCGCCCAGGCGAGCCTCGAGGCCGGCGAGATCGTGCGCATCGAGACGCGGGAAACGCTGGCCGACGGCATCGCCATCAAGCGCGTCGGCGACGTCACCTTCCCGCTGCTGCAACGCTACGTCGACGACGTGGTGCTGGTCGACGACGAGGAGATCGCCGCCGCCATCCTGCTGCTGCTGGAGCGCGAGAAGACGCTGGTGGAAGGCGCCGGCGCCGCCGGCGTGGCGGCCCTGATGCACGGCAAGGTCGAGCTGCCGGCGGCCTGCCGTAGGGGCGACAAGGCGACGGTGGCGGTGCTCTGCGGCGGCAACATCGACGTCAACATCCTGTCGCGCATCATCGACCGCGGCCTGGTCGAGGACGGACGCCTGGCGCGGCTGGCGGTAACCGTGCGCGACCGCCCCGGCATGCTGGCGCGCCTCACCGGCATCGTGGCGCGGCTCAAGGCCAACGTGCTCGAAAGCCTGCACAGCCGCGCCTTCGCCGACATCTCGGTGGGCGAGGTCTCCATCATCCTGACGCTGGAAACCCGCGGCCGCGAGCACGTCGACGAGATCATCGCCGCCCTGGAGGCGGAGGGACACAGGGTCGAGGAGGAGGTCGGCTGATGAGCGACGAAAAGAATCGGGCCGAGGACCCCCTGGTCAGCGTGATCATGGGCTCCACCTCGGACTGGGAGACGATGCGCCACGCCGACGAGACGCTGAACGAATTCGCCGTCCCCCACGAGTGCCTGGTGGTCTCCGCCCACCGCACGCCGGAGTGGATGCGGGACTTCGCCCACGGCGCCGAGGGGCGCGGCATCGAGGTGATCATCGCCGGCGCCGGCGGCGCCGCCCACCTGCCCGGCATGGTGGCCGCCCAGACCACCGTGCCGGTGCTCGGCGTGCCGGTGGAGAGCCGCGCCTTGAAGGGCATGGACTCGCTGCTCTCCATCGTCCAGATGCCCGGCGGCGTGCCGGTGGGCACGCTGGCCATCGGCCGTTCCGGCGCCAAGAACGCGGCGCTGCTCGCCGTCGCCATCCTGGCCAACCACCGCCGCGAGCTGCGCGACGCCCTGCGCGCCTACCGCGAGGTGCAGACGCGGCGCGTCCGCGAGACGCCGCTTCCCGGTCCGCCCGGCCCGACCGGCCCGTCCGACTGACCGTCATGGCGGCTCAGCCTCTCCTCCCCGGCGCCGTGATCGGCGTCCTCGGTAGCGGTCAGCTCGGCCGCATGCTGGCGCTGGAAGCCCGCCGCATGGGCTACCGGGTGCACGTGCTTTCCCCCGGCGTCGACACCCCCACGGGACAGGTGGCGGACCTCGAGGTGGAGGCCCCCTACGAGCACCTGGCCGCCGTCGCCGCCTTCGCGCGCCGCGTCGACGTGGTGACCTTCGAGTTCGAGAACGTCCCCGCCCGCAGCGCCGAGGTGGCCGCCGAGCACGCCCCCGTGCGCCCCGCCGGCCGCGTGCTGCACACGACCCAGAACCGGTTGCGGGAGAAGACCTTCCTGGCCGGCGGCGGCTTTCCCGTGGCGCCCTTCCGCCGCGTCGCCAGCGGCGACGAGCTGGCGGCGGCGCTGGCCGAGATCGGCACCCCGGCGGTGCTCAAGACCGCCGGCTGGGGCTACGACGGCAAGGGGCAGGAGAAGATCGACGACGCCAGCGAGGCGGCGGCGGCGTGGGGGCGACTCGAGACGGCGCAGCGCGGCGTCCGCGGAGCGAAGAAAGACGCGCCGGTCGAGGCGGTGCTCGAAGGCTTCATCGACTTCGAGTGTGAGGTTTCCGTGGTCGCCGCCCGCGGCCTCGACGGCTCCTTCGCCCACTACGGCCTGATGGCCAACGACCACGCGGACCACATCCTGGACGTCTCCGTGACGCCGGCGCCGGTACCGCCGGAGGTGACCGCGGAGGCGGTGGAGCTGGCCCGCGGCGTCTTCGACGCGCTGGACGTGGTCGGCGTCGCCTGCGTCGAGATGTTCCTCGGCCGCGACGGCCACCTGCTGGTCAACGAGATCGCGCCGCGCCCCCACAACTCCGGCCACCTGACGATCGAGGCGGCGCCGGCGAGCCAGTTCGAGCAACAGCTCCGCGCCGTCTGCGGTCTCCCGTTGGGCGACAGCGAGATCGTCCGCCCGGCCGCCATGGCCAACCTCCTCGGCGACCTGTGGCGCGGCGGCGAGCCGGACTGGGCGGCGGCCCTCGCCGTCCCCGGCGTCGCCCTCCATCTCTACGGCAAGAAAGACCCCCGCCCCGGCCGCAAGATGGGCCACGTGACGGCGCTGGCGGACACGGTGGAAGAGGCGCGAGCCAAGGTGCTGGCGGCCCGCCGGGCACTCACGGAGCGGGCTTGAGAGCCTCGGCCCTCAGATGCGCGATGGAGTGGGCGTAGTACTCAAACAGGCGGCGCTCCTGCGGCAGCGGGCGGTAGCGGCCGTCGTCGTCCTCGTGGACGACGCGGCGCAGGCGCAGCATGCGCAGGCCGACCTCGGCGGCGTACTCGGGGTCGTCGCGGGGCAGATAGACGAGACCACCGGCGCGGCGCAGCTCCTCCTGCAAGGCGAAGACGCGGGCCTTGTACTCGAGGCTGCCCAGAGGCTCGCCGCCCTCGTCCAGGCGTTCGAGGAAGACCGTCGCCGCCACCGCCGCCGGTACCGCCGGCACGGCGCGGCCGATGCCTTCCATCAGCACGCCCGCCAGCCGTTCCACCTCGGCGAAGCGCGCCTCGCGGTCGAGACGGCGCAGGTCGAGGCCGCGCTCGGCGAGGTACTGCCGTGCCGACAGCGGTACGCCGAAGCTGACGCAGGCGTAGCCGAGGCGGTACCAGCGGCTCATCGCCATCAGCCGCAGGTTGCGGCCGACGAAGCGCAGGGCGGTGACCAGGGCCTTCTTGCCGGCGGGGCGCGGCGCTTCCGGTTCGAGGTCGAGGAGCAAGGTGCGGTCCTCGAGCACGCGGTCGTAGTTGAGACCCACGGGTACGAACACCAGGTCCCGCGGTCCCGCCGGGTCGAAGTCGCGCAGCATGTAGTCGAGGAGACCGAGCTTGGCGCTGCCGAGGCGGCCGTCGCGGGACAGACCGCCCTCCGGGTAGACCGCCTGGGTGACGCCGGAGGAGGTCGCCATGTGGACGTAGCGCTCCAGCACCCGGCGGTAGAGAGGGTTGCGCGAGCGGCGGCGCACGAAGTAGGCGCCCATGGAGCGGATCAGGGTCTGCAACGGCCAGATGCGCGCCCACTCCCCCACCGCGTAGGAGAGCGCCGTGGCGTTGGCCACCAGGTAGGAGACCAGCACGTAGTCCATGTTGCTGCGGTGGTTCATCAGGAAGACCACCGTGGCCCCCTCGTCCACCTCGGCGAGGGCGGTCTCGTCGCTGGCCCCCAGGCGCACCCGGTAGAGGGTGCGCGCCACGCCGCGGGCCAGCGAGTAGCCGAGACGGAAGTAGACGTAGGCGTTGAACGCCGGCACGATCTCGTCGGCGTAGCGCCGCACCTTGTCCATCGCCACCTCGCGCGGCATGTCCTCGTCCCGGGCGTAGGCGTCGGCCGCCTCCAGCACCGCCGGATCGAAAGTCAGGCGGTCCACCAGCACCTGCCGCTTGGTCAGCTTGAAGGGCTGGACGCGGATGCGCAGGCGGG
>Ga0210095_1000384_pt1 | contig 11368 bp, 10 predicted proteins | sample China_Galinas_PW_FD_184861 | JGI IMG/M metagenome (GOLD analysis project Ga0210095, IMG submission 184861) | Wetland microbial communities from San Francisco Bay, California, USA, that impact long-term carbon sequestration - China_Galinas_PWA_D1... | ecosystem: Environmental > Aquatic > Marine >...
CGCCGAACTTCGTCGAACTCGAGATCGTCGAGACCGATCCCGGCATCAAGGGCGACACCGCCAGCGGGGGGGTGAAGCCGGCCAAGTTGTCCACCGGCGCCGTGGTCCGCGTGCCCCTGTTCGTCGACCAGAACGAAGTGATCCGGGTGGACACGCGTTCCCGCGAGTACGTATCGCGCGTCAAATAAAGCGGGCGCCGGCCGCGAGCGAGTCGCAGAACGCCATGCACAAGGACTCGATGCCGGCCTGATCCGCCTCGCCGAAGCGATCGAGCGCCGGGCTGTCGATGTCGAGCACGCCGACGAGCCTCCCGTCCATCGACAGCGGCACGACGAGTTCCGAGCGCGATACCGGGTCGCAGACGATGTGGCCCGGGAACGCGTGCACGTCGGCGACACGCTGTGTCGTCCCGGTCGCGGCGGCCGTACCGCAGACGCCGTTGCCGAGCGGGATGTGCACGCACGCGGGTTGCCCCTGGAACGGGCCGAGCACGAGGTCGTCGCCGCGCAGCACGTAGATGCCCAGCCAGTTGACGTCGGCCAGCGCGTGGTACAGCAGTGCCACGAAGTTCGACGCGTTCGCCAACGGGTCGGATTCGCCGGCGACGAGCGCGCGCAGCTGGCTCGCAAGGAGTGCGTAGTCGGTATCAGGCATCCGCGTGCTCGCTTTCGAAAGTGACCACGTCGCGTATATCGTCCGTCCCGTCGAGGACCATCTGCAGGCGCTCCACGCCGACGGCGACGCCGGCGCAGTCGGGAAGGCCTGCGTGCAGCGCATCGACCAGGTGGCGGTCCCAGGGGACGGTCTCGCGTCCGAGCCGTTGCCGCATGTCGAGGTCGTCATCGAAGCGTCGACGCTGCACGTCGGCGTCGGTCAATTCGACGTAGCCGTTCGCGAGTTCCATCGCCCCGCGGAACACTTCGAATCGGTCCGCGACGCGCGCGTCGGCAGGGCAGGGCCGCGCCAGCGCCGCCTGGCTCGCCGGGTAGTGGCGGATGACGGTCAGGCGGTCGGCCGGCAGGCTCGGGGCGACGACGGTGCTCATGACGAGATCGAGCCAGACGTCGCGCTCGTCGCCGATCTCGCGGCGCAGGCGGTCATCCGCGGCCGTCACCGCGGCCAGCTCGTCGATGCCCGCGCCGAAGGCATCCAGCCCGGCATGGCGGCGGAGCGCCTCGCCGTAATCGACGATCTCGGCACGCCCGGCCAGCGCGGGATCGTCCAGGCAGCGCGCGATCAGGCGCAGCGTGTCCTCGACGATGGCCGCCAGCGAGTAGCCCAGCCGATACCATTCGATCATCGTGAATTCCGGCGCATGGCGTGCGCCGGACTCGCCGTCGCGGAATACGCGGCAGATCGAGTAGATGTCGGGGAAGCCGGCCGCGAGCAGGCGCTTCATGCAGAACTCGGGAGACGTGTGCAGGAAATAGCCGCCGCCCGACGACTGTGCCGTCAGGCTGTCGATGTGCGGATCGGTCGCGGCGTAGCGGGTCAATGCCGGCGTATCCACCGCCAGAATCCCGGCAGCGGCAAAATACGCGCGCGCCCGCTCCAGCAGGGCCGCGCGGCTGCGCGCCGCCGCCACGCCGGAACACGGTCGCCAGCCGCTCACGGGCGGCCGCCCGCGAGCCGCCCGATCCGCGCGCCCATGCGCACCGCCGCGCCGGCGGTGAGACCGTCGATCCACTCGCAGGCGCCGTCGGGCAGCAGGACGATGACCGTGGAGCCCATGTTGAACCAGCCGAGGAGAGCGCCCTTGCGTACCGTCACCGGCGCGGCCCCGAGTGCGAGCGATTCGATTGTGCCGCTTCTCCGCGGCCGGATCTCACCGGTCCACGGCGTGCTGATGCTGCCGACATTCATCGCACCGACGAACACCACGACGACGCGGCCGATCGCCGTCGAAAAGTGCAGCAGCAAACGCTCGTTGCGGCAGAACAGGCCCGGCAGGCGGGCCACGGTGGGGCCGTTGACGCTGAACAGGTCGCCGGGCACATAGTGGGCCTTGACCAACTCGCCATCGACGGGTGCGTGCACGCGATGGTAGTTGTGGGGTGCGAGATACAGTGTGGCAAACGTGCCGTCGGCGAACAACCGTGCGTCGTCGATGTCCGCGGCGAGTAGTTCGGTCAGCGAGTAGTCGATGTCCTTGGCCTGCAGTATGGAGTTGCCGCGCAGCCGCCCGGCGCTGCTGACAGTGCCGTCCACCGGCGAGACGAGCGCATCCGGCTCCGGGGCGATCGGCCGTGCGCCGTCGGCGAGCTCGCGCACGAAGAAGTCGTTGAACGTGGCAAAGCCGTCGGGCACCTCGAGCATGACGTCGTCGAGGTCGACGTCGTAGAGGCGCACGAAGCGGCGGATAAGGAAGTTCTTGAAGGCGCGTGACCGGATCCGGGTGCAACGGTACACCAGCGCAGTGAGCCAGTAGCGCGGCAACGTGTACTGCACCAGCACAAACAGGCGCTCGAGCATCCCGATTCAGTCTTTGCCGGGCACGTTCAATGTCAGCACGAGGCTGTCGCCGGACAGGAAATGCAGCGTCACGCCCGCGCCGGATCCGGTCGGCCGCATCAGCATCAGGTGCCTGGCGCCCGGTTCGAAGGTCACGCTGCCGTGCGCCGGCACGGTCACCGAGTCCAGCGGCCGCATCCTCGCGATGCCGTTCTCGACGACCGACTCGTGCATCTGGACGGCGTCATACTGCGGGCTGGTCACCTTCGTGATCGTGATCGGATCTTCCGTATTATTGGTCAGTGTCAGGTAGCCGGCGCCCATCTGTGTGCCCGGCAGCGGGGGCCGCAGGTCGATGTCGCTGGCGACGAGCGGCGGACGCTGCGCCGAGCAGGCCGCAAGCGCGAGGAACAGGAGCGTCGCGAATCCCGCCCGCATCAGCCGCGTGCCATGATGATCGGCAGGTCGTGGACAAAGTCGTCCGCCTTGTGCGGCGCGCTGAACAGGGCGCGCAGCTTCGCGTGCGGATCGACGACGAGCACGACGCTCGAATGGTCGACCGAGTACATGCCGCCTTCCTCGCGCCCTTTGGCGAAGAATATCCCCAGACCTTTCGCGAACTTGCGGATCTGGTCGAGGTCGCCGGTGATGCCGAGATTGGCGTCGCCGAAATAGGCGACGTACTTCGCGACCACGTCCGGCGTGTCGCGTTCGGGGTCGACGCTGACGAACACGATGCGCGGTGCGTCCGCGCCGGCCGCGGTGAGCTGCTGGCGAGCCTTCGCGAGTTCGGCCAGCGTCAGCGGGCAGATGTCGGGACAGTTCGTGTAGCCGAAGTACAGCAGGTCCCATTGGCCGTCGAAGACGCTGCGGTCGATCGCGTTGCCGTGCTGGTCGAGCAGCGAGAATTGCGGGAGCTCGCCCGGCTCGGGAAACACGGTGGCCGACCGCGTCGCCGGCGGCGGTGTCGCGAGTTCCAGCGAGAACCAGAGGCCCGTGGCGATTGCGACGATGGCGACACCGGCGATGAACAGGTTTCTTGCGGTCATGGGAATGAGGGCCTGGTAACCGCCGTCCGGTCGCGGCGGCGTTGACCGTTTTTCCGGCAGACAAGGCACAGCAAGTGCGGTGTAATATCATTACACAAACGAGCTGTAACGCTGGCTGCCGGAAAAACGGTCACGCCCCGAAGGGTTGCGCCCAACAGGGGCCTTGCCGGCGTTGCTCGTCGTTCATTTAGTTCCACTAAACTTCTCTCCTCGCGCCTTGCCAAGGCGCCTGTTGGTCGGCAACGCGGTGATCGGACGGCGGTTACCAGGCCCTGGGTGGTATATGCGGGGGATGAGACATTATATATGTCGGTGTGTTCAGGCAAACCGATGACGGTAGAGCAGCTGATCCGCCGTATCGCCGCGCGTTTCGAGCAGGCCGGCCTCGCTTACGGCCACGGCACGGACAATGCCGTCGACGAGGCCGCCTGGCTCGTATTCGACCGCCTCGGCCTCCCGCACGAGGATGCGGCGGCGCAATACGCGCAGCCCGTCGATGCGCAGGCGCTCGAGGCCATCGAGGCACTGGCCGAGCGGCGCGTGGGCGAGCGCGTGCCGCTCGCCTATCTCCTCAACGAGGCCTGGTTCGCGGGCCTGTCCTTCTACGTCGACGAACGCGTGCTGGTGCCGCGCTCGCCGATCGCGGAGCTGATTCTCCGCCGCTTCGAGCCCTGGATCGACGCGGACCGCGTGACGGCCGCCGCCGATCTCGGTACCGGCAGCGGCTGCATCGCGATCGCCATCGCGAAGGCGTTCCCGCAGGCTACCGTCGACGCGGTGGACCTGTCGGCGGCGGCACTCGAGGTTGCGACGATCAACGTGGCCCGCCACGGCGTCGCCGACCGCGTGCGGCTCGTCCGTTCCGACTTCTTCGAAGACCTCACGGGCCGGCGGTACTCCCTGATCGTGAGCAATCCGCCCTACGTCGACGAGCCGGCGATGGACGCGCTGCCCGAGGAGTTCCGGGCCGAGCCGGCGGGCGGCCTGGCGGCGGGACGGGACGGTCTGGATTCGGTGCGCACGATCCTGCATCATGCGTCGCGTTTTCTCGACAACGATGGAATACTCGTTTGCGAAGTCGGCGACAGCCGGGCGGCACTGGAACGGGCGTATCCCGGTCTGGCATTCACCTGGCTTGAATTCGAGCACGGCGGGTCGGGCGTGTTCCTGCTGACCAGACAGGATCTCGAGCATGTCAGGTAACAGTTTCGGACGATCGTTCGTGGTCACCACGTTCGGGGAGAGCCACGGGCCGGCGATCGGCTGCGTGGTCGACGGCTGTCCGCCGGGCATGGCACTCGCCGAGAGCGACATCCAGCGCGATCTCGACCGGCGCCGTCCGGGACGCTCGAAGCACACGACGCAGCGCAACGAACCCGACCAGGTGCGCATCCTGTCGGGCGTGTTCGAGGGCGTCACCACGGGCACACCGATCGGACTCCTGATCGAGAACCTCGACCAGCGGTCGAAGGACTACGGCGATATCAAGGACAAGTTCCGGCCGGGCCATGCGGATTACACCTATCAGCAGAAATACGGCATCCGCGACTATCGCGGAGGCGGCCGTTCCTCCGCGCGGGAGACGGCGATGCGCGTCGCCGCCGGCGCGATCGCCCGCAAGTATCTGCGCGAGCGCCTCGGCATCGAGATCACCGGATACGTCTCGCAGCTCGGTCCAATCCGGCTCGCGGCGAAAGACCTGTCGATCGTCGATCAGAATCCGTTCTTCTGTGCGGACCCGGGCCGGCTCGACGAGCTCGAGACCTTCATGGACACGCTGCGGGAGGAGGGCGATTCGATCGGCGCGAAGATCAGCGTGCTGGCCACGAATCTCCCGCCCGGTCTCGGCGAGCCGGTGTTCGACAAGCTGGAGGGGGACATCGGGCACGCGCTGATGAGCATCAACGCGGTCAAGGGCGTCGAGCTCGGCGCCGGGTTCGCGGCCGTCACGCAGCGCGGCAGCCAGCACCGTGACGAAATCGGACCTGACGGCTTCAACAAGAACGACGCCGGCGGCACGCTCGGCGGCATCTCGTCCGGACAGGACCTGCTCGCGAGCATCGCGCTCAAGCCGACCTCGAGCATCTCCGTGCCGGGCAAGACGATCGACAAGTCCGGCAAACAGACCGAGATCGTCACCACGGGCCGGCACGATCCCTGTGTCGGCCTGCGGGCGACGCCGATCGCCGAGGCGATGATCGCGATAGTCCTGATGGATCATTATCTGCGCAATCGCGCACAGAACGCAGACGTCGAATCCACGACACCGATCCTGTAGGAGCGCTGCTTGCCAGCGCGACCTCGAAGCTGAAACAATCGCACAATGATCAGGACTTTCGACATTGCCGTCGCGGGCGCCACCGGGGTCGTCGGGGAATCGATGCTCGAGGTGCTCGCCGAGCGCGAATTCCCGGTCGGCAACGTGCATGCGCTCGCGAGCGAGCGCTCGGCCGGCAACAAGGTCGCTTTCGGCGACGACGAACTGGTCGTTGAGGACCTCGCCGACTTCGATTTCTCGGCCGTGGCGATCGGCCTGTTCTCGGCCGGCGGTTCGGTCTCGGCGGAATTCGCGCCGAAAGCGGCGGCCGCCGGCTGCGTCGTCATCGACAACACCTCGCACTTCCGTTACGACGACGATATACCGTTGGTGGTGCCCGAAGTGAATCCCGAGGCGATAGCCGACTACGTCAACCGCGGCATCATCGCCAATCCGAATTGCTCGACGATCCAGATGGTCGTCGCACTGAAGCCGATCTACGACGTCGCCGGCATCGACCGCATCAACGTCGCGACGTATCAGTCGGTCTCGGGCGCCGGCAGGCGCGCCATCGACGAACTCGCCCGGCAGACGGCCGAGTTGCTGAACGGCAAGCCGCTCGAGCTCGAGGGCGATGTACGGCAGATCGCCTTCAACGCGGTGCCACACATCGACGTATTCCAGGACAATCGCTACACCCGGGAAGAAATGAAGTTGGTCTGGGAGACGCGCAAGATCTTCGCCGACGAGAGCATCCTCGTGAATGCGACCGCCGTCCGTATCCCGGTATTTTTCGGGCATTCCGAGGCCGTGCACATCGAAACGAGAGACAAGATCTCGGCCGAGGAAGTGTGCGAGCTGCTGCGCGACGCCCCGGGCGTGACACTGCTCGACGGCGTTCGAACCGGTGAGTATCCGACTGCCGTGAGCAATGCTGCCGGAACGGACCCGGTGTTCGTCGGGCGCGTGCGTGAGGACATATCGCATCCGCGCGGCATCAATCTGTGGGTCGTATCGGATAACATACGTAAGGGCGCTGCTCTAAATAGCGTCCAAATTGCTGAAATATTGGCGAAAAACCATTTATAAGCTATAGTTCGGGGCCATATGTAAAACGGCCTGCCTGCGACGACCATGCCCCTCACCGGCGTCATCCCAGGGGCAATACGGGAGCTGGAGATAAACACTATGTCGCGACGACTCTCTCGAATCTCGCTTGTACTCTTGATGTTGCTGTCGAGCGAGGTCTGGGCCCTGGGCCTGGGAGACATTCGTCTTGAATCCGCGCTCAACGAGCCGCTGCGCGCTCGGATCGAATTGTTGTCGGCCTCGACCGAGGAGCTGAACAATCTCAAGATCGGGCTCGCGTCGGCCCAGACGTTCGAACGCTACGGCCTCGATCGTCCCTATTATCTGCAGAATCTCCAGTTCCAGATCGTCCACAGCGGCAAGGCCGAAGGCAACGTCGTCCTCGTGACGTCCACGACGCCGATGTCGGAGCCGTTCCTGACGTTCCTCGTCGAAGCGACCTGGTCGCGCGGTCGCCTGTTGCGCGAGTACACGGTGTTGCTCGATCCGCCGACCTATGCGCCCCCGGCCGAGGCCGCGCAGCCACCCGTGCAGGCACCCGTGCGCACGGCGCCGGCCGACAGCGGTCGCATCGAGCGCCCGGCGCCGGTGGCCGCACAGCCGCAGCCGCGCGAGACGCCCGCACCGGTCCGGCAACCCGCTGCGACGCCTGCGCCCGCGCCGACGGAGCAGGCGCAGGCACCGTTCGAGACGAGCGCCGGCGGTGAGGTGCTCGTGCAGCGCCACGACACGCTCTGGAGCATCGCCCAGCGCGTGCGTCCCGACAGCCGCCTGACGATGAACCAGACGATGATGGCGATCTTCCAGGCCAATCCGGAGGCCTTCGGGGGCAACATCAATATCCTGCGGGCCGGCTCGCGGCTGCGGATCCCGAGTGCGGACGATATCTTCCGCATCGATCGCGGCGACGCGCTCGCCGAAGCGAGGCGCCAGAACGACGCCTGGCGCGGTGGCGCGGCGGCGCCTGCAGCGGCCGAGACGGAGTCCAAGCCGAGCCTGACGCTGGTGCCGCCCGACCAGGGCTACGAAGCCGAGACGGCCGGCGTGGCCCCGGCAGGGCAGGCGCAGCCCGAACCCGAAGCAGAACCCGAAGCCGAAGCCGGTGAGCAAGCCGAGACCCCGGCGCAGCCGATGTCGCGCGAGGACGAGATCGAGAAGCGTATCGCCCAGATCGAGGCCGAGGAACCGCCGCAGCAACAGTCGCTGCTGCAGATCCGCAACAACGAGCTGGCGGCGCTGAGGGCGGAGCTGGCGCGCATCCGCGGCGAGATCAGCGAGCAGCCCGAGCAGCCGGCTGCCGGTGAAGCCGAACAGGCACCCGAGCTGGGCGAGATCAAGGCCGAACAGGGCGAGGAGACGCCTGCCGCGGAGGGCGAGGAAGCCGCCGGCGAGGCAGCCGGACAGCCCGCCGAGACGCCGGCCGAACAGGCGCCGCCGTCCCAGATCATCCACACGGGGCAAGCCAAACCGGGACTCGTCGACCAGGCGATGGACCTGTTGAAGAGCTACTGGATGATCATCATTATCGCTCTCGCGATCGTCGCGGCTCTGCTGTTCTGGATGATGCGCCGCGGTGGCGGCGACGACGAAGACGTCGACTCCTGGCAGCCGCTGGATGCCGACGAGATGGGCGACGACCTCTCGGCGACGGGCGGCATGCGTGCGCTGGAAGCCGACGACGAGTCGATCGTCGTCGTCGAACAGGATTCCAAGGCACGGCGCGCCGACGTCGAGAAGACCGTCGTCACGCCGCCGCCCTCCTTTGAGGAGGACGGCGGCGCAAAGGACGAGACGGGGAGTTTCGGCTCTCTCGAGGATACCTTCAGCAGCGAGACGGCAATCAACCTGGATCAGTCCGATCCGATCGCCGAAGCCGACTTCCACATGGCCTACGGCCTCTACGATCAGGCGGCCGACCTCGTCAACGGGGCGCTCGAAGTGGAACCGAAGCGCCCGGACCTGCTGACCAAGCTGTGCGAGATTTATTTCGTGTGGGGCAACCGTGACGCGTTCATCGACGCGGCGCGTCGCCTCAAGTCGGCAGTCGGCGAGGGCGACAGCGACGACTGGGACAAGATCGTGATCATGGGCCAGCAGATCGCCGGAGACGACAAGCTGTTCGCCGGCGCCGTCGGCAAGGGCGCCACCAAGGCCGTCGACCTGGCCTTCGACGAGGGCGATCTGCGCGATACCGGAAAGCTGGACATGGAACTCGTGGCCGATTCGGAGGCCGGCGAGTTCGTTGATTTTGGCAGCGACGACACGGCCGGCGGCGGCGACGACGAGATCGATTTCTTCGTCGATTCCGGCGACGAGACGGTCGAGTCGGCCGACACGGACGTGACCCGGGAGATGTCGGCCGACACGGAAGAGACGCGCGAAATGCGGACCGACGATGGAACGTCCGAGATGCCGTCGATGGAGTCGACGCTGGAGTCGCCGACGATAGAAGAACAGTTCGATGCGATGTCGGGCACGGCGGAACTGCCGTCGATCGACGAGTCCACCCTCGGCGGAGCCGACGAAGACAGTGGCCCGGGTGGCGATCACACGGCCGAGATCAACCTCGACGACCTCGGTCTCGACATAGACGGCCTCGCCGACACCGAACTCGCCTCACTGGACGATCTCGATGCGACGAGCGAGACCGAGGCCCTCTCGGATACCGGTATCAACGCCGAACTCTCGGATTCGGCCGCCGAGACCGGCCGCAATCTCGAGGTCGACGAGGACGCGACCGGGCTGCAGGAAGCGCTCGGCAGCGACGACACGAGCATTAACGCATCTCTCGACGACACGGGCATCAACCGGCAGGCGGAGGACAACCTCCTCGACGCGACCGGCATGACGCAGGTGCTGAGTTCCGATCTCGCGGTCGATACGACGACCGATGCCGGCGCGGAACTGTCCGACGAGGACGCAACCCTGCTGGCGTCGGACTACGGCGACGAGGACTCCGGTGATGTGCTCGGCGACGATCAGGAGACACTGCTCGCGAGTCTCGACGACGACGATTCCGAGGATTTCGACTTCGCCAAGACCGAGGCGCTGCCGAAGGATACATTCACCGGCAGCATGGAGCTGGACGAGACCGGCGAGATGCCGGCCATCGCGAGCACCGATGTGGACCTCGATCTGGACGACCTCACCGCCGCGCTCAAGGTGAGCGAGGCCGCCGGCGATACGGTGGAGCAGGTCCGCGACGACGCGACGGTCGAGCAGCCACGACCGGGGCGTGCGGCGGACGACGAGGAAGACGCGGCGACCATGTCGCTCGGGCCGGAAGACCTCGACGACGACCTGCACGACGCGCGCACGATGACCGAGGTGGGCACCAAGCTCGACCTGGCACGTGCCTACGTCGACATGGGCGATCCGAGCGGTGCCCGTTCGATCCTCGAGGAAGTCCTCGACGAGGGTGACGAAGGGCAACGCCAGCAGGCCCAGCAACTGCTCGATTCGCTGCCCGGCTGATCATCAGCCGGCGTCGGGACACCGCGCCGGACCCCGCGGCCGCGCCATTACCGCATGCGCATCGCCATCGGCATCGAGTACGACGGTAGCGGGTACAATGGCTGGCAGCGCCAGACGAGTGGCGTCGGCGTCCAGCAACGGCTCGAGGAGGCGCTGTCCCGCGTCGCCGACCACCCGATCGAAGCCGTCTGCGCCGGGCGCACCGATGCCGGCGTCCACGCGACCGGCCAGGTCGCGCATTTCGACACCCACAGCGACCGCACGTCGCGCAGCTGGCTGCTCGGCACGAACAGCAATCTCCCCGACGACATCTGCGTGTCGTGGGCGCGACCGGTCGCCGACGATTTTCACGCACGCTACACGGCCACTGCGCGGCGCTACGAGTACCGGATCCTGAATCGCCTGCAGCGCTCCGCGCTGCATCGGCATCGCGCCTGGTGGGTCCACGAGCCGCTCGATGCCCGGCGGATGCAGGATGCCGCCAGCGCGCTCATCGGCGAACACGACTTCTCGGCATACCGCGCGGCCGGCTGCCAGTCCCGAACGGCCATCCGCGAGGTCACCGCGCTCGATATCGTGCGCGATGGCGATTGGCTGACGATCAGCGTGACGGCGAATGCCTTCCTGCAACACATGGTTCGCAACATCGTCGGGACGCTCGCCGCAATCGGCCGCGGCGACGAGGCGCCCGGCTGGGCAGCCGAAGTCCTCGCGAGCCGCGACCGCACGCGCGCCGGCATGGCCGCGCCGCCGCAGGGCCTGACCCTGGTCGCCGTCACGTATCCCCCCGGGTTCGGGATTTCCGTTAAGATGCCGCCATGAGCTGGTTCAAAAAACTGATGCCGTCGCGCATCAGCACGGAGAAGCGTACGCGTTCGGTACCCGAAGGTGTCTGGATCAAGTGCCCGAAGTGCGATGCCCAGCTCTATCGCAACGAACTCGAGCGCAATCTGCAGGTATGCCCGAAATGCTTGCATCACCTTCGGATCGGTGCGCGTCAGCGCCTCGATTTTTTCTTCGATCCGGATTCACAACAGGAAATCGCCGC
>Ga0210095_1000385_pt1 | contig 11324 bp, 8 predicted proteins | sample China_Galinas_PW_FD_184861 | JGI IMG/M metagenome (GOLD analysis project Ga0210095, IMG submission 184861) | Wetland microbial communities from San Francisco Bay, California, USA, that impact long-term carbon sequestration - China_Galinas_PWA_D1... | ecosystem: Environmental > Aquatic > Marine >...
ACAAGCACATGGGCAACTGCGCCGAGACCTGCGCCCGCCACTACGGCTTCTCTCGCGAGACCCAGGACGCCTTCTCCCTGGAGAGCTACCGGCGCGCCCGGGAGGCGACCGAGTCGGGTCTGTTCGCCGCCGAGATCGCCGCCGTGGAGGTGCCGCAGCGCAAGGGGGACCCCCTGGTGGTGGCGCGCGACGAGGAGCCCTTCCGGGTCGACCTCGAAAAGATGGGCAAGCTGCGGCCGGCCTTCGACCGCGAGGGCACGGTGACCGCCGCCAACTCGTCGAAGATCAACGACGGCGCCGCCGCCCTGGTGCTGGCCACCGCCGAGCGCGCCGCCGAGCTGGGGCGCAAGCCTCTGGCCCGCATCGTCGCCCATTCCACCCACTCCCAGGAGCCGGAGTGGTTCACCACGGCGCCGGGGCAGGCGGTGAAAAACGTCCTCGGCCGCGCCGGCCTCGAGCCCGGCGACGTCGACCTGTGGGAGGTCAACGAAGCCTTCGCCGTCGTCACCCTGGCCTTCCTGGAAGACCTCGGCGTCTCCCACGACGTGGTCAACGTGCGCGGCGGCGCGGTGGCCCTGGGCCATCCCATCGGCGCCTCCGGGGCGCGCATCCTGGTCACCCTGCTGCACGCCATGGAAGAGCGGGGGGCGCGCCGCGGCTGCGCCGCCATCTGCATCGGCGGCGGCGAGGCGACGGCCGTCGTCGTGGAACGGGAAGGCTGAGCGGCGATGGCGCGACCGGCCCTGCTCCTGGCTGTCCTCTTGCCCGCAGCCGTCCTCCTGCCCGCCGCCGCCGCGGCGCAGCAGGGGGAGGCCGCGCCGCAGACCGCGGCGGCGGAGCCGGAGCCGGAGCGCACCCGCTTCGAGCTGCCGCTGCCGGCGGAGAAGGGCGGCGGCGTGGTGCGCGGCACCGCCGCGGAGCTGGAGTTCGTGCGCGAGGATTACGCCGCCGCCTCCGGCGGCGTCGAGATCGCCTACCAGGACGTCGAGCTCAAGGCCGAGCGGGTGGAGCTCGACCTGGCCAGCCAGGAGGTCACCGCCACCGGCGACGTGATCTTCGACCAGGGGCCGCGGCGCATCAGCGGCGAGCGCGCCGTGTTCAACCTGGAGACCAAGACCGGCACCTTCTACGAGGCCAGCGCCTTCGTGGCGCCGGACTACTACTTCAGCGGCACCGAGGTCTCCAAGGTGGGAGAGAACCGCTACACGGTGCTCGACGGCGTCTTCACCTCCTGCGAGGGGGAGCGCCCGTCGTGGTCCTTCCGCCTCGGCCGTGCCGACGTCGAGGTGGAGGGCTACGCCCGCATCCACCAGGCGTCGATGCGCCTCAAAAGCGTGCCGGTGCTCTACACGCCTTACATCGTGTGGCCGGCAAAGACGGAGCGCACCTCCGGCTTCCTGGTGCCGGAGATCGGCTACTCGGAGCGCAAGGGGGCCGAGCTGGGCCTCGCCTATTACCAGGTGCTGGGCCCGAGCTGGGACACCACCTTCCACCTCGACCTCTACAGCGAGGAGTACGTGGGCGTCGGCAACGAGCTGCGCTACCGTCCCAGCGAGGGCACCGAGGGCGACATCGTCGCCTACGCCATCCGCGACCCCCAGGCCTCCAGCGAGGCGGGGCTCGAGGAGTGGCGCTGGAAGCTGGACTGGAACCACGTCACCGAGGATCTGCCCGGCGGTCTGCGCGGCGTCCTCTCGTACCACGACTTCTCCGACTTCGAGTTCTTCCGCGACTTCGAGCGCGACTTCGACCGCAACACGATCCGCTTCCTGGAGAGCTACGGCTTCGTGTCGGGCGACTGGGGTCCCCACTCCTTGAACGTGCTGATCAACGACCGCGAGACCTTCCTCGCCCCGGCCACGGCGACCTCTCCGGAGCGCATCATCACGCAGTCCAAGCTGCCGGAGATCGAGTACCGGCTGCGCCCCACCCAGCTCTTCGGCGCCCCCCTCTACCTGGACGTGCTGTCCTCGGTCTCGTACCTGTTCAACGACCGGCAGCGCAACTACAACAGCGACTACGGCCGTTTCGACCTCTTCCCGCAGCTCACCGTGCCCCTGCGCGTCGCCCCCTGGATGTCGGTGTCGCTGTCCGGCGGCGGCCGTTTCACCTGGTACGGCAACTCGATCTACAGCGACGCCGAGATCGCCGCCCTGCCGGCGGAGCAGCGCGACCGCATCCTGGCCACCAGCCGCTTCAAGGACGAGAGCCTGACCCGCGCCGTGCCCTTCGCCGGCGCCCAGATCGTGGGTCCGTCCTTCTCCCGTATCTACGGCAACGACGGCGGCGCCAAGGTGAAGCACGTCATCGAGCCCCGTTTCACGGTGAGCTACCTGGGCGATTTCGACGAGCAGGGCAGCGTGCCCAACTTCGACGAGGTGGACGACCTGCGGCGCACCGTCGGCGGCTTCGGTCTCGGCTCGACGCAGAGCGGCCGCTGGGCGCTGTACAACCGCCTGCTGGTCAAGCCGGCGCCGAAGCCGGAGAAGGCGGACGAGAGCGGGGAGGGCGAGGCGCGGGAGAAAGGCGACGAGGGCGGTGAGCCACGTGGCGATGGGTCCAAGGTGAAGACCGAGCCCGCCGTGCCGCCGAGCACCAGCGCCCGCGAGGTGCTCTCCCTGGAGCTGTCGCAGGAGGTCTCCTTCGACGACAACCAGCCCCTGCAGTTCGCCTCCAACGGCACCACCGCCCAGGAGGGGCCGATCCGCGGCGTGCTGCGTTTCACCCCGTCGCTGGAGACCAACTTCAAGGCGCAGATGGACTACAGCCGCTTTTTCGACAACCTGGTCTCCACCTCCTTCTCCGGCGCCCACAGCTTCGGGCGCAGCAGCCTCGGCGCCACCTGGTACACGCGCTACAACGCGGAGACCGGCGACTCGGTGTCCGACCAGCTGCGCTTCAACGCCGGTCTGCAGGTGGTGCCCGGTCGCCTGCGCTTCGACACGCAGCTCAACTACGACATCGAGCAGTCGCTGCTCCAGCAGCAGAGCTACGTTTTGAGCTACACCTCCCAGTGCTACGCTCTGCGCTTCGAGATGCGCGACTTCCGCGCCGTCAACCGGCGCGACACCGAGTACTACTTCACCTTCAGCCTGAAGAACGTCGGCACCCTGCTGCCGCTCACCGCGCGCTCCACCACCGCCCTGCAGTGAGCGGCGGGGAGGGCCGGGGTCGACGACACCCACGGGGAACGAGATGAAAGGACTGATCCTGTCCGGAGGCAAGGGCACGCGGCTGCGCCCGCTGACCTACACCTCCGCCAAGCAACTGGTCCCGGTGGCCAACAAGCCGGTGCTCTTCTACGGCATCGAGTCCATCGTGGCGGCCGGCATCACCGACGTCGGGATCATCGTCGGCGACACCGGCGACGAGATCCGCGACGCCGTCGGCGACGGCTCCCGTTTCGGTGCGCAGATCACCTACATCCACCAGGACGCTCCCCTCGGGCTGGCCCACGCGGTGCTGGTGGCGCAGGACTTCCTGGGCGACGACTCCTTCGTCATGTACCTGGGGGACAACCTCATCGCCGGCGGCATCGCCTCTCTGGTGGACGAGTTCCGGCAGCTCGGCTGCAACGCCCAGATCCTCCTCGCCGAGGTGCCCAACCCGCAGCAGTTCGGCGTCGCCGAGCTGGCCGCCGACGGCAAGGTGAAGCGGTTGCAGGAGAAGCCCCGCGAGCCGCAGAGCAACCTCGCCCTGGTCGGCGTCTACATGTTCGACGCCACGGTCCACGAGTCGATCCGTCGCATCCAGCCGTCGCCCCGCGGCGAGCTGGAGATCACCGACGCCATCCAGGACATGATCGACCACGGCCGCGACGTCCACCCGCACATCGTGCGCGGCTGGTGGAAGGACACGGGCAAGCTGGAAGACATGCTGGAGGCCAACCGCATCGCCCTGGAGCAGCTCGACGCCCAGCGCCGCGGCGAGCTGACCGACGGCAGCCGCATCGAGGGCCGGGTCTCCCTCGGCGACGGGGTGCGCATCGTCGAGTCGCTGATCCGCGGCCCGGTGATCATCGGCGACGGGGCGGTCATCGAGCACGCCTTCGTGGGGCCCTACACCTCCATCGGCGACGGCTGCGTGCTGGAGAGCTGCGAGATCGAGAACTCCATCATCCTCGCCGGCAGCGAGATCCGCCACATCCCGATGCGCATCGATGGCTCCCTGATCGGCCGCAACGTCGAGATCACGCGCACCGACCAGAAGCCCCGGGCCTACCGCTTCATGCTCGGCGACAACTCGACGGTGGGGATCACCTGACGCCATGCGAGCCTTGATCTTCGGCGGCACCGGCATGCTGGGCCGGGCGGTGGTGACCGAGGCGCGGCGCCGTGACCGCGCCGCCCTCGCCCTCTCCCACGCCCAGGCCGACGTCACCGACGGCGACCGCGTCCACTACTGGGCCGACGCCTTCCGCCCCAGCCTGATCGTCAACTGTGCCGCCTTCACCCGCGTCGACGACTGCGAGACGCAAGAAGAGCACGCCACGGCGGTCAACGGCCACGCCGTCTCCCACCTGGTGGAGGCGGCGCGGCGCCACGGGGCGCGCTTCGTCCAGGTCTCCACCGACTACGTCTTCGACGGTCGCGGCGACGAGCCCTACCGCGAGGACGACGCGACGGCGCCGCTCTCCGCCTACGGCCGCTCGAAGCTCGCAGGGGAGCGGCAGGCGTTGGAGTACGAGGCCAGCCTGGTGGTGCGCACGAGCTGGCTCTTCGGCCCCGGCGGCGCCAACTTCGCGGCCACCATGGTGCGACTCATCGAGCAGGGCAAGACGCCGCTGCGGGTGGTGGACGACCAGCAGGGCTGCCCCACCTACACGCCGTTCCTGGCGCGCGCCCTGTGGCGTCTCGCCGATCTCGGCGCCACCGGCGTCGTCCACTACCGCAACCGCGGCCCGGTCACCTGGTACGGCTTCGCCTGCGAGATCGCCCAGCTCTGGGACCGCTCGGTGGAGGTGCTGCCGGTGGCGAGCGCCGACTTCCCCCGCCCGGCCCCGCGCCCCGCCTACTCGGTGCTCGACGTCGAGCGCTACGAATCCCTGAGCGGGCATCGGGTGGAGCCTTGGGGCCTGGGCCTGGTCGAATATCTAGCTGAACACAGACGGAGAAAGTCATGAGGGTTTTGATCACCGGGATCACCGGTTTCGCCGGCTCCCACCTGGCGGAGTACCTGCTCGCCGAGCACCGGGAAGTGGAGGTCTACGGCACCTACCGCTGGCGCAGCCGGCGCGAGAACATCGAGCACCTGACCGGCCGGGTGGAGATGCGGGAGGCCGACATGCGCGACTACTCGTCGCTCCACTCGCTGCTCGACGAGGTGCGTCCGGAGGCCATCTTCCACCTCGCGGCGCAGAGCTTCGTGCCGTCCTCCTGGCGCGCGCCAGCGGAGACCCTGGGCACCAACATCACCGGCCAGACCAACCTCTTCGAGGCGGTGCGCTACCTGAAGCTGGACCCGGTGATCCAGATCGCCTGCTCGTCGGAGGAGTACGGACTGGTGCACCCGGAGGAGACGCCGATCAAGGAGGACAACCCGCTGCGGCCGCTGTCCCCCTACGCGGTGTCCAAGGTGGCGCAGGACTTCATGGGCTACCAGTACTTCCAGAGCTACGGCTTGAAGGTGGTGCGCACCCGCGCCTTCAACCACACCGGCCCGCGGCGCGGCGACGTCTTCGTGACCTCCAACTTCGCCAAGCAGGTGGCCTCCATCGAGGCCGGCCTGGCCGAGCCGGTGATCCGGGTCGGCAACCTGGACGCCATCCGCGACTTCACCGACGTGCGGGACACGGTGCGCGCCTACTGGCTGGCGGTCGAGAAGGGGCGCCCCGGCGAGGTCTACAACATCGCCACCGGCACCGGCTACAAGATCCGCCAGGTGCTGGAACGGCTCATCGCCCTGTCCGACGTCGAGGTCAAGGTGGAGACGGACCCGGAGCGGCTGCGCCCCTCGGACGTCGAGATCCTCATCGGCGACAGCACCAAGTTCCGCGCCGACACCGGCTGGGAGCCGCGGATCAGCTTCGACCAGACCCTCGTCGACGTCCTCGACTACTGGCGCCAGCAGCTTCAGGGCGGCGCCCGCTAGACTGCGTCTATCGTGCACCTCTTCATCACCGGCATCTCCGGTTTCGTCGGCCTGCGCATGGCGCGCTGGCTGGCGCAGCGCGGCGAGCGGGCGAGCGGCATCTACGTCGCCGACCGGCCGCCGCCGGATCTCGGCGACTGCTGGGAAGTCGACCTGCTGGACCGCGACGCTCTGGCGACGGCCCTGGAACGGGCGCGGCCCGACGCCGTCCTCCACTTCGGCGCCCTGTCCCACGTCGGGTCCTCCTGGAAGCGCATGGCGGACTACTTCCGGGTCAACGTGCTGGGCACCGAGAACTTGCTCGACGTCGCCGCCCGGGCGTCGTCCCCGGCCGGCGGCGCGCTGCCGGTGGTGGTGGCCTCCAGCGCCGAGGTCTACGGCGCCGTGCCGGAGGACGAGCTGCCCATCGGCGAGGACCGCACGCCGGCGCCGGCCAGCCCCTACGCCCTGACCAAGGCCGCCGCCGAGCGCCTGGCGTTGGCCCGCGGCGCCGTCGTGGTGCGCTCCTTCAACCTGGTGGGGGGCGGCCAGGCGGCGAGCTTCGCCCTGCCCTCCTTCGCGCGCCAGCTCGCCGCCATCCAGCGCGGCGACGCGGAGCCGGTGCTGCGGGTGGGCAACCTCTCGGCACGGCGCGACTTCGTCCACGTGGCGGACGCCCTGGCGGCCTACCGCCACCTCGCCGAGCACGGGCGGCCGGGGGAGGTCTACAACCTGGCCAGCGGCGAGGCGGTGTCCATCCGCCACGCTCTGGACCGCCTGCTGGCGCTCTCCGGCGTGACGGCGCAGATCGAGGTGGACCCGGAGCGCCTGCGGCCGGTGGACGTGCCGGTGCTGGCCGGCGACGCCCGCCGCCTGCGCGAGCTGGGCTGGGCGCCGCGCCGTAGCCTGGACGACGCCCTCGCCGAGCTGTGGCAGGAGGCGAGGCAGGAGGAGACGGCGGCATGAGGCGGTGTTCGGCATGAGGCGGTGCCCGGCTTGAGGCGGTGCACGACATGAGGGTCCTGCTCACCGGCGGCACCGGTTTCCTCGGCCGCCGTCTCGCGGCGCGCCTCTGTGACCCGGCCGGCGACACCGCGCGCGACACCGCCTCCGACGTCGATCTGGTGCTGCTGGTGCGCCCGTCGTCGCCACGCGACGGCTTCCCCGACGGCGTCGAGCTGGCGGAGGGGGACGTCACCGACCGCGCGTCTCTCTCGCGCGCCTGCGCCGGCTGCGACGCGGTGATCCACGCCGCCGCCCTGGTCAAGATCCTGGCTCCGGCGGCGAGCTTCGACCGCGTCAACGTGGAGGGTCTGTCCCACGTGCTGGAGGCCGCCGAGGCGGCCGGCGTCGGGCGCCTGGTGTACGTCTCCAGCTTCATGGCTCTGGGTCCCACCGAGGCGCTGCCCGGCGGCGTCGCCGACGAGTCCACCGAGCCCGCCGACCGCGTGTGGATCAACGACTACGAGCGCACCAAGACCCTGGCCGACCGCTTGGCGCGGCAGGCCATCGAGGCGGGCGCGCCGCTGTCGGTGGTCTACCCCGGCGTCATCTACGGCCCCGGCGTCCTCACCGAGGGCAACATCGTGGTGCGCCACCTGCTGGACCTGGCGGCGGGGCGGCTGCCGGGTCTGCTCGGCGACCCGGCGCGGCGCTGGAACTACGTCTTCGTGGACGACGTGGCGGAGGGCATCGCCCGGGTGCTGGAGCAGGGCGCCGGCGGCGAGCACGGCGGCGGCCGCTTCGTCCTCGGCGGCGAGAACGTGACGCAGGGACACTTCTACGACCTGGTGCGGCGCATCGGCGAGATCCGGGTGCCGCGCCGCCGCATCCCGGACGGCGTCGCCAAGGCGGCGGGGCTGTTCTCCCGCGAGGTGGCGCGGCTCACCGGCGGCACCCCGAAGCTCACCCCGGACCTGGTGGAGATCTACCGCCACGACTGGGCTCTCGACTCGTCGCGGGCGGCGGCGGAGCTGGACTGGAGGGGGCGTACCCTGCGGCAAGGGTTGTACGAGACCGTCGGCTGGCTGAGGGGGAAGGGGCGATGGCCGAGCTGAGAGGTAACGGATCGAACGGCGGTGCGTCAGCAGGTGGCTCGTCAGGAGGCGGCGTGACGCCGGGTGAGAGGGCGGCGACGACGTCGCACCGCCTCACCCGCGGCGAGATGGCGCGCAAGGCGGTGCACATGGGGGTCGGCCTCATCGCCTTCACCCTGCGCTGGCTGGGTCCCTGGCTCGGCGCTCTGTGTGCCGCGACGGCGATCTTTTTCAACCTGGCGGTGCTGCCGCGCCTCGGCGGCCGGGCGCTGTGGCGTCAGACGGAGCAGGAGCGCGGCCGCTCCCTCGGCATCGTCCTCTACCCGGTGGCGGTGTTGCTGCTCATCCTCGTCTTCCACCGCCGCCTGGAAGTGGCGGCGGCGATGTGGGGCGTCCTCGCTTTCGGCGACGGCATGGCCGGTATCTTCGGCATGACGCTGGGCCGCCACAAGCTGCCCTGGAACCCCGGCAAGAGCTGGATCGGCACCGCCGCCTACTGGGTCTTCGGTACCGCCGCCGCCTGGGTCCTGTTGCTGTGGACGGCCCCCGGCCGCTACGACGGCCTCGAGCTCTTCGCGCTGGCCGCCTGCGCCGCGGCGGCGCTGCTGGCGGCGCTCATGGAGTCGCTGCCCCAGGGGCTGGACGACAACATCGGCGTCCCCCTGGTGGCCGGCCTGCTGCTCCTCGGTCTGCTGCACAGCGAGGGCGGCTGGTCCCTGGTGGGGGAGCGCGGTTTCCTGGTGCAGCTCGCCTTCGGTGCCGCCGTCAACCTGGTGCTGGCGCTGGCGGCCCACGCCGCCCGCTCGGTAAACCTCTCCGGGGCGGCGGCCGGCTTCCTGGTCGGCACCGCCATCTGGGCCTTCCTCGGCTGGCCCGGCTTCCTGCTGCTGGCCGCCTTCTTCGTCCTCGGCAGCGCGGCGACCAAGCTGGGCTACGGGCACAAGGCGGCGGCGAAGCTGGCGCAGGAGGACGGCGGCCGGCGCGGCGCCCGTCACGCCCTGGCCAACTGCCTGGTCGCCGTGGTCTGCGCCGTTCTCGCGGCGACCACCCCCTACGGTCTGCTCTTCAGCCTCGCCTTCGCTGCCGCCTTCGCCACCGCCGCGGCGGACACGGCGGGCAGCGAGATCGGTCAGCTCTACGGCCGCCGCGCCTACCTGCCCACCACCTTCCGCCGCGTGCCGCCCGGCACCCACGGGGCGGTGTCGGTGGAGGGTACCCTGGCCGGCGTCGCCGCCTCTCTGGTGCTCGGCGGGCTGGGCGCCGCGGTGGGTCTCTACCCGTGGCCCGGCGCCGTGCTGGTGGCGGCAGCGGCCTTCGTCGGCACCACCGTGGAGAGCATCCTGGGGGCGACGGTGGAGACCGACGGTCTGCTCGACAACGAAGCCATGAACTTCCTCAACTCCCTGATCGGGGCGCTGGTGGCCTTCGGCCTGGCGGCCTTGCTCGCTGGCCGCGCTCTGCTGCCGATCTCCTGAGGCGACATGACGCCAACTCCCGAAACCGCTCCGCGGAAGCCGTCGAAGCTCGACGCCTACGTGCGTCTGGCGCGCCCCTTCACCCTGCTGCCGCCGCTGTTCGGCATCATCTCCGGTGCCGTGTGCGCCTTCGGCTCGGTGCACAACCCGGACCCGCAGGGGCGCTTTACCCTGTCGGTGCTACTGACCGTGGCCCTGGGCTCGCTGTGCGCCAGCTTCATGAACGCCGCCTCCAACGCCATCAACCAGATCTACGACCTGGAGATCGACCGCCTCAACAAGCCGGGCCGGCCGCTGATCACCGGCGAGCTGTCGATGGGCGAGGCCTGGACCTTCACCTGGATCTTCTACGCCCTGGCGCTGGTCCCCACCTGGCTGGTGGTGGTCTACCCGCACAACACACTGACGGAGAAGCTGTTTGCGCCGCTGGAGTATCACCAGACCTTCTTCATCTACCTCGCCGGCTTGATCTTCACCTTCGTCTACTCGGCGCCGGCGCTGGGGCGCACGAAGACCCTGGGGGTGGTGGCGAACCTGACCATCGCCATCCCCCGCGGCGTGTTGCTCAAGGTGGCGGGGTGGGCCATGGTGGCGCACATCTGGTTCGTGGAGCCGTGGTACATCGGTGCGGTGTTCGGTCTCTTCCTGATCGGGGCGGCGTCGACGAAGGACTTCGCGGACATCGAGGGGGACCGGGCGGGGGGCTGCAAGACGCTGCCCATCGTCCACGGCGTCGAGAAGGCGGCGTGGATGATCTCGCCCTTCTTCGTGCTGCCCTGGGTAATGCTCCCCATCGGCGCCTTCGTGCCCGACCCGGCGGCGCCGCAGCACGCGATCCTGACGGGGAACCCTTGGTTGTTGAGCGCACTGGGGGTGGTGCTGACGGTGTGGGGGGTGTACACGGTGTACCTGCTCGTGCGCGACCCGGAGTCGCTGACCAAGACCGAAAACCATCCGTCGTGGCGGCACATGTACCTGATGATGATGGCGGCGCAGATCGGGTTCGCGGTGGCGTATTTGGTCTGACGAGGGCGCGGCCGGCCGTCGTCGGCTGTGTTGCGGTAGCGGGGCGGACTGGGTAAGTGAGGCGAGGGTGGCTCCGACGGGTCGGGTGGGGGCTGCCGGGCGGGGAACGCGTCGCCTCGCTCGGACGCTGGAGGGGGTGGCGCCGCTCGGTGGTCGAGGCGCCCCACCGCCGCTACCCTGCAAGGAGCCAGCCCTTGCGCCTCGCCCAACGTCCCCGCCCGGCAGCCCCCACCCGACCCTCGCCAAGGCCCGGCGCGCCTCAGGGGTGAGGTGGGAGGGGAGGGGGTTGGGGCGCCAGCCGCTGGTAAGGTCACGGGATGGATCTTCAACTGAACGACAAGGTGGCTCTCGTCACCGGTGCCTCGCGGGGGATCGGGCGCGGGGTTGCTCTCGGGCTGGCGGCGGAGGGGTGCCGGGTGGTTTTGGTGGCGCGCGGCGAGGGGGAGCTGGAGGCGGCGGTAGAGGAGGTGCGCGCGCTCGGGGTGGAGGCGGTGGCGCTGGCGGAGGACGTGACCGCCGAGGGGGCCGCCGAGCGGATCGCCGGGGAGGTGCGGCGGCGGTTTGGACGGCTGGACGTGCTGGTCTCGAACGTCGGCGGCAATCGGCGCAAGCCGTTCGCCGAGACGACGGAGGAGGACTGGGACGCCATCGTCGACCTCAACTTCCGCTCCCACGTCCGCCTCGCTCGCGCCGTCCTGCCGCTGCTGCCGGAACGCCC
>Ga0210095_1000386_pt1 | contig 11323 bp, 5 predicted proteins | sample China_Galinas_PW_FD_184861 | JGI IMG/M metagenome (GOLD analysis project Ga0210095, IMG submission 184861) | Wetland microbial communities from San Francisco Bay, California, USA, that impact long-term carbon sequestration - China_Galinas_PWA_D1... | ecosystem: Environmental > Aquatic > Marine >...
GCGCCGCCGCCACCGCGCCCGCCGTGGCACCGTCAGCCGCACGGTTGACTCCCCCGGTGGCGTGGAGTAGGTTCCTGGGCGCCATGGGGGCCATCGTAGTCGTCACCACCGTCGGCACCGAAGAGCAGGCCAACACCATCGCTCGCGAGCTCGTCGCCCGGCGTCTGGCGGCCAGCGTCAACATCGTCTCCGGGGTGCGCTCGGTGTATCGCTGGAAGGGGAAGATCTGCACCGACGGCGAGCACTTCCTGATGATCAAGACGGAGAGCTCGGAGTTCGAGGCGGTGGCCGCTACCATCCGCGAGCTGCACAGCTACGAGCTACCCGAGATCCTCGCCTTCGCCGTCACCCGCGGCGAGGAGGACTTCCTGGCCTGGATCGCCCTCAACGTCGACAAGTCGGCCGCCTTCCCGGACGACGACGAGGACGACGGAGCGCCCTTCAGCGACGACGACTAAGGGTTGGTCGACCGGATACCTAGCCGCTGAGGAAGCCCTCGTTGTCGGCGAGCTGATCGATGGCAGGGGACAACTGCTCGTCGTAGCAAACGATGGCCAGGAGCTGCTCCCTTTGCCGGGTCTCACGGCCCATGTCGGTGGTATCCCAGAGGGTGTCCAGCAAGAGCCCGGACGGGGTTTCCCATCGCACCACCCCGACATACCTGCTAAGTGTGATTTGACGCTGGAAACGGGCGATGCGCGCGGGGTGAATCGGCGAGTCATAGAGGCTGGCGAGGTAGGTACCAGCGCGGTCGAAGAAGATCTCGACGATCACGTCGCCCTTTGAACCGCTCAGGGCCTCGACCAGGGGGAGCAACTCCACCGCAGCTTCGAACAGATCCTGAGCGCTGGTCCGTAGCTTTGGGTAGAGGGGAGCAATTGCAAGATCAACGGTGGCATCAGTCGTCTGCTTGCCTGGGAGATCCAGCTCTATGCGTAACTGCTCCCCATCGATCTGCAAGCGAGAAGGCACGAACGGTCCTATGCGGTCATCGTGTACCAGAATCGTCTTGAAGGCACAGTTGCGGACCCGGAAAACGAGGTCCGAGGGCTCACCGTCGGCACCCAGCTCTTCTGTCCAGAGAAAATCGTCATTGCAGTCCTTGATGCCGGTGGTCGTTACGGCGTGACCGGATCCATCCTCCAAGCGTAGCGCTAGCACCACGGGTATCTGTGAGCGAAGGTAACAGCCCAGGCGTAGCTTGAAGAACTCCGGACGGGAGCCAACTTCGAAAAGAAGCGGTGGAAATTCCAACGCCCGAAAAGCCTCCGAGATCTGTTCGATCGTCAGACCACGAGATGGAAACGGTCTGCCGGCCGGAAGAAAGTGCCGGACGGCCGCCTCGGTGATCTGCGACGGCGTTGACGAGCGGCCGCCGTCGTGCCTCGATAGCCGTTGCAGCGCACTCCAGCAGGCGGTGGTAGCACACGCGCCGACGGCTCGGTCCTGCTGTTGAAATGCCAAGCTTTCGACGTGCAACTCCAGCCCTAGCAAGTGAACAGGGTACCGGACAGTCGTGGCAGTGATACCGTCAGCGGTCGTGGCTGCCAAGGCCGTCCGCCCGATGGGAACCGACGGAAGTGGTCGAACCACAATGAAGCCTCGGTAGGCAGCCTGCAGGTCTCGTTGGATGTCTGACTGAGACCCAGAGCAGGCCAGCCGCATCAAGTCGTCGAGAAGCTGGTCCGTGACCACGCGCCCTTGAGAAAGCTCCGCGAAGAAATGAAGCCGCGCACAGTGATTAGGCTTCTGAACCAGGCAGCGAGCGTAATAGCTCGCCAGCTCCTCCATGAAGTGTCGGTCGATGTAGTGCTCTTCGACCACGATCGCCGACGTGTCGAGAGCCTGAAGATATGTGGCGAGATACTCGGTCTGCGTGTTCGGTGCGGGAGCGCCACTGAGCCGACCGATTAAGCTACCAAGCTCTTGCGGAGAGAAGTCAAGGGAAGAAACCACATTGCGTGGTAACACAGAGCGGCCCTCGAGGAAATAAGAAAGAAGACGGCGGCTGCCTAATCGACTTGGAAATGCAGCTTCTTCTCGCTGACCGTTCTGTCGGATGCGTACTTCCTGCGCACCAAGCCGCGAAGATGAGCACCCTCATCAAGGAGTGCCCTCATTTCGTCAACGCTGGGGAGCTCGGCTCCGTCGGGCTCACGGGTCAGCCGCTCGTTGGGTGGCTTCTGTCGGAGTTTGGATCGGCTCATCTCTCGCTCTCCTCTCGCGGCAACCAGAGAGTGGAAGCCCTTAGGTTCTCAGAACCCAAACAGCTCGTCAAGCACTACATGTTGACCAGAATCTGTGACGGCACACAACATGTGGGCATGGCGGCGGGCGGATTGGTGTCATATAGTTAGGCTGATTATACCTGCTCCCTTCCTATCCCGCAACCGCTTGCCACACAGCACTTTCACTCTTCATGGTGGGCTGACTATCCCGAATGGCTAGGCGAGGACAGCTGTTGGATTGGCTGCGGCCAATCGCTCGTTGCGTGATCAAGGCTGACGCGCAACACAGGCTCACGCTTCCTGCAGCGATCGCATCGGTCATACCGTGGCTGCCGCTGCAGCCTGAGGAGCCGGCTGATTGCTTGGCGGCGCCGAACGGTCGCGGCGGTCTTTCGATCAGACCTCCGCATGAGGAAACCTGGATGGCTCGACTTGCCATGGCCCTGGACGAAGTATCGATCACCGAACAGTCTGCGAACCTAGAGTGGTTCGAGGCCGTTCGCCTCGCGGCAGCTACGGGCACCGTCACGGTGCGGCCCGAGAGGACCAGAGAGGCGACACGTTACCGACTCCAACCCCACGAAGAGCTGCGTCAACTGGGCCTCGCGCCCAGCTATCCGGAAGTCGGCGTTTTGCTGATCTGCGGGGAGGTCTCAGAACTGTGGACGGGCGCCAACTGGGTCCGACACGTTGATAACCTGGCCCTGCGGAGGCGAGATCTGGTGAGGTGGGCTGAGACTGAGCTCGAATGTGCGCTGTTCCAGGAGACCGACGACGGCTGACTGGAGCCCTACCCCTCTTCCGCCAGCAGCCGCAACTTGTGGGTGGCGACGGTGAGCATGGCGAGGTCCAGGCTCGGGCCGGCGGCCAGCTCCTCGAGCAGCAGGCTCACCGGCTCTACCAGGCCGTGGTGGGCCTGCAGCCAGGCGGCGGCGGCCTCGTCCGGGCTGGTGCCGTCGGCGGCGCTGGCCAACACGCGGCGCGTGATCTCGCCCTGGTGCGCCACCAGGTCGGCGACCAACGCCTCCCCCGCCTGCTTGAGCCACGGGCTCTCCTGCGCCACGGTGGCGGCGGCGTCGCGCAACCAGTCGAGGCGGAACTGGGCGCCGAGCTGGAAGTAGACCCGCGCCGCCTCCACCACGCCGAAGCGGCCGTCCTGGGCCAGGCTCACCAGGTCGAGGACGGCGCCGAGCACGTCGGCGCTGGCCACGAAGCGGGCCAGGGACCGCGGCACGCCGGCCGCCTCGTGCTCGCCGAGACGGCGCTCCAGGCTCTCCAGCTCCTGCGCCGGTAGCACCGACTCCAGACCGGCGAGCAGCGCCGTCGCCCCGGCGCCGAGCTCCGCCACCCGCCGCGAGACGTCCAGGTGGCCGCGGGCGTGGCGTAGCAGCCACTGGGTGGAGCGGTCCACCAGGCGGCCGATCTGGCGGATCAGCTTCACCTGGTGCCGCGCCTCCACCTGGAAGTCCAGCGCCTCCACCTCGCTCCACACCCGGCGCAGGTCGAAGGCGTCGCGGACGATGGTGTAGGCCCGCGCCACGTCGGCGGCGTCGGCACCGGTCTCCTCGGTCATGCGGCTGACGAAGGTCGCCCCCACCCGGTTGACGGTGGAGTTGGTGACGTGGGTGGCGATGATCTCGCGGCGCAGCCGGTGGCGCCCGATGGCGTCGGCGAAGCGCTGCTGCAACGGGCGCGGGAAGTAGAGGGAGAGGTCCTTGCCCAGCTCCGGATCGTCCGGCAGGTCGGAACGCAGGATCTGCTGGTAGAGGTGGATCTTGGCGTAGGCCAGCAGGATGGCGATCTCCGGCCGGGTGAGGCCGTGGCCGGCGGCCAGCCGTTCGCCCAGCTCCTCGTCCGACGGCAGGTGCTCCACCCGGCGGTCGAGGCGCTTGTCGCGCTCCAGGTGGCGCATCAGCCGCGCCTGCTGATCGAGCAGGGCGACGCCGTAGGACTCGGCGATGCTGATCGCCTGGGTCTGCAGGTAGTTGTCGCGCAGCACCAGCTCGGCCACCTCGTCGGTCATGGCGGCGAGCAGCGGGTTGCGCTTCTCCGCCGTCAGCTCGCCGCGGACGATGGCGTCGTCGAGGAGGATCTTGATGTTGACCTCGTGGTCCGAGGTGTCGACGCCGGCGGAGTTGTCGATGGCGTCGCTGTTGAGGCGGGCGCCGCCGGCGGCGAGCTCGATGCGGGCGCGTTGGGTGAGGCCCAGGTTGGCGCCCTCTCCGACCACCCGGGCGCGCACCTCGTCGGCGTCCACCCGCACGTCGTCGTTCACCCGGTCGTCGGCGTCGCCGTGGCTCTCCTTGGAGGCCTTGACGAAGGTGCCGATGCCGCCGAACCAGAGCAGGTCGACCGCGGCGCGCAGCAGCGCCTGCACCAGCTCGTCCGGGGTGACGGTGGACTTGGCGAGGCCGAAGCGCTCCTGCACCCGCGGGCTCACCGACAGGGACTTGGCGCGCCGCTCGAAGACGGCGCCGCCCGCGGAGAGCACCGCCGGATCGTAGTCCCCCCAGGACGAGCGCGGCAGCCCGAAGAGGCGCTTGCGCTCGGCGAAGGAGGCCGCCGGGTCCGGGTCCGGGTCGACGAAGACGTGCAGGTGGTTGAAGGCGCCGAGGAGACAGGTGTGGGGCGACAGCAGCATGCCGTTGCCGAAGACGTCCCCCGACATGTCGCCGACGCCGACGACGGTGAAGTCCTCGTTGCGGACGTCCATCCCCATCTCGCGGAAGTGGCGCTCCACCGACACCCAGGCGCCGCGGGCGGTGATGCCCATGACCTTGTGGTCGTAGCCCGCCGAGCCGCCGGAGGCGAAGGCGTCGCCGAGCCAGAAGTGGTACTCGGCGGCCAGCGCGTTGGCGACGTCGGAGAAGGTGGCGGTGCCCTTGTCCGCCGCCACCACCAGGTACGGGTCGTCGCGGTCGCGGCGCACCACGTCCGGCGGTGCCACCACCTTGTCGCCCTGGCGGTTGTCGGTGAGGTCGAGGAGACCGCGGATCAGGGTGCGGTAGCACTCGACCCCCTCCTGCTGCCACTCGTCGCGGGAGAGCCCCTCCGCCGAGCGCTTCACCACGAAGCCGCCCTTGGCCCCCACCGGCACGATCACCGCGTTCTTCACCATCTGCGCCTTGACCAGGCCCAGCACCTCGGTGCGGAAGTCCTGGCGCCGGTCGGACCAGCGGATGCCGCCGCGGGCCACCTTGCCGCCACGCAGGTGGATGCCCTCCATGCGCGGCGAGTACACCCACACCTCCCAGCGCGGCTTCGGGTCCGGTAGCCCCCGCACCCGCTTGCTCTCGAACTTCACCGACAGGTAGGGCTTGGCCTCGCCGTCGGCGCCGCGCTGGAAGAAGTTGGTGCGCAGCGTCGCGTGGACCAGGTTGAAGAAGCGGCGCAGGATGCGGTCCTCGTCCAGGTTGGTGACCGACGCCAGCACCGCCTTGGTGCGCCCCTGGAGCTGCTCGATGTCCTGTGCCTCGCCGTGGTGGCCGGGGTCGAAGCTGAGGCGGAACAGCTCGATCATCAGCCGCGCCGCCTCCGGATTGCGGGCCAGGGTGGCGGCCATGTAGTCCTGGCTGAAGGCGATGCCGACCTGTTGCAGATAGCGCCCGTAGGCGCGCAGCAGGGTGACCTCGCGCCAGTCGAGGCCGGCGCTGACGACCAGGCGGTTGAAGCCGTCGGACTCCAGCTCGCCGCGCCAGGCGCGCACGAAGGCCTCGCGGAAGTGCTCCTGGGCGCGCCGCAGGTCGATCTCGGTGCTGTCGTCGGCGGCGAGCAGGAAGTCGCGGATCCAGATGCTGCCATAGGCGCCCAGGGGCGTCACCTCGTAGGGTACCTCCCAGACCACCTTGAGGCCCATGTTTTCGAGCAGCGGCAGCAGGTCCGAGAGGGGCCGCAACGGCGCCGGATGGAAGACCTTGAAGCGCACCTGGTGGCCCGCCGTGCCGCTGGGGCGGTAGAGGCGGGTGGCCAGGTGGCCGGTCTCCAGCACCGCCTCGATGTGCTCGACGTCGAGCACCGCGTCCTCGGCGCTGCAGTCGGCCCGGTAGCCGCCCTCGAAGGCTTCCTCGTAACGCCGCAGCACCCCCAGCCCGGCTTGCTCGCCGCGCGCCTCCACCAGGGCGCGGCGCAGCCGGTCGGCCCAGCTCCGCGCCTCCTCGGCGATGCGTTCCTCGAGCGCGCGGACGTCGAAATGGGGCACTGCCCCGGGCTGGGTCTGGAAGATGAAATGGGCGCGGGCCAGGGGCTGGTCGCCGACCTGGGTGGAGAAGGCCGAGGTGGTGCCGGCGCAGGCCTCGGCCAGCAGACGCTCGATCTTCAGCCGCAGCTCCGTGTTGTGGCGGTCCCGGGGCACGAAGACGAGGGCCGACACGAAACGCTCGAAGGGGTCCCGGCGCATGAACAGCGCCACCCGCTGGCGCTCCTGCAGGCGCAGGATGCCGAGGCTGATCTCGTACAGCTCGTCGTCGGAGATCTGGAACAGCTCGTCGCGCGGGAAGGTCTCCAACAGGTGGCGCAGGGTGCGCGCGTCGTGGCCGCGAGGGTGGAAGCCCACCCGCTCCACCACCCGCCGCGCCTTGCTGCGCAGCAGCGGGATGGTCTGCACGCTGCGGTGGTAGACGGCGGAGGAGAAAAGGCCGAGGAAGCGCCGCTCGCCCACCACCTTGCCGTCGTCGTCGAAGCGGCGCACCGCCAGGTAGTCCATGGCCACCGGCCGGTGCACCGGCGAGCGGGCGTGGGTCTTGGTGACGATGAGCAGCTCGCGGCGGCGCAGGAAGCGGGCGATGGCGGCGGGTACCGGCGTCTCGCTGCGGCGCTGCGAGTCCGGCCGCACCTGGCGCAGCAGGCCGAGGCCCGACTCCGGACGCACCCGCAGGTAGGACTCGCCCCCCTCCTCCACCAGATCGTACTCGCGGTAGCCGAGGAAGGTGAAGTGGTCGTCGGCCAACCATTCCAGGAACTCCCGGCCTTCCTCCAGCGCTTCCGCCGGCAGCGCTGGCGGGGCGTCCTGGAGCTCGCTGAGCACCTCGTGCACCTTGCCCCGCATGGGGGTGAAGTCGCGCACCACGCGGCGCACGTCGGCGAGCACCGAGACGAGGGCGGCGCTCAGCTCGGCGAGGCGCTCGTCGTCCGTCTCCTGGTCGATCTCCAGGTGCATCCAGGACTCGGCGCGGCTCCCCTCGTCGCCGTCCTCGCGGACGGCCAGCAGGCGGCCGTCGTCGTCGCGGCGCACGGCGAGCACCGGGTGCAGCACCAGGTGCAGGTCGACGCCGCGGCGATGCAGCTCGGCGGTCAGCGACGAGACCAGGAAGGGCATGTCGTCGTTGACGATCTCCACCACCGTGTGGAGGCTGCTCCAGCCGTGTTCCCCGGCGTCGGGGTTGAACAACCGTACCTGCGGCTCGTCGGAGGGACGCTGACCGGCGAGGTTCCACAGCGACAGGGCGGCGCCCACCAGGTCGTCCTCGGCGGTGTCCAGCACGTCGGCGGCGGTCACCGACACGTAGAGGTGGCGCACGAAGCGCTCGACGCCGTCGCCGGCGCGCTCACCGAGGGCGGCGCGCACCCGCTGCACGACCTCGTCGATGCGGTCGCTTCGTTCCTGCTCGGACCGGGCTTCGCTGCCGGTCGTGGTGGTCAAGGCGTGGGGCTTCAGATCGGGCCGGTTCATGGGTGGGCTACTCTTCCGGGGGCTCGGGGTTGGCGGGAGAAGGTGCCTACAGCAGAACGTCAAGGCTAGCGCATTCCGTGCCAAGGCGGGAGAGGGCAGAGGCGGGTACAATCGGCGCCACCGCTCCTTTTTCGCCAGCGGCCCGCCGCCATGCGCCGACGCCTCTCCACCGACCACCTGGTCCTCCTCACGCTCTGGCTGCTCATCTTCTCGCTGGCCAGCCAGTTCATGATCGTGGCGCCGATCCTGCCGCAGGTCGGCGCCGCCTTTGCCGTCGACGACGCGAAGCTCGGCCTGTTGGCGTCGGCCTACGGTTACGCTCTGGCCCCCCTCGCACTGCTCAGCGGTCCGTTCTCCGACCGCTACGGACGCCGGCGCATGATGCGCCTCGGCACGCTGCTGATGACCGCCGCCCTGGCTTGCCACGGGGTTGCCTGGAGCTTCGCCAGCTTGCTTGCGGCCCGCGCCTTCGCCGGCGTCGCCGGCGGCGTGCTCAGCGGCACCGCCGTCGCCTACGTGGGCGATCACTTTCCCGCCCAGCGCCGCGGCTGGGCCAACGGTTGGGTGATGAGCGGGCTGGCCGTCGGGCAGATCGCCGGCCTTCCCGTCGGCACCTTGATGGCCGGCCGCTTCGGCTTCCGCTCGCCCTTCCTGTTCTTCGCCGTCACCATGGGGCTGGCCGGCGTCCTGGTGTGGACGGTGCTGCCCGCCGTCGCCGTTGGCCGCGAGGAGGCCCTGTCCTGGCGCCGGGCCGTGGGCCACTATGGCGACCTCCTGCGCCACACCCGGACGGCTGCGGCGGTGGGCGTCTACGTGCTGGTGTTCTTCGGCATGGCGGCCTACTCCCTCTACTTGCCGGCCTGGCTTCTCGCCGACCGCGGCTTCAACCACCGTAGCCTGGCCCTGCTCTTCGTCGTCGGCGGCGCCGCCAACGTGGTGGCGGGGCCCTGGGGTGGCATCCTGTCGGACCGGCTGGGACGCAAGGGTACGGTCCTCGGCAGCTCTCTGCTGCTCGCCGCGACGGTGACGGCGCTGGCCCTGGTGCCGACGGGCCAGATTTGGGTCTTCCTCGTCTTCTTCCTGCTCAGCGCCGCCGGAGCGGCGCGCAGCAGCTCCTTCCAGGCGTGGATGACGGAGCTGGTTCCAGGCAGGCGCCGCGGCTCGCTGATGAGCCTGGCGATGGCCAGCGGTCAGCTCAGTCTGGCCGTCGGCGCGGGGGTCGCCGGCAGCGTCTATGCCCGCGCCGGGTACCTGGGGGACGCCGTCCTGGCGGCGTTGGTAACGGTGGCGACGGCGCTCCTGGTCGCCGTGGCGCTGCCCGAGACCCTGCGCGCCTCGTCACGGACGACGCAGCACGTCGGCGACGTCCAGACGCAGAGCGCGGCGCAGGGGAAGCAGGGAGGCGAGGAGGGCGGTGAGCAGCAGGACGGCGGCGGCGAGGAGGGGCTGCCGGCCGTCGATGGCGGGGGCAGCGCCGTCGGTGGACAGGAGACCGTGTAACAGGCGCGGCAACCATAGCCAACCCACCGCCAGACCCAGAGCCAGACCCATGGCGGTGTGCAAAGCGGCCCTGCCGGCGACCACCCGGAGCAGATGGGTCGCCGGTGCGCCGAGGGCGCGCCGGATGCCGATCTCCCTGCGCCGGCGAGCGACCTCGTGACCCACCAGACCGTACACGCCGACCGCCGCCAGGATCAGCGCCAGGGCGGTGAAGGAGCTGACCAGGAGGACCACGAAACGGCCCTGGGCGGCCTGCCGACGCAGCCGTTCCTCCATGCTGGCGACGTCGTAGAGGGGAAGGTCCGGAGCGAGATCGTGGACCAGCCGCCGCAGGGAAGGGGCCAGGGCTTCGGGGGTCGCCCCGTCCGAGCGCACCAGGAAGTTGAGCACGGGCGGCCGCCGGGGTGGCTCTTGGAGCAGGGGGATGTAGCCGTCGGGTCCCGGCCGCTCATCGCCCGTCAGGCCGCGATGTCGCACGTCCGCGACGACGCCGACGACCCGGCGCCAGGGCGGGTCGAAGGAGAGGGGACCGAGGCGCAGACGTTTTCCTAGCGGGTCGTCGCCGGGCCAGAAGCTGCGCGCGGCGGATTCGCTCAGCACCAGGGTCCAGCCGTCGTGTCCGCGATCCTCGCTGCCGAAGGCGCGTCCGGCGACCAGGTCGATGCCGAGGGTGGAGAAGTAGCCAGGCGTCACGTAGTGGGTGATGAGGATCCGTTCCTCGCCGGGTGGTGGCGCCGGCCGGCCCTCCAGGTCGGCGTAGGTGCCATTCCAGCCGTCGGTGGGGATCGAGGGGCCGGCGAGGGCCACGGAGGAGACCTCGGGCAGAGCGGCGATGCGCTCGCGAGCCTCGTCCGCCAAGCTCCAAACCGCTTCATCGGCGGCGTAGCGGGGTCCCTTGAGGTCGACTCGGAAGGTCAACAGAGCGGCGGGCTCGAAGCCCAGCTCGCTGCCGCGCAGGCGGCCGAAGGCGCTCGCCAGCAGACCGCTGCCGACGAGGAGCAGCACGCTGAGGGTGACCTGGACGACCAGCAGAGTGCTGCGAAGCCGGCTTCCCGCGCCGCCGACGGCTCCTCGCTGGCCCTGGTTCAACACCTGTCGCGGCGGCACCGACAGGGCCGCGCGGGCCGGCGGCAGACCGAAGGCGATGCCACAGAGAGCGGCGATGAGCACGGAGCTGGCGACCCAGGAGGGATCGAGACCGACATGGACGAAACTGCGCAGATCGAGGGCGCTGGCAGCGAGCAGGCCGCGGGTGACCAGCAGCGCCAGGGGCAGCGCGACGAGGGCGGCGAGGACGGCCAGGGCGACGCTCTCGGTGAGCTGACGGCCGAGCACGTGACGGCGCCCGGCGCCGAGGGCGGCCCGCAGGGCCAGCTCCTGCTCGCGGGTGGCGGCGCGGACGAGGAACAGGTTGGCGACGTTGATGCACGCCACCAACAGCACCAGAGCGGCGGCTGCCAGAAGCACCGCCAGGGGACGCCGCAGGTCGCCGAACCAGGCCTCCACCAGTGGTTTGACGCGAGCGCCGAAGGCGGCGTTGGTATCCGGGAAGCGTTGCGCCAGGGCGGCGGTGCGGGCGTCCAGCTCTTGCTGTGCCCGCGCGACGGAGGCTCCCTGCGCCAGGCGGCCGACGGCGGAAAGCCAGCGGAAGGAGCGGGACTCGACGTAGGGCGGCGCCAGCATCTGGCCGGCCAGACCCAGCGGCAACCACACCTCGGCCACGTCGCTGAGGCCGCGGAATCCCGGCGGCGCGACGCCGACGATCTGGAACGGCTCTCCGTCGAGCCACAGGGTGCGGTCGCGCAGGTCGGTGCTGCCGGCGAAGCGGCGTTGCCACAGAGCGTGGCCCACGACGGCCACGCGTCGTCCGGCGCCGGAGCGGCTCTCTTCGCGCCGGAAGCCGCGGCCGGGCGAAGGCGCCACGCCG
>Ga0210095_1000387_pt1 | contig 11309 bp, 3 predicted proteins | sample China_Galinas_PW_FD_184861 | JGI IMG/M metagenome (GOLD analysis project Ga0210095, IMG submission 184861) | Wetland microbial communities from San Francisco Bay, California, USA, that impact long-term carbon sequestration - China_Galinas_PWA_D1... | ecosystem: Environmental > Aquatic > Marine >...
ACCCGACCACCGAGACCCGCCGGCCGGTCAAGTACCGCTCCGACACCCTGGGGCAGATCTCCGTCGTCGGCACCACCGATCGCCAGGTGCTGGTGTCGAGCGCCGTGCCCGCCTCCGGACGCTTCCTCACCGCCCTCGACGTCGACCGCCGCCAGCGCGTCTGCATCATCGGCGACTCGATCCGCGAGCGCCTGTTCGCCGGCGCCGATCCGCTGAACCAGAAGCTGCGCATCGGGCGTTACGACTTCCGCATCATCGGGGTGATGGAGAAGCAGGGCAGCGCCGGCTTCTTCGGCGGCCCCGACTTCGACAGCCAGGTCTACGTGCCGATCACCACCTTCCTCAAGGTCTTCGGTTCCTCCGCCGAGCGCAACTTCGACATCGCCGTCAAGGCGCCGCCGGGGGCGAGCCTCGGCGACTTCGAGTACGAGCTGACCGGCGCCATGCGCAGCGTGCGCCGCCTGCCGCCCGCCGCCGACGACGACTTCTCGATCAACAAGATGGACGCCCTGGTGGGGATGTTCAACAACGTCATGGGCGTGGTGCTGCTGATCGGCATGGTGATCACCGGCATCTCGCTGCTGGTCGGCGGCATCGGGGTGATGAACATCATGTTCGTGTCGGTGACCGAGCGCACCCGCGAGATCGGCACCCGCAAGGCGATCGGTGCGCGGCGGCGCGCCATCCTCGGCCAGTTCCTGTTCGAGGCGACGGTGATCTGCCTCGGCGGCGGCGTGCTCGGGCTGGCGCTGTCGTGGGGGGCGGCGCGGCTGATCGATTCGCTGCTGATGCCGGCCAGCCTGTCGCCGGGCATCGTCACCGTCGCCATCGCCGTGTCGGTGAGCGTCGGCGTCGCCTCCGGGATCATCCCCGCGGTGCGCGCCTCGCGCCTCGACCCGATCGAAGCGCTGCGCTACGAGTAGTCGCAGAGACGAGCGGTCACCAGCAACCAAGGAGGTACGGGATGCACTGGGGCGAGACCTTCCGCATGGCCGGCGAGGCGTTGCGCGGCAACAAGCTGCGCTCGTTCCTCACCCTGATCGGCATCATCGCCGGCGTCGCCTCGGTGATCGGCGTGATGACCGGCATCTCGGTGGTGCAGTCGACCATGGAGTCCGAGCTGTCGGTGCTCGGCACCACCACCTTCCAGGTGCAGAAGTGGCCGGCGCGCGGCTTCCACGGCGACGTCGACTGGGAGGCGATCCGGCGCCGCAAGCCGGTCACCGTGGCGCAGGCGGACGCCATCCGCGAGCGGGTGCAGAGCGTCGACCTGGTCGGCGCCGAGCTGTGGCAGTTCGGCGCCCGCGCCAGCTACCGCGGCGACTCGACCGACGGCAACCTCGTCGTCTGCGGCGGCACCCCGGAGTACCCGGAGAACAACACCCACTACGTCGAGCTGGGACGCAACATCACCAACGAGGACGTCGAGGTGCGGCGCCACGTGGCGGTGATCGGCTTCGCCCTCGCCCAGCGCCTGTTCCCGTTCATCGATCCGATCGGCCAGACGATCAAGGTGGACGGCCGCAAGTTCCAGGTGATCGGCGTCTTCGGCGAGAAGACGTCGGCGATGGGCGGTGGCTACGACAACTACATCCTGATGCCGATCAGCGTCTTCCCGCAGCTCTACGGCATGTACACCGACGACGGCGAGCCGCGCTCGGTCAACGTCACCGTGCGGGCGCGCTCGCCCGAGATGGTTCCCAGCGCCATCGAGGAGACGCGGGCGCTGCTGCGCGTCGTCCGCGGCGTCGACCCGCGCGACCCGGACGACTTCACCATCTTCACCAACGACACCCAGATCAAGGCCTTCAACCAGGCCACCCGCGGGGTCAAGATCGGCGCCTTCATCATCGGCATCATCGCCCTGGTGGTGGCCGGCATCGGAATCATGAACATCATGCTGGTCTCGGTGACCGAGCGCACGCGGGAGATCGGCATCCGCAAGGCCCTCGGCGCCCGCCGCCGCCAGATCCTCGGCCAGTTCCTGATCGAGGCGATCCTACTGTGCAACGCCGGTGGCGTGCTCGGCGTGCTGCTCGGCTACGGCCTCGGCAACGTCGTCACCATCTTCACCGGCTTCGCCCTCCACGTGCCGCTCGACTGGGCGGTCATCGGCCTCGTCTTCTGCAGCGCCATCGGCCTCGCCTTCGGCATCTGGCCGGCGTTCCAGGCGTCGCGGCTGGCACCGGTGGAGGCGCTGGGGTACGAGTAGGAGGGGTGGGCATAGGGAGCACGGAAGATCTCGGGACAGGCGAAGCCGCTATGAACAACGAGCCCAAGCAGCAGGTCCGGCGGGCGAGTTGATGTGATCGGTCGAATCCAGGCTTGTAAACCCAGATACCCTCTAACTAACCGTGGACTCACCCACGATCAGCATTCCGCAAATAAGGTTCATTGCTCCTCACGCGTACAGGTCGCTGAGAGATCTTCCCAAAGGCCGTCCGGCACACCCAGTTTGTGCTTCAAGGCCGTGACCCGGGAGCAAAGCCGCTCTCGAATCACCGGCCCGGGATCACCTATGGATCGATCGGAGCCTCACGAAACGGTCATACCCGAATGTGGGAGAGATCGCCAGCGGTCCTGTGCCGTTGTTCCTAAGGGTTACTCGTATGACCCATGCGTTGAGAAGGCCTCATGAGTGCGGGAGCACGAGGTGGGATTTCAAAACTCCAATCCGTGTTTCGAAGCGTCGCTGTTGTTCAGAATCCGGTTGTTTCGCTTCACATAGCGCCCGTAGTCCTAACTGGGCAGCTGCCAGAGCGGAAACCTCGTCATCAAGGGCCAGGAACAAGTTTGACAGATCTTCGTAGCCTGATGCCCGATCTATGAATCCTCTAGGGCGAGGCATCGAAGGCTCTTCCAGGCCCGTCAAGAGCACTCTCAGGGCTATTTCCAGAGCCTCTCCACTCACTGAATCCGGTTCTCTTGTCGCTTTTCTAAGCACCGCAAGCGACCATTCCGCAAAGAGCTGCGCCGAGCGCTCCCTTTGCAGGCTCTGCGCGGAAACATCCAATGCCTTGTCCAGTTGATTATCAGCGACCAGATCTGCAACCTTATGCGCAGTATCCGCTGATTGTCCTGCTACTTCCTGCTCACTTGTCAACCAGGTAATTCGAGGGTGCGACGGTTGCGGTACCGCTACGAATTGCGACAGTAGCGCCGCGCTCGCATCATAGAATGCGGCTGCTCCCTGAAAACCAAGTTGATGGTATAGCGAAGCCAATGCCCGCCTGGGGCCGGGCATCGAGGGAGCATCGATTATCTCGCGCTGCAGGTGCACGGCGTCTGGGATGGCGGAGTAGTCGAACCATCGAACCTCCTTGGGCGGCGTCGGCTCTTCGTTCTCCAGGTTCGAATGGCCATCAGGAAGCGAGCCACTTGTCACATCCGTACAAGCCGCATTTGCAGCCACTAATGCGACAAGACCCAGGAGAAGGATCGACATGGTTGACGCTACTTTGTTAGGGTCGCTGGACACAGGCAGCCGTCCTTGTTGGCTGGAGCGAAGGTGAAGCGCTTGTCGCGGGTTGTAATGTAGTCTTGCGGTACTTTGGCTGGCTTTCCCTCTCTTTGAAAGATAGTCCGAGTTCTGACGTCGCAAGGCGGACACGTTATGGTCTGCTCCCATTTTGAAAATCTGTCGTACAATCGATATACGCCTTCAAGTCGATAGAAACACACACAACCAAGTGTAGCGCCGCCCGTGCCGCGAGGACCCGGCCCAATCCTGGGAAGGCGAAACGCCGCCGAGTGGCTAAGGCGCCAGATGCTGACGATTCCCCGATCTTGATAAATGAAAGTAATAAATCGCAAGGCAGATACTGAGCAATCTGGCGAAATGATCATTGGGGGTTCTCTAGGCGGAGCCGAAGGTGGAACCACAAGCTGGAGTCCAAGGGGATCGATTAGGGCAAGGGGGTTGTTGGCGCCAAAGCGGTACAAGTGGAGATCTGCCTCGAGGCCACTAGGATCGGGACTCTCGTAACTTCCGGTGCGTGGTGAATACCAGCGGTACACGTTGTAGTAGATCCCTCCACTCCCCAGCGCCGCCTGTGCCCACAGCTCCGTCTCCCACTGCCCCGGCAGCCGAAGGAAGACATCGTTGTCCAGCGCCGAGCTCATGGTCACCTCGGCGTAGTCGTGGCCGAAGGGCTCGAAGCCGCCGCTCCAGGTGACGGCGCCGGTGTCGTCGGCGGCGAGGAGCGGGGTGCCGAGGTGGTCGGTGGTGAGGTACTGCCAGGTCTCGGTGCCGTTGTCCTGGGTGAGCTGGGCGACGGGGCGGCCGGCGAGGTAGAAGAGGGTGTGGCGGCGCTCGGGGGCGGTGGGGGAGTCCTTCTCGACCAGGGCGTGGAGGAGGCCGGCGGAGTCGTAGAGCGGCTCGACGGTGGCTTCGGAGTCGGGGTCGGTGGCGCTGCGCAGGAAGCCGCGGCCGTCGTAGAGGAAGTTGGCGGCGGCGTAGATCGTGGGCGGGTCCATGGCGTCGTTGCGCTCGAGGCGGGCGAGGCGGCTCGCGCTGTCGAAGGTGGCGTCGAGGTGGTTGGCTCCGCGGTCGATGGACTCCAGGTTGCCGGCGTCGTCCCACTCGTAGTCCGCGGTGCCGGTCTGGGAGAGCGTGATGATGTCGAGCAGGGCGGTGTGGCCGGAGCCGTTGGTCTCGTAGGTGTAGCTGTCGGTCTCGTTGGCTCCGGAGCGGTCGCGGGTTTCGCTGGTCCGGTTGCCGATGCGGTCGTAGGTCCAGTCGCGCTCGCCCCACGGGCCATCGGCCAGGGTCAGGAAGTACGGGCCGTCCTGGTAGCCGAAGCTGCGCACCTCGGTGGGCGGCTGGACGGTGGCGCCGGCCTCGACGCTCATCCGTGCTCCGGCGGCGACCGAGAAGCCGTCGCCGATGCGCACCGCGCCGCCGGCGCGGAAGGCGATGTCGGCGCTGGCGTCGAGGTCGAGGGCCGGGCCGAGGATAAGGTCGGCGCAGGAGTCGACGGTCTGCGCGCCCGTGAGGGTCTGGTTGGCGACGGTGACGTCGTCGGCGCAGGTCTGGGTGCCGGTGATGGCAGTGATGTTGCCGACGTGGTCTTCGGCGTAGGTCCAGGTGCGCACGTTGGCGCCGGTCCAGGTGATCGTCTCGGGGAAGTAGCGCGGGGTGAAGGTGCGGGCCTCGCTGGTGCCGTTGCCGAACGTGAGACCGCTCAGCGGACCGAAAGGCAGGTAGGTGCCGCCGCTCGCCACCGCCTCGGTGCCGGAGGACGTCGTCACCGAAAGGCTCATCGGCCGGTCGGCGAGGTCGTAGGTGTAGGTGGCCGCCACGTTGCCAGGATACGTCATCGTCGCCACGTTGCCGTTGGCGTCGTAGGTGTAGGCGAGCTCGCCGTCCCGCGTCGTGCGGCCGAAGCGGTCGTAGCAGTAGTCGACCGCGGCGCCGTCGCGGAGGATCGTCGACAACCGGCCGATCGGGTAGCTGGTGCCCACCGGGCAGGAGGTCGGCGCCGTGTCGTACGTGTAGGTCGTGTCGAGCGTCGTGCCCGGGTAGTCGACCTCGGTGACGCGATCGAGGTCGTCGAGAGTGCGTGTGACGGTGACGTTGCGGGCATCGGTGGTCTCGACGAGCTCGCCGTGGTCGTCGTAGCGGTGCACCGTCATGCCGGAGACGGGTGAGGCCTCGTAGGTCATCCGGTCGCGGTCGGAGTAGAGGTAGCCGGTGGTGTTGTCCTCGGCATCGGTGACCAGCGTCAAGTGGTCCTGGACGTCGTAGCCGTAGGTCGTCACCGCGCAGCCGGCCGGTGCGCTGACGCCCCGGCAATCGGTGCCGGGCACCCAGAGCTCGCGCACCTGGCTCAGGCGGTCCAGCTCGTCGTAGACGTAGACCTGGCTCGGCGGGTGCGAGGCGGACGGGTGCTCGGCGTCCCAGACGGCGGCGAGCTTGCGGTCGCAGTCGTAGTCGTACTCGGTGACCTCGGTGGCGCCGTCGTCCGGGTCGTGGACCACCCGGTCGAGGTAGCAGCGCGAGGAGTAGTCGTAGCGGGTGGCGCCCTTCGTCTGCCAGGCCGAGCCGTCCCAGACCTGCTCCTCCTCGCGGGTGTGCTGGCCGAAGCTGTTGAGGGTGTAGTGGGTCCGCTCGTCGCCGACGGCCACCGTGGCGCCGTCCTGCCGCCGGATGGCGGTCAGCCGGCCGGCGTCGTCGTACTCGTACGCCGTCACGTGGCCCTTCGGGTCGGTGACCGAGTCGAGGTCGCCGTAGGCGTTGTAGGCGTACGTCGTGACCAGGGTCTCGGTGGTGTTCGCGGCCTGGGTGACCTGCTCGACACGGTCCAGAGCGTCGTAGACGGTCGCGGTCTCGACACCGTTGGGATCGGTCACCGAGGTGCGCCGGTTGAGGCCGTCGTAGCCGTAGATCGTCGTGCCCACGAGGGGATCCGTGCGGCTGTCGGCGAGCAGGCCGTTGCGGCCCGGCGCGGCATAGGTGAAGGTGGTGGCGTCCGCCGTGCCGCCACCGGGAGGGTCGATCGTGCCGGGCTGGCCGGCGCCGTTGTGGCCCGAGTAATCGGTGGTCAGGCTGAAGGAGCCCTCCGGGATGCCGTCGCCGTCGGCGTCGTAGGTCGTCTCGTCGCCCGAGATCGTCCGCGACAGCAGCACTCCGCTGGTGCCGTCGTAGGACCAGACGGTTTCGCGGTCGCCGGAGCCACTGGTCGACGGCCGCTGCTCCAGCGTGCGCAGCCCCAAGAAGTTCGGGTCGTAGTCGAAGGTGGTCGTCCGCACCTGCGACGTCATGGCGGCCTCGGTCCGCGTCGCCACGGTACCGTTGGCGTTGTAGGTCAGCTCCGTCCGGTGGCCGTTGCCGTCGATGCGTGCCGTCGGCAGCAGCGGCATGCTCCCGCTCGGGTCGTACTCGTACTGGTCGTCCGGTCCGCCGCAGCTCGGGCACTGGCCGGAGATCGACTCCAGGCGCGGCTTGACGCTGTCGGTGTCGTAGCCGATCGTGTAGCTGGCCACCTGGCCGAACGGATCGGTCACGTCGACCGCGGTCGGCTGGGATTCGCTGTCGTAGGAGGAGAACTCGTACTTCTCCACGGCGGCCGCGTCCGACCACGTGTCGGCGCCCTTCCAGGTCCGGTAGATCCGGCCGCCGTCCGTGTACTCCCAGGCCGCCTCCACCCGCGAGACCGTGCCGCCGACGTTGAGCAGCTCGAGCCGGGTCATGTAGCCGGGATGGCTCGGGCCGCCGTAGTAGAACTTCCGCGCCGTGCCGTCCGGGTAGGTGAGCTGCTCGAGGTCGTCGCCGTTCCAGGTGTACGTCCACGTCCGGCACTCGCTGTCGCTGGTGCAGTCGGCCTGCGAGCCCATGGCCTGGGTGTCGTCGTCCTCCAGACCCACCTGCTGGACCGTCGACAGGCGACCGCCCGCGTAGGTGAAGATCTCTTCGCGGCCGTCGGGGAAGCTCACCGTGTCGAGCAACCCACCGGAGTAGCTCGCGGTCCACGCGTTGCCCAGCCGGTCGGTCGTGCTCTGCCAGCTGCCGTCGGAGTTGAACACCGTTACCGTGCCGTCGAGGTCGGTCAGTTGCCACTGGCCGCTCGCCGGCAGGTCGTGCTCCAGGGTGCGAAACTCGTCCGACGGCACCGCGTCCTCGGAGTACCCGTCGGTGTTGGCGTCGATGAAGCGCCGGAACGTACCACCCGGCGTGATCAGCCACGCCGTCGAATACGGCGCTGAGCTGACGATCCGCGTGGCGAACTCATGGATCCAGTAGCGGCCGAGACCGCTCACCGCGATCCAGGTCGACGAGCCGGGTGTGCCCGGGTGACCCACCCCCTCCGCCTGGTAGACGAGGTGGGCGTTGGTCCCTGGAATGCCAAATCCCGGTGGCGAGCCGTCCGGTGCGCTGCCCCACGCCGGGCCAAAGCAGCACATCCCGGCGCCCGGGTCCCCTTGTCCGCAACCGGCCGGGCGTGGGTTGCAAAGGGCCCTGGAGATCTCCGCCGGCGTCAGGTCGAGGTCCGATAACTCGAGGCGTTTCCGGCAGTGGCTCGGACCGGTGGCACAGGAATAGGCAAGAATCGAGTAGCTTCCGAGAGCAGCGTTCGGTGGATCCTGGTTGAGCTCCTGGCACGAAGTCGACGTCCGCAGGTACGTGTCAACGAGGTCCCAGTCGAGCTGACCGTCGAGCCCGATCTGGCCACAGACTCCCACGGCTGACTGCGAGCATGTTGCCGATGACGTGGGGTCGCAGGTCGGTGGCGTACCGCCCGCATACCAGTAGATGTAGGGCGTCGACGAGGCGTACAGCCCATACTGGTCGATGTTCTGCCGGTTGCCCCGGAATCGCAGCGTCACCGCGATGTCAACCGCACAGGACCCCGCAAATGGATCACAGCTCGGATCCGAAAGTCTGATCACCGGGCCCGCGGCCGTCTCGCCCGTGTAGCAACGGTAGGCGTAGTTGCAGTTTATATCTTCGGGGTTCGTCTCGATATTCACATCCTTGAAGATCGAGGCCCCGGAGTTGGTACAGGAGGCAGGAGGGGGGTCGATTTGGCCCAGCGCGACATTCATCCAAGACGCCACCAGGAGCAGGGCCATGGCGGTCTCTTTCCAACCTCTCGCTTCGAAGACCCCGAGTTCCCTCTGCCTGCGAACCATGACGTTCTCCTCGGACCTTCCTGATTGCATCCTCCGAGAGTCAGCGCGAGATTCTCGGCGTTCCCTTTGCGCAATGAAAACCGCAGTATCCGCACAGCCGTTCACGCGCCATCAAGATCAGAAGCTCTTAACAACATAGTGTAGCATTCCCACCGCCGGCCCGGGTGGCTGCGCGCGTTGTCCCGTGAATGGACTCCTCACTGGCCCTTCGATGAGAGGGGAGAACACCACGCACGACAGTGCCTGATTGTCGGTATGGTCCCTACTCGCCGAACGGGGTCCAGATGTTCTTCACCTGGATCGCCCGGCGCAGGAACTCCTCGCCCTCGCCCTGCGTGGGGTCGGTCCAGTCGCGCGGCAGGCCGTAGTCGCACCAGGTGCGCTTGAGGTTGCCGGCGGACGCCGCCTCGGCGCGGGCGGCGCCGGCGCGGCTGCCGAAGTGCCACAGGCAGTCGACGTCGTCGTGCTTGGCCAGCACCTCACCGAGCTCGTCGCGGCCGCCGGTGAGGATGTTGATCACCCCGGGCGGCACGTCCGAGGTGTCGAGCACCTGGTAGAGATCGGTGGCGGCGAGCGGGTGGCGCTCGGAGGGGACGGCGACCACCGCGTTGCCCATCGCCACCGCCGGGGCGACGGTGGAGACGAAGGCGAGGAGCGGTCGGTCGTCGGGGCAGAGGATGGCGAGCGTTCCGATCGGCTCGTGGACCGCGAAGGTGAAGTTGCGGCGCGGCGTCGCCTGCACCGTGCCGGCGTACTTGTCGGCCCAGGCGGCGTAGGTGAACAGGCGCTCGATCGACAGCTCCACCTCGCGCCGGCCGGCGGCGTCGCCGCAGCCGGTCATGGCGTCGAGGCGCTGCGCCAGCTCGCCGCGCCGGGCGGCCAGGTTCTCGGCCACGTAGTAGAGGATCTGGGCGCGCAGGTGGGCGGCGGAGCGGCCCCAGGGGCCGGCCGCCTTGCGCGCCGCCTCGACGGCGTTCCGCACGTCCTTGCGATTGCCCTCGCCGACCTCGCCGACCCGCCGCCCGCTCGGGCCGTAGACGGCGCGGCTGTAGTTGCCGTCCGGGCGCGCCTGCTTGCCGCCGACGTACATCTTGGCGGTGCGGTCGATCTCCGGCAGGGTGGCGGCGTCCTCGCCGTCGTCCACCGCCGGTTCTTGCTGCGGCTCGCTCGCTGGCGCGGGTTTGCGATCCGCGCTCGGGGAGCCGTGCCGCGCCGCGTCCCAGTCCGCCCGCAGGTACTCCCACAGCCCTTCCTTGCCGCCCTCGCGGCCGTAGCCGCTCTCGCGGTAGCCGCCGAAGCCGGAGGCGGCGTCGAACAGGTTGGTGGAGTTGATCCACACCGTGCCGGCCTGCAGCTTCGCCGCCACGTGCAGCGCCAGGTTGACGTTCTCGGTCCACACGCTGGCGGCGAGGCCGTAGCGGGTGTTGTTGGCCAGCGCCACCGCCTCGTCCGGGGTGCGGAAGGTCATCGCCGCCAGCACCGGGCCGAAGATCTCCACCTGGGCGATGGTCGCCGCCGGCTCGACGCCGGTGAACAGGGTCGGCGGGTAGAACCAGCCGTCGCGCGGGCAGCTCCACGACGGCTGCCACATCTGGGCGCCCTCCTCGACCCCCTGGCGCACCAGCGCCTCGATGCGCTCGAGCTGCACCGGCGCGACGATCGCCCCGAGGTCGACCGCCTTGTCCGCCGGGTCGCCCATGCGCAGCCGTTCCATGCGCTCGCGGAGCTTGGCGTACATCGCTTCGGCGACGCCCTCCTGAACCAGCAGCCGCGAGCCGGCGCAGCACACCTCGCCCTGGTTGAACCAGATGGCGTCCACCACCCCCTCGACGGCGCCGTCGAGGTCGGCGTCGTCGAAGACCACGAAGGGGCTCTTGCCGCCGAGCTCGAGCGACAGCTTCTTGCCGCTGCCCGCGGTGGCCTCGCGGATGCGGCGGCCGACGTCGGTCGAGCCGGTGAAGGCGATCTTGTCGACGTCCGGGTGGCGTACCAGCAGCTCGCCGGTACGGCCGTCGCCGGTGAGGATGTTGACGACGCCCTTCGGCAGGCCGGCGTCGCGGCACAGCTCGGCGAAGGCGAGGGCGGTGAGCGGCGTGTACTCGGCCGGCTTCAAGACCACGGTGTTGCCGGTGGCCAGCGCCGGCGCGATCTTCCACGCCAGCATCAGCAGCGGGAAGTTCCACGGGATGATCTGGCCGGCGACGCCGAGCGGCACCGAGCCCGGCAGCTCGCGCTCGAGCAGCTGCGCCCAGCCGGCGTGGTAGTAGAAGTGGCGCGCCACCAGGGGGACGTCGATGTCCCGCGTCTCGCGGATCGGCTTGCCGTTGTCCAGCGTCTCGAGCACCGCCAGCAGGCGGCCGTTCTTCTGCACCTGGCGGGCGAGGGCGTAGAGGTGGCGGGCGCGGCCGTGGCCGCCGAGCGCCCACCAGCCGGGCTGCGCCGCCCGCGCCGCCGCCACCGCGTCGTCCACCTCCGCCTCACCGCACTGGACAACGCGGGCGAGGAGCTGCTTGTTGGCCGGGTTGACGCTGTCGAAGGTCTCGGCGTCCTCAGCGACCGGCCGGAAGGCGCCGCCGATGAACGGCCCGAAGGCGCGCCCGCGCTGCTCGAGCCAGCGCTGCGCCGGCGCCGTCGACTCCGGCGCCGGTCCGTACTCCATGGTCTGGAAGATCTCGGCC
>Ga0210095_1000388_pt1 | contig 11306 bp, 10 predicted proteins | sample China_Galinas_PW_FD_184861 | JGI IMG/M metagenome (GOLD analysis project Ga0210095, IMG submission 184861) | Wetland microbial communities from San Francisco Bay, California, USA, that impact long-term carbon sequestration - China_Galinas_PWA_D1... | ecosystem: Environmental > Aquatic > Marine >...
CGCTGCTCGCCGTCGGCGGCTGGCGCGGCCGGCGCCAGGCCGGCGGCGCGCGCCTCGAGGCCCCGGCCGCCGCCGGCGCCTGATCCTCCGCCGCCCCCCTTCGAACCGTCGCTCCCACCCGGGCTCCGCCCCGGTTCGGGCGGGAGCGGCGGGCTCTTCCGTCCCCTACTCCGCCGGCTCGCCGAGGATGTCGACCAGCTCGCCGCGCCGGCGGTCGAGCTCCTCCTGGCTGTCGGCTTCGAGCACCAGGCGCAGGTACGGCTCGGTGTTCGACGGGCGGACGTTGAACCACCAGGTCGGGTAGCGCACGCTGATGCCGTCGAGGTAGTCGACGTCGCCGTCGGCGAAGCGCCGCGCCAGCTCGTCGATCCGCCCCTGCTTGTCCTCGACCACGAAGTTGATCTCCGGGCTCTTGGCGTAGCGCCGCAGCGGCGCCACCAGCTCGGACATCGGCTTGCCGCTCTTGCGCAGCAGGTTGAGGATCTCGACCACCGCCAGGATCGAGCTGTCGGCGTAGAAGTTGTCGCGGAAGTAGTAGTGGCCGGCCAGCTCGCCACCGAAGACGCCGTGGTGCCGGCGCAGCGTGGCCTTCATGAACGAGTGGCCGACGCGGTCGCGGATCGGCTCGCCCCCCTTCTCGCGCACGTACTCGGCCAGCGCCTTCGACGAGCGGAGGTCGTAAACGATCGCCGTGCCGGGGTTGTGCTCCAGCAGCTCGCCGGCGATCAGCGCGGTGATCAGGTCGGAGCCGATGGCGCGGCCGGTCTCGTCGACGAAGGCGGCGCGGTCGGCGTCGCCGTCGAAGCAGACGGCGAGCGCGGCGCCCTCGCGCACCACCGCCGTCTCGGCGTCGCGCAGGTTCTCCTCCTTGAGCGGGTTGGCCTCGTGGTTGGGGAAGGTGCCGTCGAGCTCGAAGTAGAGCGGCACCAGCTCGAGGTTCATCGCTTCCAGCAACGGCCGGTAGAGGGTGCCCATGCCGTTGGCGGCGTCGGCCACCACCTTCAGCCGCCGCGGCTCGCCGCTTTCCGGGCGGTGCAGGTGGGTGAGCACGTGGGCGCGGTAGTCGTCGGTCACGTCGGCGTGGGAGACCCGGCCGCGGTTCGCCGCCTGCGGCAGGTCGCCGGCGGCGATCTTCTCCTCCATCAGGGCGATGCCGTGCTCGCCGGAGACCGGGCGGGCGCCGTGGCGGCTGAGCTTGAAGCCGTTGTAGCGCGCCGGGTTGTGGCTGGCGGTGACCTGGATGCCGCCGGCGGCGCCGAGATGGCCGACGGCGAAGTAGCTCATCGGCGTCGTCACCATGCCGACGTCGGTGACGTCGAGGCCGGCGGCGGTGAGGCCGTCGATCAGCGCCTGCGCCAGCCCCTCGCTGTGGGAGCGCATGTCGCGCCCCACCACCACCGTGTTGGAGACGGCCCGGTCGTCGGCGTCGAGGACGTGCTGGAAGGCGAGGCCGATGCGCCTCGCCATCGCCTCGTCGAGCTCGCTGCCGTAGATGCCGCGGATGTCGTATGCCTTGAAGATGCCTGCCATGGTCTGAGCTCCAGGTTGGGGTTTGCGGTTCACACCCGCTCGACGGAGAAGCGGAAGGGGAGGCCCTCGACGGTGGTGTCGCGGGCGCCGGCCGGCAGCGCGCCGGAGGCGGTGCCGTCGGCTTCGGCCAGCTCGACGGCGAGGGTCTCGGCGGCGATCCAGTCGCGGTGGGCGGCGACGTCGGCGGCCAGCTCGGGGGCGGTGGCGTAGCGCACGCGGATGCGGTCGGCGTAGTCGAGATCGAGGTCCTTGCGGGCGCTCTGCACCAGGTGCACCACCTCGCGCGCCCGCCCCTCGGCCACCAGCTCCGGCGTCAGCTCGGTCTCCAGCGCCACCAGCAGCTCGCGGTCGCCCTGGGTAGCGGTGCCGGCGCGCTCCACCAGCCGCACCTCCAGCTCCTCGGCGGAGAGCTCCGCCGGGCCGGTGGACAGCTCCACGCTCACCGCGCCGCGCTCCTCGAGCTCGGCGGCCAGGGCGTCGCCGTCGGCCGCCGCCAGCGCCGCCTGCACCTCCTTCATCTGCTTGCCGAAGCGCGGGCCGGTCTTGGGGAACACCGGTCGCACGTCGTGGTGGACGTACTCGCCACGGTCGGCGGCCCAGCGCACCTGGTGGACGTTGAGCTCGTCGCGCAGCAGGCCCTCGTAGGGGGCGACGCGCGCCGGTAGCGCCTCGTCCGCCGCCACCAGGGTGACCGCGGCGAGCGGCTGGCGGGTCTTGATGCCGTGGCTGTTGCGCGCCGCGTGGCCGAGGCGGACGATGCGCTGGATCGCCGTCATCGCCGCCTCGAGCTCCGGCTCCGAGCGCGCCGCCGCACCGGCCGCCGCCGGCCAGTCCTCGAGGTGGACGCTCTCGGCGCCGCGGCCCTGGCTGCGCACCAGGTTGCCGTGCAGCACGTCGGCGACGAACGGGGTGAACGGCGCCAGCAGCCGGGCGAGGGTGGTGAGCACCTCGTAGAGGGCGCGGTAGGCGCTCTCCTTGTCGCCGCGGGCGGCGTCGCCGTCGCTCTCACCGGCGGCCCAGAAGCGGCCGCGGCTGCGCCGGATGTACCAGTTGGTCAGCTCCTCCACGAAGTCCTCCAGGGCGCGCGCCGCCTCGGTGGTGCGGTAGCCGTCGAGGTGGCCGGCGACCTCGCTGCTCAGCCGGTCGAGGCGCAGCAGCACCCAGCGGTCGAGCGGCGGGCGGGCGGCGAAGTCGAGGGCCGGCTCGTCGTCGCCGGGCGGCGCCCAGCCGTCGAGGTTGGCGTAGATGGTGAAGAAGGAGACGGCGTTCCACAGCGGCAGCAGGAAGCTCTGCGCCGCCTCGCGCACCAGCCGCGCCGAGAAGCGCGACGAGGCGGTGGGGTTGTTGACGCAGAAGTACCAGCGCAGGGCGTCGGCGCCGGTCTCCTCCATCACCGCCATCGGCTCCACCACGTTGCCCAGGCGCTTCGACATCTTGCGCCCCTCCTCGTCGTTGACGTGGCCGAGGACGATGCAGTGGTCGTAGGCGTGCGAGCCGAAGAGCAGGGTGCCGAGGACGTGCAGGGTGTAGAACCAGCCGCGCGTCTGGTCCACCGCCTCCGAGATCAGGTCGGCGGGGAAGCGCTTCTCGCCGGGGTCGAAATGGGGCAGCGGCTCGCCCATGTAGTGGTACTGGGCGAAGGGCATCGAGCCGGAGTCGAACCAGGCGTCGATGACCTCCTCGACCCGGCCCATCGTGCCTTCACAGCCTGCGGCGGAACAAGGCCAGGTGAAGGGTTGCCAGCCTTCCGGCGCGTCGCGCCAGACCCGATCGACGAAGGGGCGATGGGGGTCGAACTGGTCGCGGTCGTACAGGTCCGCCGGCAGCTCGCGGCCGGCCCTGGAGAACAGCTCGGCGAAGGAGCCCATCACCTCCACCTGCTCACAGCGGTCGCAGCGCCATACCGGCAGCGGTGTGCCCCAGTAGCGGTTGCGGGAGAGAGCCCAGTCGACCACGTTCTCCAGCCAGTTGCCGAAGCGCCCCTCGCCGACGTGCGCCGGGTGCCAGCCGATGGTCTCGTTCTGGGCGATCAGCTCGGCCTTGCGCCGCGTGGTGGCGACGAACCAGGAATCCCAGGCGTAGTAGAGCAACGGCCGGTCGCAGCGCCAGCAGAACGGGTAGTTGTGGCGGTACTGGGCGGCGTGGAGCAGCAGGCCGCGCTGCTTCAGGTCGCGCTGGATCTCCGGGTCGGCGTCCTTGAACCAGCGGCCCCAGAAGGGTTCGATGCCGGCGAGCTCGCGCACCGTTCCCTCGGCGCCGACGGCGCGCACGGTGGCGAGGCCGTAGCGCCGGCCGGTCTGGTAGTCGTCCTCGCCGTAGAGCGGCGCGGTGTGGACGATGCCGGTGCCGTCGGCGAGGGTGACGTAGTCGCCGGTGACGACGCGGCCGGAGGTCGCAAAGTGGGTCTCGGCGTCCTCGATACCGTCGCCGGCCGCGATCTCGGGTGCGTCCTCCCACGGGGTGCCGAAGGGACGGCGGTAGACCAACCCCTCGAGGTCGGCGCCGCGGAAGCTCGCCTCCGCCGGCGCGTCGCGCAGGTCGACCAGCGTCCGCTCGCCGCCCTCCTGCACCAGCACCGGCACCGCCGTCTCCAACCCCTCGGCGAGGATCAGCTTCTTCCCTTGCTGAACGGGGTCTGCCACCACCTTGTACGTCAGGTCCGGATGCACCGCCAACGCGACGTGCGACAGCAGCGTCCACGGCGTCGTGGTCCACGCCACCAGCGACACGCCCTCCGGCACCGGCCACGTACCGCCGTCCGCCGTCTTCACCGTCTGCCCGGGGTTGAGCGGAAAGCGCACCCACACCGACGGGTCGTCCGTCTCCTTGTAGTTCTGCGCCACCTCGTGCGACGACAGCGTGGTGCCGCAGCGCGCGCAGTAGGGCTGGATCTTGTAGCCCTCGACCAGCAGGCCCTGGTCCCACAGCCGCTTCAGCGCCCACCACACCGACTCCACGTAGTCGTTGGTGTAGGTGAAGTAGGCGTCGTCCATGTCGGTCCAGTAGCCCACCCGCTCGGTCATCGCCCGCCACTGGCGCTCGTAGGTGTGGACGCTCTCCAGGCACTTGGCGTTGAAGGCGGCGATGCCGAAGTCCTCGATCTGCTGCTTGCCGGAGAAGCCGAGCGCCTTCTCCACCTCGATCTCCACCGGCAGGCCGTGGGTGTCCCAGCCCGCCTTGCGCGGCGCCCGGTAGCCGCGCATGGTGCGGAAGCGCGGGTAGAGGTCCTTGATCACGCGGGTCACCACGTGACCGACGTGCGGCACGTTGTTGGCGGTTGGCGGGCCGTCGTAGAGGATGAACTCGCCCCGCGGCGCCGGCCGCTCGAGCGACTTCTCGAAGATCCGAGCCGCCTTCCAGTGCGCCAGCACGTCCTGCTCGAGGCGGGGGAAGGGATAGCCGGTGGGGACGGGCGGGAAGCGGTCTCGGCTCATGGCTCGCAGCTCTGCGGTCGATACGGATCCCGTCGGGATCCGGGTGGTTTCGGATTGCGGTGGCGCCGTCGATCCGCGGCCGATCGCCGGTCGATCACCGGGCGATCTTCGGGTCGGTGGCCCGCGAACGGAAGGCCCCCGGCGCCGGGGGAAGCCCATTGTACCGTCGCCGTCAAGCGGCGTCGCCGGGAACGCGATGGCACCAGGGCTCGCTATAATGATGCCCGGTTGAAACGGGAGGAGGCCCCCCCATGGCAGTACTCGACATCGTGCGTCTCGGCCACCCGGTGCTGCGCACCCCGGCGGTCGAGGTGTCGCCGGACGAGATCGGCAGCGAGCCGGTCCAGCGGCTGGTCGACGACCTCGTCGCGACCATGCGCGCCGCGCGGGGCGTCGGGCTGTCGGCGCCGCAGGTGGGGTCGGGGCTGCAGGTGTTCGTCTTCGAGGTCGCCGACGATCCCGAGCTGCCGGGCGGACCGGTGCCGCTGAAGGTGGTGATCAACCCGATGATCGTCGCCCAGCCGGGCCGCCTGGTCTACGACTGGGAAGGCTGCACCTCGGTCCCCGGCCTGCGCGGCCTGGTGCCGCGCCACCCGGAGGTGCGCGTGCGCGGCCTCGACCGCGGCGGCCAGCCGCTGGACTTCGGCGCCACCGGGCTCGAGTCGCGCATCGTGCAGCACGAGTACGACCACCTGAACGGCGTCGTCTTCCTCGACCGCATGCGCGACCTGCGCTCCCTGGCGTTCACCGAGGAGTGGCAACGCTACCTCGCCGGCGAGGAGAACCGGGAGCACGCGGCCGTCGTGTAGGCCGAGCCCCCTCCGTGTCCCGCGAGTACCTGATCGTCTGGGCCGGGCGCCACCAGCGCCGCGGCTGGGACGACATCTGCGACCGCTACCGCAAGCGCATCGCGCGGGTGACGCCGGTGCGCGAGCTGCCGGTGAAGGTGCGCGGCAACGCGTCCGACGCCGAGCGCCGGCGCGCCGAGGGGGAGGCGATCCTCGCCGCCCTGCCCGATCCCACCTGGCTGATCGCCCTCGACGCCGGCGGCGAGGCGCTGCCGTCGCGCCGCTTCGCCGACGAGCTCACCCGCCTGCGCCGCGACTGGCCGCACCCGGTGGCGTTCGCCCTCGGCTCCGACGCCGGCCTCGACCAGACGGTGCGCTCGGCGGCGCGGCGGGTCCTCTCCTTCGGGCCGATGACCCTCTCCCACGAGCTGGCGCGGGTGGTGCTCTACGAGCAGCTCTACCGCGTCACCTCCATCCAGGCGGGAACCGGCTACCACCGTTGAGGGCGGCGCCTGCCGGCCGATGGGGCGGGAATGGGGCGGCCCCGTCGCCCGTTGCCCCCGCTGAGCGAACCGACTATGATTGCACCCCTTCGCAAAAAGCCCGCTTCCCACGGAAAGGAGCGAGACGTGGCCAAATCTGATGTGGCGAGCTTCCGAGACCACCTGGTCGAGCACCGCCAGGAGATCCTCAACCTCTATGAGCGGGACCTCAAGGCAGGGCAGGCATCCACCGACGAAGGGACGGAAGACATCGTCGACCGTGCCAACAACTCGTACAATCGGGAGCTGATGTTCTCCCTGTCGGATACCGAGCGCAACCAGCTCCTCGCCGTCGACGCCGCCCTGGCGCGCATCGAGGAGGGGACCTACGGCAAGTGCATCAACTGCAGCCGGGAGATCGGCGTCAAGCGGCTGGAGGCCGTGCCGTGGGCGCGCTACTGCATCGATTGCCAGGAGCTGGCCGAGCAGGGAATGTTGGACGACGCGGAGAGCTGAAGCCCCTGACCGACCCCGTCGACACGATCCTCGCCGGCCTCGACGGCCCGCCCGCGGCCGTCTATCTCGTGGTGGGCGAGCTGGTCCTCGCCGAGGCCGCGGCCCAACGCCTGGCCGAGGGCCTCGCCGCGCGGTCGGGCTGCCGCCTGCAGGTCCACCGCCACCCTCCCCGCCTGTCGCCGCTGTTCGAAGACCTCCGGACCTTCTCGCTGTTCGAGCCGGCCAAGGTGCTGCTCGCCGTCGACACGGCGCTGCTCGCCGACAAGGCCGCCGCCGCCGACCTGGTGGACCAGGCCGCGGTGGCGCTGCCGCTGGCCGATGGCGGCGGAGAGGGATCGGAGCTCGGCAGCGGCGAGCGGCAGGCGGCGTCGCGATTGGTCCAGGCGCTGCGCCTGTTCGGCGTCGACCCGCGGGCGGGTGAGCCGGCCGAGGCGCTCGCCGGGCTGCCGGCCTGGGCGCTGGAGGGCGGCGCCGCGTTCCGCCGCGGGCGCTCGGGCCGCGGCCGCGGCAAGCGGCAGGTGGAGGAGCTGCGCGACGGCCTCGCCACGCTCCTCGCCGCCGCCCGCGAGGCCGGCGTCGGCGGCCATGCCGAAGGCGAGGTGGCGGAGCTCGGGCAGATCGCCGACGGCGGCCTGCCGGACGGCCACAGCCTGGTGCTCGCCGAGCGCTTCGCCGACCGCGAGCACCCGGTGGTGCGCCAGCTCGACGCCGCCGGCCGGGTGGTCCGCGTGGCCGCCCTGGAGGAGCAGAAGAGCGGCGGCTGGGAGGGGCTCGGCGCGCTGGCCGGTGAGATGGCCAAGCAGACCGGCGTCGAGATCGAGCCCGCCGCCCTCGCCGAGCTCGCCCGGCGCACCCTGCGCGGCGACGACGACCGCAAGTCCAAGGCGGCGGACCCGGCGTCGGCGGGGCGCTTCGCCGGCGAGTACCGCAAGCTGGCCAACCTGGCCCAGGCGCGGGCGGACTCCACGGCGGCGCCGCGCATCGACCGGGCGATGGTCGAGGGCTCGGTCACCGACCGCGGTGAGGAGGACGTCTGGGCGCTGCTCGACGCGGTGGGCGAGGGCCGCGCCGGCGAGGCGCTGGCGCGGCTCGATCGCATGCTCAGCGGTGCCGAGGACCCGCTCGCCGCGCGCCTCACCTTCTTCGCCCTGCTGGCCGGCTTCTGCCGCACGCTGACCGCCGTCGGCGGCCTCCTCCGCGTCCACGGCGTGCGCCCCGGCGAGAGCAACTACGGCCGCTTCAAGAGCACGCTGGAGCCGAAGCTCAAGACGGCGCTGCCGGGCCTGGGAGCCGCGGGCGGCAAGAACCCGGTGGCCTCCATGCACCCGTACCGCCTGCACCGCGCCTACCTGGCGGCGAGCCGCCTGCCGGCGCGGGTGATCGACCGGCTGCCGGCCTGGGTGCTCGACACCGAGATGCAGCTCAAGGGCGAGAGCGGCGACCCGGACACCGCGCTGGCCCACCTCGTCGCCCGCCTCGCCGGCGCCGCGGGCTCGGCCCCACCGCGCCGCCCGCATCCGCACTCCGGCCGCGACCGCGGTACGGGGCGTCGCGCCCGGCGCTGACGCCCGCGCCGCGTCAGCCGCGGCTGGCGATGCCGTGGGGGAAGCCGTGCTCGAGGCGGAGGCGGTGGAAGTCGGCGAGCAGGGCGTGGTGCTCGGCGGCGGGGAGGCGGCGGCGGAAGCGGTAGAGGGCGCGGTAGCGGGGCACCAGCTCGGGCTCCTCGACGGCGAGCCAGGCGAGGAAGCGGCGGCGGGCGCGCCAGCCGAGGCGCAGCGGGCTGGCGGCGACGTCGACGGCGCCGGCGCGGCGGGCGGCGTCGACCAGCGGGCGTAGCGTCATCTCGCCGGCGTTGATTCCCGGCAGCAGCGGCGCGATGCGCAGGCGCGCGGCGATGCCCTGGGCGGCGATCTCGGCCAGCGCGCCGAGGCGCTCGGCCGGCGGTGCCGAGGCCGGCTCGAGCCGGCGTGCCAGGGCCGGGTCGGCGGTCGGCACCACCAGCTCCACGGACAGCGACGAGGTGCGGTCGAGCTCGACCAGCAGGTCGAGGTCGCAGAGCACCAGCGGCGAGGCGGTGGTGATCGCCAGCTCGGCGCCGTCGAGGTCGCGGCAGGCGGCGAGCAGGCGGCGGGTGGCGGCGCGATACGCCGCGTCGCCGCCGTAGGGGTCGACGGCGGCGCCGAGGACGATCGCCTCGCCCCGCTGCGCCGTGGCGGCGAGGCGCCGGGCGAGGCCGGCGGGGTCGAGCCGGCGCAGCCGGCCACGGTCGAGATCGAGGTACCGGCGGCCGCCGAGCCGCGGTGGGCAGCAGCCGCAACCCCAGCCGCAACCGAGGTCGGGCCGGCGCTCGGCGGGCCAGGCGCCGGGTCCGAAGTCCTCGTCGCCGCGCCGCTCGAGCTCGCGCAGCCGCGGCTCGAACGCCTCCACCGACGCGCGCAGCCAGGCGGTGTCGGCATCCATCTCCGAGTCCACCACCGGGCGCAGTTTCAGGGCCTTCGCGCTCTCCGACATACGCCTTGCTTACGCCATTCGCCCGGTCGCTGTCAAGCGCCGTGCGGCGCGGCCCGCCGGCGCAGAAGGGCGCCCGTTCAGGTCTGGCAACCGGGACAGTAGAAGGTGCCGCGGCCGGCCTGGGTGAGGCGCCGCACCGGCTCGCCGCAGCGCCGGCAGGGCTCGCCCTCGCGGCCGTAGACGGCGAGCGAGACCTGGAAATAGCCGGCGTTGCCCTCGGCGTCGCTGAAGTCGTTGAGCGTCGTACCGCCCTGGTCGATGGCGCGCTGCAGCACGTCGCGCACCGCCGCCGCCAGCCGTTGCCAGCGCTGCGCCGCGATGCGCGCCACCGAGCGCTTGGGGTGGATGCCGGCCTCGAACAGCGCTTCGGAGGCGTAGATGTTGCCCACCCCGACCACCACGGTGGCGTCCATCAGGAACGGCTTGACCGGTCCGCGCCGCCCGGCGGCGGCCCGCTCGAGGAGCTCGCCGGTGAGCCCTCCCTGCGCCGCCAGCGGCTCGACCCCGAGGTGGCGGAAGCGGCGGTCGGCGTCGAGGGTGGCGGTGGGAAGGGTGAAGGCCTGGCCGAAGCGGCGCGGGTCGCGGAAGGCGAGGCGGCGACCGGAGGCGAGGTGGACCACCAGGTGCTCGTGGAGGGGCGGCTCGGCGTTGGTGGCCTCGCTGCCGGCCGCGGCGGCGTCGGTGACGGCGAGCCGGCCGCTCATCCCGAGGTGGATCACCAGCGTGGTGCCGCCTTCGAGGTCGATCAGCAGGTACTTGGCGCGCCGCCGCAGCCCGAGGATGCGGCGGCCGGCGGCGTCGCGGGCGAAGGCGGCGGCGTCGAGCGGCTCGCGCAGGCGCGCCGCGCGCACCTCGACCCGGGTGATGGTCTCCCCTTCGAGGTGCGGCGCCAGCGTGCGGCGCACGACCTCGACCTCCGGCAGCTCGGGCACGGCGGCGATGATCGCACAGGGTGCGTCGAGCAGCTACGGCGCGGCAGGGCCACGAGCGCAGCAGTACAATCGGCGCGTGCTGCTCTACCGCGTCGGGCCCGAAGGCTTCTACGCCGTCTCCGAGACGGTGGGGGGCGAGGTCCGCGTGCTCTACTCGGACCCCTTCGAGACCCTGCCGGGGGGCTGGGAGACGGGGCGCCCGGTGGCGATCGGAGATGCCGGCCTGCTGGCGCCGGTGCTGCCGGGCAAGATCGTCGGCATCGGCCGCAACTACGCCGAGCACGCCGACGAGCTGGGCAACCCGCGGCCGCAGGAGCCGCTGATCTTCCTCAAGGCGCCGTCGACGGTGATCGGGCCGCGCTCGCCGGTGGTGCTGCCGCCGGAGAGCGAGCGGGTGGAGTACGAGGGGGAGATCGCGGTGGTGCTGCGCCACCGGCTGCGCCGCGCCACGCCCGACGAGGCGGCCGGCGCGCTGCTCGGCGTCACCTGCGCCTGCGACGTCACCGCCCGCGACCTGCAGCGCCGCGACGCCACCTTCGCCCGCGGCAAGTCGTTCGACACCTTCTGCCCGCTCGGTCCGGCGCTGCGCATCGCCGGCGACGACCTCGCCCTCGACGACCTGACGGTGATCACCCGGCTCAACGGCGCCGAGCGCCAGCGCGGCAACACGGCGCAGATGACCTGGCCGATCGTCGAGCTGGTGGCCTGGGTGTCCACCTTCATGACTCTCGAGCCCGGCGACGTGCTGCTCACCGGCACGCCGGCCGGCGTCGGAGCGCTCGCCGGCGGCGACCTGCTGGAGGTCGAGGTGCCCGGCATCGGCGTGCTGGAGAGCCCGGTGGAGGACGAACGGCGCACCGCGCCGGTCGCGGAGGACGCGCCGTGAGGCTCGACCCGCGCATCCCGTGGCGCCTCGCCTGGGCGCTGCCGGCGGCGGTCGTCGCCTTCGCCCTGGCGCGCTGGTGGCGCGGCTACGGGATGGAGCTGGCGCTGATCACCGGCCTGTCGATCGGCGCTCTCACCTTCGTCGCCCTGCGCACCCTCGATCGCATGCGCGACGTCGTGGGCCGCCGGTGAGCACCGGCCCATGGAACGCCACATGACCGAGCCGGC
>Ga0210095_1000389_pt1 | contig 11280 bp, 8 predicted proteins | sample China_Galinas_PW_FD_184861 | JGI IMG/M metagenome (GOLD analysis project Ga0210095, IMG submission 184861) | Wetland microbial communities from San Francisco Bay, California, USA, that impact long-term carbon sequestration - China_Galinas_PWA_D1... | ecosystem: Environmental > Aquatic > Marine >...
CAGGGGTTCATCGCCGTACCGCCCTGCGAGGACGGGGTGCTGTGCCTCAACTGCCTCCGCTTCCAGGTGGAGATCGAGTGGGAGGACTTCACCGGCCACACGGGGGTCGGAACCGGCGCGCCGCTGACTGACGACAGCGGCTGGTTCTGGTTCTTCCGCCAGGGCAACCCGGAGGTGCTGGTGAAGGTGCTCGACGGGCGGCCGGTCAACGGCCACTTCTGGGTCTTCTACGCCGCCCTGTCCAACGTCGGCTTCACCCTGCGCGTCACCGACCGGGAGACGGACGAGACGAGGACCTACGACAACCCCCTCGGCACCTTCGCCTCGCGCGGCGACACGACGGCCTTCGCCGGCCAGTAGCCGGCAGCTCGCCGGCCGCGCCAGAGAATCCGGACGGCGCCCGCGACCACCTGCACCGCGCCCGCGATCTGGTGCGCGAGACCGGGTACGGGCGGCGGGAGCGGGAGGTTGGGTACCTGGAGGGGCGGTTGAGCTAGACTTTGTTGCACCACTGAGTGCTGCACCCTTGAGTCGACGCTGTTCAGCGGGAAAGGACGCCGTAGCCATGCCTCGGTCCGCTCGCCTCGCCGCCCTGGCGGCTCTCCTCCTCACCTTCGTCGCCGTCTCGCCGTGGTGCCTCGCCGCGGCACCCGCCCGCTCCGCTCCGCTCATCCCGCCGCCGCCGCCGCCCGCGGTGCCGACCGGTCCCGAGATCGTCGCCGTGGACGACGCCGTGGACGACGCCGTGGCGGCCGACTTCGTGGTCTTCGCGGACGGCAGTTACGCGGTGGTTTGGCAGGAGGCGGATGCACCGACGCTGCGGGCGCGGCGCTTCGGGACGAACGACCAGCCCGTCGGCGCGCCGTTCGAGGTAGGGCCGGTCACCGAGCCGCCACAGCTCGACTGGCAGCGCGGCTGGGACGTGGTGGGGCTGTACGAGGACGTGTGGGCCGTCGCCTGGGCGCAGCCGACCTGCGACGCCTGCCCCAGCTCGATCTTGTTGAGCCTCTACGACGGCGCGGCACCGATCTTCGAGGGCGAGCTGGTGGCCGGCGGCGAGACGGGCTTCTTCGGGCCGGTGCTGGCGGCGGGGACCGCTGGGCGCTTCGCCGTCGGCTGGACGGTGGACAACGCGGTGCCCGAGCCGGCCATGGACGGCCTCAACTTCTCCGACGTCTTCGCCCGCATCTACGACTTCGGCGGAGCGCCGGAGAGCGACGTCTTCGAGGTCAACGAGGACGAGTACGAGGAACAGACGATGCGTGATGCCGTCTTCGTGCCCTCCGCAGAGCCAGGGGCCGAGGACGTCGTCTTCTTGTGGGAGAGCTACGAGGGGGAGGGCGTCTTCTACGACGTTTTCCAGCGCCACTTCGACGCCGACGGCAACCCCCGCGGCGGCGAGGCGCGGGTGAACGAGAACAAAGAGACCTCGCAGTTCGCGCCGGCCATCGCCCGCACCGGGTTCGGCTACCTGGTGGTGTGGACCGACTGGTCGTACACGCCCGGCTTCGATGGCGCCATCATCGGCCGCTCCTTCGCCGCCGACGGCACGCCCCTCGGCGCCGAGTTTCGGATCTCCGACCCGCAGCCGGCGGCCAACCGCGACCGCGCCAGCGTCGCGGGCACCCCGGACGGCGCCTTCGTGGTGCTCTGGGGTGCCACCTGTGCGGTGGACGAATGCAGCGCCGACAAACCCGACGGTCCGGACGGCTCCCGCGGCGGCATCTTCGGACGCTCCTACGGACCCGACTGGCAATTCGGCAACGACAGCGGCGTGATCGGCGTACCCGTCGAGACCCTCGGCAACCAGGGCGGAGCAGCCGTCCGCGCCGCCTCCTCCACCGGCTACCTGGCCCTGTGGCTTTCACGTCCGCAGGAGACCGACCCGACCCGCGTCGTGCTACGCCGCCTGGAGCCGCCTGCACTCGCCCAGTGCACCGGCCTCTGCCTCGGCGACGACCGCTTCCAGGTGACGGTCGAGTGGAAGGATTTCCAGGGCGGCAGCGGAGTGGGCACGCCGGTGGCGCGCGACGACGACTGGGGAACCTTCTGGTTCTTCCGCCCGTCCAACGTCGAGCTGGCGGTGAAGGTGCTCGACGGCACGGCCATCAACGGCCACTTCTGGGTCTTCTACGCCTCGCTGTCCAACGTCGAGTACACGCTGCGGGTGACCGACCGCGTGACCGGCCTCGCCGCCACCTACACCAACCCGGCCGGTCACTTCGGCTCCCGCGGCGACACCACCGCTCTGCCCTCCGTGCCGCTGCCGCTGCCGTCGCCGCCCTTCCCGGTGCCCCGTTCATCGCTGGCGTCGGCGGCGCGGCGCGCACCGCTCCCCACGGCCGCCCGCCTCGCCCCTGGGCAGCCGGTGAGCCGCGCGGGCGTCGCCGCGGAAAGGCCGGCGACCCTCACCCTCTCCCCCTGCGCCGCCGATGAGCTCTGTTTGCAGGGTGACCGCTTCGCCGTCGAGATCGAGTGGCAGGACTTCCTTGGCCATTCCGGCGACGGCGTCGGAACGCAGCTCACTTCCGATTCCGGCTGGTTCTGGTTCTTCCGCCAGGGCAACCCGGAGGTGCTGGTGAAGGTGCTCGACGGGCGGCCGGTGAACGGCCACTTCTGGGTCTTCTACGCCGCGCTGTCCAACGTCGGTTTCACCCTGCGCGTCACCGACCGGATGACGGACGAGACGGTGACCTACGAGAGCCCCCTCGGCTCCTTCGCATCGCGCGGCGACACCACCGCCTTCGCGGGGCAGTAGCACGCAGCTCGTAAGACGCGCCACCGGGTCCGCGTGGCGCCGGGGTCCGATGGAATTGACAAGGCTTGCGCAACTGCATGAAGATAGGCTAGAGTGGGCTCGTCGCAGAGTCTGTAGCCTGTGGAAAGCCCCCAAAGGAGGTCTCGCCGATGCGCAGTCTTCTGGTCGCACTGCTGGTGATCCTCTCTCCGCTGCCGGTCCTCGCCGATCGACCGGTTCCCGAACGGCACGGGCAAGAAGAGGTGGAGGACATCCCTCCGATTCTCTACTCGGCCATCTGGTCGCCAGCTCCAACCTTCATCAGCGCCGACGTGGCCATCGAGCCGGACGGCAAGCTCAACACCGATGTGCTCGATGACGTCTCCGTGGTAGGTCTCAGCACGCTCCTCGACAACTTCAAGCGAGGAGCCCTAGACCGCGACGATTGCGTACCTTACGGCCCGGTCTACGTCGATCGAGTCAATCCCCCCGACCGCTCCTCAATCACCGCCGCGGCCCGCACTTCCAGGCTGATTCTCGAGGGGACCGTAGCGGGGCGCGACTACGGCTTTTACCGAGGACACGTCCCGGGGCAACTGCTCAAGGTCGAGACCAGACAGGTGATCAAGGGCGACCGCCTGCTGGACTGGTACTACGTGTTCTACCCGGTCGGGCGCTTCAAGGCCGGGCCCTATACCTTCTGCAAGACCGATCCTCGACTGCCCGCCCCCCCGGAATTAGGTCAGCAGGTGCTGCTGCTGATCCCCGAGGTCGCCGATCCTGGAGAGCCGGTCCTGGACCTTCGCGACGAGAACAGCATTATCGTGCTCGACGAGAAAGGGGAGGCTCACCTACCCGAAAGCTTCTCTAGGACGGAGGCAGGGCGCCTGACGCGGGAACAAGTGCTCTCCGAGATCCGGACCGTGGTGCGGGAGCCGTGAGATGCGGCTCGCCACAATCCTCACCGCCCTGATCGCCGCTCTCTGCTTCCCTCCGTCTGAAGCCGCAGCCTGCACGAGCAGCAAGCGCAACCCCGGTGCCGCCTCACTCTCGCCCTCCATCTACGTAAACCTGTCGAACGTTCCGAGCCAATATCGAAGCACCGTGGCCACGGGTGCCAAGGCCTGGAATCGGGGTGGCAACAACGAGCCCGGTCAATGCCCCGAGGGAGGCTTTCCCCAGGTCACCGAGACCTACGTAGGTGGAACGCAACGGATCATCAGCATCATCTTCCAGAGCGGCTACCAACCGAGCGGAAACAGTGATGCTTGCGGGGAGTTCAGCGGCAACATGATCGTGCTCTACGAATACGCCCGGATCCCGGCGACCGGCCAGGTCGTTCCATGCACGCGAGCCGACATCTTGGAAGATACCGCCGCCCACGAGATGGGCCACGTCTACGGGCTCAACGACTCGGGTTGCGGCAACCACATCATGGGCGGCATCGGCTACAACTCGGGCAGCTATACGAACCGCACGGTCCGTCCCGTGGAGTGCTCCACGGTCGATGACACCCACATGACGCAGGCGGAGATCGACGAGGCGACGGGCAGCCCGGACGGCGGCGACCCGGGGTCGCCGCCGGGTGATCCCGACTGCCCCGCGGAAGGGTGCAGCCCTATCCTCGTCGATCTCGATCAGGGCGGGTTCCGCCTGACGGACGTAGCCGGCGGGGTTCGATTCGACCTCGACCGAGACGGCGTGGCCGAAGCGATCTCCTGGACCGAACCCGGCCATGAGGACGCCTGGCTCGCCCTCGACCGGAACGAAAACGGCTCCATCGACGAAGGCGGAGAGCTGTTCGGCGACGCCACCGATCAACCGGCCTCCAGCGCGCCCAACGGCTACCGCGCGCTGGCCGTCTTCGACGACAACGGCGACGGGAGGGTGAGCGCCGCGGACGCCGCCTTCGGCCAGCTCCTGCTGTGGACGGATGCCAACCAGGACGGCGTCTCGCAAGCCTCCGAGCTGCAAACGCTGGCGGACGCCGGCGTTGTCTGGGTCGCGCTCGATCCGGTGGAGTCTCGCCGCCGCGACCAACACGGCAACGAGTTTCGCTACAAGACTCTCGTCCGCCTAGGTCGCGGGATGACGCAAAGCGTCGACGTCTTCCTGTTAACGGCCCCATGAGAACCGTCCGGGCTGAGCCGGCGGTGAAAGGCTCCTCGCAGCTGCCGCAGCCGCTGGGGCGGAGCACCAACGCCGGCCACGACGTAGAGGGCACGCCGGCACGGGGAGGCGAGCCTTTGCTAACCGCCGGCGACGGCCCTCCTCAGTCGTCCTGCTCGTGCCCCGGCGCCGGGCCGACGCGGATGCGCAGGTCGAGGGCCTTGGCGCTGGCGCGGTCGGCGGTGGCGAGGAAGGGGTTGACGTCCAGCTCGCGCAGCCGCGGGTGGCGATGGGCGAGCTGGGCGAGGCGCAGCAGCACCTCTTCGAGCAGCTCGAAGTCCACCGCCGCCTCACCGCGCACCCCTTCCAGGAGCTGCACGCCGCGGATGCCGTGGATCACCTCCCGCGCCTCCAGGCGGTCGAGCGGCGTCACCGCGAAACGCACGTCCTGGAACACCTCGACGTAGCGCCCGCCGAGCCCGAACATCAAGAGCGGCCCGAAGCGCGGGTCGGTGGAGATGCCGAAGATCACCTCGTGGCCGCCGCGTGCCATCTCCTGCAGCAGGAAGCCGTCCAGCCGATGCCCGGCGCCGCCGACGCCGGCGGCGATCGCGGTCAACGCGGCGCGCAGGTCGGCTTCTTCCCGCAGGTCGACGCGCACGGCGCCGACGTCGCTCTTGTGCACCAGGTCGGCGGCGACGGCCTTGGCCACCAGCGGGTAGCCCAGCTCGGCGGCGGCGGCGACGGCGGCCTCGATGGCGCTGTTGAGAGAAGCGCTGTCGAGAGAGGACTGCCCGTCGCCCTGGACAGGCACCATGCGCCAGCGCGCCGCCGGCACGCCGTAGAGATCGAGCACGCGCAGCGCCGCGTCCGGCGGCAGGTAGCCTTCGTCGACGCGCTCCAGCTCGGCGGCCACCGCGGCGTCGTCGACCGCGAACTCCGGCGGCGCCGAGTCGGCCGGCCGGCGCCGGAAGTCGGCGTAGCGGGTGAGCTTTTGCAACGCCCGGGCGGCGGACTCGGGGAAGTGGTAGACCGGCGGGTGGCCGGGCTCGTGCTTGATGCGCTCGTAGAAGTCCTCGGTGGCCATCATCACCACCAGCACCGGCTTGCCGAAGCCGTCACTCCCCGCCTGATAGCGACGCGCCACCTCGCTCACCGCCGCCAGCACGTCGTCCGGGCTGGTCAGCAGCGGTGTCACGTTGATGACCAGGGCGGAGTCGACGCCGGGGTCGTCGAGCACGGCCTCGAGGCAGAAGCGGTAGCTCTCGTGGGTGGCGGAAGCGATCATGTCCACCGGGTTGGCGGCGCTGGCCTCGGCGGGCAGGAAGTCCTCCAGGCGGCGCAGCGTCTCCGGCGACAGCTCGGCCATGGTGAGCCCGAGGTTGACGCAGGCGTCGGTGGCCATGATGGCCGGGCCGCCGGCGTTGGTCACCACCGCCACCCGGTGGCCCATCGGTAGCGGGCAGCGGTCGAGAGCGCGGGCGACGTCGAACAGGTCCTCGATGGTGTTGGCGCGCAGCACGCCGCACTGCTCGAGGAAGGCGGAGACGGTGACGTCGGCGCCGGCGATGGCGCCGGTGTGGCTGGTGGCGGCCCGCGCCCCCTCGCTGGTGCGCCCGGACTTGACCACCAGGATCGGCTTCTTGCGCCCCACCCGCTTGGCGATCTCGGTGAAGCGCCGCGGGTTGCCGAAGGACTCGAGATACATGGCGATGACGCGGGTTTCCGGGTCGTCCTCCCAGTACTCCAGCAGGTCGTTGCCGGAGACGTCCGCCTTGTTGCCCATGGAGGCGAACTGGGTGAGGCCGATGCCGAGGTCCGAGGCGACGTTGAGGATGGCCACGCCGAGGGCGCCGCTCTGCGACACGAAGCCGATGGAGCCGCGGCGCGCCGGGGTCGGCGAGAAGGTGGCGTTCATGGAGACGCCGAGGTCGGTGTTGATCACCCCCATGCAGTTGGGGCCCACCATGCGCACGCCGGCGGCGCGGATGCGGCGGCGGATCTCGCGCTCGGCGGCGGCCCCTTCGCCACCGGTCTCGGCGAAGCCGGCGGTGATCACCACCAGGCCGCCGACGCCCTTGGCCAGGCACTCGTCCACCACCGCCGGCACCGCTTGCTTCGGCACCGCCACCACCGCCAGGTCGACCTCGTCCGGAATGTCGGAGACGGACGGGTAGGCCTTCAACGAGTGGATGGCGCCGGCCTTCGGGTTGACCGGGAAGAGGGCGCCGGAGAACTCGGACAGCACCAGGTTGTGGAGCAGGGCGAAGCCGAGGGAGTCGCGGTTGCGGGAGGCGCCGACGACGGCGATGGTGCGCGGCGAGAAGATCGGGTCGAGGGAGCGCGGCGTGCGTTGGGTAGCTTCGTTGGAGTCACTCATGGGGCAAGACTATCGTCTTTGTGCCGCGGTGCGGCGCGGTTGGTGGCGGGATGGGTAGGCGGAGCGGGGGTGGCTGCGACGGGTCGGGTGGGGGGCTCCCGGGCGGGGACCGCGTCGGCTTTCTAGATCTCCGGAGGGAGGCCGCCGCTTGATGGAAATCGCCCGCCACCGGGCTCGACCTCCGACCCAGGCTCGGGATTGGACGATTTCCAACATCCCCGCCCGGGAGCCCCCCACCCGACCCTCACCGAACGGCGCCGGCGCCGGCGCCGGCACGCAGAGTAGGGAGAGGGGAAAGGAAGAAGGGGGAGGGAGAGGTGGTGGTCAGGGTGCGGGCTTGGCGCGTAGCCAATCCAGGTCTGTGCGGCGCTGGCGTAATTGGGGTTTGCGGTGGAGGTGATCTACGAAGAGCGCCAGCTCGCCGAAGGCGCGATGATCTCCCTGCCAGGTGCTGCGGCCCTGGCGCTGCAGGGAGGCGCTGCGGCAGCAGACGCCCTCGGACTCTTCGCCGTACCAGGTTTCAGCCGTTCGTCGGGTCTGGTTCTTGTCGACGCCGGCCGGGTAGTCGGCGGTGAAGCCGGCGGTCCGTACGCCCTCCTCGCTCACCATGTCGACCAGCTCGCCGGACCAGTCGATCTCTGCCAGTTGGGGTCTCAGACCCGGCTGCAGATCTTCCGGGTCGACGCTCGTGAAGCCGAAGACGTCCCAGGCGATTCCTCGGGCTACGGCCTCGCTGCAACAGCAGTAGAGAGCGGCGAACTCCGGAGGGTTCCAGCGACGGTCCTTCGCCGTGCGGCTGAAGGACGCGTCGAGCGGATCGTTCCAGGAGGCGCGCACCACCCGGTAGACCGGCTCGTGGTCGTGGTGCAGGCGGCGCTGGCTCATCCCTGGTAGAGAAACGCCGTCTCGTAGCGCTCCACCACGTCGGCGATGCGGCCACGCAGGATCCACTCCAGCGCCGTCTCGCCGTCGAAGATCTCGGCCTCACGGCGCACCACGACGGGGAGCCGCTCGGGGCGGAAGATCTCGAGGAGACGGCGTAGGGAGGTCTCGGTGGCGAGGATGGCCGCCTGGCGTTGATTCGGGATCTCCACCGCGCCCCGCTCCCAACGTCGGATGCTCTCTCCGCTGACCCCGAACAGGCGGCCGAGGTCGTCTTGGCCCAGTTGGAGCTGAGTCATCAAAGCTCGCAGAGCGGCACGCGCCCGCCCACTTTCCATCTCGCGGGCCAGCGCCTCGCCGACGGCCTGGTTGTAGAGCAGGAGCCACTCGTCGTCGAGCTGAGACCCGGCGTCGGCTACGGGGTCGAGGGCCAGAGCCCAGATCTCGGCGAGCCTTCCAGGTAAGGAACGAACCGTGGCGCTCCTCAGCTCGGCCACCTCGCTACCGAGGAGGAGCCACTGCTCCATCGCACTTTCCGCCTCGTCGAGGTCAGCCCGGGGTACACCGTGCACCGACAGCTCCAGGGCATCCCGAGTCTCCTCAAACCAGGCGTCGAGCAACAGCAGGGCCGCCGCCGCCACCCCGTGGGTGCGGAAGGCGCTCCAGGCAGTAAAGCTACGTTGCAGGGTTCGATGGCGGACGGCGTTCCACGAACCCGGTGACGACTCGCCTCCGACCAAGGAGGCCAGACAGGTTTGGAACAGGGCAACCGAGTCCCGTACGGCGCGCAGATTGGGCTCCTCGAGCCGCCCCAGTAGTTGATCGGCACCCTGGAGTTGCTCTTCGATCAGAGCGCGGTAGGTCGCGACGTTGGCGGAGGGGGCAAGAAGCTGCATGTCGGAATCCTGTGCCGGTTACGCGATGGACGCAGTGTGCGTGCAAACGCGAGGTGGCGCCCAAGTGTGCCACGCGTGTGCCACATAACGCAACCGAAGGCGTTGCGATTCCGGCTCTCAAGCCGCCGCGGGGGCCAGGACGGGCAACGAGTGGGGGGCGAGGCGGATGGTCACGGGGACTTCGGCTCTCGCGGGGTCGCCGTCGATCTGGACGGGGGCGTGGGCGGGGGCGCGGACCTCGACCTCGGTGACGCGGCGCACGGCAACGTCCGGGTGGTCGAGGTGGGTGCCGCGGGCCAGAGCGACGCCGAAGGAGACGGTCTCGGTGGGGCCGCCGCCGTGGAAGGTGATGAGGTCGAGCTGGCCGTCGTCGCAGCGCGCCGCGGGGCACAGCTCCAGAGTGCCGGCGTAGAAGGGGATGTTGCAGACGGCGAAGAAACCCACCTGCATGGTCTCGCCGTCCACCACCAGCTCGATCCGCGGGTGGCGGTAGCGGGGCAGCTCGAGGATGCCCTGCAGCGCGATGCCCAGCTTGCCCAGGCGAGCCTTCAAGCCCGGGTCGAGCTGCTCGAGAACGAAGGCGTCGAAGCCGCCGGAGGCCATCATCAGGAAGGGGCGGTCGCCGCACAGACCGACGTCGAGATGGCGTACCGGCGGCGTACCGTCGCCGTTGCTGCGCTCGCCGCCGTGCACCCGCGCCGCGGCGTAGGCGCGGGCGGCGGCGCGGGGGTCGGCGGGGAGCCCCAGGGCGTGGGCGAGGACGTTGGTGGTGCCACCGGGAAGAATGGCCAGCGGCGTCGGGCCGCCGAGCAGCCCCGCCGCCGCTTCGCGCACGGTGCCGTCGCCGCCGAGGGCGAAGATCGCCTCGGCGCCGCCGGCGGCGGCCTCGCGGGCGAGGCGGGTGGCGTCGCCGGCGGCCGCCGTCGGCACCGCCTCCACCGGCCAGCCGCCGCGCCGCAGGATGGGCAGCAAGGAATCGAGGAGGCGGAACTGCTGGCGCCGCCCGGCGGTGGGGTTGTAGATCAGGATGCTGTCGTGGTCGGCCATCGGAGCTGCTGGGCGTGGGGATCGAACGGCGGCCGGCGCGGTCAGTCGAAAAGACCGGACTGCGGCGGCGGCGGGCCCGGCGGCACCGGGTAGCCGAGGTGCTGGTAGGCGCGGCGGGTGGCGACGCGGCCACGGGGGGTGCGTTGCAGGAAGCCCTCCTGGATGAGGAAGGGCTCGTAGATGTCCTCCAGCGTGCCGGCCTCCTCGCCGACCGCGGCGGCCAGCGCCTTGAGACCGGCAGGGCCGCCGTCGTAGTGCTCGATCAAGACGCCGAGGATCTTGCGGTCCAGGTCGTCGAAACCGTACTCGTCCACCTCCAGCAGCGCCAGGGCCTCGCGGGCCAGCGCCAAGCTCACCCGGCCGTCGCTCTTCACCTCGGCGAAGTCGCGCACCCGGCGCAGCAGGCGATTGGCGATACGCGGCGTGCCGCGGCTGCGGCGGGCGATCTCCATGGCGCCGTCGTCGTCGATGGGGACGCCGAGGATGCCGGCGGAGCGCAGGACGATGGTGCACAGCTCCTCGGGGCGGTAGAAGTCCAACCGGTGGACGATGCCGAAGCGGGCGCGCAGCGGCGACGAGATGAGGCTGGCGCGGGTGGTGGCGCCGATGAGGGTGAAGGCGGGCAGCGGGTGGCGCACGGTGCGCGCCGAGGGGCCCTCGCCGATCACCAGGTCGAGGGCGAAGTCTTCGAGCGCCGGGTAGAGGATCTCCTCGACGGTGGGGCCGAGGCGGTGGATCTCGTCGACGAAGAGGACGTCGCCGGGCTCCAGGTTGACCAGCACGGCGGCGAGGTCGCCGGCCTTCTCGATGACCGGGCCGGAGGTGACGCGCAGCGAGGCGTTCATCTCCTCGGCGACGATGTGGGCCAGGGTGGTCTTGCCGAGGCCGGGGGGGCCGAAGATGAGCACGTGGTCGAGGCACTCGCCACGCTGCCGCGCCGCGCTCATGAAAATCTCCATGTTCTCCACCACCTTGCGCTGCCCGACGTACTCGGTGAGCCGCCGCGGGCGCAGGGTGAGCTCGGCGCTGGCGTCTTCGGGGAAGGCGGTGGCGCTGAGGACTTGGTGGTCGGCGGTCATGGTGTTGGGGTCATGGGTTTGGGGTCGGTTGGGTCGGCAGGGGGGTCGTAGGAAGGTGGCGACGGACGTACTGCGTAGTTATATCTCGGATCGACTATGCCGCGTTACCGCCTGATTGTAGCGGAGTGACCGGACCGGCGGGGGGCGGGG
>Ga0210095_1000392_pt1 | contig 11228 bp, 10 predicted proteins | sample China_Galinas_PW_FD_184861 | JGI IMG/M metagenome (GOLD analysis project Ga0210095, IMG submission 184861) | Wetland microbial communities from San Francisco Bay, California, USA, that impact long-term carbon sequestration - China_Galinas_PWA_D1... | ecosystem: Environmental > Aquatic > Marine >...
CCCTCGCCTGGGTCGCCTCCCCGGGGCTCGCCGTCCTCCGCCGCCTCGAGGCGCGCCCGGTCTTCGTCCCCGAGCGCAGGTGCGGGTCGTTCGTCCTCCGGCATGACCGGCGATGCTAGCAGCGCGCGCCGCGGCGCGCGTCGCGACCGGTGCCGGCGGCCCATCCAGCGGCGTTGCTGCTGCTAGCATCCTGCCGATGCCCGTTCCCGAGCCGCGGAGTCCGCGGCAAACCGCCCGCCGCCGAACGCGGCGGCTCCCGTCCTTGGCCGGGGGGGGTCCCTCCGCCGAGCCCGTCCGGTCCGGGCTCGCACCGGTCGCGCTCGTCACCGCCCTCGCCCTCGCCGCCTGCAGCACCGCCGGCACGGCGCCGCCGGCCCTCTACATCCCGCCGGCGCCGGACCTGCCCCTTGCCCAGCACGAGCTGCGCGACCGCGTGGTGGCGGTGGTGGACGAGGAGGCGGTGCTGCTGTCGGACGTCGAGGAGGTGATCGGCCTCGGCCTGGTCGACCGCCAGCCGGGGGAGAGCGACGCGGCGCTGCAGGCGCGCGTCCTCGACGGGCTGATCGACCACCAGCTCCGCTTCCAGGCTGCCGAGCGCTTCGGCTTCGGCCAGGTGCCGGTGGAGGACATCGAGCAGCAGGTGGACGCCATCCGCGATCGCTTCCCCGACCCCGCCGCCTTCGCGGCGCGCCTCGCCGAGCTCGGCCTCACCGAGGCGGAGCTGCGCCAGCTCGTGGCGCGCCAGCTGATGGTGCTCCACTACGTCGACGAGCGCCTCGGCGCCCGGGTGTTCGTCAGCCTCGACGACATCCGCACCTACTACGACGACGAGCTGGTGCCCCAGCTCACCTCGCAGGGGCAGCCGGTGCCGCCGCTCGAGGAGGTGCGCGAGCAGATCCGCCAGGTGATCAAGCAGCGCCGCCTGCTCGACGAGGTCGAGACGTGGACCACCGGGCTGCGCCGCGAGGCCGACGTGCAGGTGTTCCTCGACGAGCCGCTGGAAGAGATGCCGCCGATGGTCGAGCGCATCGGCGGCTCGACCGCGGCCCCCGGTTCCACCCCGCCTCCCACCCCCTGAGGGGCGGACCTCCTCACGGAGCGCCGTAGATCTCGCGGTACTGCGCCCAGCTCGACAGCACCCGGGCCAGGTAGTCGCGGGTCTCGCCGTAGCTCACCTTGGTGAAGTACTCGGCCAGCTCGCCGCTGTAGCAGTAGCTCTGCCACAGGGCGGCAGCGGGCGGGCCGGCGTTGTAGGACGCCACGGCGGCGTGGCGCGCGCCCCCCATCTGCTCGATCAGCTCGGCGAGGTAGGCGGCGCCGAGCTCGATCGAGACCTCCGGGCGGTAGAGGTCCCCCGGCTGCAGCGGCGGCAGGCCGATGGCCGCCGCCATCCGCTCGGCGGTGGGCTGGACGAACTGGGCGAGGCCGCGTGCCGAGGCCGGCGACAGGGCCTCGGGGTCGAAGCGGCTCTCCTCGCGCAGCACGGCGAGCAGCAGGTGCGGATCGAGCCGCCGCGCCAGCGACTCGCGCACCACCAGCTGGGGGAAGGCGAACGGGTAGAGCTGGCGGCGCAGCCCGCTGGCCAGGAAGGGCGGCGGCAGGCGGTCGGGAGCGCGCCGCGCCAGCACCTCGGCCACCAGCACCGAGCGGCGCAACGCACCGGCCTGGGCCAGCAGCCAGCTCCGGGTGTAGGCGAGCGACGGATCGCTGAACGGGAAGTGGCGATCGAGCGCCTCCTGTCCGCCGATCCACAGCCCCAGCGCCATGAGCTTGTCCTCCGGCGCGTCGAGGTCGGAGCTCCACATCGGCCAGTCCGCCGTCTCCACCAGCCCGAGGGTGAGGTAGGGGGCGACGGCCGGATCGGCGGCGAGGGCGCGGGCCAGGGCGTGGGCGACGCGGGCGCGCTCGACGCGGTCGCCGGTGAGCAGCAACCAGGCGTCGTAGAGCCCGGCGGTGGTGCCGGTGGCGGCGTGCCGCGCGGCGAGGGCGCGGGCCACCGGCGCCAGCTCCGGCCGGCGCAGCCGGCGGCCGGCGTCGAGTGCCATCGGGTGGTAGGGACCGAGCTCGAGGACGCGCAGGTAGCGGCGCACGGCGTCCGCCGGATCACCGCGCAGCTCGGCCAGACGGCCGCGCCAGTAGGTCACCTCGGGGTCTGCCACGCGCCCGGCGCGCGCCGCCACGTCCAGCCATTCGCCGGCGCGGTCGGAGCGCTCGTTGACCAGGTCGGAGGCGGCGAGGAAGAGGGCGGCGCGGGCCGCCACCGCGGTCCACGCCCGCCGTCCGGTGAGCAGCGCGAAGAGCTCCAGGGCGCGCTCCTCGTTGCCGCTGCGCCATTCCAGGCGCAGGGCGCCGATGAGGGCGCCGTCGGCGGCGTTGCCGAGCGGATCGGTGCGGTAGGCACGGCGGAAGGTGGCCGCCGCCTCGGACCAGTTGCCGGCCAGCTCGTCGCTGCGCGCCTGCTGGTAGAGGGCGCGGGCGGTGAGCCGCGGGTCGCGGGCGCGTGCCGCCAGCGCCGAGTAGCCGGCCGCGGCCTGCGGGTAGCGCTCCTGCCAGAAGCGGCTGCGCACCAGCAGGTAGGCCAGCTCGTAGCGCTCGCCGGCCAGCGGTCCGTCGAAGCCCGCCACCAGCGGACCGAGGTAGGCGATGGCGCGGTCGAAGTCGCGGTGCTCGTAGAAGGCGAGGCCGAGCAGGCGCTCCTCGTCGTCGCTGGCGGCCGCGCTGGCCCCGGTGCCGGCGGTGGAATCGGTGCCGGCGAGGAGGGCGGCGAGGCGGCGGGCGGCGAGCAGCGCGGTCTCGTCGTCGAGCGACTCCTCGAGGATGCGCCGGTAGAGCTGCCGCCCCGTGGCGACCTCGCCGTTGCGCAGGGCGCAGTCGCCCAGGGTCAGCTCGAGCTGGCGGCGCTCGGCGTCGTGGTAGCGGTCGAGCACGAGGTTGTGCAGCAGCCGGCACTCGCCGCCGCTGTCGATGCTCTCGCGCAGCAGGCGGACGGCGCGGGCGGCGGCCGGCGCGCCGGGCCGGCGGGCGACCACGGTGGCGACCAGCCCGGCGGCCACCTCCGGGTGCCCGCTCTCGGCATGCTCGAGGGCCAGGCGGTAGCGGCTGTAGAGGCCGAGGTCGGAGCCGCCGGCCATCCCCTCGGCGAAGGCGGCGCCGGCGGCGCGGTGGTCGCCGGCGCGATCGTCGAGATCGCCGATGAGGATCGACAGCCCCCAGTCGGCGGCGCGCTGCGGGTCGCTGGCGACCAGCGCCTCGGCACGGGCGCGGGCCTCGGCGTAGCGGCCGTGACGCTGCAGCTCGATCAGCTCGACGCGCGGGTCGTCGGCCGCCGACGGCTGCGCGCCGGCGGGTGCCGAAACGGCAACCACCGCCGCCAGGACGGCGCAGGCGACGGGCGAGTGGGATCGGGCGGGGAGTGCGCTCATCGGGCCTCGGTGCGCGGGTGCGGCGGGGCCGTCGGCCGTGGACCGGCGGCGCGCGGTGGACGGTGCGAACCGCGACGCGCCGGGTTCGCCGGCATTCAGAGATCCATCGGTTGGTCGACCCGCTCCACCCGCGCTCCCAGGGACTGCAACTTCGATTCCATCGACTCGTAACCGCGATCGAGGTGATAGATGCGGTCGACCACCGTCGTGCCGTGGGCGACCAGCGCGGCGAGCACCAGGCAGGCGGAGGCCCGCAGGTCGGTGGCCATGACGCCGGTGCCGGTGAGCCGGCGCGGCCCCTGGACGATCGCCAGCCGGCCGGCGGTGCGGATGTCGGCGCCCAGCCGATTGAGCTCCGGGACGTGCTGGAAGCGGTTCTCGAACACCGACTCGCGGATCGTCGACGTCCCTTCGGCCTGGGTCAGCAGGGCCATGAACTGAGCCTGCAGGTCGGTGGGGAAGCCCGGGTGGGGCGCGGTCTCCAGCCGCGTCGCGGCGAGGGCGCCGTTGCCGCGGCAGCGCATGCCGCTGCCGGTGGGCTCGACCTCGACGCCGGTGTCGTGCAGCGCCGCGGTGAGCGGCGACAGGTCCTCCGCCCGCGCCCCGTCGACGGTGACGTCGCCGCCGGTGATCGCCGCTGCCAGCAGGTAGGTGCCCGCTTCGATGCGGTCGGCGATCACCTGGTGGCGGGCGCCATGCAAGGAGTCGACGCCCTCGATCTCGATGACCTCCGACCCCGCCCCCTGGATGTGCGCGCCCATCGCGGTCAGCAGCTCGGCGAGATCGGCGATCTCGGCCTCCCGGGCACAGTTCTCGAGCCGCGTGGTGCCGCGGGCGTGGGTGGCGGCCATCATCACGTTCTCGGTTCCGGTGACCGACGGCACCTGAAAGCGGAACCGGGTGCCGACGAGACGTTCTGCGCGGGCGGTGACGTAGCCCTCCTCGACCTCGATGGCGGCGCCCAGCGCCTGCAGGCCGCGCAGGTGCTCGTCGATGGGCCGCACGCCGATGGCGCAGCCGCCGGGCAGCGACACCCGGGCGAAGCCGCGGCGCGCGAGCAGCGGCCCGAGCACCAGGATCGAGGCGCGCATCGTCTTGACCAGCTCGTAGGGCGCTTCGGCGTGGTCGCCGCCGGGCCAGCCGCCGACCCGCACCACGCTGCCGCTCGCCGCGCACTCGGCGCCGAGGTGCTCGAGCAGCCGCGTCATGGTGCGGATGTCGCGCACCCGTGGCACGCGGGCGAGCTCGACCGGCTGGTCGGTGAGCAGCGTCGCGGCGAGGGCCGGCAGCGCCGCGTTCTTCGCCCCGCTGGCGGTCACCGTGCCGCTCAGCCGGACCGGTCCTTCGATGCTGAATCTCTCCACGCTTCCTCCCTGTCGTCGGCGTCGTCGAAGCCGTGCCGTGCCGCCGCCGGATCGCCGGAGCGGCGCAGGCGGACCACCCGCGGGATGCCGGCGAGGTCGTCGCCGACGCCCTCGATCTGCAACCCCGATGCCGCCCCATGCTGCGCGACGATCGTGGCCTGGTCGTGGCCGACTTCGAGCAGCAGGCGGGCACCGGGGGCGAGGCCGGCCGCCGCCCCCTCGACCAGCCGCCGCAGCGCCGCTCGCCCGGCATCGCCGGCGAACAGCGCCAGGCCCGGCTCGTGGTCGACCACCTCGCGGGACAGCGCCGGGGCGGTGGCCGGGTCGACGTACGGCGGGTTGGAGACCACCAGGTCGAAGGCGCCGAGGCGCAACGGCTGCCACAGGTCGGCGGCGAGCAGGGCGACGCGGCCGGCGACGCCGTGGCGGCGGACGTTGACGGCGGCCACCGCCAGCGCCGCCGGCGACAGGTCGGTGGCGACCACCCGCGCGGCCGGCAGCTCGACGGCGAGGGTGACGGCGAGGCATCCCGAGCCGGTGCCGACGTCGAGGATGCGCGGCGCGGCGGGTAGCGGCGCCGCCAGGGCCGCCTCCACCAGGTGCTCGGTCTCCGGCCGCGGGATGAGCACCCGGCGGTCGACGTGGAACGACCGCCCCCAGAACTCCCGTTCGCCGGTCAGGTAGGCCACCGGCTCACCGGCCAGCCGGCGCTCCAGCAGGGCGGCGAAGCGCTCGCCGGCGGCGCCGGGAACCGGCCGGTCGCCGCGCGCCAGCACCTGCGCCTCGCTCCATCCCAGCACGTGGCCGAGCAGCAGGGCGGCCTCGCGAGTCGACGGCGCGAACGCCGCCGCGGCGAGCCGCCGGCGGGCGTCGGCGAGCAGGGCGTCCAGCGTGGGGCTCGGGGGCGACGGCACGGCGCGATCTTAGCCCGGTCTCTTCATCACCCAACGGGCCCGCGAGGCCTCCGTCGTTGGGTTCGTAATTACGCGCAGCTTTTTATTCTGCTACGATATGCGCTGACCTGAGCATATGTTCTTGCAATTTCGACGAGGGCTGCCATGAAAGCGAATCGACGGGAACGGAAGAGAGAGCTGCCGACCGGTCCCCGCGGTGGCACCACCACGGTGACCAAGAGCGGCATGGTGAAGAAGAACCTGTGGATCCCCCAGGACGAAGCGGAGGCGTTGCGCGAGAAGGCGTTCCACGAACGCCGCTCGGAGGCCGACATCATCCGCGAGGGCCTGCGGGTGGTCCTCGAGGAGTCCGCCGCCGCCCTGGGGTGAGCTCGCGCCGCCCTGGGGTGAGCTCGCGGCGCCGTGGGTGAGCGGCGCGGGCCGGTTCAGCGCGGCGGCTGGAAGCGGGCGCCCGGGTCCGCCTGGGCGCGGCGCAGGAAGCCGGCGACCTGCTGCACCAGGTCCAGGGTCGCCCGCTCGCGCTGCGCCGCCTGGATGAAGTAGGCCAGGGCGGCCAGCGCCTCGCGGTGGAGGCGTCCCGAGAACAGGATCCGGGTGAGCTCCTGCGACAGCTCCTTGAGGTCGGCGGTGCGGTCCTGGCGCGCATAGAGAGCGGCCAGGTCGAGGCCGGCGATGGCGGCGTCGGGCGTCATCCCCGCCTCGGTGAAGGAGGCCTGCACCTGCCGGAACAGGTCCTCGGCACGCTGCGCGCTGCCGGTGCCGGCGGCCAGGATCCCCTCCAGCCACTGGCGCCGCAGCTGCGTGCGCAGATCGGGGAAGCGGTCGTAGAGGGGGCGGGCGGCCTGGAACATCCGCTGCGCTTCGAGGAAACGGTCGGTCTCGGACAGGCAGAGGGTGAGGTTGTGGTGGATGTAGAGCGCGGTCCGCGGGTCGACCAGCGCGTCGACGTGGCGCAGCGCCTCGAGCAGCGGCTCCACCGCTTCCTTCGGTGAGCCCTGGTCCAGGTGGTGGCAGCCGAGGCTGGTGAGCACCCGCGCCAGGCGCTCGCTGTCGCCCACCTCGTCGTAGAGGCGGGCCGCCTCCTCCAGCAGGGCGGCCGACTCGTCGAAGCGGCGCTGCAGCTTGCGCAACGACGACAGGAGATGCCGGAAGCCGGCCTCCTCCATCGGGTCGGTGGTGCCGTCGAGATAGGTGGCGCCGCGGCGGAACGCCTCGTCGGCGCCCTCGGCGTCGCCGGCGATCCGCAGCGCGTTGCCGACGTGGGACCAGGCACGGGCGCGCAGGTCGTCGACCAGCCGTTGGCCGTGGAACGAGACGTCGGCACCCTCGATGACGGCCAGCGCCAGGCGCGCCAGGCGCTCCCCTTCGTGGGCATCCTCGAAGCAGCTCTGGTGGCTGACCTCCAGCATCCTCTGGGCCAGGGCGAGGCAGCGGAAGCGGTCGCTGTTGCGGACCAGGACCTCGCGGCGGCCCGGTGGGTGGGCGACGAGCTCGGCGAACAGCTCGTCGGCGCGCCGCTGCTCGTGCTCGGCGCAGTCGATGGCCCGGCGGGTGATGCGCTCGAAGCTGGCGGAGAGATCGCCGTGCGCGCCGTCCGGCGCCGCCTCCGAGGCCGCTCCCGGGGTGCCCGCGGCCGCCTCGGGGCGCGGGCGGTAACGCAGCACGCCGGCCGACCCGGCTGGTCGCGAGGCGTGCAGCTCGAGCAGCGCCTGCTCGCGGCAGGAGCTGCAGCCGAGCAGGTGGGTCAGCAGGGAACGCTCGGAAGCTCCCAGCGAAAGCAGCCACTCGGCACGGTCCTGCGGATTCGGATGCCCCATGCGGTCGGTCTCGTACGGCGGTTGTGATGCGTCTCCGCGGCGCGCAGCGATGGCCGCAGCGTAGCACCTCCCTTTCCCCTAAGAGTTGTCCCAGACCCCCAAACCGTGACATGCGGCGAGGTCGCTGGCCGGCGGTCTGCCGGTGCCCGGTTCACGGTCCGGGAGCCGGCGGCGCCGCCACGCCTCGGCGCCGTCGGCAGGTGACCGCTCCGTTCGAGCGGCCGTCGCGGATCACTTGGCGCCGTTCGGATCGAGCGCCGGCCCGACGTCGTTGCTGTCGGCGGCGTGGACCGCGGCGACCGGCGTGGCACGGCCGGAGGGGTCTGCGGGCGCGGCACCCCGAGCCGCGTCACCCCGACCGCCACCGGGCCCCAGCAGGAGCTGGACGATCCCGTTCCACAGGGCGCTCAGCGGCTCGAAGCCGGGGGTGGCCGGTGGCGCATCGGTGGTGGCGGCGGGCCGCGCCACCGGGGTGGCGAGGAGCGGGACGGCGGTCAGCAGGCTGGCCGCCAGGCACAGCGCGACGGCGAGACGGCGCGCCGGTTTCGCGGGCGCCACCTTTTCGTAGCGCCTGTCGTGGTGCGTGTCCTGCCGGGTGTGCTGCTTCGTCGTCTGCATGGTCTTCTCCCATCGGGCGGCGTCGGAGCGCGACCCGAATGGCCGCGCCGTGTCCGCCTTCACAACAATGAAGTGAGGACTTTGCCCGCGCCGGTGGACACACTGCAAGACATACGGACCGAATCATCGATGTCCGAGGCGCTGCTCGCGGGGGGCTTCCGGAGCTCGCCGGGGGAGGGGAGGAACGGCTCCGGGGCCGTTCCGGATCAGTGGCGGCCGGCCGATTCCTGCCCCAGCCGTTCCGCCTGGAAGTGCTGCGCCAGGGGTTCCACCAGCGGGTCGAGGTGTCCCTGCAGGACGTCCGGGAGCTGGTGCACCGTGAGGCCGATGCGGTGGTCGGTGACGCGGTTCTGGGGGAAGTTGTAGGTGCGGATCTTCTCCGAGCGGTCGCCGCTGCCGACCATCTTGCGGCGCTCCGCGGACACCGCCGAGTCGGCCTTCTCGCGCTCCTTCTCCAGCAGCCTCGCCTTGAGCACGCGCATCGCCTTGGCCCGGTTCTTGATCTGGCTGCGCTCGTCCTGGCAGGAGACCACCAGGCCGGAGGGGAGGTGGGTGATGCGCACCGCCGAGTAGGTGGTGTTGACCCCCTGGCCGCCCGGGCCGGAGGCGCAGAAGCGGTCGATGCGCAGGTCCTTCTCCTCGATCTCCACCTCGACGTCCTCGGCTTCGGGGAGGACGGCGACGGTGACGGCCGAGGTGTGGATGCGTCCGGACGCCTCGGTCTCCGGCACCCGCTGCACCCGGTGGGTGCCGGCCTCGAACTTCAGGCGGCTGTAGGCGCCGCGGCCCTCGATGATCGCGGACACCTCCTTGATGCCGCGCACCCCCGACTCCGAGAGGTCGATGACCTCCACCCGCCAGCCCTGGGTTTCGGCGTAGCGCGAGTACATGCGGAACAGCTCGGCAGCGAACAGCGACGCTTCGTCGCCGCCGGTACCGGCGCGGATCTCGAGCACCACGTTGCGCTGGTCGTTGGGATCGGTGGGCACCAGCTCGCGCCGCAGCTCCGCCTCGAGCTCCTCGGCGCGCGCGGTCAGCTCCTCGAGCTCCTCCTCGGCGAGGGCGCGCAGCTCGTCGTCCTTGCCCAGGCCGGCGAGCATGCCTTCCGTCTCGCGCCGCTGGTGCTCGACCTTCTTGTAGCGCTGGTACAGCTCCACCACGTGGCTCAGCCCGGCCAGCGCCTTGGAGGTCTCGGTGTAGGTCCTGGGGTCGGCCAGGACCTCCGGGTCGGCGAGCTTGTGGGTGAGCTCGTCGTGGGTCGCTTCGAGCTGGGAGAGCTTGTCGAGCATGGCGGAACGCGGGGTGGTGGACGGCCGGCGGGGGCGCGAGCGAGGCTTCGGGCAGCGGTCCGAGCGCGGGTGCGAGCGAGCGCCCGGCGGTCAGCGGCCGGAGGGCCGCTGCCGCCGGGTCGGAAGGCTCAGCTTCCCTGCTGGGCGTAGCGGCGCTTGAAGCGCTCGACGCGGCCGGCGGAGTCGATGAGCTTCTGGCGGCCGGTGAAGAACGGGTGGCACTCGTTGCAGATCTCGAGGCGCAGCTCGTCCTTCGTCGAATAGGTCTCGAAGGTGTTGCCGCAAGCGCAGACCGCGGTCACCTTGTGCATCTCGGGGTGGATTCCGTTCTTCACGTCGTCGTCCTTCCGCTGATCGTGTTCGTCGTCCGTCGGGGGAGGGCCACCGGCCTGGGTCGCAGGCCGGAACCCCTCATTATAGTCCGGCGGGTCGCCCGGCGCCAGACCTCGAACGCTACGCGGGGTCCGGCGGAGGGTGGGCGGCATCCCGTTTCAACGTTCTCGCGGACGAAAAATTCCTCCGCTCCTCGCCCTGCCCGCGGCGGCGGAGCGCCACGGCTCCGGGGTATGCTGGCCGCATCGTGATCGCCGCCGAGCTGCTCCGCGACGCCGTCGTGGTCGATGGCCACACCGACGTTCCCAGCCGCCTGTTCCACCATCCCGCCGACCTCCGCGAGCGACTGCCGGACGGCCACGTGGACCTGCCGCGCCTGCGCGACGGCGGCGTCTCGGCGCTGGTCTTCGCCCTCTTCGTCCCGGGCCCGCTGGAGCCGGCGGCGGGTTGGAAGCACGCCCTGGCGCTCTACGACTGCGTCGAGCGCCAGCTGCACGCCGGCGAGCTGGAGCTGGTGGCGTCGGCGGAGGCGGTCCGCCGGACGGCGGTGGAGGGAGCGGTGGGGGTGCTGATCGGCCTCGAGAACGGCCGCCCCCTGCTGCTGCCCACGGTGCTCGCGCGCTGCTCGGCCCTGGGGGTTCGCTACGTCACGCTGACCCACAACGAGAGCCACGAGTGGTGCGATGCGGCCACCGACGAGGCGCGCCACGGCGGCCTGTCGGACGACGGCGTGCGGATCGTTCGCGAGATGCAGCGCCGCGGCATCCTGGTGGACGTTTCGCACGTCAGCGACGCCGCCGTGGCGCAGGTCCTCGACGCGGTCCGCGGTCCGGTGGTGGCGAGCCACAGCTCGGCCCGCGCGCTCTGCGACCATCCGCGCAACCTTCCCGACCCGCTGGTTCGCGAGATCGCCCGCCGCGGCGGCGTGGTGATGGCCAACTGCGTGCCGGCCTTCCTCGACGACCCTGCGGCGCAGGCGAGCCGCGCCCGGCTGGCCGAGTACCGCCGCCGCACGGCGGATCTGCCCGCCGACGACCTGGCGGCGCGGCGCGCGGTGCAGGACGCCATGGCCCCCGACTTCCGGCTCCCGCCGGTGCCGCTCAGCCGTTTCGTCGACCACGTGGTCCACCTGGTCGAGGTCGCCGGCGAGGAGCACGTCGGCATCGGCACCGACTTCGACGGCACCACCGAGGTCCCGGTCGGCTTCGAAGACGTCTCCCGCTTCCCCGCCCTGGTCGAGGAGCTCCACGCCCGCGGCCTCCCAGCGTCGGCGCTCCGCCAGATCCTCGGCGAGAACTTCTTGCGAGTGCTGGGCGAAGCCGAACGGCGCGCGGCTTGAGAGGTGAGAGCCGTCGTCGCAGGCCGTTCGGAGGTGCGTGTAGGTGGCCGGCGGGTTGGTTGAGGCCTGAGTCAACCCCACGCGCGGCGCTGGGAGGCATGGAAGGCCGGGCTCGGTGCGGGGGGCGTGGGG
>Ga0210095_1000395_pt1 | contig 11184 bp, 12 predicted proteins | sample China_Galinas_PW_FD_184861 | JGI IMG/M metagenome (GOLD analysis project Ga0210095, IMG submission 184861) | Wetland microbial communities from San Francisco Bay, California, USA, that impact long-term carbon sequestration - China_Galinas_PWA_D1... | ecosystem: Environmental > Aquatic > Marine >...
GGTGAGGCCGGCGGCGCGCAGCCGCGCCGCCAGGTCGTCGCGCAGCGCCAGGCGCAGCCGCGCGTCGAGGGCGGCGAGCGGCTCGTCGAGGAGCAGCGCCCGCGGCTCGGCGGCCAGCGCCCGGGCCAGCGCCACGCGCTGCCGCTCGCCGCCGGAGAGCTGGTGCGGGTAGCGCTCGGCCAGGCCGCCGATCTCCAGCCGCGCCAGCAGGTCGCCCACCTGCCGCCGCGCCCGCCGCCGACCGGCGCCGCGCACGCGCAGCGGGAACGCCACGTTGTCGGCGACCGACAGGTGGGGGAAGAGGGCGTAGCTCTGGAACACCATCCCCAGGCGCCGCTTCTCCGGCGCCAGGGTGAGCACCGAGGCGCCGTCGAAGAGGACGTCGCCGGCGTCCGGCGCCAGCAGGCCGGCCACCACCCGCAGCAGCGTCGATTTGCCGGCGCCGGAGGGACCGACGACGGCGGTCACCCGGCCGCGCGGCACCACCAGGTCGAGACCGGCCAGCGCCGCGTGCTCGCCGCTGCCGCGGCCGAAGCGGCACACCACGCCGCGCAGCTCGATACCGACGCCGATGCCGGTGCGGCCCACCCCGAGCGACCATTCCGCGGCCATCTCAAGCCCCCTGCCGGACCGCCATCAGCTCGTCGTGCCCCAGCCGTTCGACGGCGAGGAGCAGCGGCAGGATGACGGCGAGGAAGAGCGTGGTCGCCGCCGACGAGACGGCGAAGCTGTTGGAGGTGTAGGTGGCGTAGAGGGCGGCCGGGAACGGCTGGTGGAGCGGCGTGGCGAGCAGGAAGCTGGCGTTGAACTCGCCCCACGAGACGGCGGCGACGATGAGCGCGCCGAGCGACGCGGCGCGCGCCAGCCGCGGCCAGGTGACCAGGCGGAAGCGCTGCCACGGTCCGGCCCCCAGGGTGGCCGCGGCGCGCTCCAGCTCGAAGCCCTCGCCGCGCAGCGCGTGGAGCAGCGTGCGCAGCAGCAGCGGCACGGTGTAGAGCAGGTGGCCGAGGCCGACGAACCACCACTCGCCGCGCACCACCGACCAGGTCTGGATCAGCGCGATGGCGACGGCGATGCCGGGCACCGCCAGCGGCAGCAGGGCGAGCTCCTCGACCAGCCGGGCGCCCGGGAACGGGTAGCGCACCAGCCCGTAGGCCGCCGGCACCGCCAGCAGCAGGCCGGCGACGACGGCGAAGACGGCGAGGGCGAGCGAGAACAGCAGCGGCCGGTGGTAGAGGTCGAGGACGTAGGCGAACCACTTGAGCGACACCCAGCCCTCGGCGCCCGGCACCCACTGCTCGCTCGACAGCCCGAGGCGCGCCGCCGGCACGAAGGCGCCGAGCACCACCACCGCCACCGGCAGCAGCACGACGGCGGCGAGCACGGCACAGTAGGCCAACCCGGCGCGGCGCGCCCAGCGCCTAGCCATACACCCACTCCCGGCCGCGGACCGCGGCGCGCAGCAGGCCGTTGGCGGCCAGGGTGACGGCGGCGAGCAGCAGGCACAGCGCCGCCGCCAGCCCGGAGTCGAGGAAGCCGGTGTACTGGGTGTAGATCGACAGCGGCACCACGGTGAGACGGCGGGCGAGGACGAGCGCGACGCCGAAGGAGCCCATCGAAGCGGCGAAGGTCACCGCCAGGGTGGAGGCCAGGGCCGGCCAGGCCAGCGGCAGCCAGACCAGCCGCCAGCGCGCCCACGGCCCGGCGCCGAGGGTGGCGGCGGCCTCCTCCACCTCGGGGTCGAGGCGGCGGAAGGCGGCCTCCAGGGTGAGCACCGCCCGCGGCACCTCGAAGTAGACGTAGGCCGCCACCAGCCCGCCGAGGGTGTAGGCGCTGCCGGCCAGCCAGCGCTCGCCGGTGAGCGCCGCGAGCAGCGCCGGCAGGAGCCCCAGCCTGCCGAGCACCAGCACCGCCAGGAAGCCGACGATGACGCCGGAGAAGGTGAGCGGCAGGGCGAGCACGGTGCGCAGCGCGCCCTGGCCGCGGAAGCGGTGGCGGGCGAGCAGCCAGGCCGGCGGCAGGCAGAGGCCGAGGCTGAGCAGGGCCACCGAGGCGGAGAGCACCAGGCTGTGGCGGAAGGCGGCGAGCTCGCCGCCGGGGGCGAGGGCGCGGGCGTAGTTGTCGAGGGTCAGCCCGGCGGCGGCGCCGGCCGCCGCGCCCGGAGCCGGCAGCGCGCGGCCGAGGACGCCGGGGGTGGCGGTGAGGCTCTGCGGCACCAGGCCGGCCAGCGGCACCACGAAGCAGACGGCGAGGAAGGCGAGGAGCGGCAGGCAGAGGGCCGCGCCGAGCCACGGCCGCGCCTCGGCGCCGGTGCTGCCGCGGGCGCGGCGGCGGCGCGACGGCGGCGCGGTGGGTGCCGCGGCACTGCCGGCCGCTGCACGCCGGTCCGCGGCACTCCCGGCCGCCGCTCCCCGTCCCTCGCCCGCCATCGGCCTAGCCGCCCTCCGGCGCCGCGCCGCCGCGCCGGATGCGCGCCTCCCAGGCGCGCTTGAGGGCGTCGGACGCCGCCGCCATGTCGGCCAGCGACAGGTTGCGCACCCGCGCGTACTCGCGGTCCGGCAGGAAGTTGGCGGCCACCTCGGGCGGCGTCGTGCCGGCGATCACCGGCCGGAAGTAGGCGCGGGCGAACTCGGCCTGGGCCGGGGCGGTGAGCAGCCAGTCGAGATAGGCGCGCACCGCCCGCGGGTGGGGCGCATCGGCCACCATGCCCATCACCAGCGGCATCGACACGCTGCCCTCCGCCGGGATCACCACCTCCACCGGGCCGCCGTCGACGTAGCGCATCTTGTAGCCGTTGCCGTCGGCGTTGATCCAGATCGGCACCTCGCCGCGCAGCACGTCGTTGTAGATCGACTCCCGCGGGTAGGAGTGGACGTTGGCGTCGAGCTCGGCCAGGTAGTCGAGGCCGGGGTCGAAGTCGTCCTCAGTGCCGCCGAGCAGCGCGTTGATGCCGTAGACGAAGGTGTAGGCGGTGCCGCCCCAGGTGGGGTCGTCGTAGGCCACCAGGCCGCGGTACTCGGGCTTCAGCAGGTCGGCCCAGGAGCGCGGCACCGGCACGTCGCCCAGCGCCTCGGTGTTGACGATGAGGGCGAGGCTGGCGGTGTGCACCGTCCACCACAGGCCGTCCTCGTCCTTGAGATCGGCCGGGATGGCGTCCCAGCCGGCCGGCTCGTAGGCCTGGTGCAGGCCGCGCCGCGCCGCCTCGTAGCCGATGGCGCCGGAGTAGTACGCGGTGTCGGCCTGCGGATTGTCGCGCTCCGCTTCGAGCGCCGCCATCGCCTGCGAGGAGCCCTTCATGTCCGGCGGCACGCGGACGCCGGCGACGCTCTCGTAGAGCGCCGTGACGCCGCCCCAGTTGGCGTAGTTGGGGATGCAGTCGTACTGCACCACGACATCGGAGGCGGCGGCCTCGGCGGCGCCGGTGGACGCCGCCTCCTCGCCGCCGCAGGCCACCAGCACGACGAGGAGCGGGGCGAGCAGGGCGAGCGGGCGCCGGCGGGGGTGGGTGATGGTCATCGTCGGTCTCCTCAGAACTTGATCTGCAGCTCGGAGAGCAGGTAGGGCTTCCAGCCGTCGCCCTCGACGCGGCTGGCGCCGGGGGCGAGGGTGGAGAAGCCGTTGTAGCGCTCCCCCACGGCGTCGACCTGGAGGCGGAAGTTGTGGTCCCAGAACCAGTTGATGCCGACGGTGACGGCGTCGAGGCGGTCGCCCAGGTCGCCGCGGAGCAGCGGGCTGTCGAGGTTCGCCGTCTCCAGCCGCAGCAGCGCCTGGACGCCGTCGGCCGCGTCGCCGCGCAGGAAGCGGGCGCCCTGCACGAAGCCGCCCCACAGCGTGGCGTCGGAGTCGGCGAAGTCGGCGTACAGGCCCTCGCCGCGGAACGACAGCGGGCCGTTGGCCCACGCGAAGTCGGCGGTGGCGCCGCGCCGGCTGCCGGCCACCGGCACCGCCACCCACGGGGTGAACGACAGGCCGCGAAGCTGCAACGACTGCGGCTCCTCGCGCGTCGCGTCGAAGCCGAGGCCGAGCTTGAGCGCCCCGGGCCGCGCGCCGGTGCGGTAGTTGAGCTTGACCTGCAGCTCCTTGTCGCCGTTGTCGTCGGACAGGTTGTCGTTGGCGCGGCCGTTGCCGTTGAAGATCCCGGCCATCACCTCCAGCCGGCGGTCGAGGGCGTAGCGGCGCAGCATCAGGCCGTACTGGACGTCGAGGGCCGGCAGCAGGAACATCGAGTTGAGGGCGACGTAGCGCTCCACCGTGTCCTGCGAGCGCGAGCTCAGCAGGTTCTCGGTCGAGAACGGGGAGACGAACTTGCCGCCCACCACCTGCAGCGTCCCGGCCGCGTTCACGTCCGCCGTCAGCTTGCCCTCGACGAGGGCGAAGTCCGAGCTGCCCGGGGTCGAGCCGGGACCGCCGTCGAATTCGACGAAGAGCTGGTAGCGGTCGAAGTCGGCCAGCCAGTCGACGCGGGCGCGGCGGATGGAGAAGTCGCCCGGGCTGTCGGCGCGCTCGAAGTCGTCGTGGAAGACGCTGCCGACGAACTGCACGTAGCCGAGCTGGCGGAGCTCGAGGCGGCGGTCGGGGGAGCGCAGGAAGAAGCCGCCGCCGCCCTCCCGGTAGCCCATCTCCCAGCCGGCGGCGGCGGGCTCGGCGGCCACCGGCTCGGCGGCGGGCGCCTCGGCGGCGGCGGCCATCCCGGGCTCCCTCCCGGGTTCCTCACCGGGCTCCATCTCGCGCTCCGCCGCCCCGGCGGCGAGCTCGGCGCGCAGCGCCTCCACCTCCGCCTGCAGGGCGGCGAGCTGGCGTTCCAGCGCCTCCAGGCGTCGCTCGGCGGACGCCGGCTCTGCCGTGGCGGAATCCTGGACTGGGGTGGCGGAATCCTGGACTGGGGTGGCGGAATCCTGGACTGCGGCGGCGGAATCCTGCACCGCCGCCGCGGCGGCGGCACGGGCGGTCGTCGCGGCGAGCGACGCGAACACGAACAGAAACAGCAGCACGACGGCTCTTCTCGGGGCCAAGACGGATCTCCTCCGAACGGATGCAACCGCGTCGTCACCCGCGGGGAGCGGCAGGGCGCGCCCGCGGGACGGATCGGCCGGTCGCCTGGCGGCGCCGGCGCTACTTCGAGCGACGGGGGGTCAGCAGTGGCGGCGGGGCGGCGGGCGCGCCGCGCGCACCGGCAGCGGCAGCGGCCGCAAGCGCGGCGGCAGGCGCCAGCCGGGCGGCTGGCGGAGGGCGGCGAGGACGGCGGCGAGGCGGCGCAGCAGCGAGCGCCAGGCACCGCCGGCGGCCAGCCGTGCGGCGGCCAGCCAGCGCTCGAGGTCGCGGCGCCGGTCGAGATCGGCCAGCGGCGCCAGCAGCACGACGCGGCGGCCGGCGGCGGCCAGCGAACGGCGCAACGTGGCGAGGGTGTCGCGCCGGCACCAGCGGGCGAGGCCGGCGAGGCCGGGCAGCGGCCGCGCCGAGGCGAGCAGGTAGAAGCCGCCGTCCGGGCTGGGGCCGAGCACGACGGCGTCCGGCTCGGCGGCGAGTTGCTGCAAGGCGCGGCGCAGGTGGCCGCCGGTGAGACCGGGTACGTCGGTGCCGACGACGACCAGCGGCCCGGCGCCACGACGGCCGGCGGCCGCGCACGCACGCTCGAGCCTTTCGCCGAAGCCATCGCCCTGCTGGCCGGCCCGGTGGACGTCGCCGGGCAGCGCCAGCGGCCCCGGCGACGACACCTCCAGCCGGCAGCCGGCGGCGCGGCCGGCGGCCAGCGCGGCGTCGAGGCAGGTCTGCCGCAGCTCCAGCTCGGCGCCGCCGTGGGCCGCCGGCAGCAGCGGCCGCCGCGCCCGCTCGCCGGCGGCGCCGAGGGTGAAGATCAACAGGGTCGGGTGCTCGGGATTCGTCGCCAGGCTCATCGTTTCGCGCGTCTCGCCCCTTGCATACGCAGCCGCTCCCGGAGCGGATCGGAAAGCGCCGTCGCCGGCATTCGCGTGACGGGTGAACTATACCGGTTCTGCGCCCGCATCGAGGCTGCCGCGGGAATGTCGGTGGGCCGCGGACGGCGGCAGGTGGGATATCATCATTCCCGTCTTGATGCGCTTCCTGCTTTTCGCCTTCACGTCCCTCCTGGTGCTCATCGCCCTGTTCAACCTCGGCGTCGAGGTGGTGGGCCAGGCGCCGGACCTGGGGCCGCTGGTCGGCTGGCACTCGGGGCGCGCCGGGCTGCCGGGAGGGTTCGTGCTCGGTAGCTGGGCGCTCGAGGCGCTGGCGCTCACCGCCCTCTTCGTGCTCGTCGACAGCGGCCGCCGCTCGCCCTGGCTGAACGGTCTGCTCAGCGGCTGGGTGGCGTGGGTGTTCCGCGGCCCGCTGCTGGTCCTCGCCGCCGTCGGCTTCGGCCACCTGGCCGGCGGCCCGTGGTGGCGGCTCAGCGTGCGGTGGTTCGTCCTCTACACGCTGGCCGGCCTGCTGCTCGGCCTGGTGGCCGCGCTCACCGCGGAGGCGCCGCCCCCCGAGGAGCTGCCACCCGAGGAGCTGCCACCCGAGGAGCTGCCACCCGAGGAGGCACCGTGAGCCAGCCCGCCGCGACCGCCCTGATCACCGGCGCCTCCTCCGGCATCGGCCGCGAGATCGCCCGGGTGGCGGTGGAGAGCTGCGACACCGTGGTGCTGGTGGCGCGGCGCCGCGAGCGCCTCGAGGAGGTGGCCGGGGAGCTCGCCGCGCTGCGACCGGGGGTGCGCGCCCTGCCCTGGCCCGCCGACCTCACCGACGAGGCGGTCCGCCGCGCCCTGCCGACGGCCCTCGAAGCCGAGGGGGTGACGGTGGACTGGCTGGTCAACAACGCCGGCTTCGGCGTCGCCGGCCGCTTCGACCGCATCGACGCCGAGCGCCTCACCGGGATGGTGGAGCTCGACGTGGCGGCGCTGCATCACCTCTGCCGCCTGTTCCTGCCGGGGATGGTGGAGCGCGGCCGGGGCGGCGTGCTCAACGTCGCCTCCACCGCCGCCTACCAGCCGCTGCCGTGGATGGCCACCTACGCCGCCTCGAAGGCCTTCGTGCTGGCGCTGTCCGAGGCGCTGTGGGAGGAGCTGCGCGGCACCGGCGTCAACGTCACCTGCCTCGCCCCCGGCCGCACCGAGACCGAGTTCTTCGACGACGCCGACATGGACGACATCCCCTTCGAGAAGCTGCCGGCGGCGAGCGCCGCCGACGTCGCCCGCGCCGGCTGGCAGGGCCTGCTCGACGGCAAGCGCACCGTCGTCCCGGGCCTCCAGAACCGCCTCAACGCCGGCCTCGTCCCGCTGGTCCCGCGGCGGATGGTGCTGGCGGTCGCCGGCCGGCTGTTCCGGCGGGGTTGAGGCCAGCCGCCCCGCTCGGGGGTAGAATCTTCGCTACTACACCCTTTCGGAGGAGACAACCATGCTTCGCAACGCGCTGCGAGTCTGTAGCATCTTCGTTCTCGCCCTCGGTTTCGTCCTCACGCTCCCGGCCTCGGCCCAGGAGGAAGGACAGACGATGGACCAGCCGGCCATGGACGAATCGGCCATGGACCAGCCGGCGATGGCCACCGAGGACGGCTTCCAACGCGACGTCGCCGCCGACCTCGAGCGCACGGGCGACAAGCTGATCTCCCTGGCCGAGGCGTTCCCGGCCGACAAGTACGGCTGGCGGCCCGCCGAGGGGATCCGCTCGGTGAGCGAGGTCTTCGTCCACGTCGCCAACGGCAACACCCTGATGCCGGGAGGGATGGGCATGAAGCCGCCGACCGACGTCGAGCTGCCGCCGGACATGCCCGCCACCATGGCCTGGATGAAGGAGCGGGAGGCGACGGTCACCGCCAAGGACGACGTCATCGCCGCGCTGAAGAAGTCGATCGCCTACGCGGCCGGCGCGGTGCGCGGTCTCGACGGCACGACCCTCGACGACGAGATCAACATGTTCGGCTTCCCCGGCTCGCGCCGCGCCTACGTGCTGATCTTGCTCACCCACAACCACGAGCACCTCGGCCAGGCGATCGCCTACGCCCGCATGAACGGCGTCGTGCCGCCCTGGAGCCAGCCGGCCGCGACCGAGGAGGAGGAGGAGGCGCCCACCGAGGCGGCGGCGCCGGAAGAGGGCTGAAAGCTTGTGAATCAATCCCCGCCCTGCTCCGCACGCCCCCGCATCCCGCCTCGCGGCGTTGCGGCTCCTCACCGTAGGCCCCGCTACGCCTGCGTCGCCGCGCCTTGCGAGGCGGGCGCGGATGGCGTGCTCGCGACGGCCGGCGATTGACTCACAAGCTCTGAGGTCCCCTTCCCCTCAGGCCGTCCGGCGGCCCCGGTCGGAATGAGCCGGGGTCGGCGAGGCTAGGCCCGCCCCGTCGAGCCGAACCCGCCGTCGCCGCGGTCGGTGCCGTCGAGGTCGTCGACCTCCACCAGCTCGACGGCTTCGACGCGGCTGAAGACGAGCTGCGCGATGCGGTCGCCGCGGCGCAGGGTGTAGGGGGCGTCGCCGAGGTTGACCAGCAGGACCGCCACCTCGCCGCGGTAGTCGCTGTCGATGGTGCCGGGGGCGTTGACCACGGTGACGCCGTGGCGCAGCGCCAGGCCGCTGCGCGGCCGGACCTGCCCTTCCCAGCCGGCCGGGATCGCCAGGTGGAGGCCGGTGGGGATGGCGGCGCGCTCGCCCGGCGCCAGCTCGCGGGGCGCGCCGAGCGCGGCGCGCAGGTCCCAGCCGGCGCTCCCCGGCGAGGCGCGCTCGGGCAGCGGCAGCCCCTCGCCGTGGGCGGCGCGGCGGACGCGCACCTTCACGCCCGTCCCGCCCTTGCCGCCGCCGGCCCGGAGGTCGTCGTCACTGGCTCCGCGAGCGGGGGCCGCCGCCCTGGCCACCGCCGCCCGCTCCTCCGGCACGCGATCCACCGGCGCCGTTGCCACCGCCGGCCTGTCCCTGCTGCGGGTTCGGGGCGCTGCCGTTGACCAGGGTCTGGAGCTCCGGTGGCCAGGGGCGGCCGATCCAGCGCGACGACAGGTCCGGCGGCCCACCACCCGGTGGGATCAGTCCGCCGGCGTTGGGCGGAACGCCCAGCAGGCCGGGTCCCGGGACGCGGCGACCGTTGGCATCGGTCTCCCCGGGGCCGCTGCCCGGCTGCGGCTGCCCGCCGCCCAGCTTCTGGGAGATCAGCTCGACGGTGAACTGCCACTCGGAGTAGGTGTCCTTGCCGTTGAACGTCTTGATCGAGTCGCCCTTGGCGCGGCTGAAGACGCCGACGATGGGACCCTGCGTCACGGTCTCGCCGCCGCCGGACGACGGCCTCAGGCCGCTGCCGCCGGTGAGGTCCTCGCCGCTGGGATTCGGACTACCCGGTTGCGGCGCGCCGCCGCCGGCGCTGGCGAAGATCAGGCCCCAGTCGTTCTTGCCGGTCAGCGGGTCCTTCCACAGCTGGCGGATGGACCGCGGCTCGACCTCGATCAGCTCCTCCAGGCGCACCGGCAGGCGGCCGAAGCGGCTCTGGAAGACGCGGATCGCCTCGGCGTACTGCAGGCCGCGGAAGATCAGCTCCTCCTCCTTGTCGCGCTGCTGCATGGCGGTCCACGCCGGCAGCGCGGCGGCGACCAGGACGTTGAGGACGGTGACCAGCACCATCAACATGACCAGCGTGTAGCCCGCCTGGCCGCGGCGAGGCGGCGCCGGCGGCCTGTGCGCGAGCGTCACCATTCGCTGTACGGGGTGCCGTCGATGCTGTCCCCCTCGGCCGTCGAGTGGACGTCGATGATGCCGGGCTGGCCGCTCTCCGGCAGGTCGGTCTCCGCCGGCGGCTCGTCGTAGTCGACCTCCTCGTACTCGAGGTCCCACTCGTCGGTCTTGGCGATCGGGTCGCGGGGGATGTTGCGCAGGTAGCCCCCCTCGACCAGCTCGTCGAGGCTGGTGGGGAAGTGGCCCTTGTCGGCGTGGAACTGGTCGAGGACGTCGCGCAGCGTGTGCAGGTTGGTCTTCAGCACCGCCTCCTGGGCGCGCCGCGGCTGCTGGGTGAGGGACGGGATGGCGATGGCGACGAGGATGCCGATCAGGCTGATGACGATGATCAGCTCGATGAGGGTGAAGCCAGCCTCGCGTTCGCTTCGGGTTCGCGGTGTCACCATTGTGAGTAGGGCACTCCGTTGAGCCCCATCCCCTCGGACAGCGAGTAGACGTCGTAGACGTCCTCACCGCCCCAGGAGGTGGAATCGGGTTCGTCCTGGTAGCTGCGCAGGCCCCACTCCGCCTCGCCGGTCATCGGATCGACCGGGATGCGCCGCAGGAACTTCTTCTTCAGGTTCACCTGGCCGACGATGTCGATGCCCTCGGTGAGGGTCTCGAGCTCCGACGGGTAGCCGTCGGTGCCCAGCTCCACCGGGATCAGCCCGGCGTCGCTGTAGCGCTTGTACTCGTCGATGGCGTTGCGCAGGGTGCGCAGCTGCTGCTCCAGCTCCGCTTCCTTGAGCCGCTTCGAGGTGTAGCGCGACACCGGCAACGCCACCGCCGCGAGGATGGCGAGCACCGCCACGACCACCACCATCTCGATCAGCGAGTAGCCGGTGCGGCCGGCCACGCCGCCCTTGCGGGGCTGTCGGAGGAGGGTCGTCATGCCGTCAGGAGCGCGGCGCACGCCCCTCCTGGAGGTCGCCGCGCGGCGCCTGCGGGCGCGGCCGCAGCCGCTCCGGCGCCTGCGGATCGGGGGCCACGGTGACCCGCGCGCCGGCGGCGTGGAACGGCGACAGCGGCTGCAGCAACGGATCGAGCGCGCTGCTGTCGCGGAAGGAGACGGCGGCGGCGCCGGCGGCCAGGGCGCGCAGGGTGACCCGCGCGACCATCCCCTTGCCGGTGACTCCGGGGATCTCGCCGAGCCGGCTGGCACCGATCACCAGGCGGCCCGGGCGGGTGCTGTCGGCCATCATCTGCACCTCCTCCGGCGTGCCGAGGAAGGTGCCGGTCTCCACCGCCTCGACGGAGAGCAGGTCGGGGTCGAACTCCAGGGTCAGCGGCAGGTGGGACAGCGGGCGCTCGGCGTCGGCCATCAGGCGCATCTCGAAGGTGTCGCCGGCGGCGACCTGCAGCGCCTGGGGTACCAGCCACACCGATGCCGCCGGGGCAGGGCCCTTCGCCTCGGCGCTCGCCGTATCCGCTGTCACGGTGGCCGGCGTGCCGGTCGCCGCAGCGGCGCCGCCGGGGCCATCGCTGCTGGCGAAGAAC
>Ga0210095_1000397_pt1 | contig 11138 bp, 9 predicted proteins | sample China_Galinas_PW_FD_184861 | JGI IMG/M metagenome (GOLD analysis project Ga0210095, IMG submission 184861) | Wetland microbial communities from San Francisco Bay, California, USA, that impact long-term carbon sequestration - China_Galinas_PWA_D1... | ecosystem: Environmental > Aquatic > Marine >...
GTCTTCGTGACCTACACCCGCGACCCGTCGACGCCGGAGGTGGACCTCATCCAGGTCGAGTGGCAGGTGCGCGACAACGTGGTGGTGGTGCTGACCCGCAAGGGGGACGGCACCTACGCCATGGACGTACAGGTGGAGCGGCGGTTCTGATGCGCCGCAACGTCTTCGCAGCGGTCCTGGCGGGCCTGGTCTCGGCTCTGTCGGCGGCGCCCTGGGCCGCGGCCCAGGAGATGGCGCCGGAGACGGCGCAGGAGACGGCGCCGCCGCGCGTCGCCGCCATCGAGATCCGCAGCGACTCCGAGCTGTCGCCGGCCGCCGTCGACCAGGTGCGCCAGCTGCTCGCCCTGGCGGTGGGCGAGCCGCTCTCCGAGGAGCGGGTGGCGCGCACGCTGCGCAACGTACAGGCCAGCGGCATCGCCAGCCTGGTGGACGTCTACAGCCGTCCGGCGACGGCCGGCGACGCCGCCGCGACGGCTCCCGGCGACGTCGTGGCCGTGGTGCTGCTGCGCCCCAACGTGGTGGTCACCGACGTCTCCATCCACGGCGACGCCGGGAGCGTCGACCGCGCCGACCTGGAGGCCGCCCTCTTCCAGTCCGCGGGCGAGCCCCTCATCGAGAGCCGCCTGGTGCGTGGCGTCTTCCGCATGCAGGAGATCTTCGAGGAGCACGGCTACTTCGAGGCCAGCGTGCGGCTGATGCCGACGGTCGACCAGGCGAGCCGCCGCGCCGAGGTGGTCTACCAGGTGAAGGCGGGTCCCCAGGCGCGGATCGCCGAGGTGCGCTTCGCGGGAGACCTGGGTCCCTTCTCGGACGCCGAGCTGCGGGCGCCGCTGCGCAGCAGGAGCGGGGAGGCCTTTCGCAAGCCGGTGGCGGAGCGCGACGGCGAGCGCTTGCAGAGCTGGCTCGTCGGCCGCAAGTACCGCACCGCCCGCGTCGACGCGCCGCGCACCGACTACCGTTCCGAGGACGCCCGCGTCGTCCTCACCTTTCCCCTCCAGGTGGGCCCCGAGGTGCGGGTGGAGGTGGTGGGCGCGAAGCGCGACAAGCTGCGCCGCCGCGGCCTGCTCCCCTTCCTGGAGGACGACGGCTACGACGAAGCGCTGCTGCTGCTGGCCGAACAGCGGCTTCACAGCTACTACCAGGAGCGCGGCCACTACGACGTCCGGGTGGAGACCGCGGAGCGCAGCGAGGAGGGCGTGCTGAACGTCACGGTGAAGATCGAGCCGGGCCCCGTCTTCACCCTGCGGCAGGTGCGGTTGAGCGGCAACCGGCAGGTCTCGGCCGAGCGCCTGCGCGAGCTCATGGCGACCCGCGAGGCGGGCTTCCTCACCGGTCTGCGGCTGGCCTCCGACGGGCGCCTGGTGGACAGCGTGCTGTCCGACGACCTGGACAACCTGCGTGCCTTCTACGCCCTCCAGGGCTACGCCGAAGCGCGCATCGGCGCGCCGCAGATCGAGCGCGACGGGCGCAACCTGTCGCTCACCGTCCCCATCCGCGAGGGGCCGCGGCAGCTCGTCGACGACCTCACCCTGCGCGGCGTCGAGGCGCTGGACGTCGCCGAGCTGCGGCGCGGCCTATCCCTCACCGAGGGCGGTCCGTACCACCCGCGCCTGGTGGACTCCGCCCTGAACCAGATCCGCGCCGCCTACGAACGCCGAGGCTACGCCGCCGCCCGCGTTTCGGCGAGCACCGAGTGGGAGCCGTCCCACACCGCCGCCCACGTCACGGTGAGCGTGCTGGAGGGGTCGCAGACGGTGGTCGACCACGTCATCGTGCGCGGCAACCGGCGCACCCAGCCGGAGGTCATCCGCCGCACCATCGGTCTGCAGCCCGGCGACCCGGCGGCGCGCAGCCAGCTGCTGGAAGCGGAGCGCGACCTCTACCGCCTGGGCATCTTTTCCCGCGTCGACCTGGAGCTCACCCCGGCGCCCCTCGGCGCCACCACCCGCGACGTGGTGGCGCGGGTCGAGGAGGGGCGGGTGCGCAGCCTGCGCTACGGTCTGTCCAGCGAGTACAACGACGAGGGCGGCGAGTGGAGCGTCGGCGGCTCCCTGGGCTTCAGCCACGGCAATCTCTTCGGCCGCGCCATCACCCTCTCCGCCGACGCCCGGGTGCTTTCCGGCAACGAGCAGTACCGGCTCTTCGTCTCCCAGCCCACCGTCGGCCGCTGGCCCCTGGAGGTGAGCTACTCGCTGTTCCGCACCCAGGAGCGGCGCACCTCCTTCGACGTCACGCGCCGCGGCCTGCGCGTCGAGGCGGTGCGCAAGCTCGGCGACCGAACCCGCGCCGGCCTCGCCTACGACTACCGCATCGTCGACAACGCCGCCCGCGCCAGCGTCGTGCCCCTCGACGACCTGCGGCGCGAGGACCAGCGGCTGCAGGTGGCCAGCCTGGTGCCCAGCCTGGTGTTCGACCACCGCAACGACCCCCTCAACCCGACGGGCGGCTGGAACGGTCTGCTGCAACTCCAGTACGCCTTCCCCATCCTCGCCGCCGAGGCCCACTACCTGAAGCTCTTCGCCCAGGGGACGGCGTACGTGCCGTTGAGCTTCGGGACCCTGGTGGTGGGAGCGCGGGGCGGCGCCATCGAGCCCCTGTCTCGGCTGCCGGACGACGTCGTGGACCCCTTCATCCCGCCGGGGCTCGGCCTGCCCAGCTCCGACGTCTTCCTGGCCGAGCGTTTCTTCGCCGGCGGCGAGACCAGCCACCGGGCCTACAAGCGGGACCGCCTCGGCATTCCGCTGTCGACCTGCCGCAACGACGCCGGCGAGATCGCCTCTTCAGGTTGCGCCGCCACCCTCTTCCCCGACGCCACCGGCAGCCCGACGCCGGCCGGCGGCAACGGCCTGGCCCTGGTCAACGTCGATCTGCGCATCCCGCTGTTCGGCGGTCTCGAAGGGGTGCTCTTCTTCGACACCGGCAACGTGTGGGCCGACTGGCGGCAGGTCGACCCGACGGACTTCCGCTCCGGTACCGGCATCGAGCTGCGCTACGCGTCGCCGGTGGGGCCGCTCCGGGTCGGCGTCGGCTTTCCCCTCGATCCCGTCGAAGGGGCCGACGACCGGGTGTTCTTCCTCAGCATCGGCACGCCGTTCTAGCACTTCCCGCACGGGGCACCAGCAGCCCGTGGTGGTTTCGCCCGGCTAGCGTTCGCCCCGGAGCCTTCGCGGGTGGGCGGTGGCGGCGCGGTGGGTGCGGCGGGCGCGCACCACGTAGCGCCGCGGCGCGTTGCCGACGAGCTGGAAGGGGTAGCAGGTGATCAGGGTGAGGGCGGGGTAGCCGGCGTCCCGCGTCACGGTGAGGTCCGCCGGGTCGACGACCCGCATCCACTCCACCGCGTAGACGTGGCGCCCCGCCGGCGTCTCCAGGATCAACTCGTCGCCGGGCACGATCTCGGCCAGTGGACGGAAGAAGGTGTCGCGGTGGGCGGCGAGAACGACGTTGCCGTCGCCGTCCGGCGGTGCGCTGGCGCTCAGGTGGCCCACCGCGCGGTCGAGCACGCGGCTCGTGGTGCCCTCGGCGACCACGGCGGCGACGTCGAGCCGCGGGATGCGCAGCCGCGCCACCGGCTCACCGAGCGCAGTGCGGGAAGTGGTTCCCGGGGCGGCGGCCGCAAGTAAGACGTCCGGCCCAGCGCCGACCCGCAGCGAGATCCTCAGCGCACCCAGCGCTGCTCGAAGCGCGCCGGAGGCCGGACCCGCTCCGGCGCGGAGGCGGACGTCTCGACGCCCTCCTGGTGGTCGGGTTGCGCCGTCTCGGCCTGATCGGTGGCGGTGGTCTGGTCCTGCATCGGCTCGTCCGCCAGCTGGGCGAGGGCCGGCGTGGCGAGGAAGAGGAGCAGGGCGGAGAGGATGGTGAGTGCCTTGAGTTTCATCTTCGTCCTCCTTCGGAGAGGTGGATCGGTGTGTCTTGCGTGAGGGTGCGACGTGTTCGTGTCGTCACCTGATGCAAGGGGCAAGCTAGGTGCCAGGGGGGTCGGACAGGCCGTTTTCCCCTGTCAGCATTGAGAATGGCGGGGTGCCACCCAAGTTTCGCCGGCCCCCGCGGCGGGCGTGGGGAGAAGGGAGGTCCTCCGGGTTGGCGAGGAAAAATTCCCGGCTTCGGGGTCCACGGGCGCCGGAGTTGTCGTAGACTTCTCCCCGCCCATGAGCTTCGAGAACCTCACCGTCCTGGTGGTCGACGACGAAGAGGCGATGCGCGAGGTGTTGCGCCAGCGCCTCACCTCGTGGGGCGCGAAAGTGCTCCTCGCCGCCGACGCCGCCGAGGCGCGGCGCCAGCTCGCCGCCGCCCCGGTGGACGCCGTCATCACCGACGTCATGCTTCCCGACGCCTCCGGCATCGAGCTGCTACGCGAGGTGCGCGGCGAGATGCCGGACCTGCCGGTGGTGGTGATCACCGCCCACGGCGCCGTCGACCTGGCGGTGGACGCCATGAAGGAGGGCGCCCAGGACTTCCTCACCAAGCCGCTCTCCTACGACCAGCTCCAAAGCGTGCTGGAGGAGACGCAACGCGAGCTGGGGCGCCGCCGCTCGGCCCGCGACCTGGCCTCGGACCTCGACCGCGAAGAGACCCGCTTCGGCGAGCTGGTGGGCACCTCGCCGGCCATGCGCGAGGTCTACCAGCGCATCCGCGAGGCCGCCCCCACGGACGCCGCCGTCCTGATCAGCGGCGAGAGCGGCACCGGCAAGGAGCTCACCGCCCGCACCCTGCACGCCCACAGCGGTCGCGCCGGCGAGGAGCTCGTCGCCATCAACACCGCGGCCATCCCCAAGGAGCTGATGGAGAGCGAGATCTTCGGCCACGAGAAGGGGGCCTTCACCGGTGCCACCGGCACCCGTCGCGGCTGCTTCGAGCTGGCCCACGGCGGCACTCTCTTCCTCGACGAGATCGCCGAGATGCCGCTCGAGCTGCAGCCCAAGCTGCTGCGCGTGCTGGAGGACGGCAAGGTGCGGCGCCTCGGCGGCGCCCACGAGCACCGCTTCGACGTCCGCCTCCTCGCCGCCACCAACAAGGACCCCCGGGAAGCGGTGGAGAAGGGGCTACTGCGGGAGGATCTCTACTACCGCATCAACGTCTTCCACGTCGAGCTGCCGCCGCTGCGCCGGCGGCGCGAGGACGTACCGCTGCTCGCCCAGCACCTCCTGGATCGCTTCAACGCCAAGCACAAGACCGCCATCGAGGGTCTGGACGAAGACAGCCGCGTGCTGCTGCGCGACTACGACTGGCCGGGCAACGTACGCGAGCTACGCAACGTCGTCGAACGAGCGGTGGTGATCGCCAAGGAGGGGTGGATCCAGCCCTCCCACCTGCCGCCCTACGTCACCGCCGGCGCCCCGGTGGCGGCGGGCGGCGTGGCGCGTCTCGACGCCGGCATGAGCATCGCCGAGGCCGAGAAGCTCCTCATCCTGCGCACCCTGGAGAACACCGGCCACAACAAGGCCGAGGCGGCGCGTCAGCTCGGCGTCGACGTGAAGACCGTGCGCAACAAGCTGAAGCGCTACGGATTGATGGACGGATGAGCCTGGCCGGGCGGGTGAGCGCGGCGTTCCTGGTCCTCCTCACCCTGATGGCGGCGCTGGCCGCCTACCACCTCGTCCTCATCCACCGCCTGCACGAGGACAACCGCCGGCTGGCCCGCGTCGAGCTGGACGTCTCGCGCACCTGCGTCGCGCTGCGCGGCACCCTGGGTGAGCTGTCGCGCCTCACTCGCGTCTTCTTCGTGCGCCGCGACCGCGGCTACGCGGCGGAGCTGGCCGATCGGCGCGGCGAGGTGGAGGCGACCCTGGAGCGGCTCGGCGGTTTCGAGCTGACCGCCGCCGAGGAGAGCGCCCTGGCCGCCTTCGCCGCCGCCTGGAGCGACTACGCGGCGGCGGCGCCGGCGGCGGAGGCGCGCTTTCTCGACGCCGGGCGGGTGGAGGAGGAGCACAGGCTCCTGCCCCGGCGCCTCGACGCCCTGGACGGCCGCGTCGAGGTGATCGCCGCCGCCGCCCGCCAGGCGATGACGGAGCGCATCGCGCTGGCTTCCGAAGAGGCGGCGCGGGCGCAGACGGCGGCGTGGACGGCGACCACCCTGGCGGTCGTCGCCGCCGCCGTGCTGGCGCTGCTCCTCGCCGGCTCGGTGGCGCGGCCGCTGGCCCGCCTCGGCCGCGGCACCGACGAGATGGCGCAGGGGAACTTCGCCTTCCGGGTGGCGGAGACGGGCAGCCGCGAGCTGGTCGCCCTGGCCCGCGACTTCAACGCCATGGCAGACCGCCTCGGCGAGCTGGACGAGCTGAAGCGCGAGTTCGTGTCCTCCGTCTCCCACGACCTCAAGGCGCCGCTGGCTTCCATGCAGGAGACCACCGGCCTGCTGCTCGAAGGCACCCCCGGCCCTCTCACCGACGGCCAGCAACGGCTGCTGCAGCTCAACCGGCAGTGCGGCGAGCGCCTCGGCGCCATGATCGGCGACCTGCTGGACGCGGCGCGGCTGGAGGCGGGGGCGGTGCGTTTCGAGCTCGCGGACGCCGACCTGTCGGAGCTGGCGCGGCGGGCGCTGGAGGAGGCGCAGGGGGCGATCCAGGCGCGGCGGCTCGCCGTCGACGCCGAGCTGGCGCCGTCGGCGCCGGTGGCGGCGGACGCCTCGCTGTTGCCGCGGCTGCTCTGGAACCTGCTCTCCAACGCCGTCAAGTTCAGCCCCGAGGGTGGGCGCCTCAGCGTCCGCGTGCGCACCTTCGGGAGCGCCGACGAGGGCGAGCTGGCCGCCGCTTACCGCCGCTGGCCCGGGACGCCGCCGCCGCCGCTCGCCGCCCTCGAGGTGGCAGACGCCGGCCCGGGCATCGCGGACGCCGAGAAGGAGCTCGTCTTCGAGCGCTTCCACCGCGCCGACCCGCGGCGCCGCGGCGTGCAGGGCAGCGGCCTCGGGCTGGCCATCGCCCGCGGCATCGCCGCGGGCCACGGCGGCGAGCTGTGGGTCGAGGACGCCGTCGCCTCGCCCTCTGGAAGCCGCTTCGTGTTGGTGCTACCGTCGCGCCGTGCCAGCCATCCAGCCTGAGCCGACCGCGCCCCGGACGGCCCCCGCAGCCGGCTCGCCGATCGCACGGCGAGCGGGCCGAGCGGCCAGCCGCCGCCGGGCCGTCCGCGGCGTCGCGGTGGTGGTCGCCGTCCTCGCTCTCGCCGCCTCGGCCGCTTGCACCAGCTCGCGAGGGCCGGCGGCGCCGACGCCCCTCGCCGTCGCCGAACGACTCCTGGCCACCGGCGACGTGAGGGCTGCCGCCGCGGCCTACGAGCAGCACCTGGCGGTCGGCGACGGCGTCGCCGGCGGCGACCTCGCCCTGCTGCGCCTGGCCCTGTTGCACCTGCAAGCGGACAGCCCGCTCCACGATCCGGCGGCGGGTCTGCGCCTGCTGCGCCGTCTCCTCGAGGTCCATCCGCAAAGCCCCTACGCCGCCGCCGCCGAGCTCATCCTCCACCTGCGGCGCGACAACCGCCGCCTCGATGCCGAGGTGGCGCGACTGCGCGAGCAACTGGAAGAACTTCGCCGCATCGACCTCGGTCCCGGGGAAATAGTTCCTGATTGAGCCCCCGCCGGCCTCCCCGGCGAGACCCTCTCCTCCCCTGGTTTCCCTTGACGGACAGGGGCATTCGCCCCGGTGGTACGGCCTCTGCACTCTTTGGAGGGCGTCGTGGCGGACGCTCCTTCCCGGGCTCTTTCCTCACGACGCGGCGCGGCGGCCACGGCCGGGTGCCTCCACCGGACCCTCCACCCGGTGGGCTCGGCCGGGCGCCGCGTCCTTGTTCGGACCCCACAACGAATTGCGACGCCGGTGATCCGGCGTCAGGCAAGGAGAACAGCATGAGAACCTACTTCGTCAGAACGCTCCTGTGCACCGTCGTCGCCGCCCTGGCGGCCCTTTTCGTTCCCACCTTCGCCGCGGCGCAGGTCGACGTCGACCTGCGCACCGGCGTCTACAGCGACGAGTCCGACGCCTTCGTCGGCCTCGGTCTGCTCGGTCACCTGGGGGCGGGGCGCTGGTACTGGAATCCCAACGCCGAATGGGTGTTCGTGGACCACGGTGACCTGGTGACCTTGAACGCCGACTTCCACGTCGACCTCGCCGACCCCGGCGCGCCGGTCAACTTCTGGCTCGGCGGGGGTCCGGCGCTGATCTTCCGCGACCCCGACCGGGGCGACAGCGAGACCGATTTCGGCTTCAACCTGTTGGCCGGCGTCGGCTTCCTTCCCCACGCCGCCGTCCGCCCCTATGTCCAGGGCAAGCTGTTGCTCTCCGACGACACCCAAGGCGTCGTCGCCTTCGGCCTTCGCTTCTGAAGTAAAAGACCCTCGCGGCGGCACGGCGGCGCGACCTCCTGACGCCCGCCGTGCCGCCGTGCGGCGTCATTGACGCTCTTCCGGTGCGCCGGTAGACTGCCTATCGCGGACCGCTCCGCGCCCCCTCCCGGCTCACCGACCCCAGATTGCGCACCATGAGCGAGACCTCCCCTTTCACGCCCATCGCCGAAGCCGTCGAGCGCTTTCGCCGCGGCGAGATGGTGATCATCGTCGACGACGAGGATCGCGAGAACGAGGGCGACCTGGCCGTCGCCGCCGAGAAGGTCACCGCCGAGCACATCGCCTTCATGGCGCGGGAAGGGCGCGGTCTGATCTGCCTGTCCCTGACCGAGGAGCGCTGCGACGAGCTGCGCCTGCCGCTGATGGTCGAGCGGGACGACAACTCCTCCCCCTTCGGCACCGCCTTCACCGTCTCCATCGAGGCGCGGGGCAAGATCTCCACCGGCATCTCGGCGGCGGACCGGGCGGCCACGGTGCGCACCGCCATCGACCCCGCCACCCGCCCCTACGACCTGCTGCGGCCGGGCCACGTCTTTCCCCTGCGCGCCCGCCTCGGCGGCGTGCTGAAGCGCGCCGGTCAGACCGAGGCGGTGGTCGACATGGCGCGCCTTGCGAGTCTGACCCCGGCCGGCGTCATCTGCGAGATCATGAACGACGACGGCACCATGGCCCGGGTGCCGCAGCTTTCCCGTTTCGCCGCCGAGCACGGGTTGGCCCTCATCACCGTCGCCGACCTCATCCGCTACCGCCTCGAGCACGAGACCCTCGTCGAGCGGGTGGCGTCGCCGCGCCTGCCCACCGCCTACGGCGAGTTCCGCATCCACGCCTACCGCTCCGAGGTCACCGGCGAGGAGCACGTGGCCATGGTGATGGGGGAGATCTCTCCCGACGAGGCGGTGCTTGTGCGGGTGCACAGCCAGTGCCTGACCGGCGACGTCTTCGCTTCCGAGCGCTGCGACTGCGGCCTCCAGCTGCACCGCGCCCTGGAGCTCATCGCCGAGGAGGGCAGCGGCGTGGTGCTCTACCTGTTGCAGGAGGGGCGCGGCATCGGCCTGGTCAACAAGCTGCGCGCCTACGAGCTGCAGGAGCACGGCCACGACACGGTGGAGGCGAACGAGGAGCTGGGTTTCCGGCCGGACCACCGCGACTACGGGGTGGGGGCGCAGATCCTGCGCGACCTGGGGGTGCGCCGCATGCGGCTGCTGACCAACAACCCCACCAAGTACGTCGGCCTCAAGGGCTACGGGCTGGAGATCGTCGAGCGGATACCCCTGGAGGTGGCGCCGACGGACCAGACCCGCGCCTACCTGCGCGCCAAGCGCGACAAGCTGGGCCACCTGCTGGAGCTGGTCTAGACTCCCTCTTGTCCGCCTCCCGGGTCCTCCTCGCTGTCTCCCGCTGGCCGTGGCCGGCGCGGCGCGGCGACCAGATGCGCGCCTTGCAGATCGCCGGCCACCTGGCGGCGGAGCGCGAGGTGACCTTGCTGGCGCCGCGTCCCGAAGCCGCCGCCGCCGCCGCCGCCGGCCCTCCCCCCGCCGACCTGCCCTACCAGGTGGAGACCTACCGCGTCTCCCGCGGCGCGGCGGCGGCCGGGGTGGCCCGCGCCGCGGTCTCCGGCCAGCCGTTGCAGAGCGGTCTCTTTCGCCAACCGGAGCTGAGCCGCAAGCTGCGCGCCCTGGCGCCGCGGGCCGACCTGGCGATCCTCCAGCTCTCTCGCCTGACGCCCCACGTCGACGACCTCGGCGACACCCCCTTCGCCGTCGACCTCATCGACAGCCTGGCCCTCAACATGGAGCGCCGGGCGCTCTACGACCGGCTGCCGTTGCGCCCCCTGCTGGCGCTGGAAGCGCGCCGCCTGCTCGCCGCCGAGACGGCGCTGGCCCGCCGCGCCGCCGCTGTCCTACTGGTCTGCGAGCGGGACCGCGCCTGGCTCGCCGGCCACCTGCCGGAGGAGGTGGCTGCGCGGCTGCACGTGGTGCCTTTGGAAGTCGAGCCGCTGCGGGTCGAGCCGAGCGCGGAGACCGAGGCCGAGGCGGGCCGGGCCGCGGCGCCGGACGTCCAGCGCCTGGTCTTCACCGGCAACCTCGGCTACTTCGTCAACGTCGACGCGGCGGTGCACTGGCTGGCCGACGTGTGGCCGGCCCTGCGGCAGCGCTGGCCGGCCCTCCGGGTCACCCTGGCCGGCGCCCGGCCGGCGCCGCGGGTGCGCCGCGCGGTGGCCTCGTCGGCAGGGGCCGAGCTGATCGACTCGCCGCCGGACCTGGCCGCCGTGCTGGCCGGTGCCGGCGCCGCCGTGGCGCCGCTGCGCGCCGGTTCCGGGGTGCCGGTGAAGGTGCTCGAAGCGTGGGCCGCCGGGGTGCCGGTGATCGCCAGCCGCTGGGCCGCCGCCGGCGCCGGCGCGCGGCCGGGCTTCGACCTGCTGGTGGCGGAGACGGCGGAAGAGTGGTGCGACGCCGTGGGCCGTCTACGCGCGGACGCCGCACTCCGCCACCGTCTCGCCGCCGCCGGAGGTGCGCGGTTGCAGACGGAGCACTCGCCGGCGGCGGTGGGCGCCGCCCTACGCCGCGCCCTCTCCTGAGGGCCCCGCCGACGGCTCGCCGAGCCTCTCCCGCCCGGCCTCCACTTCACGGCGCAGCTCCTCCCAGCCGCCCCGCTCGTCCACCGCCGCCTCCTCCTCGACGCGCTCGAACTGGGCCAGGGCGAGATCGAAGAGGGCGGCGGCGGCGGTGTGATCGCCGAGGGCCGCCGCGTTCTCCGCCGCCCGTTGCAGGTAGGGCAACGCCTGGCCCGGGTCGTCGCCGAGCAGGTA
>Ga0210095_1000398_pt1 | contig 11119 bp, 4 predicted proteins | sample China_Galinas_PW_FD_184861 | JGI IMG/M metagenome (GOLD analysis project Ga0210095, IMG submission 184861) | Wetland microbial communities from San Francisco Bay, California, USA, that impact long-term carbon sequestration - China_Galinas_PWA_D1... | ecosystem: Environmental > Aquatic > Marine >...
CCGCCGCTCGCCGGGCGCTAGATCCGCCGCCCGGGCCCCGCCGGGGAGTCGACGAAGATCGAGCAGCAGGTGACGCCGCCCTCGGCCTTGGCGAGCTCGTCGGCGGGGACGGTACGAACCGCGAGGCCGTGCGCCTCCAGGCGCCGGCGGGTGCGCGGGAAGGCCGCGGGGAGGACCACCGTGGCGCCGAGGCGGAGGGCGTTGGCGGCGAACGGCTCCGCCGGGTCGACGGCCACCAGATCGAGGCCCGCGAAGGGGGTGGGGTCGAGCCAGTCGGGGTGGAGGAGGAGGGTACCGTCGGCCACCTCGGTGACGGCGCTCTTCAAGTGGAGGCAGCCGGTGACGGTCACCGCCTCCACCGAGTAGCCGTACGGCTCGAGGATCGCCCGCAGCTGGTCGCGACCGCCGTCGTCGGTGCGCGCCGAGCGGCCGACGAAGACCCGTTTGCCGACGCGCAGCACGTCGCCGCCGTCCAGGGTCCCCGGCGCCTCGATGCGCGCCAGCGGCCGCCTGCCGGCGAGCGCCGCCGCCACCGCGTCGATCTCCCCGCGCCGCGACGCCGCCCCCGGCCGTGCCATCACCGCCACTTCGTCCACCACCACCGCCGTGTCCTCGACGAACACCGCGTCCGGCGACCCCGGCGCCGCCGGCAGCCACTCGATCGTGCACCCCAGCTCCGCCAGCAGGTCGACGTAGAGCCCGTGCTGCTCGCGCGCCCGGCCGACGTCGATCGGCACCCGCTCGAGGTGGCTCAGCTCGCAGTCGGCGAGGGAGTCGCTGACCGGGCGGACGAGGGCGAGCGGGGCGAGCGGAGAGGGTGGGGCGGTCGGGAGGGGCACCGGGCGATGCTAGCCGAAGTCGTTCACGAACCGGGGACCCTGGCTTGCGGGTAGTTACTACCCACCCCGCGGGCTCGCGGTCGGGTAGTTAGTGCTCTTCTTTGGCACCGGGTTCGGGGCTAGGGTGGCTTCAGTAGACAACATCCCTGAAAGGACAACTTGTCAATGAAAAACAGATCCCTGGCAGTGGTAGGTACTTTGATCGGACTCGGAGCGTTGGTGCTCGGTGGTTGCACCTCCTCGATGGTGGCCAAGAGCACGCAGCATTCCGACGCGGGAATCACCAACGTGCTGAACGAGTCGTTGGAAGCCAACGACAAGGTGCTGGCGCGGCAGGTGGACATCCAGACCCGCGAGGGTGTCGTCTACCTGACCGGCGTGGTGGAGACCGACGAGGCTCGCCGCGAGGCCGGGCGCGTGGCATGGCGTACGGAAGGCGTGCGTGGGCTGGTCAACAACCTCACCGTCGGTGAGATGACGGTCGGCAGCTGGGTCGACGACGTGATGATCAGCTCGAAGGTCAAGTCCAAGCTGATCGCCAACTCCGAGATCAAGGCCGCCGACATCGACGTCAGCTCGTCGCAGGGCGTGGTGACGCTGATCGGCCGCGTCAGCTCGGCGACGATCAAGAGCGACGCCGAGCGCATCGCGCGCGGCACCAAGGGCGTCAACGACGTCACCAACGAGCTCCTGGTCGGCAAGATCTAGCCGCAGGCGCTCGACGAGAACGCCGGCAGACACACCGGGCTCCGCGCCGTCGTCACGGCGCGGAGCTCGAGGTCGTGTAGCGACGCGGAAACCCACGACGTCGGGAGCAGCCCATGGCAGCGGTCAACAGACAGATCACCCTCGCCGCTCGGCCGGTGGGCCTTCCCAGGGTCTCGGACTTCCGCCTCACCTTCTCGCCGCTGCCTTCCCCGGGAGCCGGCGAGGTGCTGGTTCGCTCGGTCTACCTGTCGCTCGACCCCTACATGCGAGGGCGCATGAACGAGGGGGACTCCTATGCGCCGCCGGTGGCCATCGGCGAGGTGATGACCGGCGCGGCGGTAGGCCTGGTGACGGCCTCCGCCGATCCGGGCTTCGGTGTGGGTGACGTGGTGGAGGGGATGTTGGGCTGGCAGGACTACGCCGTCGCTCCCGGCGACGCGCTGAGGAGGATCGACCCCCGGTCGGCACCGATCTCCACCGCTCTCGGCGTGCTCGGCATGCCGGGGCTCACGGCGTACTTCGGCCTGCTCGACATCGGTCGCCCGCGGTCCGGGGAGACGGTGATGATCTCCGGTGCGGCGGGCGCGGTGGGCAGCGTGGTGGCGCAGATCGCCAAGCTCGAGGGGTGCCGCACGGTGGGCGTGGCCGGCTCCGACGCCAAGCTCTCCTGGCTGCTCGACGACCTCGGCCTCGACGCGGCCTTCAACTACAAGCGCGAGGCGGATTTCGACCGCCAGCTCGAGCAGCTGTGCCCGGAGGGCATCGACGTCTACTTCGACAACGTGGGCGGTGCGATGACCGATGCCGCCATCCGGCGGCTCAACGTCGGGGCCCGCATCTGCGTGTGCGGGCAGATCTCGCAGTACAACCTCGACACGCGGGAGCTGGGGCCGCGCTGGCTGGGTCACCTGATCGTCAAGCAGGCCAGGGCGGAGGGCTTCCTGGTGTCGAGCTACGCCGAACGGTTCGCCGAGGGGCGCCAGCGGCTGGGCGAGTGGCTCGGGCAGGGGAGGCTCCGCTACCGGGAGGAGGTCGCCCAGGGCATCGAGTCCGCCCCCCAGGCCTTCATCGGCATGCTGCAGGGGCGCAACCTGGGCAAGCAGCTGGTGCAGCTGTCCTCCGCGCTGTGAGCGGCGAGACGACCGGGGTCGAAGCCCCCCGAGGAGTCGAGCCCTGATTCGACGACACGATTCGGACCGAGCGATGCCTCTGCGGGGCGAAGTCCTGAGCCTCGAAGGTCTCGAGGAGCGAGCCAAGAGGCTCGCCGCCGTCTTCACGCTGGTGCCCGTCTCGCGCGCGGGCGGGCACGACGTGCTGCCACGGCTGGATGAGAACCTCCGCATCCTCGGCGCGGCGTATCGCGCCCTCGCCGGCGACGTGCATGGCGGCGTTGCGGTGGCACCGGCCGCCGAATGGCTGCTCGACAACTACCACCTCGTCGAGTCCGAGGGGCGTGCGGTGCGCCGCGACCTCCCGGTGCGCTACTACCGGACGCTGCCCAAGCTCGCGGCACGCGAGCTCGCCGGGCAGGCCCGCATCCACGCCATCGCCGTCGAGCTGATCCGGCACGGCGACGGGCGGCTCGATGCGGAGCGCTTGACGCGTTTCTTCCTCGCTTTCCAAACCGCGGCACCGTTGACCATCGGTGAGCTCTGGGCGGTGCCCAGCATGCTCAAGCTGGGATTGCTCGAGAACCTGCGGTTGCTGGTCGACGGGCTTCTCGCCGCGCGCGCGCAAGGCCAGGCGGCCGACGCCGCTCTGGCGCGGCCGGAAGCGGACGAGCTCGCCGGTCTCCGGGCCCGCGCCCTTCCCGAGCCGCTGTCGACCGCCTTCGTGGCGCAGCTGCGACAGCGGATGCGCGAGTACGGCCCGCGCGTTTCCGGCCTCGCTCGCGCGGTGGAGCAGGCGCTGGCCGCTCGGGCGACGACGCCCGAGGACGCCGTCCGCCAGGAGAGCCAGCGGCAGGCCACCGACCAGGTCTCGACCGCCAACACGGTGACCAGCCTGCGGTTCTGTGCCGCGTTCGATTGGAGCCGCTTCGTGGAACGGGTGAGCCGGGTGGAGGAGATCCTGCGCCGGGACCCGGCGGGCGTCTATCCGCGCATGGACTTCGCCAGCCGCGACCGCTACCGCCACGCCGTGGAGGACATCGCCGAACCCACCGGCGAGGCGCAGGTTCGCGTCGCCCTGCGCGCCGTCGAGAGCGCCCGGCTGGCCGCTGCCGAGCAGGGAGCAGGGGAGCGGGAGGCGCACGTCGGGCACCACCTGATCGGCGCCGGGCGGCGCGGCCTCGAGAGCGACGTGGCGTACCGCCCGGGCCTCGGCAAGCGGCTCCACCGTTGGATCTTCGCGCATCCGACCGCCGCGTACCTCGGCGCCATCGGCCTGCTGAGCGGCGGCGGCGTGTTCGCGGCCTACGCGTATGCCGTCGCCGCCGGCGGTGGCCTGGGGATCGCGGCGCTCGCCGCCCTGCTGGCGCTCGTCCCTGCGAGCGAGCTGGCGGTGCTCCTGGTGCAGCGCATCGTGGCCGCCCTCGTGCCGCCGCGCCGGTTGCCGCGCCTCGAATGGAGCGGCGGGATCCCCGAGGCGGCCCAGACCCTGGTCGTCGTGCCCGTGCTGCTCGGTAGCGTGGACGAGGTCGAGCGGCTCCTGGCGCACCTGGAGGTGCAGGCGCTCGGCAACCTCGACCCGCGGATCCACTTCGCGGTGCTCAGCGATTTCAAGGACGCGCCGACTCTGTCGGTCGCCGGTGACGCCGAGATCCTGAGCGCGGCGGTGGCGGGCATCGAGGCGCTCAACCGCCGCCGCACACCCCAGGACAGCGGCCAGTTCTTCCTCTTCCACCGCGATCGCCGGTGGAACCCGAAGCAGGGCGCTTTCATGGGCTGGGAGCGCAAGCGGGGCAAGCTCGAGCAGCTCAACCGCCGCCTGCGGTCGGCCACCGACAGCGGCTTCGCGGTGGAGGTCGGGGACCTGTCGATCCTGCCGGCGGTGCGCTACGTGCTCACCCTCGACGCCGATACGCGACTGCCGCGGGACGCGGCGAAAACCCTCATCGGCATCCTCGAGCACCCGCTCAATCGGCCGGTCGTCGACGCCGAGCTGGGCAGGGTCACCCAGGGGTACGGCCTCCTCCAGCCGCGCGTCAGCGTCGACCTGGCGAGCGCCGCCGGGTCGCTCTTTGCGCGGGTGTACGCCGGGCACACCGGGGTCGATCCCTACACCACGGCGGTCTCGGACACCTACCAGGACCTGTTCGGCGAGGGCAGCTTCACCGGCAAAGGGTTGTACGACGTCGACGCCTTCCAGGCGACGGTCGGCTGGCGGGTGCCGGAGAACGCGCTGCTGTCCCACGATCTCTTCGAGGGCCTGCACGCCCGCACCGCGTTGGTCTCCGACGTCGAGCTGGTCGACGACTACCCCGCCAGCGCCCTGGCGCACGCGCGGCGGCAACACCGCTGGGTGCGCGGCGACTGGCAGATCCTCGCCTGGCTCTTCCCGCTGGTGCCGACGCCCCAGGGCCTGGTCAGGAACCGCCTGCCGCTGATCAGCCAGTGGAAGATCCTCGACAATCTCCGGCGCAGCCTGGTGGCGCCGGCGCTCCTCGCCCTCTTCGCCGCCGCCTGGACCGTGCTGCCGGGAAGGCCCCTGGTGTGGACCCTCGGCGCTCTCGCGGTGGTCGCGTTTCCGCTCGTCGCCTCCCTCGTGCAGATCCTGCGGCCGCCGTCGGCGCACGAGCCGGTGCGCGTCCATCTGCGCGGCGTGGTAGAGGACCTCGGCACCGCCGCGGCGCAGGCCCTGTTGACCCTCGTGTTTCTGCCGTTTCAGGCCTGGGAGATGGCGCACGCCATCGCCCTGACGCTGGTCCGCGTGGTCTTCACCCAGCGGCGCATGCTCGAGTGGGAGACGGCGGCGAACCAGACCGTGCGGGCGGCGGGTCAGATGCGCGGCGGGCTGCGTCCTTTCTTCGTCGAGATGGCCGCCAGCCCGATCGCGGCGCTGGTGCTCTTGGCCCTGGTCCGTGTCGTGCGTCCCGGTGCCCTGCTCCTGGCTCTGCCGCCGCTCGCCATGTGGTTGGCGGCGCCCGCCTGCGCCTACTGGCTCAGCCGCGCGACGGTGCCGCGCCGGCGGCCGCTGTCGGCGCAGGACCAGGAGCTGCTGCGCCGGGTGGCGCGCCAGACCTGGGCGTACTTCGAGGCCCTCGCCGGCCCGGAGGATCACTGGCTGCCACCGGACAACGTGCAGGAGGATCGAGAGCCCAAGGTGGCCCACCGGACCTCGCCGACCAACCTCGGGCTGGGTCTGCTGTCGGCGCTCGCCGCCCACGACCTCGGTCTAGTGGAGGCGGAGGTGATGGTCGAGAGACTCGACCGCACGCTGACCACGATCGAGAGCCTGGAACGTCACCGGGGACACCTGCTGAACTGGTACGACACGCAGACCCTCGCGCCGCTGCTGCCTCGCTACGTGTCGACGGTGGACAGCGGCAACCTCGCGGGGGCGCTGGTGGCCTTGGCAGCCGGGTGCCGGCAGCTCGGTGCCTCGCGACCGGACCTCGAGCCACGGCTGTACGACGTCGCCGAGCGCGCGCTGGCCCTGGCCAACGGTATGGATTTCGGTTTTCTCTACGACCGCCAGCGCCAGCTCTTCGTCATCGGCTACCGGCTGGCCGACGCCGGAGGGCCGGGACGGCCGGACCTCGCCTACTACGACCTGCTGGCCTCGGAGTCGCGCCTGGCCAGCTTCTTCGCGATCGCCAAGGGAGACGTGCCGCAGAGCCACTGGTTCCACCTCGGACGGCTGGTGGTCAGCGTCAAGGGCGTGCCGACGCTGGTCTCCTGGAGCGCGACGATGTTCGAGTACCTGATGCCGCTGCTGCTGATGCGGACCTACCCGGGGACCCTGCTCGACCAGAGCTGCCGCATGGTGATCGGCCGGCAGATGCGCTACGGCCGCGAGCGGCACGTGCCGTGGGGAATCTCGGAGTCGGCCTACGATCTCGTCGACCGGCTCGGCAACTACCAGTACAAGGAGTTCGGCGTCCCGGGCCTGGGGCTCAAGCGGGGCCTGGCCGACGAGCTCGTCGTCGCCCCCTACGCCACCGCCCTGGCCGCTCTCCTGGCGCCGGCCGAGGCGGCGGCGAACCTGCGCCACCTGGCGGCGGCGGGCGCGGAGGGACCCTACGGGTACTACGACGCCATCGACTACACGCCGCGCAAGCCGGACGACGGCGGACAGTCCGCGCCGCGGCGATCCAGCCCCGGCGTGGTGGTCGAGACCCACCTGGCGCACCACCAGGGGATGACGCTGGTGGCCATCGCCAACGTCCTGCTCGGCGACGTGATGGTCGAGCGGTTCCACGCCGACCGGCGCATCCAGGCCACCGAGCTCCTGCTGCAGGAGCGGATCCCGCGCCAGGCGGGGGTGATCGACCCGCATCCGGCCGAGGCGGTCCGTCGCGAGCCGCGCGCCCCGGTGCGCACCCCGCGGCGCTTCCGCTCGCCCCATACGCCGTTCCCCCATGCGCAGATCCTCTCCAACGGCGCCTATGTCGCGATCGTCACCAACAGCGGCGGCGGAACCAGCTTCTGCCGCGGGCGCGCCGTGACGCGGTGGCGCGAGGACCGCACCCGCGACCCGGGAAGCCAGTTCGTCTATCTGCGCGACGTCCACAGCGGCGAGGTGTGGTCCGCGGCCTACCAGCCCACGGCCCGGGAGCCCGATCACTACCTGGTGGAGCTGCTCGCCGAGAAGGCGACCTTCGAGCGGCTCGATTTCGGCATCACGACGCGGCTGGAGATCGCAGTGTCCCCGGAGGACGACGCCGAGGTGCGGCGCGTCTCGCTGACCAATCGCAGCGACAGCCCCCGCGAGATCGAGCTCACCAGCTACGTGGAGCTGAGCCTGGGTTCCATCGCCGAGGACGTCGCCAGCCCGGCGTTCGGCAAGCTCTTCGTCGAGACGGAGTGGATCGCCGAGAATGCGGCGCTGCTGGCGCGGCGCCGGCCACGCTCGCCCCAGGACCCGGGGCTGGTCGGCTACCACGTGCTCGCCATCGATGGTCCGACCCAGGCCCAGGTCGAGTGGGAGACCGACCGGATGCGCTTCCTGGGGCGCGGGCGCGGTCCGGACCGGCCTCAGGCGATGGACGGGCGGGGGCTGTCGGGGACCACCGGAGCGGTGCTCGACCCGATCCTCAGCCTGCGCACCCGGCTGCGCCTCGCGCCCGGCGGGCTCGTCCGCGTGTATTTCACCACCGGGGTGTCCGCCGACGAGCCCGCCGCCCGCGACTGTGCGCAGAAGTTTCACGACCACGGCGTCGCCGCTCGCGCCTTCGCCATGGCGTTCACCCACGCGCAGGTGTCGCAGCACCACCTGGGGATCTCTCCCGAGCAGGCGCAGCTCTCCGAACGGCTCGCCTCGAGGGTCTTCTTCTCCGACGCCTCGCTGCGGGCCGACGCGGCGACGCTGGAACGCAACACGCTCGGGCAGAGCGGTCTGTGGAAACACAGCGTCTCGGGCGATCTGCCGATCGTCGTGGTGAAGGTCGAGGAGTCGGCGGACGTGCAGCTCGTCCGGGAGGTGTTGGTCGCCCACGAGCACTGGCGTCTCAAGGGGCTGCGCTCCGACGTCGTGATCCTCAACCAGCATGCGGCCAGCTACCGCGAGGCGATCGGCGAGCAGCTCAACCAGCTCATCGACGGTGGCCCGTGGAGTGCCTGGAGGGCGCAACCCGGTGGCGTGTTCCTGCTCGAAAGCGACGCCATGCCGGAAGCCGACAGGGTGCTTCTCGAGACCGTCGCCCAGGCGGTGCTCCGCGGCGACCGCGGCACCCTGCGGCAGCAGCTCGACCGCCCCCAGGAGGAGGCGCCACCGCCGGTGGCCGTGGTGCCGGTCGACGAGGCGCTGGAGGCGGAGCCGCCCGAGGCGCCCATCGAGGCTCCACACCTCCTCATGGGCAACGGCCTCGGCGGCTTCACCCGGGGCGGCGGCGAGTACGTCGTCGTCCTCGACGGCGACCGGGAAACGCCCCTTCCCTGGGTCAACGTGCTCGCCAACCCCCGTTTCGGCAGCATCGTGACCACCTCCGGGTCGGCCCACACCTGGGCGGAGAACAGCCGCGACAACCGGCTCACGCCGTTCGCCGGCGATCCGGTCACCGACCCGACCAGCGAGGCGATCTTCGTCCGCGACGAGGAGAGCGGAGCGGTCTGGGGAGCCACGCCGGGCCCGCTGCCCCGTACGCTGGGCTCGCCGCGGTGGCTGGTGCGCCACGCGGCCGGAGTGACGCGGTTCTGCAGCGCGGCGCACGGCCTGGCGCAGGAGCTGGCGGTCTTCGTGGCGCGGGATGCTCCGCTGAAGCTGTCCCTGCTCACCCTGACCAACCGCTCCGACCGGCCCCGTCGCCTCAGCCTCTTCGCCTACAACGAGTGGCTGCTCGGGCCACCGATGGCGAGCGGCCCGCGGTTCGTCACCAGCGAGCTCGACGCCGATGCCGGCGCCGTGCTGGCCCGCAATCTGTACGCCGCGGACCGGGAGCGCGTCGCGTTCGCCGCCGCCAGCGAGCCGCTGCTCTCCGCCACCGGGGACCGCCTCGAGTTCCTCGGTCGCAACGGCTCGCTGGCGCGGCCGGCGGGCCTCGGCCGGCCACGGCTGGCCCATCGCTTCGGCGCCGGCCTCGACCCCTGCGCCGCGCTACAGACCGCCGTCGATCTCGAGCCCGGCGCGACGCGGCGCGTCCTGTTCGTGCTCGGCCAGGGGCGCGACGCTGCCGAGGCCGCCGCCCTGTTGCGGCGCTTCGCCGGCGCGGACGGCGTCGCCGCGGCCGCGGCCGAGCTCCTGGCGGTGGAGGCGTTCTGGGAGGACACCCTCGGTGCGGTGCGCGTCACCACCCCCGACGACTCCTTCGACATCCTGGTCAACCGGTGGCTGCTCTACCAGGACCTGGCGTGCCGCCTGTGGGCGCGCTCGGGCTACTCCCAGGCGAGCGGCGCCTACGGTTTTCGCGATCAGCTGCAGGACGTGCTGGCGCTCCTCTACACCCGGCCGGATCTCACCCGCGAGCACCTGCTGCGGGCGGCCGCGCGCCAGTTCGTCGAGGGGGACGTCCAGCACTGGTGGAACAGCCCGGGTGGGCAAGGGATTCGCACCCGGTGCTCGGACGACCTCCTGTGGCTCCCGTACGCCACCGCCGAGTACGTCGAGGTGACGGGTGACCGCGGCGTCCTCGACGAGCCGGTGACCTTCCTCGCGGCGCCGCCCGTGCCGCCCGGGGAGTCCGAGGCCTATGGCGCCCCCACCGTCGCGGGCGAGCCGGGGACGCTGTTCGAGCACTGCCTGCGGTCGGTCGAGCGGGCGCTCACCGCCGGCGCGCACGGCCTGCCGCTGATCGGCAGCTGTGACTGGAACGACGGCTTCGACCGCATCGGCCCGGAGGGTCGCGGCGAGAGCGTCTTCGTCGGCTGGTTCCTCTACGCCGTACTCGGGGCCATGGCGCCGCTGTGCGAGGAGCGGGGCGAGGTGCCCCGGGCGGCGCGCTACCACCGGGAGCGCGAACGCCTGGCCACCATCCTGGAGCAGAGCTGGGACGGCGCGTGGTATCGGCGCGCCTACTTCGACGACGGCTCGCCGCTGGGGTCGGCGCAGAACGACGAGGGGAAGATCGACTCGCTGGCCCAGACCTGGGCGGTGCTCTCGGGCGCCGCGCCCGCCAAGCGTGCCGAGCTCGCCATGAGCTCGGTGCGCGCCCACCTGGTGCGGCGTGGCGCGGGGGTCATCCTGCTGCTCTCGCCTCCGTTCGATCGCACCGCCCTCGATCCCGGCTACATCAAGGGCTACATCCCGGGGATCCGCGAGAACGGCGGCCAGTACACGCACGCCGCGACGTGGGTCGTGCTGGCCCTCACTCGGCTCGGCAGCGGTGACGAGGCGGCCGAGCTGTTCCACATGTTGAACCCCATCAACCACTCGCGGACGGCGAGCGAGGTCGAGCGCTACATGACCGAGCCCTATGCGATGGCGGGCGACGTCTACGACCATCCGGCGCATCGAGGACGCGGTGGCTGGACCTGGTACACCGGCGCGGCCGGCTGGATGTATCGGGTGGCGCTGGAGGGGATTCTCGGGCTCGAGCGCCGCGGCGCCGTCTTCTCCCTCGCCCCCTGCATCCCGTCGTCCTGGCCGACGTACACGATCGACTGGCGCTTCGGCACGAGCCGCTACGCCATCGTGGTCGAGAACCCCGACCGCCGCTGCCGCGGCGTGGTCAGCGCCGAGCTCGATGGATCGCCCGTCGACCCGGCGGCGATCCCGCTCGCCGACGACGGGGGCGAGCATCGGGTGCGGGTCGTCCTCGGCCACCCGCCGCAGACTCCGTAGTTTCTACGGGTTTCGCAGCCCGCACCGTGGGTAGAAAGTGCGCTTCCCGGCGGGCCCGCCGGCTGCTATGTTGAAGCTGCCCCGCAACTATCATCATCGGTGTCGTGGGGAAGCTCGCCAGAGCTCCCCTCGGCCCGCCTCCAGAGAACGGCTCCGTCGATGCCCGCCCAAGCCAAGCCGTCTCCGTCCGGTCC
>Ga0210095_1000400_pt1 | contig 11094 bp, 7 predicted proteins | sample China_Galinas_PW_FD_184861 | JGI IMG/M metagenome (GOLD analysis project Ga0210095, IMG submission 184861) | Wetland microbial communities from San Francisco Bay, California, USA, that impact long-term carbon sequestration - China_Galinas_PWA_D1... | ecosystem: Environmental > Aquatic > Marine >...
GCCCGGCTGCGCGTCGTCCTCGTACGCGCCGTGGCCTTCACCTTGAACGGCAGCGCCGTGTGGGCCTTGCTACCGCTTCTGGCGCGCGGCGAGCTGGGCTTGAGCGCCGCCGGCTACGGCACCCTGCTCGGCGTCTTCGGCGCCGGCGCGGTGACCAGCGCGACGCAGCTACCGCGGCTGCGCCGCCGCTTCACGGCGGACACCCTGGCGCTCCTCGCCACCCTCCTCTACGCCGCCGCCCTGGCCGCTCTCAGCCTGGCGCCGGCGGTGGGTTGGGCGCTGGCCGCCATGCTGCCGGCGGGCATGGGCTGGCTGCTCCTGCTGTCGAGCTTCCAGGTGGCGGCGCAGACGGTGCTGCCGGGCTGGGTGCGGGCGCGGGCGCTGTCCGCCTACCTGCTGGTCTTCTTCGGCAGCCTGGCCGTCGGCAGCTTGACCTGGGGCACGGTGGCCAGCTTCTTCGGCCTGCGCGTCGCCCTCGCCCTGGCGGCGGTCGGCGCCGCGGCCAGCGTCCTGCTGCGCTGGCGCTATCCGCTGCGCGGCGGCGAGGACCTGGACCTCTCCCCCTCCCGCCACTGGCCGACCCCCGGCGTCGAGATCCACATCGACACCGACCAGGGGCCGGTGCTGGTCACCGTCGAGTACCGCGTCGACCCCGCCGACCTGGACGCCTTCCGCCGCGCCATGGAGCAGGTGGGTCGCGCCCGGCAGCGCGACGGCGCCTACTTCTGGGACCTCTTCGTCGACACCGCCGAGCCCGGCCGCTTGGTGGAGATCTTCCTCTCCGACTCCTGGCTCGAGCACCTGCGCCAGCACGAGCGGGTGACCGAGGACGACCGCTTCCTCGAATCCCAGGCGCGCCGCTTCGTCGTCGCCGGCCGCCCGCTGTCGGTGCAGCACCTGGTGTCGGTGCGCAAGCGTCGCGGTCAGGACTGAGACCGGAACCTAAGAACGCCGCGCGAAGACGGCCAAGGGATGAGCGATCGCCGTGTAGGCGAGCCACGAAGGGTCGCCCGGGGTCACCTCACGGGTGGCCAGCCGGGCACGGCGAAAGGCATCGCCGAAGCGGCGGCCTTCGAAGAGCTGCGTGTAGAGATGGTCCGCGAACTCTGCCGCCGCTCGGTCTCCGACCTCCCAGTAGGTTCCCACGAAAGCTCCCGCGCCGAGATCCAGGAAGCACCTCGCCAGCCCTTCGATCCGACTCAGTGCGGGCGCTCCACGAGAGCTCTGGCAGGCGTTGAGGAAGACCAGCGGACGCCGTTCCCGAAGAGGACTTCCGAGATGCTGCAGGTCCAGTGAGTCTAGCTCGCGGTCGGCGAGCCGGATGTGCCAAAGGTTTGGATTGGAGCCCCAAGTGGCGGCGTGGCCGGAGAAGTGGAGGACGTCGAAGCGGCCGCTGGCGATCAGGGCTTTGAAAGGCCCCGACCCGGTGACGAGCTCGCTGCTCCAACGCCCCTCGCTATCCCAGCTGCAGAGCCGCTCCAGCTCCGTGGGTACTGCCGGCAGATCAGGGGTTTCGGGAACGACTAGAGCGGCACGCGCCAGCGACATCTCGGAGACGGGCCGATAAGGGTATGTCCACCGCGTGAGGGCAAAGGCCTCGGCGAGAAATGGGCCGGGGTCGCCGTTCTCGGCCGGGAGGCAGAGAATCTCCCACGGGAAGAGGAGCTCGTCCGACACGACGCACAGGCAAGGAGGCTCGTCCCCGCTGCGTCGGCTCAACCGCCGCAGGTGCCGGGCGATGGATTCCGGCAGAAGTTGCTGCGACAGCCCCCATCCGACGCTCCTTAGTCGCTCGGCGTGCTGGGCACGGAGGCCTCCGCGTCGCCAACCCTCGATCTCGTCGTAGTAACTCTCCAATAACTTGACAGGATCGCGCATGAGAGTGCGCTTCGACGGCTCGGCGGCAGTCTCGCTCAGGTCGCCGGAGGTGATGAGCTGGAAGCTGACGGTGCCCGCCAGCGGTGCGTAAGCGACCGTGAGCTGCGCGTCTGGAAGAACATCTGACGCGAAGACGGCGGACATCGCAGCCGTCCGCGGTGCCATCCGCGGAGCCCGTGCGCTCGCAACCACGTGCTCCAGCGCCCGCTCGAGAGCTTCCCTAGACACGTGGCTGCCGGACTTCGACGTAGACTCCTGGTCACCTTCGCGGGCCCAGCGGTAAATCTCGGAGAAGGCTTCTAAGACGGCCCGGTCCTCGGCGCCGAAATCCTCCCACGCCGGAATCTCGGGGGGCTCGTCAGATGCCTCGACGTAGACGACTTTGGCCGGTACCTCGGTTGCGTACCCGGACGACAGGTCTTCGGACCATACGCCCAGGAAGAGCGGGCGAGTGACGTCGAGCCCTGCGAACTCGGCCCCGAAGCTGCGGAAGAGTCCCAGCACGCCCTCCAGAGACCCCGTCTCCAGGTCACAACGCAAGAGCGGCACTTGCAGGCTCTCCGCACGCACGACGAAATGATCCAGGGCGCCCTCACTCAGCCGCGAGCCGAACGGACCGAGCTGATAGAAGACCAGGCAGGGAGAAATACGCAACAACTCCCCCAGGTCGCGAATCCTCCAGGTCTCGATGAGGCGTGTGAAGTACATGGCTCTCAGTTGCCGTGCATGTAAAAAAAGTTCACCAGCTTTCTGCGCCTCGGGTCCTTCTCCCAACCCCTCGGAGGTGTGCCCTGGCGGCCTGATCCCGAAGGATCATTGACGAGGCGATCCAGATACATGGCCGGCCCGATATCGTCCAGTCGCGCCCAGGTCTCTACGAAAGCAAAGACGCGCCGCGTGTAGTCTTCGAATCTCCACTCGACGGATCTACTCCTCTGCAGCATCTCCCGTTCCACCCGGAACTTGAGCAGCATCCAGCGCCAGTCGCTCGTCATGTCGTTCGGCCAGTGGTGCTCTATGCGGAGACGGGACAGCAGGCGACGATAGAGGCTTCCGGGTTCGGCGCCGAAGGAACCCGACGTGTTGATCAGGCCGCCGCGAGCTACGTTCGTCTCAAGCAGGCGATTCTCTTCCCACTCCAAAGTCACCACGGTGAAGTGGCGGGCCATCACGAAACCCAGGAGGCGGAAAAACGGCTTCATCACGGTCCATGCAACCCGCTGCCGGCCGAGCATCAGAGCTCGCCACTGCCGTCGGACGGCGAGATCCGCATGGGCGACTTTGGCGAGCCCCGACTCCACATCCATATTCTCACCGTCGCTCTTTCGCCGCATCTCCACCTCAACAACCTCCTCTTGCGGCTCGTACATCCGTAGGTAGAACAGAGTCCGGAGACGGTAGTAAGTCTCCACCCAAGGCTCGGACCGGCGTGTTGCCCAAAGCAAACGTGCCCAGACACGGAGCCCCGACAAGGTCAAACCAGAGTCGCACTGCAGGGCCAGGCGCGCGTGCCTGAACTCCTCCTCGAAGGCATCGACCAGACCTGGCAGACGGATCGGAGTGGGGGAGGGCTTCCCACGCACTGCGGTCATCAAGTGTTCCGCCTCCCCTGCTCCTATGGCCGGAATGAAGGCGAACCGTCCACTGTAGATGGCCCGGATCGACCGTGAGCGGTCAGCTATCTTGGTGAAGTAGAGCATCAATCTCGACGTGGGGTCGGCATGATCGTATCGCGGCCTCGCTGACCACGGCGAACCGCACTGCGGTGATGCGGCGTCGGCCACGCCGCCCCGCGTGGGCAACGTGCTAGTCTCGCCGCCAAATTCACGGATTACGGGAGGATGATCATGAGCGCAGCCACGATGGAGGCACGCCCGCGGACACCGGTCCACCTGTGGATCGTCGGAATCCTGTCGCTTCTCTGGGGCCTGGTGGGGGTGTTCGACTATCTGGCCACGGAGATGAAGCTGGACTTCTACATGAGCCAGTTCAGCGAAGAGCAGCTCGCCTACTTCTACGGCTTCCCGGCCTGGATGGTGGCCGTCTGGGCCTTCGCCGTCTGGGGCGGACTGGCCGGCTCCGTCGGCCTCCTGCTGCGCCGCGCCTGGGCGGTGTGGATGTACGCCCTGTCGCTCGCCGGCCTGGCGGTGAGCTCGATCTACAACTTCGGCCTCTCCAACGGCGCCGAGGTGATGGGCCAGGGCGCGGTCATCTTCACCGTCGTCATCTGGGCGGTGGCCATCGCCCTGCTGCTCTACGCCCGCAAGCAGGCGAGCAACGGGGTGCTGGTCTAGCGCGCGCCGGATCGTCGTCGCGGCCGGAGGGCGGCTCCCCGCCGCCGCGGCCCTTCGTGGTGGGGCATTCAACCGTCCCAGAAGTGGGTTTCTGATCCGTAGTTATTTGACAACTGCGGCAAGAGGAGTACAATCCAATGTCTTAATACATGATGTCATTCAACTGGGCACTTGCCGGCATGAGCTCTACAAGCGAACTCCGTCAGCGCCTCGCCCTCGTCGAGCGCACCCTGTGCCACACGCCCGTGGTGCAGCTTGCGGACGACCGCTTGAATCTCTTCGCCAAGCTCGAGTACATGAACGGCGTCGGCAGCATCAAGGACCGGCCGGCGCTGTGGATTCTCAAGCGAGCCATCGAGCGTGGCGAGGTCGGGCCCAGGACCACCGTCGTCGAGTCTTCATCGGGGAACTTCGCCCGCGCCCTGGCGACCTACGCCCGCATGCTCGAGATCGACTTCATCCCGGTGATCGATCCCAACGTGTCGCCGCTCTACGAGTCGTCCCTGCGCGCGCTGTGCCAGCGGGTGGTCAAGGTCGAGGAGCTCGACGACACGGGGGGCTTTCTGAAGTCGCGTCTCGACATGGTGCAGACGCTTCTCGCCGAGATCCCCGACTCCTACTGGACGAACCAGTACGGCAACCCGGACGGCATGGAGGCGCACTACCTGCTGACCGGCCCCGAGATCATCGACGATCTGCCGTCCCTGGACTACGTCTTTTTGGGGGTCAGCTCCGGCGGCACCGTCGCCGGCGTGTCGCGCCGGCTCAAGGAGCACGATCCCGACGTCAAGATCATCGCCGTCGACGCCGAGGGCTCCGTGATCTTCGGCCAGCCCGCCGCCAAACGCTGGATCCCCGGCCTCGGCTCGAGCATCGTGCCGCCCCTGCTCGCGCATGCCCTGATCGACGACGTGGTGTTTGTCTCGGAGCCGGACGCCATCGCCGGTTGCCACGAGATCCTGGAGCGCCACGGACTGTTCGCTGGCGGTTCCACGGGGAGCGCCTACAGCGCCGTCCAACAGTACTTCGGGGAGGCGGCGACGAGCGCCCGGCCGCGGGTCCTGTTCCTGTGCTGCGACCGAGGCGCCGCCTACCTGTCCACCATCTTCGATCGGCGCTGGGCGGCATGGAGGCTCGAGGTTGCGAACGCAGACTCGAAGCGAGACCAAGCGATCCTCTAGCAGCCCGTGGTGGAAGTCGTCGGGGTCGCGCGCAGGGGTCTTGCGGTGCAGCTGCAAGGTGCGAGGAGGACGGTGAGCGGTGCGAGCTGACGGCGCGGCACGGCCCCGAGCGCGCCAGGCCGGCGTCCCCTTCGACGGCGAGCCCGGCCCTTTCAACGCCATCACCGACGTCGCCAGCGTCGAGGTCGGTCACGCCACCCTGGTGCAGGGAGACTCCGTGCGCACCGGGGTGACGGCAATCTGGCCCCGCGGCCGTTCCGACACGGCGCCGGTGTTCGGAAGCTGTTTCTCGATGAACGGCAACGGCGAGCTGACCGGCGCGGCGTGGATCGCCGAGTCGGGCTTCGTCGACGGCCCGGTGATGCTGACCAACACCCACAGCGTGGGAGCCGTCCGCGACGGCTACATCCGCTGGTTGGTGGACAACGGCCGGCGGCCGGCGACCAACGCCGGCAGTGACGGCTTCTGGGCGCTGCCCGTCGTCGGCGAGACCTGCGACGGCGTGCTCAACGACATCAACGGCTTCCACGTCCGCACCGAGCACGTCGTCGCGGCGCTGCAGGAGGCGACGACGGGAGCGGTGCCGGAAGGCAGCGTCGGGGCGGGCACCGGCACCATCGGCTACGGGCACAAGGCCGGCATCGGCACTTCGTCACGGCGGCTACGCTCGCCCGGTCCTTACGTCGTCGGCGCCCTGGTGCAAACCAACTGCGGCAAACTCCAGGACCTGACCATCGCCGGCGTGCCGGTAGGACGCGAGCTCGGCCGCGCGCCGCAGGCGGCGAGCGCCGGTGACGGCGAGGCGGGCTCGATCATCGTCGTCGTGGCCACCGACGCCCCGGTGCTGCCGCACCAGGCGGCGCGCCTGGCGAAGCGCGCGGCGATGGGCTTGGCGAGGACCGGCTCGTTCGCGGCCAACGGCTCGGGCGACCTGTTCGTCGCCTTCTCGACGGCGAGCTTGGGCGACGCTTCCCAAGGCCACGTGGCGCAGGTGGGCATGCTGGCCAACGAAGCGCTGAGCCCCCTCTTCGAGGCCGTGGTGCAGGCGACGGAGGAGGCGATCGTCAATTCCCTTTTCGCCGCGGAGACCATGCGCGGCGTCCACGGACGCACGGCTCCCGGTCTGCCGCTCGATCGGGTGCAGGCGATTCTGCGGCGTTATCGTCGCTTGGAGCCCTCCACTCATCCATGATAGAATTCGCGTTGTCTCAAAGACGTAGTGAACCCTTGTAGCAGTAATGGGATACATGCCCAGGGAGATGTGTAGGCCGTGGATTTCGAGCTGACTGCAACAACGCCGGCGGGTGAACGGTTCGTGCGTCTGGCGGCGGAGCACGCGCCGATCTTGGCAGAGCGCGCCGCGCAACACGACCGCGAGGGTAGCTTTCCCTTCGAGAACTTCGACGACCTGCAGGAGAGCCGCGTCATGGCTGCCGCGGTTCCCGAGTCCTTCGGGGGGATCGGCGTCGAATCGCTGCACGACCTGATGGTGGGGATGAGCCGCCTCGGGCGGGGCGACGCTTCGACGGCCATCGCCGCCAACATGCACATCGCCGGCGGTGCCGTCGTCGTGCGCATGCTGCGCCGCTCGCAGACCAGCGGCGACGCCGCCACCGTCGACACCCTCGAATGGCTGCTCGGCCGGCTCGGCGCCGGCGAGATCACCATGTGCTTCCCGACCAGCGAGGTGGGCACCGACCTGGCCAGCCCGTTTTCCGAGGTGACGCCGACGGACGGCGGCTACCTGCTCAACGGACGCAAGGTCTTCGGCACCATCTCCCCCGCCGCCGATCTCTTCTTCCCCAGCGTGCGCATCGCCGACGGCAACGGCGGCTACCTCACCGGCACGGTGATGGTGGCGCGCGACAGCCCGGGGCTCGAGGTGGCCGACAACTGGGACGCCATGGGCATGCGGGCGTCGGGCAGCCACGACATCCTGTTCAAGGACTGCTTCGTCCCCAAGGACCGCCTGTTCGGCGTGCGCAACAACTACGGGAAGGTGGGCCGCGGCTTCGCCGACTTCGCGCTGAACGCCAACCTACCGCTCATCTCCTCCTTCCTCGGCATCGCCGAGACGGCGCGCGACATCGCGGTGAAGACCATCACCTCGAAGCGCAAGGGTCCGAAGAAGAAACTGCTCGCCGAGCGTGTGCCACTGCAGCAACTGGTGGCGGAGATGGAGATCGACATCGCCGTCTGCCGGTCGCTCATCGACCGGGTGGGTCGGCTCGCCGACGCCTTCCTCGAGCGCTACCGGGACGACGACGCCCCGATCGAGGAGTCCGACTCGCTGATGAAGGAAGTGCAGTGCATGAAGTACGTGGTCAACCGCAAGGTCATCGAGGTCGTCGACCGGTCGATGATCGTCTGCGGCGGCATGGCCTACATGAACAAGCACCCCCTGTCGCGGCTCTACCGGGACGCCCGGGCGGGGCCCTTCATGCAGCCCTACGCGCCGTACGAAGCCTTCGAGTACATCGGCAAGGTGGCGGTCGGGCTGGAACCGATCCTGGATCGATAGGAGGTCATCCGTTTGTTGTCTCTAGGCATCGCCGGTGGGCTGGACCCGGTGCACGAGCAGCGGCTCGATTCGCCGGAGAACTATACCTACGACGGGGCAGCGGTCCTGGTCGAGGACGGCGTGGTGCTGACCGCGATCGAGGAAGAACGGCTCGATCGCATCAAGCACTCGAACAAGTTCCCGTTGCGCGCCATCGAGCACTGCTTGCAGCAGCGCGGCGTCGGCCCCGGGGATCTCGACCGCATCGCTTACTACGTCGACGAAACCACCGCCGACGGCCTCCTGCGCCGCATGTCGCTGCTGCGTCCCGACATGCCGCCCGGCCTCAACGCCCGTACCCTGATGCGGCTGACGCTGAGCCGCGGCCTCGGCTGTGAGATCGACGCCGACAAGCTGCGTTTCTTCGAGCACAAGCTGACCCACGCGGCCTGCGCCATGCACCAGTCGGGGCTGGAGCAGGCCCTGGTGGCGGTGCTCGACAACGCCGGCGGCATGTACGTCGGTCGCCGCGACGAGGCGGGCTGCGTGGCCATGGAGACCCTGGCGGAGACGACGCCCTCCCAGTCGCTGCAGCGCCTGTGCAGCCTGGTGCTGCCGTTCCTCGGCCTCGGGATGTTCGAGGAGCACAAGGCCATCGCCCTGGCCACGGCAGGCGACGCGAAGCGTTTCGCCGAGCTGGTAGGGGACCTCTACGACCTGCAACCGGAGGGTTCCTACCGGCTGCGCCCCGAGCGCGCCGCCGCCCTCCTCGAAGCCGTCCGGCCACCGGCACCGGACGCCGAGCCGTCCAGCGAGCACGCCGACCTGGCGGCGGCGCTGCAAGGAGCGATGGAGGAGATCGTCCTCCACATGCTCGCCCACTACCGCCGGGCGACGGGCCTGGACAGCCTGTGTCTGGCCGGCGGCATGGCCGAGAACACCAGCACCAACGGCCGCATCCTCTACTCGGGGCTGTTCGACACGGTGTTCGTCCACCCCGCGGCCTACGACTCGGGCTGCGCCATCGGCGCGGCCTTGCTGGCATCGCAGGACGCCGGCAAGCCCAGCCCCCGAAGGCGTGTCGAGACCCTGCGCTGGGGCAGCGATCTCGCCGCCGGCGAGGCGCTGGAAACGGAGATGCAGCGTTGGACGGAGCTGATCGACGCCGCCCCGCAAGCAGACGTGGCGGCGCGCGCGAGCGAGCTCTTGGCCGACGGCTTGCTGCTCGCTTGGGTGCAGGGCCGCTCGGACTTCGGCTCCCACGCCCTCGGGGCGCGGAACGTGTTCGGTGACCCGCGGGACGCCGAGACGGGCCGTCGCGTGCACCGGGCGCTGGGCCGTCGCGAGACCTACCGGCCCCTCGCCGTGATGATCCCCGAGGAGGCCCTGGACGAGTGGTGCGCGGTGCCACCGGGGACCGGCGCCCTCCCCTTCCAGTCCATCGCCGCCCGCGTCCGGGAGGCGAAGCGGCCGGCCATCGCGGCGGCGATGCAGGCGGACGGCTGCGCCCGCGTGCAGTCGGTGTCGCGGCAGCGGACCCCCGAGGTCTGGAACCTGCTGCGCGCCTTCGAGCAGCGCACCGGCTCCGCGGCCCTGGTCACCGCCTCCTTCAACAACCGCTCGGAACCGGCGGTGGAGTCGGTGGAGAACGCGGTGGCGTCCTTCCTTTCTTCCGGCCTCGATGCTCTGGTGGTGGGACACGTCTTGGCCCGCAAGCGCAGCGTCGACTGGTCGGCCTGGACGACGCTCCAGATCTCGTTGCCGCCCTACGTCCGCCTGGTGCGCACCAAGGGTTGGCTCGAGCGCCAGCAGGGCGAGCCGTCCGACGAGCTGCGGACCTCTTTCAGCCCCGGCATCCGCAAGCCGATCTCACGTCCGCTGGGTGACCTCCTGTTCGACCTCGACGGAGCCACCACCCTCGCCGACCTGCTGCGAGGCGCGTCGCTGCAGGCCGCGGCGGAGCGCGAGCTGACCGAGGAAGTGCTCGAGCTGTGGTCCGCGCGGCTGGTGGTGCTGCGGCCCGGCGAGCGCGTGGCTGAGGCGTGAGCGAAGCGCTCTCCACCCCGGCCCTCGTGGGCGAGGAAGAAGGCGTCGCGGAGGATCGGCGGTGCGCCACAGCGGCCTTGTCGGAGGCCATCGAGAGGGCCGACCTGTCGCACTTCTACGGCGTCCTCCGCGACACCCGGCTGCCCTTTTTGTGCGGCGAGCTCCAGGATCAGGCGCCGCGGTTGTTCCGCGCCTGCTCGCACCTGGTGGCGAGCCTCGCGGCGGTGTCGCCGGCGGTGGCCTTGGCGGTGGAGAACCACCTCTACGTCACCTCGGCCATCGCCACCTTTCCCACCCGCGGCGACGCTGCACTGGATTCGAGCCGCCGTGAGCTGCTGCAGACCATCGTCGACCGCCGCTTCCTGGTCGCCAACACCAACTCGAAGGTCCACGGCTCCAAGGTGGGCAGCCTGGGGACCGGCGCGCGGCGCGCCGACGGTGGCTTCGTGATCGACGGCACCGCCGCCTACACGTCGCTGGCCAGCGAGGCGGACCTCCTCATCCTGATGACCGAGCTGGAGGACGAGGGGGTCGCCCTCTTCTCCATCGAGCCGCTGCAGGGCAACGCCGCCATCGAGATCGGCCCCTACCTGTTCCCCAGGGCGATGATCGACTCGGACACGCGGCGCCTCACCTTCCACCACCTGGCGTTGCCGGCCGCGTCCCTCGTCGCCAGCGCCGCCAACCCCTTCGCCGCTCTGCTGCTGCCCTTCGAGATGACCTGGCATCAGCTGCTCATCGCCGCCCTCTACCTGGGGGCGGCGGCGGGTGCGGTGGAGGAGGCGCGACGCTTCCTCCACTCCACCAACGGCCGCGACGGACGGCCGCTGGCGGAGCTCGACGGGATGGTCGTGGACATGGGGCGGCTCGCCCTCGAGCACCGCAGCGCCACCCTCGCCGTCGCCCAGGCGGGCGAGGCGCTGGGCGCGGTGCGCCGGCTGCCGCGGGACGCGGACGCCGTCGAGCGTTGCGTCGAGGTGGCCAGCGCGGTGAAGTACGCGGCGACCCGGGCGGCGGAGTCGATCGTCGCGACGGCGCGACGCATCGTCGGCGCGCGCACCTACGCCGGCGGCTCGAAGCTGGAACGCTTGAGCGACGAGGTGGTGTTCGGCAGCCTCGGTCCAGAGGTCAGCGCGGTCATCGAGCGCCGCTACGGGAAGCTGGTGCTGGACACCGATTCGTTTCTCGACCCCGC
>Ga0210095_1000402_pt1 | contig 11007 bp, 8 predicted proteins | sample China_Galinas_PW_FD_184861 | JGI IMG/M metagenome (GOLD analysis project Ga0210095, IMG submission 184861) | Wetland microbial communities from San Francisco Bay, California, USA, that impact long-term carbon sequestration - China_Galinas_PWA_D1... | ecosystem: Environmental > Aquatic > Marine >...
AAGCCGGGAAACGGAAAAATATTAAACATCTTACCAATATTGATGATAATATTCTTAAAAGATTATATAATACTGCGGATATTTTCCTGTTCCCGTCATATTACGAAGGTTTTGGGTATCCCCCTTTGGAGGCAATGCAAAGTGGCCTTCCAGTAGTTGCGGCGAACAATACTTCTCTTTCGGAAATAATTGCCCAAGGTGGTGTATTGCACGAAGTTGAAGATTTTCAATCAATGGCGGAAGATATAAAAAGATTATTGAGTGATGAAAAATATTCACGGGAAATTAGAACCCGGGGGATAGAAAGGGCAGCAAAATTTAGTATTGAATATACTGCTAAGGAACTTGTCGGCGTTTTTAATTCCTTTAGAAATTAAAGTTCAGTAAAAATTTTATGAATGAAAATAGTATAGATGTAAGTATAGTTATAATATCATGGAAAATGAGGATGCTTCTGCAGAAATGTCTTCAATCAATTTATAAATTTACTAGAAACATAAATCTTGAAATTATTGTCATTGATAATAATTCCGGTGATGGTACCGCTGAAATGATTGAAAATGAATTCCCGGGTATTGTCCAGCTAAAAAATAGTGAAAACCGCGGTGTGGCCCCGGCAAGAAATCAGGGAATGGCTATTGCGAATGGGAAATATGTCCTGATCCTGGATGCGGATGTCGAGCTTGTTGAAAACTCCGTATTGACCCTTTTCGAATTTATGGAAAAGAATCCGGACTGCGGTCTGGTAGGCAGTAAGCTAGTTGATTCGAATTTGGAACTTCAATACTCCTGTAAGAGATTTCCAAACCTGCTGTCGTTTATTTTCCGGAGATTAGAGCACTTCGATTCTATCAGAAATTCTAAAACGTTAAGATATCATACCATGCAGGATTGGGATCACAGCGAAATCAAGGCAGTGGATTATCTTATTGGAGCGTGCCAGTTTATAAGAAAAAGTGCAATTGATAAAATTGGTATGTACGATGACAAAATTTTCTATGGCCCGGAAGACATCGATTTTTGCCTGAGAATCTGGAAGGCAGGTTGGAAGGTTGTCTATTGTCCTGAAACGAAAATAATTCACCATGAACAGAGAATAACCAAAAAAAAGATTTTCTCAGCTATTTCATACAGGCATTTAAAAGGTATTTTTTATATTTACAGGAAGTACAATTACAGGATCAGGGCCTAAATTTCTATGACCAAATCGGTTGAAAAAATATTACTCCTCACCGCGGATTTTATTTTTATAAATCTTGCAGGTATGTTTTACTTCTTACTGAGGGTAGAATCCGGATTATTTAGTTTCAGAATTCAACCTGAGTTTTTTCTTCCCCTGTTTGTGATTTATTTCTACTGGCTTTTAATTTTTACTTTCGTTGGAATGTACCGCGTTTGGTTCGCTTCTTCCCGGTTTGATGAAATATCCACTTTGTTCAAAGCTACGTTTGTTGGAATCTTTGTTTTGTTTTTTGCAATCTATATAGATGACTCACTTCATGGAATTTCTTCAGGCGCAAGAATTCTACTTTTTGTTTACTGGGGAATGCTTTTCATTTTTGTTGGAACCGGCCGTATTTTTATCAGGAGTTTTCAGAGACGCCTGCTTGTAAAAGGTATCGGCAGAAAAAACGCACTAATAGTTGGTTATAATCCTAAAGCATTTGAGGTCTTTGATCAGATTGCTGACTACAAAGCTCAGGGGCTTGATATTATTGGCTTTGTCTCAGAAGAAAGTGATCAGGGAAGCAATTATAAAAATGTGAATGTAATAGGTTTGCCGGATAATATTCAAACATTAATTGATGAACATAATGTAAAAGAAATAATTATCGCACTTGATAAAAAGAACGATGATATTCTTCTTGATTTATTAGCTGAAGCATCATTGAAAAATGTTGGGTTAAAAATCGTTCCGAATCTTTATGAAATTTTAACAGGGCAGGCGAGAACTTCACAAATTTACGGCATGCCCCTTGTTGATTTGATGCCTCAACTAATGCCGGAATGGGAAAGAAAGCTAAAAAGAATTTTCGATATATTTATCTCGTTTATTGTTCTTATTATCACTCTGCCTTTGGATTTAGTTATTGCTATTGCAATTAAGCTGGACAGTTCCGGGGAGATATTTTTCACGCAGGAAAGATGCGGGCAGGACGGAAGGATCTTTAAAATGATAAAGTTTCGTTCAATGTTTTCTGATGCAGAGAAGAAAAGCGGACCGGTCTGGTCGCAGAAAGGTGATCCCAGAGTGACGAGAGTTGGAAAAATTTTGCGTAAAATTAGACTTGATGAAATTCCCCAAATGCTGAATGTCCTGTTGGGTGAAATGAGTCTGGTTGGTCCAAGACCTGAAAGACCTTATTTTGTTGAAAAATTTACAGAGCAAATTCCCTATTATAAAAGAAGACTTAAGGTTCGTCCGGGTATAACAGGCTGGGCACAGGTAAAACACAAATATGATGAATCAATAGAGGATGTAAAAGCAAAACTACGGTATGACTTATTTTATATAGAAAATATGTCTTTGAGAATGGATTTTAAAATCCTTTTCAGAACTATCTTTGTAGTTTTGTTCGGTAAAGGGCATTATCAATAGTAGAGGATGAATATCTATCATTTTTACTTTTGAAACTAAATTTAATTGAAGTATTATAGAACAAAATAAATATTAAACTTGAATGGCTGAAAAATCACTTGTAATAATTCCGACTTATAATGAACTGGAAAACATCACGACACTTATTCCGGATATCCTGACAAGGTATAAAAACCTGGATCTTGATATCCTGATAGTTGATGATAATTCTCCTGATGGGACTGGCAAATTTGTAGAAGATTTAGCCCAAAATAATCCCAGGGTAAAACTGATTAAAAGAGCCGGGAAAATGGGGCTGGGAACTGCTTATCTTGAAGGATTTAAGTTTGCTATTGAAAATAAATACGATTATATCTTCGAAATGGATGCAGATTATTCCCATTCTCCCAAAGAGATTAAAAATTTTCTGAAGGCAATTAAAAAGTTTGATCTTGTAATAGGCAGCAGATATGTAAAAGGGGTAAATGTTGTAAATTGGCCGATGCGCAGGTTGTTATTAAGTTATTCTGCTAATAAGTATACAAGAATAATCACAGGTCTCCCGGTTTGTGATGCTACCGGAGGGTTTAAATGTTTCAAGCGCAAAGTTCTGGAAGAAATAGATCTTAATAAAATTAAATCTAACGGGTATACTTTTCAGATTGAGATGAATTTCAAAGCCTGGAAAAAGGGTTTTAATATTGGTGAAATTCCAATCATTTTTATTGATCGTACTGCCGGGCATTCCAAAATGTCCAAGAAAATTGTTTACGAAGCGATTTTTATGGTATGGAAATTAAGAATCAGAAGTATGTTTGGATTACTTTAATTAATGTGAAAATTTTGAACATTGACTCACAACATTGAAAATGAATGGACTTATCCATAATAATAGTTAACTACAACGTTAAAGAATTTCTTCAGAATCTCCTTCATTCAATTGATAAAGCCGCACAGCGTATTAAACACGAAGTTATAATTGTAGACAATGCTTCCGATGACGGGAGTGTTGAATATTTGCAAAAAAACTTTCTTCAGCAGGACAGAATAAAACTCATAGCCAATAAAAAAAATATGGGATTTGGCAGAGCAAATAATCAGGGGTTGAAAATTGCTAAAGGGAAATATTTACTGCTTCTAAATCCTGATACACTTTTAAGTGAAGATACCATAAAAAAAATGATCGGATTTTTAGAAAAATCTCAAGATGCCGGTATGGCGGGCTGTAAGATCTTAAATCCTGATGGCACTCTTCAGCTTGCCTGCAGAAGAAGTTTCCCCGGACCATGGGTATCTTTTTGTAAAGTAACCGGTTTGAGTACTCTTTTCCCCAATAGCAGGTTATTTGCAAAATATAATCTCACTTATCTTGATGAAAACCAGACTTACGAGGTGGACGCAATATCCGGCTCATTTATGATGCTAAAGAAAGAAGTGTATGATAAAGTTGGCGGATTTGATGAAGATTTTTTTATGTACGGTGAAGACCTTGATCTTTGCTACCGGATCCAAAAGTCTGGCTATAAAGTTTATTATACTCACTCCACTCAAATTATACATTATAAAGGTGAGAGCACAAAAAGAAGCAGTATAGACGACACAAAAATATTTTATAACGCAATGCACCTTTTTGTGAAAAAACATTTCTCTACTTCCTTAATTGTTGAAATTATTCTTCAGTCAGCAATATTTTTCAGAAAGATTGTAGCATTTCTGGGGAAGAAAAAATTAATTTTGATTCCGGCTATAATTGATATAATTATGTTTGACCTTTGCTTAATTTCAGCGGAAAGGATTTATTCAATTAATTCACAATGGCAGGGGATCCCTTATTCATCTTTCTATATAATTTTTACCATTCCGGTATTGCTGCAGATTATTATTTCATCATCGTTAGGTGTTTTTCAACGTGATTATCTTCCCGTTCTGAAGACTACTGCAGCAACCTTTATAGGTTTCATAACACTATCGGCCATAACTTTTTTCTTTAAGCAATATGCGTACAGCAGGGCAGTTGTAGTAATAACCTATATCTTATTTCTGTTTGTTGCACTTGGATGGAGAATAATATTAAAATTATTTTTTAAAATTGGTATTGAAGGGGGGAATCGGGAAAACAGAAAGACTCTATTTGTAGGTACATCGGATGAAGCGATAAGCATCGCGAAAAAACTTCAGGTTAGTCAGATGGAATATCATAACCTTGTCGGTTTAATAGGAGTAAATAAATCTGAAATAGGATTAAAAAAAGATGATTTTGAGATACTGGGAACTTTGGACAATATTTTCAGGGTTATAAGAAATTATAAAATAACCGAAATCGTTTTTTCGTCAAATGAAATCGCATATTCAAAAATGATGTCAATTGTAGCTGATTTGCAGAATGAAAATATAGAATTCAAGTTAATCGGAAAGAACATGGATTTTATTGTTGGGAAAACCTCAGTCTCAATGCTGGATGATATCCCTGTAATTGAAATAACTTATAATATATCTAAACCCTTATTTCGGTTTGTAAAAACAACGTTTGATTTTACTATGGCGCTATTTGCTTTGTTTTTGATTTATCCTTTCCTATATTTGGCTGTTTGGCTGGGCAAAAGCCCAACGCCCTTAACAGGTTTCATTCTGAAAATTCCTTCTGTTTTTTCAGGAAAAATCAGCTTTGTTGGACCTGAAAACATTAATTATGAGTCCGAAATTTTCCTGGGAAAAAAAGGAATAACGGGGCTCTGGTACCTTGAAGGAGTTGAGGGTGCCAAATCTGAGAAAATTGATATTTTTTATGCTCGAAATCAAAGTTTATGGCTGGATCTTGAAATTATCGGGAAAACAATAATTAAAATGTGGAGCAGTAATTAAACAAGTATGGCTAAAACAATATTAGAATTTGAAAAACCAATTTATGAGCTTGAGGCAAAGCTTGAAGAAATGAAAAATTTATCAGATAGTCTCAACATTGAAAGTGAAATAAAAAAAATTGAAGATAAAGTAAAAATACTCAAGGAATCAATTTATAATGATCTCACCCGCTGGCAGAGAGTTCAATTAGCCCGGCATCCCGACAGACCCTATACACTCGATCACATTTATAATATTACAAGCAACTTTGTAGAACTCCATGGAGACCGCGGATACAAAGATGATAAGGCAATCGTTGGGGGTTTTGCTTCTATTGATGAATATAAAGTAATGATAATAGGACACCAGAAGGGAAGAGATACAAAATCGAATCTGTACAGAAATTTTGGAATGCCAAATCCCGAGGGCTATCGCAAAGCTTTGAGGATGATGAAGCTGGCGGAAAAATTTAATAAACCAGTTATCACAATGATCGACACTCCCGGGGCTTTCCCGGGACTTGAAGCCGAAGAGAGAGGACAGGCCGAGGCAATCGCAAAAAACCTTTTTGAAATGAGCAGGCTTCGTGTACCAATAATTGTTGTAATTATTGGGGAGGGTGCCAGCGGAGGCGCTTTGGGAATTGGAGTTGGTGACAGAATTCTGATGCTTGAAAATTGCTGGTACTCTGTTATCAGTCCTGAATCCTGTTCAAGTATTTTATGGAGAAGCTGGGAATACAAAGAACAGGCTGCTGAGGCTTTAAAACTAACAGCTCCTGATTTGATGGAGCAGAAATTAATAGACAGAATAGTTCCAGAGCCAATGGGCGGAGCTCACAAAGATCACGAAGCTACTTCCGCAACTCTTAAGGAAGTTTTAAAAGAAGAAATTGCAAACCTTGTTAAAATTAAACCCGAAAAACTAATAGAGCAAAGGCTGGAAAAATTCGGAAAAATGGGGGCGTACATAGAATAACTCTTAATATGTTTTCCTTCAATTATTCTAGGTAGATCCATCCAACACTATGATGACATTCAGAACAGAAATTCGTGTCCGTTACGCCGATACAGACCAGATGCAATTTGTTTATAACGGCAAATACCTGGAATATTTTGAGGTCGGCAGAACTGAACTTATCAGGAACTCAGGACTATCCTACAGCAAAGTTGAAAGCGAAGGTTATCAACTTCCATTATTAGAAGCACACCTGAGCTATGTTTCAGCAGCCTTCTATGACGACATCCTTGTGGTTGAAGCTTCCCTGAGGGAAATTCCAAAATTCAAGATGAGGATTCACTACAGGATTTTAAGGAAATCCAATGAGGAGCTGGTCTGCGAGGGATACACAGAGCATGTGTTTGTAAAAAAAGAGACCAGGAGACCGGGAAGGCCGCCTAAGTTTTTTATAGATGCCGTAAAAGATTATTATAAATAAGTCGGAATAATTTTATAACTTCTTTGTAGATTTTCTTGGCTTCTTTTCAACATCTTTAAAAATCTTAAAACATAATTAATGTTTGACAAACTAAAAGAACTTTCAAAAGATACTGCTATTTATGGTCTTAGTACTATGGCCGGGAGGTTTTTGAATTTTCTCTTGGTCCCCTTTTACACACAGGTATTTACGACCTCCGATTATGGAATAGTTACAAACCTGTACATCTTTATCGCAATATTTAATGTGATTTTTATTTACGGAATGGATGCTGCTTATCTCAAGTTTGCAGCCGTTCCTTCAGAAAAAGATGATAAAGATAACTTTTCCACACCTTATTTCTCTGTCCTTTTTGCCGGGCTGATTTTTGTCTCTATTATTTTAGCCTTAAAAAAAATAGTCTTTATTTCATTTGATCTCCCGTTCGACCGGCTTAACCTGATTTATCTGGTAGTCCCTATTTTATTTATAGATGCACTAAATGTAATTCCCTTCATAAAACTCAGGATTCAACGACAGGCTAAGAAATTTGCCACATTTAAACTTTTGAATATTTTAATAAATGTTGGCCTAAATCTTTATCTGATTTTAAAATTGAGATGGGGCATAGAAGCCGTTTTCATAAGTAATATTGCAGCTTCCGGAATTACGTTTCTTATTTTATTTCCAACAGTTCTGAAATATATCCGCGTAAAAATCAGAGTAGATCTTTTAAAAAGATTTTTGAAATTTGGAATTCCATACCTTCCGGCGGGCCTGGCCTCTATGTTTATCCAGGGAATTGACAGACCAATTCTTGGGCATTTAACGGATCTTGGTACCGTTGGTATTTATAGTGCAAGCTATAAGCTCGGAATTTTTATGATGCTTTTTGTAAGTATGTTTCAGTACGCCTGGCAACCGTTCTTTTTGCAGAACGCTGAAGAAAAAAATGCAAAAGAATTATTCTCAAAAATACTGACATACTTTACTATTGCGGCAAGTTTTATTTTAATAATTGTTTCCTTGTTTATAAGCGATATCGTAAAAATTAATATCCTGGGACATTCGATAATCAATGAAAATTTCTGGGGCGGACTGGATATTGTTCCCGTAATTTTATTTGGTTATTTATTCAACGGGCTTTATGTAATCTTTACAGCGGGTATTTTTATCAAGGGAAAAAGTATTTACGTTCCATTTATTACTGCAATTGGAGCAATTGTAAATATAGCGGTAAACTTTGCGCTAATTCCTTCGCTTGGTATGATGGGTGCTGCCTTAGCTACACTAGCAGCTTATTTTGCCATGTCATTGAGCCTGTATATTGTAACACAGAAGATTTATAAAATAGAATATGAATACAAAAAAATGCTGAAGATATTTTCTTCGATCCTATTAACTGGAATTTTGTATTATTCATTTTTATACTCAGGGCATTTATTATTTATATATAGAATAATACTGCTGGTAATTTTCACTCTCTGGATGGTTTTATATGTTATTGATAAAGACGAGATGAATTTTATTAAAACAAGAATTCTAAAATTAAAATGACGGGAGCAAATGACTGATCCAATTAAGATAAATATAAAACGACTAAGTAATAAATTTAACGATATTCCACTTCCCGGATATGCCACGGAAGGAAGTTCCGGACTTGATGTAAGAGCAGCGGTAGAGCAAGAAATTGTCCTCGCTCCCGGTAAGGTAGCCTTAGTGCCAACAAACCTTTCGGTTGAAATTCCGGCAGGTTACGAAATACAGGTAAGGCCCAGAAGCGGGCTGGCAGCAAAACATAGTATTGGAATTTTAAATTCTCCCGGCACAATCGATTCTGATTACAGGGGTGAAGTAAAGATTATTATGATGAATTTCAGCGAGGAAGATTTCCCGATTAAACGTGGAGAAAGAATTGCTCAGCTTGTAATTTCAAAAGTTTATAGAGCTGAGTTTATTGAAAAAAAAGAATTGAATGACAGCGAACGAGGTGGAGGCGGTTTCGGACATACCGGTAAAAATTAATTTCGCTTAAATCTTCGGTTAAACAGCATAATAGAATTATTAAAATTATCAATCTGTATTTTCTGCCAATTATTGATTAATATATCTTCAGAAAATTAATACTTCTTAAATCCCCGCAACGTTATTATAAAATATGTCTGACTTTATTCATTTACATAATCATACCCATTACAGCCTTCAGGACGGTGCTTGCACAGTAGAAGGTCTTGTAAACGCTGCAAAGAAAAATAATATGCACGCCGTGGCATTGACAGACCACGGGGTGATGTATGGTATAGCGGAATTCTACAGGAAGGCAACAAAGGCGGGTATCAAACCCATTGTAGGAATGGAAGCTTACGTGGTTTCCGAAGGCAGCAGGTTTGATAAAGGTACAGATTCCGCCACGGGAAGAAAAAGAAGCAAGCATTACAACCACCTTATACTTCTGGCAAAAAATAAAACCGGGTACAAAAATCTTTCAAAACTTTCGACGCTTGGCCACACAGAGGGATTTTACTATAAACCTAGAGTGGATTTAGAGCTTTTACGAAAATACAGTGAAGGATTGATCTGTACTTCAGCTTGTGCAGGTGGCGTTGTATCAGTTCCACTTAGAAACGGCGATTATGATAAAGCCCGGGAAGTTTCGTTGACTTACAAGGAAATTTTCGGCGATGATTTTTACCTTGAGATCCAGGATCACAAAATGGATGTGGAAAAAGCTGTTCTCGAAGGTATGCCAAAATTGTCAAAAGAGCTGGGAATAAAATTAGTTGCTACAAATGACTGCCATTATATTGAACAGGATCACTCGATAGCACACAATATACTTCTCCTGTTAGCAGACAAAACCGGTGCGGATTACAGAAACCTACGATACGGAACTGATCAGGTTTACTTCAAATCTCAGGAAGAGATGAAAGACCTCTTCAAAAATTATAATGGAGCCATAGAAAACACACTTGAAATTGAAGAGAAAATAGATCTCAAACTGGATTTTGAAGGGCATCATTTTCCTAAATTCCCAATACCTGAAGACTCTCCAGCAAAAACACTTGATGATTATTTTGAACTTCTTGCAATGGAAGGTCTCCACAAAAGATTTAAAGACATCTCAACGGAAATAAAAGAAAGATTTGATTTTGAGATTAATACAATAAAGAAAATGGGATTTGCCGGTTACTTTTTAATTGTACAGGATTTCATTAACTCTTCAAAAAAGATGAATATCCCTGTTGGCCCCGGCAGAGGTAGTGCGGCCGGGAGTCTTGTAGCTTATACGCTGGGCATAACTAATATTGATCCGCTTAAATACAACTTACTTTTTGAAAGATTCTTAAATCCTGCCAGAAAATCGATGCCGGATATTGATGTTGATTTTGCTGATGATAAACGAGGCGATGTAATTGAATATGTTCGTGAAAAGTACGGAAACAATTGTGTCAGTCAGATTATCACATTTAACCGTTTGTCTTCAAAAGCAGTTATTCGGGATGTTGCGCGTGTACTGAAAATTCCAATTCCAACGGTAAACAAAATCACGAAGTTTATTCCTTCAAAATTTGGAAAGGTTTTTACAATTGAACAGGCACTCGCTGAAGTTCCCGAACTTAAATGGGTAAAAACTTCCAAGGAACCGGACATCCAGAATCTTATCAAATACGCAAAAGTTCTTGAAGGAATGAACCGGAATGCCTCGAAGCATGCAGCGGGTGTCGTAATCACGCCTGAAGATGTTAGTAATTATGTTCCACTTGCCAATGCAGTCTCGCAGACAGATATTGTAACACAATATAACATGAAGGAGATTGAGAGTGCAGGATTGTTGAAAATGGATTTTCTCGGGCTGCGTACTTTAACAATTATCAGAGATACGTTAGACCTAATCAGGAAAAACCATAAAGTTGAAATTGATATAGAAAATATCCCCGATAATGATGAGAAAACTTATCAGCTTTATGCAAAGGGCCAGACTACTGGTGTGTTCCAGTTTGAATCTGCCCCTATGAGAGAATATCTCAAAAAATTAAAAGCTAGCAGCATTAGCGATCTTGCGGCGATGAATGCACTTTATCGTCCGGGACCAATGGAATTTATTGATGATTTTATCGATAGGAAATTCGGAAATAAAGAAGTTACATATCTGCATCCTGTTCTTGAGCCT
>Ga0210095_1000404_pt1 | contig 10985 bp, 7 predicted proteins | sample China_Galinas_PW_FD_184861 | JGI IMG/M metagenome (GOLD analysis project Ga0210095, IMG submission 184861) | Wetland microbial communities from San Francisco Bay, California, USA, that impact long-term carbon sequestration - China_Galinas_PWA_D1... | ecosystem: Environmental > Aquatic > Marine >...
TGGAGTGCCGGGCCGCCGTCAACACGTGCGTGATCGAAAACCCCTGCGTTCACACATGAGGCGGAGTCGTCTCGCCGCACTCCTGCTCTCCCTTGTGGCGTGGTGGCTCCCGGCGGCCGGCGCGCCAGCCGGTGAGAGCGAGCGGGCCACGTCACCACGCGACGCGATCGAAGTCGTCCTCGACTTCAGGTTGACCGCGAGATCCTCCACCGAGAGCGTCGAACCCACCGAGGCGCTGTTGGTGTTGACAGCCGGCCCGTCGGGTGCCGTGGAGGCCCGGACGGTGTCGGTGCAGATCCCTGGGAGAGTCGCCATCCAGTTGCCCAAAGGCAGCCTGTGGAGGGTGGCTACGCGGTCGGAAAGCTATTGGGCCGCGGAGACGGCGGTCCTGGCCGTGGACGGAGAGTCGCCTCGCGTGGTCCGCCTCTACCCGGCAGGAGAGCTGACCGGCCGACTCCGCGTCGCCGAGGCAAGCGCGGCTCAACCGGCGTCTGTGCCAACGGAGTTGGCGATTTCCTTCCAGCCCGTGCATCCCGAGCGCCGGCTGGTGCCGGGACCTGGTGGCCGCGAGACCTGTCCCGTGCGGAAAGATCGATCATGGACGTGCAGAATGCCCGCGGGTACCTACGACCTGCGGATCAAGGGGGAGGGATTCGCCTCGCTGTTTCGGTGGGAGGTCCAGGTGGTGGAGTCGGCCCACGATCCACCGACGGACCTCGGCACACTGACCCTGCGTCCGGGAGCAGCACTGTTCGGCTTCGTGGAGAGCGCGGGGCGCCCACTGGACCCGGAGACCGTCACGGTGACGTTGGAAGCTGCCCGCCCGCAGATGTCGGACCACCTCGTGGGGCGGAGATTGGACGCCCTCGGAGAATCCACCGCTGTCGACGAGAGGGGATTCTTCCACTTCCAGGACATCGTTCCGGGAACGTACCGGGTGTCCGTCGCCGCCGAAGGCTTCGCGCCGTTGCGCACACCCCCGGTCGACGTCCTGCCCGGGCTCGAAACCGACCTGACGCGCCCGCTGCTCCTGCAAGAACCGGCGCGGCTCAAGGTCTGGGTCGATCCGCCGACTCACCCGTCCGACGGATTCGCGTGGTCGCTCCGCTTGCAGCCGCGACAGCTCGATCAGCCTGCCGTGACGATGGACACGGATGCGAGCGGTGCTGCGTTTCTCGACGGTCTCGCCGCCGGCACCTACGAGCTCCACGTCGGCGGACCCGACGGAGCCCGGTGGGAGCAACGGGGAATCTCGCTAGAGCCGGGTCTGCAGACGGTGACCATCGAGCTGCCGCTGGTTCCGGTGGAAGGCACGGTGTCACAGGACGGCGAGCCGGTGCGAGCGCGCATCACCTTCGGCAACCGAAAAGAAGCGTGGCAGATCCCGATGGTCTCGGACCTTCGGGGCCGTTTCCGCGGTTACTTGCCCCGCGAAGGTACCTGGCCCATCTCCCTGCTCTTCGAGCCGGACGGCGCCCAACAGGTTCTCGATCCGGTCGAGGTGGAGCGCAACGGCAGCGGTCCAGCGGAAGTCTGGATCGACGTGCCGGACACATGGGTCGCCGGACGCGTCGTGGACGCGAACGGGAACCCCGTGGCCCACGCCAGCGTGCTGGCCCAGCGGACGACGGAGGTGTCGGCCAACGGGAAACAGCTCTGGACCGAAGCCTCCGAGACCCGCAGTGATCCGCAGGGCCGCTTCCACCTCCGAGGCCTGCCCGAAGGCGCCTATGCCTTCGACGCGCTCCACGGTGGCCGCAGTGGTCGCGCCACGGCCGAGGTCCGCGAGGCGACTCCATCTCAGGAGATCCAGATCACCTTGCGAAGCACGATCACGATCAGCGGGCGGATCGTAGCGAACTCTGGTCCGGTGGCCGGAGCCCAGATCTTCGCCCTTCCGACGGTGCCGCGCCTTCGGCGATTCACGGTCGAGCAGGCGGTCACCGATCCTCTGGGTGGCTTCAAGCTCACCGTTCCTGACGACGCCCTACACGCAACCCTCGCCGTCCTTCCCTTCGGGCACGTTCCCCGCCTGCTGTCCTGGGTTCCCGGCGGCGAGACCAGCGACATGGAGATCATGGTCGGCAACGTTGGTGGAAGTCTGGTGCTGCGTGGCCAAGATGGCCGCCGGCCCGCTCTCGGGGCGTTCGTCGAGCACGAAGGTCTTCGCATCCCGATCATCCTGCTCAACAGCTGGCTGCTCCTTCACGGCGGCCATCCGTCGGACGACGCCCCCTGGATCTTGCCGTCCATGCCGGTGGGAGAGTACCGGTTCTGCGGCTCACCGCAAGCCAAATCCTGCGACGGCGGACTGCTTCTCCCCAATGCCGAGCTCGCCCTCCAGACCGAGCCTGCGGAGCCACCCGACGCTGGAGCCGGACGCGATCTAAGCGCCCACTGAACCCTCTGACCTCCGACCCGAGAAGCTGAGAAGAAAAACGGCCGGCCCCCTTTCGGGAGCCGGCCGTTCGGACCTTCTCTGGCGACCAGGCTGGCACTGGCTGCGCGCCGGCCCGGTCATGATTCGATGCCGCCGGTCAGGGCTTGCGCACCGGGGCGAAGAACGAGGTCCAGCTCTCCGTCCGCGGGTCGTAGCGCTGTACGTAGAGGCGCAGGTAGGCGCCGGAGGGGACGTCGTTGATCAGCTTCTCAAAGGCCGAGCCGGTCTCCGCCGTCTGGCCGTTGACCTCGGCGATGACGTCGCCGACGCGCACGCCGACGTCGTAGAGCGGGCTGTCGGGCTCGACCTGGGTCAGCCACACGCCGCGCGCCGAATCCGGCATGCCGTGATCCTCGCGCAGCGACTGGGTGAGCTCCTGGTAGCGGACGCCCAGCCAGTCGACGCCGCCGCCGGACTCCTCGTGGCCGGTCTCGGCCACCGCGGTGTCGGTGCCCGGCCGCTCACCCAGCTTGACGGTCAAATCCTGCTCCTTGCCGTCGCGCCAGATGTGCAGCTTCACTTTGTCGTCGGGCTGCTGCGCCGACACGTAGTCGATGAGGTCCCGGGTGTCGGTCACCTTGACGTCGTCGATGCGCAGGATGATGTCGCCGGCGCGCACCCCGGCGTCGCCGGCGGGCTGACCCGAAAGGGCCTCCTGCACCACCGCGCCGTCGGTGCCGTCGATGCCGAAGGACTGGGCCAGCTCGAAGCTCAGGTTGCCGATGTTGACGCCCAGGTAGCCGCGCGTCACGCGGCCTTCGTCGCGCAGCTGGGGCAGCACCTGGCGCAGGGTGCTCACCGGCACCGCGAAGCCGATGTTCTCGGCTCCGTAGTTGATGGCGGTGGCGATGCCCACCACCTCGCCGCGCACGTTGACCAGGGGACCGCCGGAGTTGCCGAAGTTGATGGCGGCGTCGGTCTGGATGAAGTTCTCCAGCGAGAACTCCGGCGTGATGCCGATGGAGCGGCCCTTGGCCGACACCACGCCCACGGTCACCGTGTGGTCGAGGCGCAGCGGGCTGCCGATGGCCATGATCCAGTCACCCACCCGCAGGCCGTCGCTGTCGCCGAGCTTGAGATACTTGAGGGGATGCCCGGCGTCGATCTTGATCAGCGCCAGGTCGGTGGCCGGGTCGGTGCCCACCACCTCGGCCTCGAAGTCGCGGTCGTCCAGGGTCACCACCAGGCGGTCGGCGTCCTCCACCACGTGGTTGTTGGTGGCGATGAGGCCTTCGGCGCTGATCACGAAGCCGCTGCCGCCGGACTCCTGGCGGAAGCGCCGCGACTCCGGCTCTTCCTGCTCCTGCTCCTGCTGCGGCTGGCGGCGGCGCGGACCGAAGAAGAATTCGAAGGGATCGACCCGGCGCTGCGCCGGCGCCGACTCGAAGCTGTCGGCGCGGATGGACACCACTGCGGGTGCCACCGCCTCGGCCAGATCGGCGAAGCTGGGGAGGCCGCCGGCGGCGGTGGCGGTGCCGGAGACCATCTGCGGTCCGGGGTTGTCGTCGGCGAGGCCGGGCACGGTGAGCCCGAAGCCGCTGGCCAGCACCATGCCGAAGGCGACGGCGGCGAGGACCACGAGGAAGGTGACGAACTGTCGGCTGGGACTGCTCTTCATTTCGGTCATCCTGTAGCGGTTGGAGGGTGGTTTGCGTCGGGCGTGGGGGCGAGGTGCAACACGCCGAAAGGAAATAGCAAGGCGCTTGCCAGGTATTGAAACAGGTAGATCCGGGGGCGAAAGCGAGCCGCCGGATGCCAAAACGGCACGCGCTGGTCCCGGCCGACGCCTTGCGGGCTCCCCGCGACCGCCGCCGGACGCCCCCGCGCGACGCGCAAACCGCGAGTTTGAAGCAACTTGCGCCGCTACCCCCGGGTGGCTTATACTGAGCGTTGCCACGGCTTGCCTGGGTCGGACAGGGAGTGGGCGGGACGCCCACTTTTTTTATTGGCCGCAAAAGCGGGTCGGGGCAAGGGCGGCGCGGCCGGCGGACGATGGAGAGACCGACGGATGAGCAGCAGCAGAGGTGACCGCAAGCCTGCCGCCAAGGACCGCGTCGACGCGGACCTGCAGGCCGAGTTCGAGGCCATCGCCCACGGCGCTGGTCTTGAGCTGGTGCACGCCGAGCTTCGGGGTGGATCCCTGCGGATCTTCATCGACCGCCTGGACGGCGGTGTCACCCTCGCCGACTGCGAGCACGTCTCGAAGCAGGTTTCGGCGCTGCTCGACGTGGTCGATTTCGGACGACAGCGCTACGTGCTGGAGGTCAGCTCCCCGGGGCTCGACCGCCAGCTTTACCGGCCGCGCGACTACGCGCGGTTCGCCGGCCGCAAGGTGCGGGTGACCTATCGGTCGCCGGACCACGGCAAGCGGACCGTCGTCGGTCGCCTGGAGGAGTTTCGGCCCGCCGGACCGGAGGGCGCCGAGGGCGCCGTCACGGTGACCACGGACGACGGGGAGCGACTGGACGTCGCCCTCGCCGACGTGCAGATGGCGCGGTTGGAGATCGAGTTGTAGTCAGCGCCGACCGTGGCGTCGACGGACTGGCGAGCAGCGCCGCAGCGCCGGCGGGCCCGTCACGGAACGAGTACGACAGAGCAGTCACGACTTTACGACCAAGCAGGACAGAGCGAGCACCAGGGAAACCACGAAACGATGGCTCAGGCACAGACCTCGACGCAAGTCAACTTCACCGAGATCCTGAAAGCGGTCGCCCGCGAGAAGGACATCGACATGGATCGCTGGGTGGCGGCCCTCGAGGACGCCATGGCTTCAGCGGCCAAGAAGCAGCACCGCATCAAGGAGCCGGTGCGCGCCTCCCTCGACCTGGAGACGGGTCAGTTCGAGGCCTTCATCGTCAAGCAGGTCGTCGAGGAGGTCGAAGACCCCCTCGCCGAGTGGACCGTGGAGGAAGCCCGCGAGCACAAGGACGACGCCGCCGTCGGCGACGAGATCCTCATCCCCGTGTCCACCGAGGGCCTGGGGCGCATCGCCGCCCAGTCGGCCAAGCAGGTGCTCTACCAGAGGGTGCGGGAAGCGGAGCGCGAAAACGTCTACAACGAGTACATCGACCGCGTCGGCGAGATCCTGAACGGCACCGTCAAGCGCTTCGAGCGCGGCGACATCGTCGTCGACCTGGGCCGTACCGAGGCGGCGGTGCCACGCAGCGAGCAGGCGCGCCACGAGCGCTACAGCCAGGGCGAGCGCATCCGCGCCGTGGTCACCGACGTCCACACCCAGCCCAAGGGACCCCAGATCATCCTCTCGCGCACCGATCCGCGGCTGCTGGTCAAACTGTTCGAGATGGAGGTGCCGGAGATCTACGACGGCACGGTGGTGATCAAGAACGCCGTCCGCGCGCCGGGCGAACGGGCCAAGGTGGCGGTCTACAGCCGCGAGCGGGACGTCGACCCGGTGGGCGCCTGCGTCGGCATGAAGGGCTCGCGGGTGCAATCCATCATCCGCGAGCTGCGCGGCGAGAAGATCGACATCATCGAGTACAGCGACGATCTGGTGACCTTCGCCCAGAGCGCCCTGGCGCCGGCCCGCATCACCCGCGTGTCGGTGACCCACCACGGCGAGATCCCGCACCTCGACGTCATCGTCGAGGACGAGCAGCTGTCGCTGGCCATCGGCAAGCGCGGTCAGAACGTGCGCCTGGCCTCGGAGCTGATCGGCGCCCGCATCGACATCAAGAGCGAGAGCGACGTCAAGGACGAGGTGGCCGACGCCCTGGCCCGCATGCTGCAGACCGCCGTCGCCGCCAGCGAGGGCGGCGAGGAGGGAGCGGGCGCGCCGGCGGTGCAGGTCGACCTCACCGAGGCGCCGGGCATCGGACCGAAGACCGCGGCGAAGCTCGCCGAGGCGGGCTTTGCCAGCCTCGACGTCCTCGCCGCGGCCAGCAACGAGCAGCTCACCGAGGTGGAGGGGGTCGGCGCCCAGACGGCCGACAACCTGCTCGCCTGGGCGCAGGAGAAGGCCGCTGAGCTGACCGCCGAGGCGGAGGAGCCGGCAACGCCGGCGCCGGCCGCGGCGCCGGCGGAAGCGCCGGCGGAGCCGCAAGCCGCCGCCAGCTCCACCATGGGCGACGAGGACTTCATGGCCGCCCTGTCGCGCGCTTTCCAGGAGAGCGAGGCGCTGCGCCAGAGCGTCGCCGAACGCACCGAGGAGCACGCGGAAGAGGAGGAGGGCGACGGCGCAGCGACGGACGAAGAAGGCGGCAAAGACGAAGAGGAGTAAACCCCGGCCGCGAGGCCGTGGCGACGCCGCGAGACGTGTGAGACGAGCGGCGAGTTGAGTGATGAGCGGGCCGTGCCCTGAGGCGGGGCCCGTGGGGAATGGAAGTCAGGGAGATCAGGACGCGTATGGGAAAGATTCGGGTGCAGGATCTGGCGAAGATGATGGGGGTCCCCCACCAGGACCTCATGTTCAAGCTGAAGTCCATCGGCGTACGGGTGGAAGGTGAGGACGCCCACATCGACACGGACATCATCCAGGCGATCCTGCAAGGCAAGCAGCTACCGCACCCCCGCGAGGTGATCCTGCGCGACCAGCCGACCCAGGAGGAGGCCGCCTCCCCCGCCGCGCTGCGGCGCCGCCGTCCGTCTTCCCACCGCCCCTCCAACCCGCTGCGTCCGACGCGCCCGCGCACTCTGATCCGCAAGGTGGAGTCGGAGGTCCCGACCCTGCCGACGCGGGAGAAAAAGGAAGCCCCGGCGCAGAAGCCGGTGGAGGCCGAGGCACCGCCGGCGGAGGCCGTGGCCAGCGCCGCGGAGCCGGCAGCCGAGAAGGCCACCGAGACGGCGGCCACCGCCAGCGAGCAGCCCGCCGCCGAGAAGACGGCCGAAGCGCCCGCCGCCGCGGCCGCCGCCCCGGAAGGCGAGACGGCGGCCGAGAAGGGCGAGACCAAGAAGGGCGCCAAGGCGGCGCCGGTCACGCCGCCGCCGGTCTTCGGCGAGGAGCCGGAGGACGCCGAGTCGGAAGAGAAGAAAGAGAAGAAGCGAGCCGCGAAGAAACGCCCCCGCCGCGAGGTGGTGGACGAAGAAGACGCGGACTTGCGCGCCTACCGCGGAGCGGCGGTCGACGACATCGAGGAGGAGGCGGAGCCATCGGCCCGCGTCGCCGCCTCGAGCCGTCGCAAGCGCCGCGCCGAGCGCCGGCAGGAAGGCAAGGCGGATGCGGTCAAGGCTGAGATGGGAGGCAAGGTGCTCACCTTCCGCAAGGGGCGCCCGGAGGGAGCAGTGATGATCACCGAAGGTATGACCGTCCGCGATTTCGCCGAGAAGCTCGGCATCAAGGCGAAGGACCTCATCGCGGCGCTGGTGTCGCGAGGCGTCATCGTCAACATCAACCACATCGTAGAGCCCGAGCTGGCCGAGAAGGTGGCCGAGGATCTGGGAGTCGAGGCCATGGTGGTCTCCATCGAAGAGGAGATCCAGCTGCGCCAGGAGCAAAAGCGGGAGGGCGAGCCCCAGGGCAAGGAGCCGCGCGGCCCGGTGGTCACCATCATGGGCCACGTCGACCACGGCAAGACCTCGCTTCTCGACGCCATCCGCAAGTCGCGGGTGGTCGAGGGCGAGCACGGCGGCATCACGCAGCACATCGGTGCCTATCAGGTGGAGCACGACGGCAAGCACGTCGTCTTCCTCGACACGCCGGGCCACGAGGCGTTCACCATGATGCGCGCCCGCGGCGCCCGCGCCACCGACATCGTGGTGCTGGTGGTGGCCGCCGACGACGGCGTCATGCCGCAGACCATCGAGGCCATCGACCACGCCCGCGCCGCCGGCGTGCCCATCGTGGTGGCGGTCAACAAGATCGACAAGGCCAACGCCAACCCGGACCGGGTGAAGAAGGAGCTCGCCGATCAAGGGCTGATGGTGGAGAGCTGGGGCGGCGACACGGTGTCGGCGGAGATCTCGGCGCTCAAGAACCAGGGCATCGACGACCTGCTGGAGCTGATCCTGCTGACCGCCGAGCTGCTCGAGCTGAAGGCGGACCCGGAGCTGCCGGCCCAGGGCGTGGTGCTGGAAGCGCGCAAGGAGGCCGGCCGCGGCATCATCGCCACCATCCTGGTGCAGAACGGCACCCTGTCGGTGGGCGACGTCTTCGTCTCCGGCGCCGTCTCGGGCCGCGTGCGGGCAATGACCAACGACCTCGGCGAGCGCGTCCAGGAGGTGGGACCGGCAACGCCGGTGGAGGTCACCGGCTTCGACGACGTACCGGAGGCCGGCGACCCCTTCCAGGTGGTGGGCGGCGACTCCGAGGCGCGGCAGATCGCCTCCTACCGCCAGCAGGAGCAGCGCCGGCGGGAGCTGGCGCCGACCACCGGCCGCATGTCCCTCGAGCAGCTCTACGACAAGATCGAGGAGGGCGAGGTCAAGGAGCTGCCGGTCATCCTCAAGGCCGACGTCCAGGGCTCGGCCGAGGTGCTGCGCGATGCGCTGGGCAAGCTGAGCACCGCCAAGGTGCGGGTCAACGTGATCCACGCCCAGGTCGGCGCGGTGTCCACCAACGACGTCATTCTGGCCGCCGCCTCCGACGCCATCATCGTCGGCTTCAACGTGCGCCCGGAGCGCAACGCCGCCGACCTGGCCGAAAAGGAAGGCGTGGACATCCGTCTGCACACGGTCATCTACGAGCTCACCGACCAGCTCAAGAAGGCGATGACCGGCCTGCTGGAGCCCACCTTCCGCGAGGTCATCGAGGGCCACGCCGAGGTGCGCGACACCTTCAAGGTACCGAAGGTGGGCATGGCGGCGGGCAGCCACGTGGTGGACGGCACCGTGTCCCGCAACTCCCTGGTCCGCCTGCTGCGCGACAACGTGGTGATGTACGACGGCCGCGTCGCGTCGCTGCGCCGCTTCAAGGACGACGTCGCCGAGGTGCGGGCCGGTTTCGACTGCGGCATCGGCCTGGAGCGTTTCCAGGACGTCAAGCCGGGTGACGTCATCGAAGCCTACAAGAAGGAAGAGGTGGCTCCGGAGCTGTAGGCGGAGCCGCCGGCGGCGGCCGCCGCCGTCTCCCCCCAGGCGAGCCGTGGCGCCTGCGCTTCGGCGCTGGCGCCGCCCGCACAGCCGAGGACGCCAGGAGAGCACCGGGAGCCGGCCATGAGCATGTGGGTGGGACTGGTGACCTGCGAGCTTCACGTTCCTGGAGCGCGCAGCCTCAAAGAGAAGAGGCGGGCCGTCAAGTCGTTCGTCGACCGCGCCTACAAGCGGCACCGGGTCTCGGTAGCGGAGACCGCGTTGCACGACGTCCACCAACGGGCCGAGATCGGCCTCGCGGTGGTGGCCGGTAGCCAGGCCGCCGTGTTGCGCCTGCTCGATTCTCTACGGGCGTTGACCGACGAGCTGCACGAAGCCGAGGTGACGCGCTGGGACGAGCGCGTCGTCAGCGAAGGGGAGTGGGACGACCCGGATTGGGACGAGGATGCCGGGACGAATGATCTTGGAGGGTGACGACCATGACCACCACGACGACGACCAAGGCGCCGCAAGAGGTGCTGCAGCAGATCCGTCAGGGCAACCGCTTCCTGCTCACCAGCCACGTCAACCCGGACGGTGACGCCATCGGCTCCGAGCTCGGCCTGGCGCGGCTGCTGCGCAGCGTCGGCAAGGGGGCGGTGATCTGGAATCGCGACGAGACGCCCAGCGTCTACCGCGCCCTGCCCGGCGCCGAGCGCATCCACGTCGGCGAGGAGCCGCCCACCGGTTACCCGGAGAAGTTCGACGCCGTGGTGGTGCTCGAATGCCCCAGCCTCGACCGCTGCGGCCTCGAAGAGCACTTCGGCGACCTGCCCCTGGTCAACATCGACCATCACATGGGCAACCAGCACTACGGCGTCGTCAACTGGGTGGACCCGGCGGCGCCGGCGGTCGGCGAGATGGTGTTCCGTCTCGCCGCCGGCCTCAAGGTGGCGTTGGACGAGGACGTCGCCGACGCCCTCTTCCTCACCCTGGTCACCGACACCGGCGGTTTCCGCTTCTCCAACGCCACTCCCGAGGCCTTCGAGGCGGCGGCGGCGCTGGTGCGCGAGGGAGCGCGGCCGGAGCGCGTCGCCGGTTGGCTGTTCGAGAGCCGTCCGGAGGCGTCCCTGCGCTTGCTGGCGGAAATGCTCGGCTCCCTCGAGCTGCACGCCGACGGCCGCGTCGCCTCGGCGCTGCTCACCGCCGACATGTACCAGCGCGCCGGCGCCCACCATAGCGACGCCGAAGGGCTGATCGACTACCCGCGCTCCATCGCCGGCGTCGAGGCGGTGGCCCTGGTGCGGGACCTGGCGGAGGACCGTTGCAAGGTGTCCCTGCGCAGCCGCGGCGAGGTGGACGTGGAGAAGATCGCTCGTCACCACGGTGGCGGCGGCCATCGCAACGCCGCCGGCTACGAGGCCCCCGGCAGCCACCAGGAGGTGGTGGCGGCGGCGGTAGCGGCCCTCCAGGAGGCGTTGGCCGAGCGATGAGCGAAGCGGTGAGCGAAGAGACGGTGAGCGAAGAGACGGTGAGCGAAGAGGCGGTGAGCGAAGAGACGGTGAGCGAAGAGGCGGTGAGC
>Ga0210095_1000406_pt1 | contig 10964 bp, 4 predicted proteins | sample China_Galinas_PW_FD_184861 | JGI IMG/M metagenome (GOLD analysis project Ga0210095, IMG submission 184861) | Wetland microbial communities from San Francisco Bay, California, USA, that impact long-term carbon sequestration - China_Galinas_PWA_D1... | ecosystem: Environmental > Aquatic > Marine >...
CGTGCTCCACTTGAAAGTTGTCGGGATCGGCGTCGAAATGCGGGTAATCGATGACATTGATCAAATGCAGAATCGCAAAACTCAGTGGCGATTTACGGGCAATATAATTGATCAGCAAGAAATCGAACAGCCGTCGCGGCAGTTCTTTGTGAATATTGGTTCGATCGACATAATCGCCGAATGAAGCCAGTTTCGTCGGCAGTTCCTCTGCGAGCGCGCGGATCACCTGTGTGAGTGCATTGACCGCCAGCGATAGCTCGGCGACGCGCCCGAGCATGGCGATTTCGTCTTCCCATTCCTCGTCTGAAGCACCGATTACCGCATCGAGTTTTTCCAGAAAATCGCCGGCCTCGATGGTCGCCAGGCCGATATCGTCCACATCGGGCGGAAGCTCCCAGCCCATCAAGTTGATTAACGCCTTCGCTTGGGCGACATCGTCCCGAATCTCGGTCAAATACGAAAGCAATTGACCGATGCCGGCAGTTGCCCCGTTGATTATATTATTGGCCATGGCAGCAAATTCTTGTCTTCGATCTTGCAGTCTTTAAAATTGAACTTCTCGGCTTGGTTTCTCAAGTTCTTCGTCCGGATCTTCAGCGCGCGCAGATATTCCTCCGCATCGGTCTCCGGCGTCCACGGCAGGATTTTCGGCGCGTGCGCCGGCAAACTTTGATCGTTTATAATTGCCTGCAGGTTGTCGTTGGCGCGGTTATTCCAAGTTTCCACCCAGTTCATATTTACAGGCTCTACCGGTACGTCTTGCATCTCTGGCGGAAGAGATTCCAGTCCCAGGTGTTCTTTCCACAAGCGCTCGCGCAATTGCTTGATGACCTTCGTGGCAGGTTGACCCGCAATCCCGTTGTACATGACAAGATTGAGTTCGATGCTGCGGGAGGGTTGCCGGGAACGGTGCGGCAGGGCATGCCGCGCGGTGCGGGTAAACGCTTCTTTAACTAATCCGGGAATATCTAATACGTCGCCGAGGCTTTCTCTAATCTTTTCCAAAGTCTCGTTAAAATCTGTGATCAGTTTATAGGCGACAAAAAGAATGGCAAGTAAGGTTTTGGGGTTGAAAAACATCTGTTTAAAGACAAAGAAAAACAAGTACCAAAACAGGTCCCAGAGAAATTTGCCAGGATCATTCCCCAATTTGATCTTGTCGATGAACCTGTCGGCGAGGGCGCCAGTGACGATCAGGCCGATCTCATGATAGTTCATGGAAGTGCCGTCGAGGTTGGCGCTTCCGACGGTCGCCCACTTATCGTCGATAATTGCCATTTTGCTGTGCACGTAGATGGGCATGAGTTCAAATCTTTTTCCCCCTCCATTGCCCGCTATCTCAGACCTGCTCCAGACGGTATAGATCCCTAACTGGTGGTCGTTGGCTTCGGCCCAGATTTTCAATTGATTGATATTATCGATTTGCCGATCGGGGTACCCTGGCAAGTCGGGGCGAAGATTGAGCACGAGGATGATCTGCAATTTCGACTTGGAAGTATCCTTCATACGGCCAATCAGTGCATCGATGATCTCCGGAGAGGTAAAATATTGATTTTCAATGTAGATGTAGCGTTCCGCATTGTTAATCGCCCGTTCGTAGGCTTCTAAAATTCCGGTTTCTCCGTGCGGGAGATTTTCATCGTCCGGACCGTTTCCTTTGAAAGTGCCTCCTGGCAAAGTGCGCAGCACTTGAACCGTCGCCGTCTTATCTCCCTGCTGCGCGTCAATTTGTCCGGGAGGCATCATGGTCAGCGGTTGACCTGTTGATTTCCAAACCGTGGCAAAGGTCTTGTCGATGTGCGCGACGGCCGGCCCCTCGACTCCTATGTTGACATCGTGAATGAGCGAGCCTTTGTGCCGTGCATCGTGAATGGCATGACGGTCGTCGTTGAAATAGAACTGCTTTAATGGCGAGCCCATCAATATCGCTTTGGCACCGTCCACGACGATGGCTTTGGCATGCAGAACGGCAAAACCCTTGGTAAAAGCACTGGTGTTGACTCCTTTATTCTTAAAAAACTCCCGCACTTCGGTTGCCGTGTCGTTGGCAGACAGAGGGATGTCGGTGACAATGACGTTGACCAGTTTCCCGGCCGGGTTCGCGGCCTTTTTCAACAGTTCGTCTTCTAAGGTTGCTTCCATTGCACTCTTGCAATTCGCGGAGGGCGGGTTGCTTGGGTTAAAATCGCTTTTAAATTTGGTGATCAGATGATTGTTTACGTCGAAAAACAGCGTCATCAGATTGATGGACGTGTTTGCCCCTATAGCTGCGTCTGTGACTGCCGGAAACATCGTGTCGCCGTCGACCAGGTGTTTGATCTCATTGCCTTGAAACAAGGCCACTGGGGTTGCGGTTTCCGGGTTCAAGGTCGTATGGGTTACGAGCCAGCCGTCGATGTTGTCCCGATGGATTTTTATCACTCCTACGTCGAGAATTTCGTCGGTTACGTCTTCTACTTCTTTTGTCTCGTGCAACAGGCGCGTGCCGAAAAGTTTGGGATCTTCCTGACGCGGGCCGAAAACCTGGACCACGATGTCGGGATCTCGATCGACGTCCCACAAGCTGTAAGCATCGGCGGAGTAAGTTAATTCAAAATTCCCTTGGTCGTTGGTTTTCCCCGACTTTAGAATATCGTCCTCGTTGAAGAAGGGATCAAAATCCACCGCTCTTACGGTGAGATTTTTAATACCAGTCCCGTTTTCATCAACGATCCGACCTTTGACGCCAATGTTTGCCATGATGTGTACTATAAGATTTTCACAATTATAAAATTATCACAAAATTTTAGCGCTATATCCGGTATCTTTTGCGCAATACCCTTACCCTCGTGTAATCGATTGACACCCGTGTCAATTGTGCTCAAGGACCATGCTAGCCTTTTTTGTATAGTTGCTGATTTTTCGCATCGATTACCAGGAGAAAATATATTTTATGCTCCCAAACCAAGAAGTAACCCCGCTTTCCTTTGAGGGTAAAATCGAAAAGTTGTAAAAAACCATTTCTGTCAAGATTCAAGACCTGCACCCCATGTCCCCACCATCCAATCAATCAGTATTAGGTGATCGCACCAAGTCTTCAGACACCAGCCCTTTCAGATTCTTCTCCACATTGAGCATGAATTTCTTGACCTCCTTCTTGCGGTAAGGGTGATGAAATGGGCATAATTCTCGACGATCTGTAAAAAAAGGGCTCAAATCTTATCATTTGACCGAAGACCGGCGAAACTGTTAGGTCGTTATATTCTTAGAAAACGGCATTCCGTCAATTTGGAAGATCTGAGCCCATTCTGTCTCTGAAAAGCCCGCTCGTAGCTCAGCTCTTGGCTCCGCGGCCGCGCGTGCGCGGCCGCGGTAGTTGAACACCTTTCTGCTTTTTTTCTTCTTCGATCTGCTTTTCCAACGCCGCGATTTCTTTTTTGTAGCCAGCGATCTGCTCGTCGAGTTGCCGCACGATGTCGGCTTCTGCAGCGGTCAGGCCCGTCACCCGGGTCTTTAACTCAGCCACGGTTGCTTCCTTTATCGCAATCGAATCGCTCGTCTGGGGCGGTTTCTTTTGCGCTTTCTCAAGGTTTTTTTTCGCCTCGCCGATGAGTTTCCCTTGTTCTGCTAAAATCTGATTCAGGGTCGCCATGTTTTTCTCCTCTTATTTTTACCAGCTTTTAAGGCCATACGGGCGGGATAAAAAATCCCTTTCGGCGCTTTCCTCGGTTACGGTTTGTTAAACCCGGAGACCGGTGTCGGAATGCCGCCGAAGTTCGCCGGGCCGGCCTGGGCAATGTTGCCCATGTACACGGCGTCTTTGATGCCGTGAAAATCCACCGATGGAATCAACACATTGGTTTTAATGTGATTGCCCATGACGATGGCACTGCGTGCGGTCAGAGAGACCGTGGCAGACGGCTGCGCCGCAATGCTAACATGCCAGCAAAAATTATTATTGAAAAACAGCCGCTCGAAGCGACGAAAAATATTATCGGTGACACTTTGTTGGGCAATTTCCACTAACGCCGAACGACCGGGACCGAGGAATTTATTGTCGAGGATTTGTGCGCTGAAGCCGATCACTAATTGACCGGCGCCCAGATTTATGGCCTGCTCCAACGAGCCGCGCAGCCAGAGTGCGCGGTGTTCCTGATTGGCGTCGAGCAGCGCGGCGTTGGCATAGGTAACATTGTTATTCTGCACCCGCGCTTCGAGCACGAGATCGGCAATGATACCCCAGGAGAGTTTGCTGACGGTGCCATTATCCGGCGAAACGCCTGTGTTCATAACTTCGTTGGACTCGATGTGGAGCTCGCCAAAATGCTGCGACACACCGATGCTGATGGCCGGCGCCTGTTGGTAGCCGCAAGAGAGAAAGCGGTTTTCGACCAGCGCAAATTTCGCCAAACACTCTATACCGATCAGCCCATAATTACGCATGTCCTCGACACGGTTTTGGGTGAATTCCAGGGAGGTTTGACTGAGAAGCGTCGCGCCGCTGCCGCCGCGTAAAAGCGTGTTATCGGCAATTTGGTTGGCCGCGCCGCCGGTGGCCGCGATGGGAAAAGCCGCGTTAGTGATGCGGTTGCCGTGTGCCCGCACCCGGCTCGACAGCAACACCCCAATGGCGAAGCGGACTTCGCCGTCTTCGCTCTCGATGCGATTGCCCAGCACTTCGGCGCTATCATTGCCGATCAGCAAGACGCCATCCTGGGCACCGAGAATGCTATTGCCGACGACTTTCCCCCTAATGGACCCTTGGCTACCCTGGGGGCCAAGGCTAGCAACCAGTATGCCGATGGAAGGTGTGTCGCTGACTTCTTTCGCCAACGAACGCACGATGTTTCCCTCGACGCGTGTGCTCGCTCCGCTGATCGAAATTCCACCGTAAACGTCGGCGCCGTAAATCAGATCATTATCGCGGATAGTGCAATCGTTGGCAGCCACGTCAATGGCGAAAGCCTTGGCATCACTGGTCTCGGATTGTCCATTCAACCGCAAGATGTGATTGCCGGCAATCACCGAAGCACTGGCCAACGAAAACGGCATGCCGCTAAACATTCCCTTGTTAAGCGATATGCCAACGAAAAAACCGGTGATGTCGTTGCCCTCGATATCGGAAGGGCCGAAAGCGTCCAAGAGAAAAATTCCGACAGTCCCACCGTCGCCGTTGTTGGCCGTGACGGCGGTCAAGGCATTGTGCCGCACGCACACCAGAGTGGTGTCGCTGACAACCCAGATTGCAAACGTTACGCGGCTAATCTGATTGTTGGCAATCTCGATACCAAGGCTCCGCCCTATCATGATACCCGTCAGGTTCAGTAATTCCTGCGCCTGGACCACACAACCCTGGATCTTGGCGTTGCGGCAACGGTCGATTGCCACCAACGCGGTCAAATCCGATTGCGGTACGTCCTTGTTTTCGAATTCGAAGTGAATTCCATTTACCGTGACGTTTTCAAGCAATAAGCCGCCGGGGTGAGCGATCTGCAAAAGCGTCGCGCCATTGTTGCGAACCACATGCGCGCCGAGAGATTCGCCATGCAGTGACACATTGGAATTTTCGACGCGCAGCGGCTCGGTGATCTCATGCAGGCCCACCTTCAGACAAACGCAACCGCCTTCATCGGGCAAAGAATCGATGGCGTCTTGGATGCTATCGCCCGGAAGAACGACGACGGTGCAACAGCCCGGCTTCAACTCGGTCAGCGGTGGAAACACCGGCCGGCAATCTTTAATGACGCCGTCCGGCTCAACGATGGCCAGCTTGCAGAAATGATGATGAATGCCGAGCGGCGGCGCTTTGTCGAGCCGCTCGATGTCAGCGTCCGCGGTACGTGCAGCGAAGCACCAGTAGTCGCCGCTGTGCGCCGTTCCATTGCCGGCTTTGCTCAGAGTGACTTGAATGCCGTGTTCCAGAACAAAGCTCGGATCGGCGGTTGTCAGCAGAATCAATCCGTCGCCAGTGGAATCCAAGTTAATCAGCTCCGTGCCGTCGGGCCTGAGGACGCTGTCGGATTGATCCCAGCGGATAACGCGCAAATGATCGCCCGGATTAACCGCACCTTCCGGAAAATCAGCCAGCGGCAAGGCCTGGCTAAACGTCAGTGTCTGATTAGTATCGTCAACCGTCACCTTGAGCATCACTCCGGTTTGGCCGTCGAATTCTCGGCTGTCGCTGGTGATCTCGACCCAGTCACCGGTCTTGAAACGCAAGACATCGTCGCGCCCGAGGCTTTCGACTTTGACGCCAGTGCGGCCGGTAAGAATTTCCAGAATACTGGTCGCCACATGAGCATTTTCGCGGGACCATTTTACTCGCACCTCACCAGTGGACTGAACATCATGAACTTCGACCCGGTACAGGTGATTTTCCAGACCTCGATAACCGCCACTGGGAGGCACCAGACAGGGATCGGGCTCTTTACTTACTCCTACGGTGCTCGTGGTTAAGCGCGCCCCCGAAGGCGAATTCTGCTTAAACCAGTCATCGATATCGGACAACGGTGTTTCGCAAGTGACATCGGTCCCTATATTGTCTATCACTTTGACCTGCCAGGCCGTTTGATAGCGCGTCGTGGTGTCGACGTTGACCGCCGGCTCGATCAACTGCGGTTCCTGCAAATAGGTCACTTCACGCCGCCAGACATCGAGGTAAAGTAGCGAACGGATCTGCGGCGACACGGTCACTGGACCGCCGTAGAGCTGGTCTTTCACCGGTAGCGGCTCCTTGCCATAGCTCTCTTCAAGAATGGAATCGAACTGCGCCGCCGTGCCATGGTTTTCCGCCAGATGGCCATCGACGTAGATCCGTCCCTGGCCAACCGTCAGTTCACCTGCGGTTACGGCAATCTTGAAACCGTCCGGCGTTTCCGATGGCACACCGCAGCGGCCGATGACATCGATGCTCTCGGCACGCCAGCGACGGTCTTGTATATCGACGTACTCGTTATAGTCGGCGTCGAGATCGACGCGTCCCTGTTGGCGCAAGACACCCTGATAATGGTTTTCCGGGTTGAATCGCTTACGGCTGTAATCACCACTCATGATTCCGGTCTCCTGTATCTGTCACGAAAAGTTGTCAAGACTTCGGTGTGCTCTGGCGCTACGCGATGACTTATTCCAATCGTTCCAGCCGTTCAAGCTGCAGCAAAGAAGGATTTCGGATTGATCAACGTGTAGTTGTTCCAGTCCTCTCATGTTGAATAAAAAATCCCCGCTTCGAGCCCGAAACGCAGATACTCCTGCAAACGGATTTTCAAGTTATTTTCCCGTTGCGGCGCGAAGACATCGTGAAATACACCCATCTCGGATTCGTCTTCGGCACCTGTTCGAATTTCTGTGGGGCAATAACTGCCGAGCTGACAATATCCCGGCTGTCCGTAACGTAAAGACGTGAACGCCGGCCGCACCCGCTCCTGAGTCGCCTCAGTGATCTTTTGCCGTTTTTGATCGCTCATACTGCCCTTCGGCACGTCCGCTGCGGTCAGCGCCGCAGTCACGGCGAGATCCGGTTGGCAACGATAGCGGCGCGGCACGATGGCATTCAACGGCAGGAAAGAAAAGCGCACGCAGCCCTGCTGGTTTTGATCCGAGACCACGGGATGAGTCCATGGGTCGGCGGCGCCAAAGAGAGCAGCCATGAAAACCGTATTTGAAACGAGTTCTAAACGGGCGCTGTGAACTTTGCCGATAACGGTGGAATTCACGATCGTCATTACGCCGCCGGCTGACATTTCATCCGGGTGAGAAAACGCGATGCGATGGGGCACCGTGGTATCGACAATCGAGTTACTGATTTTAACGGTAACGCCACGCCCGGCGCGCAGGGCGCCGACGATGCTCTGATCGATTTCCACCGCTGCGTTCGGCGCGTCGATCGTCAGCGACGGCTTATTCGGCGCCACCGGATCGCCCGCCGGCGTTAATGCAAGGCCAGGCACCAGAGTGCAATGGCGCAGACGCAACAACGGCAGCTTCTCCTCGGGCCCGCTAACGGAGGAAACATGCAACCGGCCACCGGCGAGTAACAATCCGTTGAGCGTCAACTCGGAGCCCGATTCGAGTTCGATCTCCAGGTCGGCGCTCAAGATCAAAGCGGGGCGATGCTCGTTGCCAGCACGCAGTTCCAGCGACGCGTCGGCATCGACCTTGATCGACGGAGTCTCCTCGTAGCGGCCGCTGTCGCCGATCTCGACGATGCCGCCGGCACTGGCGCCGGTGAGCGCGCTTTGCAAACTCTGACCTTGGGTTAGCATAGTAGCGCTGCCGGAAAGCATAAAACTACTGCGCCGTTGGTACTCGCCGCCGCCCATAGCCTTGCTAAAACCGTAGTGAAAAAGGACACGCACATTTTCCGGCGGCGTGCCCGATGGAAAGGCGATGCGTCCGAGCACCGGATCGATTGAAACCTTACCATTGTTTTTCGGCAAATGTGCCCAGCTGCCGCCGTCGTCGGATAAATTGCACACCTGAATATTGCCGATGCTGGCGTCAACATTGTCAGTCTCGACCAGCAGGCTTTTCTGCAATCCGTAATAGCGATCGAGATAACTATCCAATATGCGCGGGCTGATTGGTTCGGGGACGTTTATCGGCTCGGCGAGATGGCTGATATCGGTTTCGCTTTCGGGCCGGCTGAAGAGTTGCATATCATTGCCGAGCGGACTGAAAAAAAAGCGCTGATCGTCGACCCGAACGGCCGGCGACTGCGTCAGTGAAATGGCATCCAGACGCCAAAGAAACAAGCCGACATTGGGAGTGTTATAACGGCCTTTCTGGGTTTCGATGCGGCGCATGTCCACCGAATGCGCCAGCGTATCGAATGCGCTATCGCGCCGCTCCAACGTCTCCCAATTGCGCAGATCGGCAGTAGCATGATTGCCCAGCCGGATATGATTCATGTATTGGCTGGTCTCGAGCCACTGGAAAAACTCCACCACCCGCGCGTTCCAGCCGGTGACATCGCGCGCCAATTGCTCGAGCACTGTCGCTGTACCCTTGCGCCGGCGGTAAGCGATGGTGTTTGCCACTTCGGCGCGGGCACTGACGGTACGCGCCGTCACTCCGTGGATCGGCCGATAGCCGATCAGATCGCCGATATACGGCGCGACCCACTCGGCGCAGGTCTCGATAAACTGGTCATCATAAAGCTGATCTATATTTTCGCGCAATACGGTGATCTCTGCGGCGAGTACTTCGCACAGAGCTCGGAGCGAGCCGCCCTGATCGGTGTCGCGCTCGCGATAGACAGCCGGCAAAAGATTGTAAAGTTTTTCCGCTTCGGGATTCATTGTGTCGCTCCGAGCTTTTTAAGTGTTGACTCGTCAACCAGCAAAAGTTCCGCCGCAGCGACGGCACCGTCGGCGCCCATGGCCGGGCAATCGGCATCGAGCCGCGCCTTCCACTCCGGTGTCGGCGTGTCATTGCGATAGAATTTGTCGATATCGACGGCCACCACACCGGCAATCGATTGGATAATCGCGATCGCTTCGCTCAGCGCTACTGGCTGGCCGAAGGCGCGATTGTCGAAGGAATACTGCTCGGCCAAAGCCGCGCGCACGGCCGTCATGACCTTGTCAATGACATGATCCACGGCCACGGTGACCGTCCCATGAGCTTGAAACAACACTTTGCGAAAATTCTTGATCGTAAACACGACGAATGGATCACCATATTCGCGCAGTGCCTCTTTGAGCTTGGCAATAACCGATCCGTCCTCTTCAAGCACGTCACCGTCAACTCCGGCAACGGTGATGAAGACCGTTCGCTTGCGCCCATCCCACACCCACACTGCTTGTGCTTTGGCGATGCCGGCAAATGTGCGGGCGAAGTCTTCGTAATCTTGCAGCGACACGGCGCGATCAAGGGTCAGCACGGTGGTCGGTGCATTCGTGCGCGCGTCGTCGCGCGACTCGGGCTCTTCGGCGCCCCCGGCGTCTTCGGGGTTGACGACTTCTTTCAAGCCCAGCGGCCGCGACAACAGTTGGCTGAGCTGCCCCGCCTCCACCAATCCGCCGAGCCCCGTGCCTTTACGATACTCGGCGCGTACATTGTTCTGCCCTGTGGGCAACCGCACCCCGTTGGTGCCGTCGCCAAATTGAACCGTTGTGCGACCGTCGTCGTCCTGACGCAAAATGTAGATACGCTCATTGGCGCCGTGGCCGTAGAAAAACGGCACTTCCCGCCACAACACATCGTTGACGTAAACTTTGAGAGTCGACGCCCTGCCGCCAGGCGTGTCGGCGCTGACGTATGTCAACGGTGGTTGGCGCAATGTGAAAATTTGATACGGAATCGTCACATCACCGCTGCCGAGCAATTCTTTAACGCTCTCGCCATGGGTCGCCGTGGAGACGTTGGCGTTGATGCGCGCCGTAGCCCGGTCGTAGACGTTGGCTATCGGTCTCTCGAGCTGAAGCGTCGTGCGATCGCGGTCGCAGGTGACGCTGGTGTCCGGCACGTCGTCGATGAACGCGATCTCGTGGACCAATTCGTCGTCATCGCCGGCCGGTTCCAATTGGATCGCGTCTGCGCGCAAATCGACCTTGCCCGACCGACCGTCGCGATCGATCACCGAGAGCCGCAGCTTGGTGGGCTGGTTGCCATGCACAGCAGCTGTGAATTCCGCTGGCGTCAAAGTGACCAGCTTGCCATTGGCCACCTCGACGGGATGCTTTGCCAGCATCAGAAAATCGTCCATTTCCAAAACCACCTGATCGCCATCGTCGAGAAACAACGTCGGACTGTTGGCCTGTTTCCTGATACGCAGGCGTTGGCGCTTGCCTGTGATGGCGAGCGGCCGACCGGCAACCAAACCATCGACCAGGCTATTTAATGCCAGCTCCGAACCGTATAGCGGATCAAGCAGCGGCCGCTCCGAGACCGTGAGCTCTTCGCTCTGGGCGGCGATGGTCATGCTGCGCAGTAAGGAAAGCTTTGAATCGTCGTTCCTTTTCCATGGTCTGCTTAGCTCCAAACGG
>Ga0210095_1000408_pt1 | contig 10908 bp, 9 predicted proteins | sample China_Galinas_PW_FD_184861 | JGI IMG/M metagenome (GOLD analysis project Ga0210095, IMG submission 184861) | Wetland microbial communities from San Francisco Bay, California, USA, that impact long-term carbon sequestration - China_Galinas_PWA_D1... | ecosystem: Environmental > Aquatic > Marine >...
CCGCCCGCCAGCTCGCCCGCCGCGCCTCCCTCTACCCGTCCCTCATCCTGCACGGCGGCGACGGCGAGGCGCGCCGCGCCGCGGCCCTCGATCTGGGCCGCATCCTGCTCTGCGAGCGCCCCCCCCGGGAGCGCCCCTGCGGCACCTGCCGCCACTGCCGCCGCCTGGCCTGGCCCGGCGGCGACGATGCCGGCTTTCACCCCGACTTCATGGTCCTCGAACGGGATCTCAAGACCTCCACCTCGGTGGACGCCGCGCGCACCCTGCTGCGCGCCTCGCGGGTGTCGCCCTTCGAGGCCCGCGGCCAGGTGTTCGTGATCGCCGCCGCCGACAGCCTCTCCGGCGAGGCCGGCGACGCGCTGCTCAAGGCGCTGGAGGAGCCGGCCGCCGGCGCGCCGCGCAACTACCTCCTCCTCGCCCCCTCCCAGTACGACCTCTTGCCCACCCTGCGCAGCCGCTCCCTGGCCGTCTACCTGGGCGCCGCGGCGCCGCTGGCCGAGGACGCCGTGGCGGCGCCGGCGGCGGAGCTGGCGGACCACCTGGCGGCCTACGCCGACGGCGCTTCGCCGCTGCGCCTGCTCCTCGCCGCCGAGGTGCTGCTGGACGCCGGCAGCGCGGCCGGCGGCGGCTGGGACGATGCGCGCTCCGGCCGCCCGTGGACCGTCGCCGCCGCGGTGGCCGCCCGCGCCGCCGCCCAGGCCGCCACGGACGCGGCCACAGCGAACCCTGCCGCCGCGGCGCTGCCCGGCCGCCTGCGCCGCGCCCTCCTGGAGCTCGCCTCGTCGCTGCTGGAGAGCCCGCCGCTGCGTCTGCGCGGCGTGCCGGCGCAGCGCATCGTCGAGGGTCTGGTGTGCCATCACCTGGCGAGCGGTGGCGCCGGCGGTTCGGCGGCGACGCTCGCCGGGTCCGTCGCCGGGTCCGCGGGCGGCGACATGCCGCTCCACGTGCGCGTGCGGCGCATGCTGGAAGAGGTGTAGCCCTCCCTCGACGCCGGCCCTGGCGACGGCGGACCCGAGCCGGAATAGGTTGCATCAGCTGATCGTTCTCACATCAGCGTGCTTGCTTGACTGACGATGGGGCGCTAGACTCGCAGCCCCGTCTCGATCTTTCTGCGGCCGCCCTGGCAGCGATCGAGCTACGCCGACCGATCCCGAGTTTTGCGTTCGACCCCTTCGACCCTCGAATCCAATCAAAGGAGCACCCTGATGAATCCGATCCAAGAGTTCCTGCGCCATCGGCGCGCTCTGGTGGCCCCCCTGGCCGTCGCCTTCCTGCTCGTCGCCGTGCCGGCCTGCGCCCAGTCCCACGGCGACGCCGAGGGCGGCGACATGGGCAAGATGGACGACATGGCGATGAGCGACGGCAACGAGGTGGTGGCCAAGGTCGCCGGTGACGAGATCTCCATGTCCGACCTGGAAACCGAGGCCGAAGACGCCATGAAGCAGGTGGACCTGCAACTCCTGCAGTGCCAGCGGCAGGCGAAGCAAAACCGCTACGACGCCCTCAACGCCGAGCTGCAGACCCTGGTGCGCCAGCGCCTGCTGGCCGCCGAGGCCGCGAAGGCCGGGCAGTCGGTGGAGGACTACCAGGCGGCGGAGCTGGAGAGCCGCATCGCCGAGGTGACCGACGAGGACGTGCAGGCCTTCTTCGAAGAGAACAAGGCGCGCATCGGCAACCGCACCCTGGAGCAGATCGGCGATCAGATCCGCCAGTACCTGGTCAGCCAGCGCCGCGCCGAAGCGGAGAGCTCCTTCTACGGCGAGCTGGAGTCGAAGTACGACGTCGCCTACCTGCTGGAGCCGCCGCGCTCCGAGGTGGAGGCCGTCGGCCCGGCCAGGGGTCCCGAGGACGCGCCGGTCACCATCGTCGAGTTCTCCGACTTCGAATGCCCCTTCTGCAGCCGCGTCCTGCCCACCCTGGAGCAGGTGAAGGCGAACTACGGCGACAAGGTGCGCATCGTCTTCCGCCAGTTCCCGCTCAGCATCCACCCGCACGCCCCGAAGGCCGCCGAGGCCTCGCTGTGCGCCCAGGAGCAGGGCAAGTTCTGGGAGATGCACGACCACATGTTCGCCAACCAGAAGAACCTTTCGGTGGACGAGCTGAAGGCCGCCGCCGGCACCGTCGGGCTGGACGGCGAGCAGTTCGCCCAGTGCCTGGACTCGGGCAAGTTCGCCGACGCGGTGCAGTCCGACCTGCAGGCCGGCGTCGAGGCCGGGGTCTCCGGTACGCCGGCGATGTTCATCAACGGTCAGCTCGTCTCCGGCGCCGTGCCGTACGAGCAGGTCGCCCAGGTGATCGACGCCGAGCTGAAGCGCAAGGGCATGGACGGCGGCGACGCCGGCGCTAGCGCCGAGTGACCTCGCCCAGCCTGTGAAGGAACGCCGGGCCGGGCCGCTTCCCGTGGCCCTTCGCCCGGCGCCGAGACGCCCGCCGCTTCCCGCGGCGGGCGTTTTTCGTCTCGTCTCGGCGCACGACCTGGCGCTATCATCGTCGGGATGAGTGATCGACCGACCCCGGTTCCCGAAGCTCCCGTCCCCTCGTCCGCGCCCACCGACGGTCTCTCCACCGCCGCCTCTTCGACCGGCGACCTGCCGCGCGGCGAGCTGCGCCGCACCCTGCGCCGCGCCGCCGACCTGGCGGCGGACTACCTCGAGGGAGGCGTCGCGGAGTACCCCGTGCTGCCGCCGGTCTCGCCGGGCGAGGTGCGCGCCGCCCTGGCCGCCGAGCCGCCGGCCGAGGGCGAGCCCATGGAGGCCGTCTTCGAGGACTACCGGCGCCTGCTGGAACCCAACGTCACGCACTGGAACCACCCCGGCTTCTTCGCCTACTTCTCGATCACCGGCTCGGCCCCCGGGGTCGCCGCCGAGACCCTCGCCGCCGCCCTCAACGTCAACCAGATGCTGTGGCGCACCGGGCCGGCGGCGGTGGAGCTCGAAGAGCTGACCTGCGACTGGGTGCGCCGCATGGTGGGTCTGCCGGAGGGTTTTCACGGCCACGTCAACGACACCGCCTCCTCCGGCATCCTGGTGGCGCTCGCCGCCGCCCGCCACGAGCTGCGCGGCTTGCCCGGCGCCGACGTGCGGCGCCGCGGTCTGGCTGGCCGCGGCGACCTGCCGGAGCTGGTTCTCTACTGCTCGGACCAGGCCCACTCGTCGGTCGACAAGGCGGCCCTGGTGCTCGGCCTCGGCACCGACAACGTGCGCCGGGTGGCCTCGGACGACGCCTTCCGACTCGACGTCGACGCCCTCGCCGCCGCCCTCGCCGCCGACCGCGCCGCCGGCCGCCTGCCCCTGGCGGTGGTGGCCACCGCCGGCACCACCTCGACGACCAGCGTCGACCCGCTGCACGCCGTCGCCGACCTGTGCGAGCGGCAGGACGTCTGGCTCCACGTCGACGCCGCCTACGCCGGCAGCGCCGCCGTCTGCCCCGAGGTCCGGCAGCTGCTGGCCGGTTGGGAGCGCGCCGACTCGCTGATCCTGAATCCCCACAAGTGGCTCTTCGTGCCCATCGACTGCTCGCTGCTCTACGTCCGCGACCTGGCCGGCCTCAAGGCCGCCTTCTCCCTGGTGCCGGACTACCTGACGACGGACGAGGCGGAGGTCACCAACCCCATGGACCTGGGCCACCAGCTCGGCCGCCGCTTCCGCTCGCTGAAGCTGTGGATGGTGATCCGCGCCTTCGGGGTGGAGGGCATCCGCCGCCGCATCCGCGCCCACTGCGCCTGGGCGCGCCGCCTGGCGGAGCGCATCGACGCCCACCCGCGCCTCGTGCTGGCGGCGCCGGCGCCTTTTTCCACCGTCTGCTTCCGTCCCCGCGACGGCGGCGACGAGGCGAGCAAGGCGCTGCTGGCGGCGATCAACGCCGACGGCCGTTTCTTCCTCAGCCACACCGTCCTCGGCGGCCGCCACACGCTGCGCGTCGCGCTCGGCAACCTGCGCACCACGGAGGAGCACGTCGACGCCCTGTGGCAGCTCATCGCCGGCCTCGTCGATCAGGAGACCCGATGACCGAAACCTCCGACACCGTGCACGACTCCGACGCCGGACTGGACGCCCCCGGCTTCATTCCCTACCGCCACCAGCGCCTGCCGACGGCCGAGATGGAGCGCCGGGCGCGGGACTTCTACGCCGAGATGGACCGCCGGCGCAGCGTCCGCGACTTCGCCCCGGAGCCGGTGCCGCGGCGGCTCGTCGAGCTGGCCATCCGCACCGCCTCCACCGCGCCGTCCGGCGCCCACCGGCAGCCGTGGCGCTTCGTGGCGGTCTCCGACCCGGCGTTGAAGCGCCGCATCCGGGAGGCGGCGGAGGAAGAGGAGCGGGAGAACTACGAGGGCGGGCGCTTTCCCGAGGAGTGGCTGCGCGCCCTGGTGCCGCTGGGCACCGGCTGGCGCAAACCGCACCTGGAGACCGCCCCCTGGCTGGTGGCGGTTTTCGAGGAGCTGCACGGCTACTACCCGGACGGCTCGAAGCGCAAGAACTACTACGTCAAGGAGAGCGTCGGCATCGCCTGCGGCCTGTTCATCGCCGCCCTACACCACATGGGTCTGGTGACCCTCACCCACACCCCGTCGCCGATGCGCTTCCTGGCCGAGATTCTCGGTCGCCCGAAGCACGAGAAACCGTACATCCTCTTCCCCGTCGGCTACCCGGCGGACGACGCCCGGGTGCCGGATCTGGAACGCAAGGCGCTGGACGAGGTGGCGATGTGGAATCCGGGCGTGGGAGAAGGGTAGGCGGCGCCGCGCCGGAGCCGGCCGGCGTTGTGTTAGCCTAGTTGCAAGCTCCGTAGACATCTGGCTCCCGGAATCTGGATTCCATGGATCCGCTGCAGTGAGGAGGGCAAGTCATGCCGTCTTGTCGCCGGTATACCGTCGCCACCCGCCACCCGTTCGTCCTTGCCGTGGCTCTCGTCTCCGTCCTCGTCGTCGCGGCGCCGCCGCCGCTGTGGGCGCAAGACGATGCGGACGAGCAGGCCGAGCCCGCGGCTTCCCAGGTCACGGTGGACGGCGGCGACGACGACTCCGCCGACACGACGGGCGACGGCGCGGCTGCCAGCGAGGAGCCGCGCGTCCGCTGTGCCTACCGGGTACAGGCGACGGGGTGGGGCGAGGCGCTGGCGAGCAGCGAGGACGCCGCCAAGGCTGCTTCCGCTGCCGGTGACGAGGAGAAGACCGGCGACGCCGGCTCCGAGGAGCCGTGCGCGGGCGAGGCCGCCGCCGCTCTCGGCGACCGCGTGGCGCTACGCGTCGACCACCTCGACACGCTGCTCAGCGGCAAGAAGTGCGAGAACCTGGTCCTTTTCATCGACCGCACGCCGCTCGAAGACAACCGGCCGGCGTTCTGCTTGCCGAGCCAGGGCGAGCTGGTCTTCGACCTCGAGCGTGGCGAAAAGGACGACGCCGACTGGCGCGCCTTGCTCGCCTCGCCGATGGGACTGTCGCGCCGGGTGAGTCTGAGCGTCGGTCCCGACGCCGAAACGATGCTGGACAGCGACGTCGACGACTTCGTGCTGCGGGTCCTCTCCCCCCTGGCCCTCAGCCTCTACCTCCTCTTCCTGGCGGTGGCCCTGGGCGTCTTCCTCAACCTCGCCGCCACCACCCCCATGCTGCGCGACGGCCAGAGCACGGCGGCCGGCCGGCAGCGTCCCTACAGCCTGGCGCGCTGCCAGATGGCCTGGTGGTTTTTCCTCGTCGTCGCCGCCTTCGGCTTCATCTACATGGTGCTCGGCGAGCTGGACTCCATCACCGGCTCGATCCTCGGTCTCATCGGCATCAGCTCCGGCACCGCCCTCGGCGCCGTCGCCATCGACAGCAGCAAGAAGGCCAGTCAGAAGGAGGCCAAGCAGAAGAAAGCGGAACTGCAGACGGCGCTCGATGCAGAGCCGATGAAGGCCGCCTTGGCCCGTCCATCCGACCCGCATCAGCTCGCGGCGGCGATGGACGCTCGGATGCGCCTCGCGCAGGCGACGAGCGCCGCCGCGGACATGGAGGGGGCGGTCAAGGGGAGCACCCGTGGCCTGCTGCGAGACCTGCTGTGGGACGGTCAAGGCATCTCCTTCCACCGTTTCCAGATCGTCGTCTGGACCTTGGTGCTGGGGGCGATCTTCCTCTGGTCGGTGTACACCGGTCTGAAGATGCCCGAGTTCTCGGCCACGCTGCTGGCGCTGATGGGCATCAGCTCCGGGACCTATCTCGGCTTCAAGTTCCCGGAGCGCTTCGGCGGCGGCGGCGATGGCGGGAACGCCGGCGGCGACGGCTGACGACTTCAGGGCCGCACGGCGCGCAGCACGATCTCGGCGGCGCCGGGGCCGTGCGGCGTGCGCCGGAAGTCGCCCCACACGTCGAGGACGCGGTAGCCCTCCAGCTCCAGCAGGTTCTCGAGCTCGGCGCGGGTGAACCAGCGCATCACCGTGTCGCCGGCGTGCTCCTCGTAGTCGTCGCCGTCGGGGTCGCCGATCTTCCACTCCACCCGCATGTGGAAGGTCTGCTCCTCCGGTCTCTGCCAGAGGCTGACCAGGCGGCGCACCGGGCGGCCGCTCGCCGGGTCGGTGCGGTCCACGTCCACCACACCCTGGGGTGGCGAGGCGAAGTAGCGGTAGTCGGGCTGGAAGACGTCGAACACCAGCTCGCCGCCGGGCGCCAGGTGGCGCGCCGCGGTGCGTAGCCAGGCGCGCTGGTCGTCGCGGGTGAGCAGGTGCTGGACGCCGCGGAAGGGAGCGGTGAGCAGAGGGAAGGTGCGGCCCAGGTCCGCCGTCCGCATGTCCGCCTCCACCACCTCGACCCGCTGCCGCACGGCGGGTTTCTCGCTCTCCAGCCGGCGGCGCAGCTGGGCCAGCATGTGCGGCGAGCCGTCCAGCCCCACCACCTCGACGCCGGCGCGGGCGATGGGCAGCAACACCCGCCCGGAGCCGCACCCCATCTCCAGCACCGGACCGCCGCTGTCCTTGGCCAGCTTGCGGTAGAAGAGCGCGTCGCCGCTGCTGCGCAGGGCGGCGTAGTCGTCGTCGTAGAACGGCGCGCAGGCCTCGTAGAGGTCGGGAACCTCGCTCTGGGGTCGCCGCTTGCGGAGCAGATTCACCGCGCTCCCGCTCAGACTTCGCTGCCGTCGTAGAGCTCGGCCACCTGGTCGTAGCCGTTGTAGAGCAGGGTCTTGCGCATCTCGCCGGTGCCGATGTCGGTCTCCGTCTCCTGGGTCCAGCGCTTGTGGGGCTTGGCCGGGTCGATGTTGGAGAAGAAGCCGTACTCGTCGGGCTGCAGCTGGTTCCAGAAGGTCGGCGGACGCTCGGCGGTGAATTCCATGCGCACCACCGACTTGGGTCCCTTGTAGCCGTACTTCCAGGGGATGGCGAGACGCCACGGGGCGCCGTGCTGCATCGGCAGGGCGTGGCCGTAGACGCCGAGGACGACGAAGGCCACCGGGTGGCGCGCCTCGTCCAGGCGCAGCGCCTCGAAGTAGGGCCACGGGTACCACGGGTAGTCCATCTGCCCCGGCAGGCGGTCCTTGTCGAGGAGGGAAACGAAGCGCACGAAGCGCGCCTTGCCGAGGGGCTTGCAGTGGTCGATAAGCGTCGCCAGGGGGAAGCCGGTCCACGGCACCTGCATGGCCCAGCGCTCGACGCAACGGAAACGGTACACCCGCTCCTCCAGGGGGAAGCGGAAGAGGGCGTCGAGGTCGAGGGTGAGGGGCTTTTCCACCAGGCCGCCGACCTCGATCTTCCACGGTGGCAGGCCGGCCTTCTCGTACACCTGGGCCTTCTCCCACACGGCGCCCTTGTCGGTGGTGAATTCGTAGAAGTTGTTGTGCTTGGCGGCGATGATCTCGTGGGTGAGAGGGTGGTCCTCGCCGAGCTGGTAGGCGGCGTTGCGTGCGGCCGGGAAGCGGTCGGCGAAGCGGTCGCCGAGGGCGGGGCGGGTGATGGCCCGCGGGTCGTCGTCGACGGCGGCGCAGCCGGTGCCGGTGCCGAGGGCGAGGCCGGCGGCGGCGAGGCCCAGGGAGGCCACCACCTGGCGTCGGCTCAGGTAGACCGACTCCGGGGTGGCGAGGCGCTCGGGGATCTCCCAGTCGGGGCGCAAGCGGATGTGGGGCATGGGGAGCCTCCTGGGGCGAGATGGATCAGTAGAAGTCCGCGCAGGACAGGAAGTAGCCGCACACCGGGTCGGGGCAGAACAGCTTGCACTTGCGCTCCGCCAGCGTCTTGCCGCACACCGGGCAGGTGCGCATCACCTCGCCGGGATCGGCGGCGCGGCGCGGCGCCCGGGCGCGAACGGCGGGACCTTCGGACGTCCTGTCGGGCTTGTTCACGCAGTCAATCTAGCATGGGCTCCGCCGGGGGCATGGGACGAAGTGGCGAGGAAGGATAGGCTAGGGTTCGCGGGCCGCGACCGGCCGGGGCTCGGCGACGAATGACATGGGGATGCACGAGGAGCGAATGGTGAGCGAGCGAGACACGAGCGGCCCCCCGCGCATCGAGAGCTTGCAGGTGCGCAACTACCGCGCGCTTCGCAACCTGACGCTCAAGCCTTTCAGCCCGCTCACCGTACTGCTCGGACCCAACGGTAGCGGCAAGTCGACGGTCTTCGACGTCTTCGCCTTTTTGGCGGAGTGCTTCTCCGTCGGGCTGCGCAAGGCGTGGGACAAGCGAGGACGGTTCCGAGAGCTGCGCACCCGCGGCGAGGATGGGCCCATCGTCATCGAGCTCAAGTACCGCGAAAGGCCAAGAACGCCACTGATCACCTACCATCTGGAAATCGGCGAGACGGCAGGCGGCCCGATTCTGGAGGCCGAATGGCTCCAGTGGCGAAGGGGTAGCTCCGGAAAGCCCTTCCGATTCCTGAACTTCCGAGGCGGGCAGGGCAAAGTCGTGGAAGGCGAGCAGCCCGATGAGCAAGCGACCCGTGCCGATGAAACCTTAGAAGCACCGGACATCTTGGCCGTCAATACCCTCGGCCAGCTTGCGCGGCACCCTCGCGTTGCCAGCCTGAGACGCTTTATCACCGGCTGGTACCTCTCGTACCTGTCGGCTGACAGCGCCCGAGGGGTCCCCGAGGCGGGAGCCCAGGAGCGGCTTTCCGAATCGGGTGACAACCTGCCCAACGTCATCCAGTATCTGCGCGAGCAACACCCTGGGCGACTGGAGGAGATCTTGGCCCTCCTGCGCGAGCGGATCCCCCGCCTGGAGCGAGTCGACGCCGAGATCCTGGCAGACGGTCGCCTCCTTCTGCGCTTCAAGGACGCGCCCTTCGAGCAGCCGGTCTTGGCCAAGTATGCTTCCGACGGCACGTTGAAGATGCTGGCCTACCTGACCGTCCTCAACGATCCAAGCCCGCCACCCCTGGTGGGTATCGAGGAGCCGGAGAACTACCTGCACCCGCGCCTGCTGCCAGGCCTGGCGGAGGAGTGCCGGGCGGCGACGCGCCGTGCCCAGTTGCTGGTCACGACCCATTCCCCTCACTTCGTCGACGCGCTGCTGCCCCAGGAGGTCTGGGTACTTTACCGGGACCGCGATGGTTTCACTCGCGCTAGACGCACTGCGGAGATGAACGGCATCGGGCATTTCATGGAAGAAGGGGCACAGCTCGGCGATCTCTGGATGGAAGGGTTCTTCGAGGTTGGTGATCCGTTGCAGCCCGCTTCCTCGCCACGACCGAGGCGGAGCTAAGGACGGATGCACGTCGAGCTCCTGGTCGAGGAGGAGTCGGTGGAGAAGGCGCTGGACCTCCTGCTTCCTCGCATCGTCGGCAACGCCGTGGCTTCCGCATCCACCCCTTCAGGGGTAAGCAGGACTTGCTGCGCAAGCTGCCGCGACGCCTCGCCGGTTACGCTCGCTTCCTGCCGGACGACCACCGCATCGTCGTTCTCGTCGACCGCGACCAGCAGGACTGCGAGAAGCTCAAGGCAGACCTGGAGCGCATCGCGCACGATTGCGGCCTGCGTACCAAGACGGCCCACGGAGCCCCGCGCTGTCAGGTGCTGAACCGCATCGCGGTGGAGGAGCTGGAGGCCTGGTTCTTCGGCGACGTGGACGCGTTGCGGGCGGAGTTCCCGAAGCTGTCACCGTATCTGGCGACGCAGAGCAAGTATCGGGACCCGGACGCTGTCAGCGGCGGTACCTTCGAGACCCTCGAGCGCTTGCTCCAAAACAAGGGCTACTACCCGGAGGGCGTGCCAAAGATCCGCCTCGCCCAGCGGGTCGCCCGCCACATGGACCCGGTGCGCAATCGCTCACGCAGCTTCGTGGCCTTCCGCGACGGTCTCCGCGACCTGGTCGCCTGAAGAGCAGGGGCGCCGCGGCCGCGCCGAGCCCTCCGGCGCGGTTCTTGAAAGACCTCCTGCCGGGGCCGCCCCCGTTTCGATAGACTGAACGTTCACCTTGGAGGGGGCGAGCCGGAATCACAGCTACGACCCTCGACTCCCCGGAAGGAGGACCCACCATGGCGGACGCTCCCGTCAGGATCGGCTTGATGGGTTTCGGCAGAATCGGCCGCAACCTTTTCCGCATTCTCCACGACAGCGACGACGTGCAGGTCGTCGCGGTGAGCGACACGGCGAACCACGACGGGCTCGCCTACCTGCTGCGCTTCGACACCATCCACGGCCGCTTCCGCGACGCCGTCGAGCTGGTGGACGGCTATCTCTACGCCGCCGGCCGCCGCACCCGCATGCTCTCCGGCGCCGCCGCCGGCGACGTCGACTGGGGCGAGCTCGGGGTGGACTACGTGGTCCACGCCACCGGTGGCGAGAAGCCGGTGACCCGCGCCGGCATCGAGAAGCACCTGGAGAAGGGCGCCCAGCGGGTGATCCTCTGCGTGCCCTCCGCCGATCCGCCGGACCTCACCGTGGTGCGCGGCGTCAACGACGACCTGCTGCGCCCCGAGCACCGCATCGTCTCCGCCGCTTCCGGTACCGCCCA
>Ga0210095_1000409_pt1 | contig 10805 bp, 3 predicted proteins | sample China_Galinas_PW_FD_184861 | JGI IMG/M metagenome (GOLD analysis project Ga0210095, IMG submission 184861) | Wetland microbial communities from San Francisco Bay, California, USA, that impact long-term carbon sequestration - China_Galinas_PWA_D1... | ecosystem: Environmental > Aquatic > Marine >...
TGATCTCCAGGTCCTCGCGCACCGTGCGGGCGGTCTCCAGCTCCCATTCGACGATGGAACGGTCGCTGCCCGGAAAGGCGCTGCCGTACTGGCTGCCGAGGATGCCGAGGAAGACGTCGCAGCGCTCGATCTGCTGCCGGCAGCGCTCCTCGGGGCTGGCGCCGCGGGCGCGGTCCTCCTCGAACAGGTAGAGGTCGTAGACCGGGCGCAGCTCGTCGGCCAATGCCTGGCGCTCCGCCGAGAGATCGGAGGTGGAGCTGATGAAGACCAACGGCTTCGTCTGCATGAAGGGCTTTCCTGATCGTGAAAATAGCATCGCCGGCGGAAGAGGGTCAAACTCGACCCGCCCGCCGCGCCGCCTCCTGGCCGCTTGAACTCCCCGCCCAGCGGGTTTAGTATCATTGTGTTTCGCAATTTCAAATCCGCCGTGGACTCACGATCCGCGGACCGCTCCGGCGACGTCCTTGGCCGGACCGGCTGACCGGGAGTGCAACCGATGCGCGTACGCAACAAGAACGCAGGGATCTCCGTCCATGCCATCGCCGGCAGCAGGGTGGTCTGCCTCGGCCTGGACGCTACCGCCAAGGCCGCCAAGGGACTGCTCGGCTTTGCCATCGAGCGCCAGGAGGGGAAGAAGAAGACCTGGCTCCGGGGAGTGCGCTACTTCGAGGCCACGGCACCGCCGGACGCCGAGCCCGGGGCGCCGATGAACAGCGACGAGGCGCCGATCCAGGCCTTCATGTGGGGCGACTACACGGCCGCCGCCGGCGTCACCTACGTCTACCGCGTGTACCCGGTCTACGGCAAGCCCGGCAACCTGAAGCGCGGCGAGGCGGTGGAGGTCAAGGTGACGACGGAACGCCCGGACGATCACAAGCACGCCGTCTTCTTCAACCGCGGCGCGGCCGGTAGCCAGGCCTACTCGCGGCACTTCGGCGACTACCGCCGCTGGTACAAGGTCGAGAAGTACGGCCGTGAGCGCTGGGTGCCCTTCATCCGCCCGGAGGACATCCCGCAGCGCAAGGCCTACGAGTGGCTGTCCCGCGGTCTGGAGGAGGCGGCGCTCGCCTTCATCGGCCAGGCCCGGGGCAAGGGATACGGTCTGCGCGCCGCGGTCTACGAGTTCGAGTACCTGCCGGCGATCCAGGCTTTCGTCGACGCCCTGGAGAGCGGCGCCGACGTCAAGATCGTCTACGACGCCAAGCAATCGGGCAAGGACAAGACCGGCCCGTGGAAGGCGACGGAGCACGCGCTGCGCCAGGTCGGCCTGCGCGACAAGGGGTCCATCCAGCGCTTCGAGGCGATGACCATCCCGCGCACCATCACCACCATCTCGCACAACAAGTTCATCGTCCTGCTCAAGGAAGGCGAGCCGGTCGAGGTGTGGACCGGCTCGGCCAACTTCACCCCCGGCGGCCTCTTCGGGCAGTCCAACGTCGGCCACGTGCTGCGCGACCCGGAGGTGGCGAAGCGCTACTACGAGTACTGGAAGACGCTCTCCCAGGACCCGGCGACGAAGGACGTCCGACAGTGGAACGTCGACACGCAGCCGGATCTCGAAGGCCCGCCGCCGGCGAATTCGGTGACCCCGATCTTCAGCCCGCGGCCGACCCTGGGAATGCTCGAGTGGTACGCCGACCGCATGGCCGACGCCAAGTCGTCGCTGCACTTCACGGCCGCCTTCGGGGTGGCCCAGGAGCTGGCGGCGAAGCTGACGAAAAAGCGGCCCTTGACCGAGCCCGACCCCTTCCTGCGCTACATCCTGCTGGAGAGCAAGCCGAGCCCCAAGTCGTCGAAGAAGCGCAAGGACGCGGCGAAGGCGAAGGGCCGGCCGGCACCGCTGGACTACTACGACCTCGCCAAGGTGCCCAACAACCGTCTCGCCTGGGGGGCGCTCAGCCGCCAGCGCCGCGACGAGCAGCGCCTGCTCGAAGAAAGCCTGTCCGGTCTCGACACTCACGTCGAGTACCTGCACACGAAGTTCATGATCGTCGACCCGTTGACCGACGACCCGCTGGTCGTCACCGGCTCGGCCAACTTCAGCGACGCCTCGACGCGCAGCAACGACGAGAACATGCTGGTCATCCGGGGCAACACCCGGGTGGCGGACATCTTCCTCGGCGAGTTCATGCGCACCTTCAAGCACTTCGAGCTGCGCGACCAGCTCAACGAGATGAGCGACGCGGAGGCGGCGCAGTCCTTCTTCCTGTGTCCCGACGACTCTTGGACCGAGCCCTACTACGAGGAGGACACGCCGCAGAAGGCGGAGCGGCTGCTGTTCCGCTGACTTGGCCGGCTCAGTCGGCGGGTGCTTCCACCGCGGGGCGCCCCTTGCAGGTGGGCTGATAGGGCTGGCGGGGCAGGTACTCGTCCCACTCGGCGCGGGTCAGGGAGCGGCCCGCCACGCGGCAGGCGAGATCGGTCAGGGAGGCCGCGTCGAGAGACCACAGGTAGGTGGCCCAGACGCGTACCGTGTGGTCCCGGCTGCCGGTGGCCAGCCAGGTGCTGTCGGGAGCGAAGATCACCGAGGTCACGGCGCCGCGGTGGCCGTAGAGAACGCCCGGCGCGGCGGCCGGGTCGTCGCTCGTCAGGTCCCACAGGCGGGCCTCGCCGTCGGCGCTGCCGGTGGCCAGCCAGTGGCCGTCGGGGCTGAAGGCGAGGGCGATCACCGGGGCCCGGTGGTCGCGCAGCGTCCACACCCGCGGCCCCCCATCGGCGGCGAGATCGATCAGGGCGGCGGTTTGGTCGTTTCCCGCGCTGGCCAACCAGCGGCCGTCGGCGCTGGCCGCCAGGCGGTTCACCGCTTCGTCGTAGCCGTGGAGCTCCAGCGGCACCCAGGCGTCGCTGCCGGCAGCCGGATCGTCCAGGTCCCACAGGTCGAGGGCGCCGTCGGCGCTGCCGGTGGCCAGCCACCCGGCCTTGTCGCTGGCGGAGACGAAGGTGACGGCGGTGAAGGCCTCCCGATACGCCGGCAGGGCGGGAGCGCTGGCGGCGTCGAGGGTCTGGAGGTCGAGGTCGGCGCCGTCGGCGGTGAGCCGGCGGCACGTAGCTTCGTCCAGCGCCGCAGCCAGCAGGGGTGTGGGGCGGCGGGCCGACGGGAGCAACGGGGCGAGGGCGGCGAGGTCCCACAGCCGGGCCGCGCCGGTACGGTCGACAGTGGCCATCCAGCGGCCATCGGCGCTGACGCGGAGCTGGATCACGGCCTTGCGGTGGCCGCACAGCACCGTCGGGGCGGTGGCCGGATCGTCGGCTTCCAGGCTCCAGATGCGGGCGGTGCCGTCGCGGCCGGCGGTGGCGAGGTACCGGCTGTCGGGCGTGAAGGCCAGGGAGGTCACCGAGCTGGCGTTGCCGCCCAGCACCCGCGACGCCGGTGCTTCCGCGGTCGCCGAGAGGTCCCACAGGCGGATGGTGTTGTCCTCGCTGGCGGTGGCCAGCCAGCGGTCGTCCGGGCTCATGCCGACGGCCGAGATGGAGCTTTCGTGGCCGTTCAGCACGGACGGCGGTCGGACGTGGTTGAAATCCCACAGGTAGGCGTTGTTGTCGTCGCTGCCGGCCACCAGGCGACGGCCGTCGGAGCTCAGATCGATGGTCCGCACGGCGTCGCGAGGGCCCGAAAGGACCAGCGTCAGAAGCGTCTTGTCGGTGAAATCGAGGTTCCAGCGGCGGGCCGTGGAGTCGGTGCTGCCGGAGTACAGCCAGGGGCCACGCGGGTTGAAGGCCAGGGTTTCGACCGCGCCGTCGTGACCGCGGAGCAAGAGCGAGGTCAATCCCGCGTGCTCGGCGGTCAGGCTCCACACGCGGACCGTGTGGTCGAGGCTCGCGGTGGCCACGTAGCGGTCCTGTTTGCCCGGCGGCGCGGGGCTCACGGCGAGGGCGGTGATGGCGTCGTCGTGGCCGCTGAGCAGCGCGGTGACCGCCGGGTCCAGGCCGCGCAGGTCCCAGATCGCGTCGTCGGCCAAGGTGTCGCTGGCCGCGGCGCCGCTCGCCACGGCGTCGCCGACGAGCAGGTGACGGCAGGCCGCGGGCTCGATGGCGGCGGCCACCAGAGGCCGCTCGTCGCGCCGCCTCAGAGCCGCGGCGCCGGCGACGATCGCCGGCAGCCGCCAGACGCGGGCCGTGGAGTCGCTGCTGCCGGTGATCAGGAAGCGGCCGTCGGGGGTGACCGCCAGGGTGCTCACAGTGCCGTAGTGGCCGCACAGCACGAGGGGCGAGTCGAGGGGGTCGTCGAGGCGCCACAGGCGGGCCGTGTTGTCGCTGCCGGCGGTGGCCAGCCAGCGGCTGTCGGCGGTGAAGACGGCGTCGTTGACCGGCCCCCGATGCCCCTCCAGCACGATGCTGCCGGCCGTGGGATCGGCCGCCGTGAGGTCGAGAAGGGCGACGGTGTTGTCCTCGCTGCCGCTGGCCAGCCAGCGGCCGTCGGGGCTGGTGGCGAGCACCGTCACGGTGTCGGAGTGGCGAGTGAGGGAGCGCGGCGCCGTGCCGCCGCCGGCGCCGAGGTCCCAGCGCTGCACCGCGCCGCCCTCGGTGCCGCTGAACAACCAGCGGCCGCGACGGTCGAAGGCGAGGGCGGTGACCGGGTCCTTGCCGCTGGTCAGGGTCTGCGCCGCGGCCGCCTCGGCGTCGGCCCCGGGGTCGAGCTGCCACAGCGCGATGGAGCCATCCGCGCCGCCGGTGGCCAGCCGGCGGCCGGTGGAGTCCAGGGCGAGTGAGGTGAGCGCTCCCTCGTGTCCGGCCAGCACCCGTGGCTCGGCGCCCGGGTCGTCGGCGGTCAGGTCCCACACCCGGGCCGTGCCGTCGACGCTGCCGGTGATCAGGCGGCGGCCGTCAGGAGTGACCGTGAGGGCGACGACGTCGCCCGTGTGGCCGGTCAAGGCGTCGCCGCCGCTGGCGCTGAGACCTCTCTGCACCGCCTGCACGCCGGATGGGTTCTTGGCCCCGGCCTCCTGGTCCAGCCGCAGGGCCTCCACGGAGAGCAGCAGACCGCGTTGCGGCCGGTCCTCGATCATCTCGCGGGCGTTGGCGATCAGCTCTCCAGCCTCGGCGACGAGGGTCTGCCGCCGCGCCACGTCGCGCTGGTGGTCGGCCCGCCGCCACTGCCAGAAGGCGAGCAGCAGCAGCGCCGCGGCGACGAGCAGACCGACGGTGAGCAGCCGGTTGCGCTGCCGCACCCGCTTTTGCTGCTCGGCCACGGCCAGCGACCGGCGCTCGGCCTCCTCGTCCTGCCGCCGCTTGTCGCGGCTGGCGTCGAGAAACTCCATGGCCGCCTCGAAGCCGCCGCCGTAGCGCCGCGCCCAGGTGGCGGTGGGGCTTTGGCGCTCCTGCCAGCCGAGGGCGACGTCGAGGTCCGGCGCCCCCCATAACCCGGCCTTGTCCTCTTTCCACAAGCGCGCCGTCTGCGCCAGGCGGCGGTAGACGGTCGCCGACAGGGTTTCCCGCTCCACCCACTCGCGCAGCCGCCGCCACTGGCGGATGAGGCTTTCGTGGCTGATGTCGAGGACGCTCTCCGGCTCCAGCTCGACGCCGGCCGGTGGAGTGAGGAAGCTGCGCTCGGGGCGGCGGAAGACCTCGACCACCTCGGCCACCCGCTGCGGCGTCACGTCGGCGACCTCCGCCACCTCGCGCAGGCGGGCCGGGCGGCGTACGTCGCGCCCCTCCTCGCCACGCTCGCAGAGGGCGCGGAAGAGGCGCATGGCGATCCTGCGGCCCTCGTCGTCGAGCTCTTCGTAGGCCTCGTCGGCGTGCCGCGACAGGGCGTCGGCGAAGCCGCCCACGGCTTCGTAGTCGGCCACCGTGAGCAGCGTACCCGCGCCAGCGCCGCCGTCGCCCGCCGAGTGTCCGGCGCGGTGCCATAGGCGCATCAGCACGTGCTGCATGAGGGGGAGCTGGTCCGGGTCCGCCCCCATGTCGTTGAGCAGCCGGTTGACCAGGGCCGGCTCGACCTGGGCACCGAACACGCCGGCCGGTCCGACGATGGCCTCGCGGCGCTGCTCGCGGCGCATGCGGGGAGTCAGGAACTGGCTCTCGTTGAGGGCTTCCGGCAACCCCTCGAAGAGGGCGCAGTCGCCGAGGTAGTCGGAGCGCATGGTGAGCACGACGTAGAGCGGCACGTCGGGCCGCGCCACCGCCGCCAGCAGCAGCGCCACGAAGGCGTCCGCCTCGTCGCTGTCGCCGTGCTCGAAGTAGCGGAAGATCTCCTCGAACTGGTCGACCAGCAGCAGCAGACGGGTGCCCTCCGGCGGCGGCGTGTCGGTGAGCACCTCGGCCAGCCCGAGGGGGCCGCGGCGCAGGGCGGCGAGCAGGAAGCCGACGGCGCCGGGAACGCCGCCGCGCTCGGGACCGAGGGCGGAGTCCGCCAGCAGGGCCCCCGCCAGCCGCCGCAGGGGCTCGTTGCCGGGCCGCATCTCGGCCACCCGCCAGCGCGCCCCGGCGCTGGCCAGGAAGCCGGTTTCGAGGGCCGGGATGAGCCCCGCCCGCACCAGCGACGACTTGCCGCAGCCGGAGGAGCCGACCACGGCCAGCAGGCGGCTGCGATCGAGGCGGTCGAGGAGCTGGTCGATCTGCTGCTCGCGGCCGAAGAAGACGTCGACCTCGTCGGCCTCGAAGGGGCGCAGGCCGGGGTAGGGTTGGGCAGCCGTCACGACGGCTCCTCCAGGGCGGCGAGGAGGGGCGCCAGGGCCGCCTCGTCGAAGCCCCCCTGGCAGTCCAGGGTGAGGAGGTGGGGCAGCCCCAGGGGCAGCGCCTCCTTGCCCGCCGGGGGACCCTGGACCAGGGCCACGGCCTTGAGCGGCTGCGCCCGCTTCCAGGCGATCTTGCGCAGCAACAGGATCTGGTTGCGCACCCAGCGCGGCGAGGCGCTCCCCCAGACCACGACCACGGCGTCGGAGCCCATGAGGTTCTGCTCCAGGTCCTGGCGCACCTCTTCCGGGGAGCCGCCGGGCAACGGCATGGTGTACTCCAGGCCGCGCTTTTCGAGGGCGTCGCCGACCGCCGCCGCCAGCTCCATGTCCCCCGGCTCGGCGTCGACGAAGACCAGGGACTCGTCGAGGTCCGTTGCGGCCTTGGCGTCGTCGGCTTCGGCGCCCACGCTGGCCTCGGCGTGCTCCACCACGGCGCGGCGGAACTCCTCCAGGCCCACCGCCATGACCGTCTCGGACTCCAGGAAGGCGCGGTGCTCGGCGTCCTCGACGCTGGCCGGGTCGAGATCCCGCGAGCGCCACTGCAGCACCGGCGCCGCCGCCGCCACGGCGCGCTCGTACTGCGCCCGCACGTAGCCCTCGGGCATCCCCTCGGGGCGTTTCCCCGGCAGGGCGCTCAACAGCTGCACGAAGAGGTTGCTGGCCGCCAGGTCGGCGTCGACGGCGGCGCGGAAGGCGTCCGGCTGGCGCGGGTACCAGGTCTCGGGGAGGACGCGAAACCCCGCTTGCTCGAGGTTGCGGCGCAGCACGCCGGCGGCGTCGTCCAGGTCGTCCGTGGCCTCGGCGAGGAACACCGCGGGGCGGTCGTCGCCGGCGGCGGCAGCGGCGGCGACGGCGGTCGCGCCGGCGGCCGGCGCCGCGCCCCCGGCCGCGGTGGCGGCGGCGTTGTCGGCGCCGGCGCTACGCAGCCGCTTGAGCAGGTCCGCCAGGTTGCTGCACACGCGGGTGATCTCGTCGAAGTAGGCGAGGTCGCGGGGGTTCGACGGATCGGGCCGCGGCACGCCCAGGGTCTGCGGCGGTTGCCCCTCCCCCTCCTGGATCCAGAAGCGGTAGCCGAGCAGGTCTTCGAGCTCCGGCGGGCGCTCCTGGTAGTCCACCTTGTCGCGCTCGATGAGGAAGATGCGCGAGCCGGCCATGGGGCTGTCGCCGAGGGAGGCGAGAAAGGAGTCTTTCTCGCGCAGGCACCACTCCGAGGCCAGGTAGCCGGGGGAGAGCACCACCAGCACGGTGGCGGAGCCCTGGAGGTGCTTCAGGATCTCCGGCGTCAGGTCGACGTGGCGGGAGAGCTGGTGGTCCATCCACAGCGAGTAGGCGTCGCTGCGCCCCAGCTTCTGCGCCAGCAGCACGCGGATGGTCTCGATGAGGACGGTGACCCACCCCTTCTCGGTGCCGGGAAAGGGAAGGTCGTCAACGTGAGCGTAGCTCACGAAAATGTCGTGCTCGCAGCCTGGAACGAACGCCATGGGGTGCCTGTTACTATATCCGCAAAACGGTGGTTTCTAATCCGAAGGTGAACCGAGCCGCGCTTCCATTTCACGGCGCAAGCCGGATAGGATTGTCTGCATCATGAAAATACGCACCGTCCAGGTCGAGCTGCTGCGTGCCGGACCGCCCCACAACCAGCTCTTGTCGCCGTTGACCCAATACCTGGGAGTGTGCGGCGAATCCGGGGCCGGGGTGGTCACGCTGCCCTACGAACAGTACCAGTTCGACCGCCGGCTACGGCAGCTGCGCTACGAGCAGGGCACCGAGGACGACCTCGCCTGGCGCCGCGAGCTGCTGCGCGACACCGGGACCGAGATGGGCCGTCTGCTGGGCGCCGTGCCCGGCTTGGCCGGCTCCCTGGTCTGCGAGGATCCGGCCGAAACCCTGACCCACCTGCGGCTGGTGCTGTCGGCTTCGGAGCTGGCGCAGCTCCCCTGGGAGCTGGCCCGGGTGCCGGCGGGAGCGCACATCCCGGCCGAGAGCTGGCTGCTGCTGCAGGGCCTGTCGCCGCTGTGCCTGACCCGGCACATCCGCTCGGTGCCCACCTCGCGCGTCGAGTGGCCGACGCAGCCCCGTCTGCTGGTCGTCGCCGGCGATCCGCAAGAGCTGCCCCTGGACGACCACCTCGACGCCCTCTACGACGCCCTGGAGCCCTGGCTCGAGCCGCCGCAGCCGGGCGACGAGCGCCGGCCGTGGCCGGCGCGGGGCACCGATTGGGACGCAGCGGAGCCCGTCCCCGGGCCCTCCTGGGTGACCTTCTGCGTCGACGCCACGGTGCAGAAGGTGGAGCGGCTCTGCGCCCAGGCGGGACGCGACAAGAAGCCCTACACGCACGTTCACGTCCTCGCCCACGGCGCCGAGGACGAAAGCGCCGAGGACACGGTCTACGGGCTGCTCCTCAAGGATGCCCAGGGGGACCCCGACGTCGCCTCCGGCGAGCGCTTCGCCAGCGCCCTTGGCAGCGCCGGCGTGCCCCCCGCGGTGGTCACCCTGGCGACCTGCGACAGCGCCAACGTGGGCGAGGTCAAGACGCCCGGGGCGAGCTTCGCCCACACCCTGCACCAGGCCGGCGTGCCGCTGGTGGTGGCCTCCCAGTTCCCGCTCAGCATGGAGGGCTCGGTGAACCTGGTGCGCACGCTGTACAAGGGGTTGTTGTGGGGCGAGAACCCGCTGCCCCTCTTGCAGCGCATCCGCACCGAGCTGCACAGCGTCTACGCCGACCGTTCCCACGACTGGGCCAGCCTGGTGGTCTACGAGGCCCTGCCGCCGAACCTCGAAGAGCAGCTCCGCTCGGTGGAGTACGCCTGCTCCCGCCGCGCCCTGGACGCCGCCCTCAAGGATTACCAGGAGGCGGTGGAGGGTGGCGGCTCGGCGCCCGGGGAAGAGGTTCTGGCGCAGCTGCTGCAACGGGTGGAGAGAGCCCGCGGCCGCTTGCCGGCCACCGGTCCCTACGCCATGGAGGGCCTCGGGTTGAGCGCTGCCAGCCGCAAGCGGCAGGCGGAGGTGCAAGCGCGTCTCGGCGTCGCCGCGGGGAGCGACGAGGAGGAGGCGGACCGCTGCCTGGGAGCCTGCCGCGAGCTGCTCGAAGACGCCTACGAGGAGTACCGCCAGGCGGTGATCGACTTCGTGGTCAGCAGCGGCAAGACGCTGCACCGCAAGGCCTCCCTGCACTGGGTGCTGGTGCAGACGGTGGCGCTGGCGACGGTCCTCGGCGAGGAGCTGGGGGAGGAGCACTGGATGACCGGCCGGCTGTCGGCGGAGCTCTACCTCGACCACGAGGACGTCGAGGAGCGCGCCTGGGCCCACGGCAGTCTGGCCGAGCTGTGGCTGCTGCGGCTGGCCGGGCTGGAGCCGGCGCAGCGCGCCGAGGCGGCCGGCCGGGTGCTGCAGCACGCCGGCGAGGTGCGGCGCCTGTTCCCGCGCCGCGGCGAGTTTCCCGTCGAGTCGACGCGGCGCCAGTTCCAGCGCTACGTCGACTGGTGGGGCGGCGAGACCTTCAGCGGCTACCTGCAGCGCAGCGGCGTCGAGCGCTCCGGCTGGAACGGCGACGGCGGGGTGGTGGAGACGGCCCGCGCCGTCGTCGCCCTGCTGAGCCACAAGGGACGGCCGCCGGCGCGGCGCCGCGCCGCGGCCAAGGGATTGGCTGCGGGCGGCGGCGGCCGGACGGCGGCGAAGACGGCGGGCGCCAAGGCGGCGGGCGGCAAGACGGTGGGCGCCAAGACGGTGGGCGGCAAGACGGTGGGCGCCAAGACGGTGAGCGCCAAGGCGACGACGGCGAAGCGCCTCGGCAAGCGGTCGCGGCGCGGCGGTGGCGAGCCGGTCTTCGAGCTGGAGATGGTGCAGGCGGACTACGGCGACTGCCTGTGGATCGAGTACGGCGACGCCGCCGACCGCAGCCGGGTGCTCGTCGATTGCGGCCCCACCTCGACCTTCCCGCGCCTCAAGGCCAAGGTCGAGGCGCTGGCCAAGAAGGAGCGCCGCTTCGAGCTCTTCGTCTTGACCCACATCGACGCCGACCACATCGACGGGATCATCAGGCTCCTCCAGGACGAGGAGCTCCCGGTCGAGATCGGGGACGTGTGGTTCAACGGTCGCCATCATCTCGACGAAGCGGTCGATCGGAAG
>Ga0210095_1000410_pt1 | contig 10791 bp, 7 predicted proteins | sample China_Galinas_PW_FD_184861 | JGI IMG/M metagenome (GOLD analysis project Ga0210095, IMG submission 184861) | Wetland microbial communities from San Francisco Bay, California, USA, that impact long-term carbon sequestration - China_Galinas_PWA_D1... | ecosystem: Environmental > Aquatic > Marine >...
CTCGCCGGAGCACGTGGCGGCGCTGCTGTGGAGCGGCGACGAGGCCGCGGCGGAAAGCCTCTTCGCCGCCCCCTGGCCGCACCTGGGGGCGGCGGCGGAGCGCCTGCTGCCGCAGCTCGGCGGCGTTTCTCCCGTCGAGCGCTGCCAGTGCCTGCTGCCGCTGACCGGCGCCGTCGATCCCGCCGCCTGGGACCTGCGCCCGCGGGCGGTGGCGGCCAGCGGAGCCGGCATCTTGCGCCGCATCGTGCTCCTCGCCGCCGGCCTCGCCGAGCCGCCGCCGGGGTTGGTGACGCCGCCCGGCGGCGACGAGCACGGACCGCCCGGCGTCGCCGCGGTGCTGGCGGCCGGCTGGGGCCTCACCCGGCCGCCGCAGGTGCGGGCGGTGGCCGCCGCCCTGGTGCTGTGCGCCGACCACGAGCTCAACGTCTCCGCCTTCACCGCCCGTTGCGTCGCCTCGGCGGCGGCGTCGCCCTACGACGCCGTGGCCGCCGCCCTGGCGGCGCTCAAGGGCAGCCGTCACGGCGGCGTCGGCGAACGGGTGGCGGCGCTGCTGGCGGAGATCGGCGACCGGCGGCGGGCGCGGCGGGTGATCGGCGAGCGCCTGCGCCGCGGCGAGACGGTGCCCGGCTTCGGCCATCCCCTCTACCCTGGCGGCGACCCGCGGGCGGCGGCGCTGCTCGAGCTCGCCGCCGAGGTGGCGCCGCGGCGCGACCGTCTCGACCTGGTGCGCGCCACGGTGGCGGCGGCGGACGAGCTGCTGGCGGAGCGGCCCAGCCTGGACGTCGGGCTGGTGGCCTTGGCCCACGCCCTCGACCTGCCGCCGGCGGCGCCGCTGACGCTTTTCGCCGTCGGTCGCACCGTCGGCTGGATCGGCCAGGCCGTCGAGGAGTACGCTCGCGGCCGCCTCATCCGGCCGCGGGCGCGCTACGTGGGACCGCCGCCGCGCCGGGAGGCCACGACGGAAGGCTGAGACACCGGATCAGGCGTCGGCGCGGCGCTCCGCAGCGTTGGCTTCCTCGCCTTCCTTCTCCTCGGCCTGCGCGCTCTCGGCGCTCTCCGCGGCGAGCTGTCGCGGCCGTCGGTCGATGCCGTCGGCGGCGGGCAGGCCGTCGCCGGAGGAGGCGCCCAGCTCCTCGAAGCGCCGCGCCCCCACCAGCACCCGTGCCTCCAGCGAGCCGACGCTGCGGTTGTAGGCGTCCACCGCCGACTCGAGGCCGCGGCGCAGCGCTTCGAAGTGGCCGACGAAGGTGCGCAGGCGAGCGTGCAGCTCGCGGCCCAGCTGGCTGATCTCCCGCGCGTTGTCGGCCAGCCGCTCCTGGCGCCAGCCGTAGGCCACCGCCTTGAGCAGCGCGATCAGGGTGGTGGGGGTGGCGAGGATCACCCGCCGCTCGACGCCGTACTCGATGAGCGTCGGGTCCTGCTCCAGGGCGGCGGAGAAGAAGCTCTCGCCCGGCAGGAAGAGGACGACGAACTCCGGCGCCTCGTCGAAATGGTCCCAGTAGGCCTTGTCGCCGAGCGCCGCCAGGTGCTTGCGCACCGCCCGCGCGTGCTCCGCCAGCAGGGCGCGGCGCGCCGCGCCGTCCGCCACCTCCGCCGCCTCCAGGTAGCGGGCCAGCGGCGCCTTGGCGTCGACCACGATGGAGCGCCCGGCGGGCAGGCGCACCACCAGGTCCGGGCGCAGCGCGCCGCCCTCGCCTTGCACCGTCTCCTGGCGCACGAAGTCGCAGTGCTCCACCAGACCGGCCAGCTCGACCACCCGTTGCAGGTGGATCTCGCCCCAGCGGCCGCGCACGTTGGGGGCGCGCAGGGCATTGGCCAGGTTGGCGGTCTCGGAGGTCAGGCGGCCCTGGGACTCGGCCAGGTTTTGCAGGTAGCCGGTCAGCGAGCCGTAGGCCTCGGAGCGGCTCTTCTCCACCTGGTCGATCTTCGCCTCCACCTTGCCCAGCGCCTCGCGCACCGGCGCCACCAGCTCGCCGATGGCCTTGTGGCGCGAGTCGAGGTCGCCGGCGGCCTGGCGCTGGAAGGCTTCGAGCTGGTTCCTGGCCAGCTCCAGGAAGGAGGTGGTGTTGCTGCGCAGGGCCTGGGCGGAAAGCGCCTGGAAGGTCTCGGCGAGGCGGCCCCGGGCGTCTTCCAGCAGGGCCAGCTTTTCCGCCGCCGCCCGCCGCTCGGCGGCGAGACGTTCCTCCAGCACCGCCCGCTCGCGGGCCAGGCGTTCGCTGCGGCCGCGCGCCAGCAGGGCGGTGACCAGGGCGCCGGCGGCGGCGCCGAGGAGGACCCAGCCGGCGACGGTCAGCGCCTCCACGGCGCCCTCCGTCCCCGGCGGCGGGACCGCGGCGTGAAGCAGGCGGTGACGGGGTGAAAGTACAGCATAAGAGGAGTCTATCGCGCAACGCGCCGCAAGGCGCCGCGGCTCACGGCGGCGGCGGTGAGAAGCGGCTCGCGCGAAGACTCAGGCGACGGGCTCGCCGTCGACCAGCAGGCGCACGATGCGGGCGCCGCCGGAGCGGCTCACCTTCGCCTCGACGGTGAGCTTACCGTCAGGCAGGGTGGTGCCGCGCTGCACGAAGTACTGCTCGATGCCGTAACGCACCTGCATCCCGTGCTCCCCGGCCCGCGTCACCTCGCCGCGCAGGAACACCTTGCCGGGTGCCGGCGCCGACGGCGCTTCGAGCCGCGTCTCGCGATGGCGCCAGATGCCCTGCGGGTCGGGGGAGATCCCCACCCACACGGTGTCCCCCTCTTCGGCCTGCGGCAGCGCCGGCAGGGAGCCGACCTCGTAGCCGATCACCAGGTACTGGCCGCGCAGCAGGTCGAAGGGGTCCACCGGCCGGGTGGCGAGGACCACCGTGGTGCCGGCCCACAGGGGCCAGGCGAGGTAGAGCACCAGGCCGCCCAGGAGGACGGCGAGGAAGGCCCCGGTGACGAGGAGCCTCAGGCCTTGGCGATCAGGCGTCGGCGCCATCTCTCCAGCCGGTAACCGCCGTAGACCAGGAGCAGGCCGCCGACGATGAAAACGAGGCTGAGGCTGGTGTAGCCCCAGAAGTCGATAACGAAACCGATGTAGCGGGTGACCACGTCGAGGGCGAAGAAGGCGATGCCGAGGTTGATGACGGCGCCGTCGCCGAGCCCGCTCCCGTAGCCGATGACAAGGAGAATGACGCCCACGAAGACCAGGTTGATGACGATCCACAGCGCCCACACGGCGGCCGGCACGCCGTCGCGCATGCGCCGCTCTTTCGTCCACGTGCACAGAGGGTCGGCGGCGCAGGCCTGCGGCGACGCCGCGGCGGCGCAAGGGTCGACGTCCTGGCAAAGCCCGTCTTCCCAGCTACAGCGCTCCTGCTCGTTGCAGCGCTCGGCGGTGCCGATCTGGGTACAGCTCTGGTAGAGCGTCGCGTCCGCCGCGCAGCCCTCCGCGAACTGGCAACCGGCGAGGATGGCGACGCAGGCGTCGCGGTTCAGGTCGGCGCGCCAGCAGTCGTCGGCGAAGGTCGCGCAGTCGCTGAACGCGTAGTCGTTGCGGGCGCAGCGCTGGAGCTGGTCGGCACAGGCGAGCCACGGCTGGTCGGCGCACCAGGTCGCCACCTCGTCGCAACCGTCGCCGAACACCATGCCCCAGCGGCAGCCGGCGTCGCGGCAGACCTCGGCCGCCGCGAAGCCGCGGCACACGTCCGCCGGCGGCAGCAGGGGCCGCGGCTGGCACTGCTCGTCCTGCCAGCGACACGCCGGGCTGTCGGCGCACGTCTCGGCTTCGAGCAGGTAGCAGGGCTGCGACCGGCAGGCGCCGAAGTCTTCGCCGACCACGAAGCGGCTGGCCAAGAGCAGGGCGAGCAGGGCGACGACCAGCGCCGCCACGGCGGCGGGCTCGCGGCCCGCCACGCGGCCAGACGCGCGACTCCGGGAGCGCACGACGCCGAAGGCGGCGGCGACCACCGAAACGGCCCACACGGCGGCCACGAAAGCGGCCGCGACGCTCTTGTCCGCCGTCTCGGACCACAGCCTGGGCAGCAGGTCCCGGAAGCTCAGCACGTAGGCGAAGAGCAGGAAGTAGAGCACCGTCCACAACCGGTACAGGCTGGCGAAGCGCTCCGTGTGGAGCAGCCGGAGGGCGTAGAAGCCGACCCCGGCGCCGAGGAAGAGCAGAGCCAGGAGGGCCGAGGAGAACTCGTCCTGGCGTTGCAGCAGGGCGAGGAACTGGACGAAAAGCCAGACCAGCACCTCCAGCAGACCGACCACCAGGCTGGCGCGGCTTTCGAGACCGTAGGCGATGGCCACGGCGCCCGCCGTCGCCAGCACCAGCAGCCAGGCGGTGCCCTGCAGCGAGGCGTCGGTGGAGAAGATCTGCGCCACCAGGAAGACGCTGAGCGTCCACAGCAGGCTGGCCAGCAGCAGCAGCGCCGCCGCCACGCCGCGGTCGCCGCGCCGGCGCAGCCACACCGCCACGGCCAGCGCGCCTCCCGTCGCCGCGACGAGGATGAGGATCTTCGCCGCGTCCGGGATCTGCTGCCAGTTCTGGGCCAGCAACCAGGCGACGCCGAGAGCCACCAGACAGCTGCCGAGAATCGCCACGACCGTCCCGAAGGATGCCCTCTTCACGCTCTTCCTCCCCGGCGTTGCGCCACCCTGCGGGCGAGCGGCGGCCGGTCGCACGACGCGGCCGGTGACAGGTGTGGTTGGAGAACCTCCGGCAGCCTATCGCACTCGCCGCCGGCGGCAGATTCTCTGTTGCGGGCACCTGGCCGTCCAACTCGCACCTCTACCAAAGCCCCGACCAATAGGTACACCTACGCCCGCGCGGACAAAAACAGCATCGTGATGTGCTACTATTGGGCTGTTTACAGCGTGAAGATGCCATGAATGACTGGCCCATCCTCGTTGAGGAAAAGAATCCGTGGTGGAAGCAGCCCGAGCAGCGTGCTGCTCGGGCCTTTCCCGCCAAGCGCGACGTGCAGCCGCGTGTGGTTCGCCACATCCGCCGCTTCGAAGACCGCCGCGCCCTGGTCCTGATGGGGCCGCGCCAGGTCGGGAAGACCACCGTTCTCTTGCAGACCGTCGACGACCTGCTCGACGCGGGCTGGCCGGCCGCCAACCTGACCTACTTCGACTTCTCCGACGATCGGCTCACCGAGGAGGTGAGTGCTCGGGCGATCGTGGCGGTCGAGCCCGCGGGCCTGGATCCGCATCATCCACGAGCTTTTCTCTTCGATGAGATCGGCAGCGCGCTGGATTGGGATCGGTGGCTCAAACAGGCCGTCGATGCGCGGCACGGGCGCTTCGTGGTGACCGACTCCGCGGCCACCCTCATGCGGCAGAAAGGCCGTGAATCGGGCGTCGGTCGCTGGGACGAGTGGTGGCTGGAGGGGCTGACGCTGCGTGAGCTTGCCCTCCTTGCAAGTCCGGGTGGCGAGCCCGTCGAGGCCCTGCGGCGACGCCCTGAGCTGGTCGACCAGTATCTGGCTCTCGGAGGCTTCCCGGAGATCGTTCTTCAGGCCGGCGCGTTGGACGCGGGCCTCTTGTTGCGGCGATTGCGCGAAGGAGTCGTCGAGAAGGCCATCCTGCGGGACATCGCCCGAGAAGTCCGCGATCCCGAGCCGATTCTTGCCCTGTTCGTCTACCTGGTGCAGCAGTCCGGGGGGATCTGGAACGCCCGCAAGCGCGCCGGCGATCTCGGCCGGGACGAGCGTTCGGTGAGTCAGTGGCAGACGCTGCTCGCCGATACGCTGTTGATCACCGCGCTACCTCGTCACGCGCAGCACGCTGCGGCGTCCCTGCGGTCGCGGCCCAAGCTGTACGCCGCGGACCACGGGCTGGTGCAGGCCTTCGCGGTGGCCGGGCACTCCGATACGGAGCGGCAGGGGCGAGTGCTGGAGACGGCCGTCTACCGACACCTGCGCGAGGTCGAGCGCGAGCACGCCCACTCCAGTGGCGCCCTCTCCTACTATCGGGACCGACGGGGTCTCGAAGCTGACTTCGTGCTCGAGCTGCCGAAGGCACGGATCGTCGTCGAGGTCACGAGCAGCCGGCGAGTCAAGAAGGAGAAGCTGGAGCGGCTGCGACAGGTCGGCGAGAAGGTAGGAGCCCTGGGACTGACTCTGGTCTACGGCGGCCTGGTCAGCGAGGAGGTGGGCGGCGTTCGCGTCACGCCGGCCGCCCGCTTCCTGCTTGATCCGTGGCGGACGGTGGCGCCATGACGGCCCGAGAGCCTCGCATACCCATCGACAAACGCGAGAGCGAGCGCTTGGAGCTCAAGGCGGCTGCAGCCCTCGGCAAGCCTGAGAGGATCGCCCGGGAGGTGGTGGCGATGCTGAACGCCGGGGGTGGCGAGGTCTGGGTGGGGCTGCGGGAGAAGGACGGGGTAGCGGTCGAGATCGAGCCCATCGAGAACCCCGAGGCGGCGGGACGGCGACTTCAAGATTCTCTCGTCGACTCGATCGAGCCCTCTCCCACCCATGAGGAAGTGCGCATCGAGACCGTCGGTACGAACGCCAAGGTCCTCCGCATTCGGGCCTCTGGACGGCAGGAGCGCCGACCCTACGCGGTCCTGCTGGCCGGAGGCGGTCGACTCTACGTGGTGCGCGTAGGTGCTCGCATCCGTTCTCTCACACGAGAGGAGATTCGCCATCCACATCCAGGAGGCGAGAGAGGAGAGCGCGGGCCGGAGGAGGGCGCCCGCCTCGCCGCGGATTTGCGGAACGTGCTCATGGTGGCCGACCCCACTCTATGGTTGGGCATCGAACCCGCCGACTCGGAGGGCCGGCTCGACCTCCACCGGTTGAGTGCATCCGATTACCTGCTGAGACCGGAGAGCACGGAAAACCGGCGGCTTGGGAGCACCTTCTACCTCGCCCGCCATCTGGCATCACTGGACAACACTCGCTACCTGCGGAGAGAGGGCGGTCGCGACGGAATGTCCTGGCTGGTGGCACGGGGTGGTGCCTATGAGCTGAAAATCAGCGAGACGGCGGCGATCCGTGCGATCGCTCCACTCGCCGAGAGCTTTACCTTTGGCGAAGAAGAACCGCATCCCCGGCTTGGCGTGCTACGCGGCCAATCCGTGCTCGATCCGCGCGCGATTCTCGAGTACCCGACCTCCGTGGTGCGGCTCTTGAGCACCCTTCTGCGGGACGACGCGCTCTGGGATGGCAGTCGCCCACGCTCGTTCCGAGCGGCCTTCGCCTTGATCGGGATCGATGGCTGGTTCCTCCGGCCCGATCCCGAGGACCCGTACCTCGACCCCAGGAGTCCAGATCCCCGCAGTCTTCGGCTCTCGCCGCCTGGATCGGTCTGGGCGGCAGAAGCCTATGCAGGCGATTCGCTGCAAGTGGGACCGCTGTCCTTGGCCGGCGAGGAGATCGCGGCGGCGCCAGACGGCTGCGCCTATCGCTTGCTGCGGGTTGTCTTCGCCGCCTTTGGCTACGCCGAGGAGGACATCCGGGTCTTCGATCCGACCACCCGCAGGTTCCGCTTCTAGCGGCGCCTTCTCAGCCCGCGAGCCGCTGGCGCAGCCAGTTGATGAGACCGCCTGCGAGGAGGATCTCGATCTGGCGCTCCGAAAGGCTGTGGCGGGCGGTGAGCTGCGTGCCCTGCGTTCGGTTCTCAACCGTTAGCTCGCCGCCTCCCGATGCCAGGGCGGCGCGCAGGTCCTTCAGCACCAGGACGTCGCCCTGTTGCAGCGCCTCGTAGTCGGCGTCGTCCGCGAAGGTGAGGGGGAGGACGCCGAAGTTGACCAGGTTCTGCCAGTGGATGCGGGCGAAGCCCCGGGCCAGGGCGCAGCGCAGACCGAGGAAGCGCGGCGCCAGGGCGGCGTGCTCGCGGGAGGAGCCCTGACCGTAGTTGTCGCCGCCGACCACGGCATGGCCGTCGCCGGCCTCCCGCGCCGCCAGCGCGCGGTCGTAGTAGGTGTCGTCCAGGACGTCGAAGCAGAAGCGGCTGATCTCGGGGATGTTGCTGCGGAAGGGCAGCACCCGGCTGCCGGCGGGCATGATCTCGTCGGTGGAGACGTCGTCGCCCATCTTGAGCAGCAGCGGCAGCTCCAGGCGATCCGGCAGAGCTTCGAATTCCGGTAGCGAGACGATGTTGGGGCCCTTCTCCAGCTCCACCTGGCGCGCTTCCCGCGCCGGCAGCGGCGCCAGCAGGCTGTCGGTGACCAGGATCGGCTCCGCCGGCTCCGCGATGCGCGGGTACTCGACGCCGAGGCGCTCGCCGAGGTCTCGCGGGTCGGTGATGACGCCGGTCAGCGCCGAGGCGGTGGCGGTCTCCGGCGATACCAGGCAGACCTTGTCCTCGCGGGTGCCGGAGCGGCCGGGGAAGTTGCGCGGCACGGTGCGCAGGCTGATGCTGTCGGTGGCCGGCGCCTGTCCCATGCCGATGCAGCCGTTGCAACCCGCCTGGTGGATGCGGGCACCGCCGGCGATGAGCTGGCCCAGGTGGCCGCTGGCCGCCAGGTTGGCGAGGATCTGGCGCGACGACGGGTTGACGTCGAAGCTCACCCGGTCGTGGACCTGGCGCCCGGCCACCATCTGCGCCGCCACCACGAAGTCGCGGAAGCCGGGGTTGGCGGAGGAGCCGACGTAGGCCTGGTAGATCTCCCGCCCCGCCACCTCCGACACCGGCACCACGTTGCCCGGCGAAGACGGCATGGCGATCAGCGGCACCAGGGAGGCGAGGTCGATCTCCTCCTCGGCGTCGTAGGTGGCGTCGGCGTCGGCGCTGAGCTCGATCCAGTCGTCTTCGCGGCCCTGGGAGGCGAGGAAGCGGCGCACCTCGCCGTCGGCGGGGAAGACGGTGCTGGTGGCGCCGAGCTCGGTGCCCATGTTGGCGATGACGTGGCGGTCCATGGCGGAGAGCGAGGCCAGCCCCGGACCGTGGTACTCGATCACGCGGCCGAGGCCGCCGTCGACGTCGTGGCGGCGCAGCATCTCCAGGATCACGTCCTTGGCGGAGACCCAGTCCGGCAGCTCGCCGGTCAGGCGCACGCCCCACACCGCCGGGCACTTGAGGTAGAGGGGCTGGCCGGCCATGGCGGTGGCGACGTCGATGCCGCCGGCGCCGAGGGCCAGCATGCCCAGCGCCCCTGCCGCCGGAGTGTGGGAGTCGGAGCCGACCAGGGTCTTGCCCGGCTTGCCGAAGCGCTCCTGGTGTACCGGGTGGGAAACGCCGTTGCCGGGCCGCGAGTACCACAGCCCGAAGCGCCGGCAGGCGGAGCGCAGGAAGAGGTGGTCGTCCGGGTTCTTGTAGTCCTCCTGGATCAGGTTGTGGTCGACGTACTGCGCCGACAGCTCGGTCTTCACCCGTTCCAGCCCCATCGCTTCGAGCTCCAGCATGACCAGGGTGCCGGTGGCGTCCTGGGTCAGGGTCTGGTCGATGCGCAGCCCGATCTCCCGGCCCGGCGTCATCTCCCCCTCGACGAGATGGGAGCGGATCAGCTTCTGCGTGACGTTCTCACCCATGGCGCGGACACCTCCGGTGGCGGACGGGGCCGGCCGCGGGCAGCGGCCGGAACCCGGATTTGCGGTGCGTCTGGTCTCGCCGGACGGAAGATGCGAGGACGGTGCCGGGGAGCCTCACGGCAAGATGAAGAAACTTTTCATCTCGCCTGGTGAGATTAAGAAATTAGGCCCGTTTTTTAATCACGCCCTCGCCAAGAGCCAGGCGAGGCGGGCGGCGCCGGTGCAGCCGAAGGCGGAGGGGGGGAGGGCGCGGACGTGGAGGGCGAGGAGGCGGGAGAAGAGAGCCGGGTCGGCGGCGAGGGCGGCGACGACGCGGCGGCGCAGCCGGGGGCGCGCCTCGACAAAGAGGAGCAGGTGGGTCATCAGATCCGGCAGGCGGGCGAGGCGGCGGCAGTCGCGGCGGTAGCGCGCCAGGTCGCCGGCGACCAGCGCCGGCACCAGGGCCGTCGCCTGCTGAAAGGCCAGCGACAGACCTTCGCCGGTGATGGCGTCCACGTAGCCGGCGGCGTCGCCGACCAGGGCCAGGTTGCCACGGGCGACGCCGCGCACCCTCTGGCGCAACGGCCCGGCGCCGCGGTCACGGGAGAGGACGGGGCGGCCGGCGAGACGGCGCTGCAGGGCCGGGAAACCGGCCAGCAGCTCGTCGAAGCCCGCCTTGCGGTCCTGCCACAGGATCGCCACCCCCAGCTCCGCCGCCGCGCCGCCGCCGCCCGGCGCCACCGGCGTGAGATACGCCTCGCAGCCGTCGCCCCACCACACCTCGACGACGGCGGGCAACTCGTCCGGCGGCACCGCGTAGTGGCGGCGCACGCCGAAGCGCCGGCGCCGCGCCGGCCGCCCTTCGAGGCCGGCCCAGCGGCGCAGGCGGGAGCGCAGGCCGTCGGCACCGACGATCCAACGTGCCGTCAGCTCGTCGCCGCCGGCGCCGACGGCGAAACGCTCGCCGGCCGCGGCGTGAGCGCCGTCGTCCGCGCTACCGCGACCCCCGCCGGGTCGGCCTGCGCCGCTGCTGCGGCCGTCGAGAGCTGCGCCGTCGAGAGCTGCGCCGTCGAGACCCGTGCCGTCACCACCGATCCGCCGCAGGCCGTCCACCCGCGTGCCCCAGCACAGCTCGACGCCGGCCGCGGCGGCCCGCTCGGCGAGCAGGGCGTGGAGACGGGTGCGGCGCACGCCGAGGCCGGGGTGGTCCGGGAAACGGCCTTCGGCGACGGTGGGAGCGGATCCCGCGGCGTCGACGTAGCGAATGCCGGCGAAGGGGGCGCCGCCGAGGTCGGCGGCAGTGATGCCCAAGCGGGCCAGCGCGGCGACGCCGTCGGGCATCAAACCCTCGCCGCAGGCCTTG